>FWWL01000099.1_pt1 | contig 51274 bp, 46 predicted proteins | sample 2228331 | NCBI WGS metagenome assembly FWWL01 (sample SAMEA103939775, study PRJEB20133) | metagenome | reverse complement strand
TCCTTTTCAAAAGATGATATGTTTAGCAGCGAAGTGGATGCTTTTCTCCAATCTGCCGTGCATTATGTTCATAATAGAAGCAATATTGACCAGGTGCTGAATACGTCCTTGCTATTAGATGCGATCTATAAGTCTGCCGAATCGGGGGTCGAGGTAGTGCTATGAAAAAAATCGGTTTCATTGATCTATACCTGGATGAGTGGCATGCCAACAATTACCCGGACTGGATTAGAAGCAATGCGATGAAGCATGGTCGTGACTGCGAATTGGCCTATGCATGGGCTGAGACAAATCGCGATGGAGGGATGGATACCTCTGCCTGGTGCGATCGGTATCAAGTCCAGAAGCTGGCTTCCATTGAGGAGCTTGTCGAGAAATCCGACTATCTTGTAATACTGGCTCCGGATCACCCGGAGCATCATGAACGGTTGGCGCGCATTCCGCTTATGTCAGGAAAGCCCGTTTATGTGGACAAAACATTTTCGTCAGACCTTTCTTCGGGGATTCGAATGTTTGAGTTAGCCAAGAAGCATAACACTCCCATGTTTTCGAGCTCAGCTCTGAGGTTCGCCCAAGAACTGGCTGGTTTTCTGAATAATCCAGGGAAAAAAGACGAAATCGAGTTCGTTGCCACAACCGGTTCAGGATCTTTCGATCATTATTCGGTGCATCAATTTGAGTTGATTGTATCCATCATGGGTCCAAGAGTGCAAAAAGTTAAGAGTTTGTCCTCTACTCACGGCCGGCTGCTTGTACTGGAATATGCAGATGGCAGACAAGCTTCGATGTTGCAGCTGCAAAAGTTGCCCTTTCAAGTCTCCTTGCAGCATATAGACGGTCAAAATGTGTTTATCCCTACATGCACCGATATTTTCCCGCGTCTAGTAGATCATATTTTGGATTTTTTTGAAAGCGGTCGACCGCCGGTCCCCCAAGAAGAAACATTGGGGATCTTGGCAATCATTGAAGCAGGCCGCCAAGCCATAAGTCAGCGTGACACATGGATCAAGGTTGATCGAGACTGAAGTGAGGCTAGGGGATCATTTCCCCTAGCCTCACTTCAGTTTCTTGAATATTTTCTCTGCAAGGTGGATTAAGGTATCTTTTGTATTGTAATAAGGAAATCAACGTGATAGAATATGATGAATTATAAGCATGATATCATACCACATACTTACTGACTAGTCAATATTACTATTGGAGCGAAACAATATGGAGAGCCTGCCATGCAAGGGGTGCAGAGGATTATGCTGCGGTCCTGTCCCGGTTACGGAGAAAGAACTGAAAGACATCAAAAAGAAAGTAAAATCGATGCCGCAAAAATATCGCATGACGTTGGAAAGCCAACCGAGATTTGCAGGAACCTGCATTTTCTTTGATCAAGATAATGACAAGTGCGGGATACATAACGCTAGGCCGGCAGTCTGTCGGGCATTCGGACATTTCAGCAATCTAGTCTGCTTCCGCCAACCAGAGGCAGCAGTATCGGGCGAATGGCAAACAAAGGAGAAACCGGTGGGAATCTTGTCTGTGAACTATACGTGGAGAGACTTCCGATGAGCTTGTTGAAATGGATTTTACTAGGAAGTGCTGTAGGTATTGTATCCGGTTCCGCATCTGCACTTTTCCTGGTTAGCCTTGACTATGTGACCCACATGAGATTAGAAAACCCTTGGTTGTTGTTTTTATTGCCAGTAGGAGGAGCGGTCGTTAGCTATCTTTACTGGAAGATCGGTCTGAACAGTACCAAAGGGAATAATCTAATCCTCGAGCAAATCAACGGAGGTCAAGAGAGAATCCCGCTTCGAATGGCACCGCTTGTGTTGCTAGGAACCCTGGTAACTCACTTATTCGGAGGGTCTGCTGGCAGAGAAGGAACAGCCGTCCAAATGGGAGGCAGCTTATCTGAATGGCTAGGTAGATTGGTTCGTTTGCATACGCTGGATCGACGGATTTTACTTATATGCGGTATAAGCGGTGGTTTCGGTTCGGTGTTCGGTACACCGCTTGCCGGTGCTGTGTTCGGTCTTGAGGTGTTATCCCGTGGGCGAATACGTCATGAAGCGTTGTTACCTGCTTTTGTATCCAGCCTAACAGGTCATCTCATAGTTACTTCATTCTGGGGCGTTTCTCATTTGCAGTATCAGATCGGGTTGGTTCCTGCAATCACTTGGCTGGTTGTATTGAAAGTGATATTGGCTTCTATCCTGTTTGGTTGGACAAGTGTTCTCTTTAGTTTATTCACTCACCAACTCAAAGAGGTATATAACCGACTGTTTGGTAATCCCTTGGTAAGAAGTGCCGTTGGAGGAGTGATCATCATCAGTCTAGTCTACTTACTCGGTACTCGGGAATATCTTGGACTCGGGATTAATCTGATTCAAGATGCGTTTAACGAAGTGATGTCCCCGCTCGCTTTCTTGTGGAAAATAGTGTTCACCTCGCTTACATTGGGTGCTGGATTTCAAGGCGGGGAAGTAACTCCGCTTTTTGCAATTGGAGCTACCTTAGGGAGCGCATTAGCTGGTTATTTGCATCTCCATGCAGCTTTTCTGGCAGCGTTAGGACTAATCGGGGTGTTTTGCGGGGCGACCAAAACCCCTATTGCTTGTTTTCTGCTTGGTATAGAGTTATTCGGTTCGGAAGCCGCTATCTATATGTTTATGGTCTGCGTAATTAGTTATCTGGTTTCCGGTCAGCGAGGGATCTACACTTCACAAAGATTGGAACGAGCAAATGAATAACTGTGAATATTGCTCATAGCAGTGAAGGTCATGCGAAAGGCTGCCAAAGTTAATTATCTACTGGCAGCCTTTTCTTAGCTATAAAAATATTCCACCTACTTTTTGGGATAAAGTTGAATTTTTTTAGGATAAATCCACATTTTTAAGTGAGGGAAAATAGATGTTACATACCAAATTGATACTGATTGACGGGATTCCTGGCTCTGGGAAATCCACCACTGGTAAGATGTTAGCTGATAAGTTAGACAGTCTCCGTATTCCTAATCGATTCTACCATGAGCTGGAAGAGAACCATCCGTTACGGATCTACGATAGGCAGTTTACTACTTTTACTATTGAAGAAGAGGCAGAGTGGTTCACAGCGAAGGTAAAAATGTTGTTTGAAAATTTAGTACAAGACCTCTTGGAGAAAGAGGAAATCACGATCATGGAAAGCTATGTCTTTCAAGACACACTAGGATTTGCTTATTTTTTGGGTATGCCTCATGAAAGAATCTTGGAATTATCAAAGTCGATCCAAACCATTCTACATCCATTAAACCCTGTTCTTATTTATTATTATCAGCTTAATGTAGAACAGAATTGGAGGCATATCTGTGAGATTAGAGGGCCGAAGTTTGCCCATGATCGATGCGGATTGTTCACGGATGAGGATTTTGTGAAGGCAGGTCAAGACTGGACCGCGAATCAAGACTTTATGATGAGAATGATTCAGAATTGGGACATCCGGAATCTAGTCATCAAGAACAAGGATTACTGCTGGGATGAATACAATCAAACCATATTAAATTTCTTGCAAATTGGAGGCTGAGCGTTATTACAAAAGGCAGTAAAAGATTGGAAAGTGTGCGATTCATCGAGGATACCATGCAGCGATAGAATAATCCAATTGGAATGAGTGGCTTACGAGGGATATTATGGGATTTGTTGAAATATAAAGAGTAGATATATGGTTACAAAGAAAAACTTATTCCATCGAGGTGTTTTCATGAGAGCTGTCACGATTCAATCCAGGCTGGGAGAAACAAAAGGGTATCGAAACGAAGAGCTCGCCTATTTCGATTTATTCGATCCAGGAGCGGAGAGAGAAGTTAGACATTTCATACTATTACAATGCAATATTAAGCTCATTTACGAACCATGGGGGAAGTTAGTCAAGGAGTGGTATGCGGATCTGATTGCGATCGACTATGTAGATGAAGACACGATCAAGTTAACCGATTTATATCTGGATCTGATCATCGAGGGGAACGGACCTACCTATAGAACACTTGATTTTGATGATCTTGCAGAGGCTTTGCTTAAGCAAGAGGTTACTGCTGCCGAGATCGAACAACCGTTGAAGAACCTGCAAAAGTTCCTTGATAATCATTTGCACAAAGGTAAGGACTTTCCTCCAGCCGTGATGAAGGAGTATTTGTGAGTGAAACATGATCCAAAAGAATTGAAGTGCAACAGCGATTGGAGCCCGCCTTTCTGCCCTTCCACGCCCAACTGATATCCAACGTCAAGTACCGTACGGTGATCCCGGACGGCTTTTCTTGTTTGTCGAATGCACGAATGGATGAAGAAAAAGTACTGGACTCAGGTCTAGGTTATGGATAATCCCGAAGCAGGAGGACTATAACTTGGCGCATATGTTATTATTAGGCCAAGAGTAATAATCAGGAAATATTAAAAGGAGATGTGTTATGAAGATTAGAATGATTTTTGGAGCAGTCCTCATGTTTCTTGGGGTCTACCTGTTCTTGAACCAAGGTGATACTTTTGAGCCAGGCTCTATATTCGCTTATTTTTGGCCAAGCTTGTTCGTCATCCCTATGGGGCTGTTCTTTCACTGGTTGTACTTTTATATGCTTGGCCGAAAGGGAGTTGGGGTGTTAATTCCTGGAGGTATTCTCTTCATCTCAGGTGTCGTATGCCAAATCGCTATGCTATTCGGAAGTTGGAATTACATGTGGCCTGGATTCATTATGGCGGTTGCAGTCGGACTATTTGAATTCTACTGGTTCGGTGGTCGCAACAAATGGTTACTAATCCCGATTAACATCTTGGTCGTACTTTCCATTTTGTTCTTCCTGGTGTTCTCCACAGGAGCATTGCTTAACCAGATGACCGGTCAACCTATTCTTGCAATCGGAATTCTACTGGCAGGGGCATTCATGCTGCTTGGGCCGAAGAGAAGAGTATGAATGGTATTGAGCTAGAGTAGTACAACATCAGATAATAGCACAAACAAAAGGGCTGCCGGAAGCGGCAGTTGACAAAGTGAGGCTAGGGGATCATTTCCCCTAGCCTCACTTTGTCTTATCGGGAAAAAATCAATTCACAATTAACCATAATTTTAATGAATAAAACATGTACCATCCCCTGAGGACTATCAATAATAGAGAGAAACCAGGGAGGTGTTGTTCGGTGAGTATTTATAATCGCATTCTCCTGCTGCTTTTTGCACTGCTCGTTCCGGTGCTGCTAATGAACAGCTACTCCAACCAGGTGAGTGAGAGTGTGTTGGATGAGCAAATTCAATCGACAAACTACAATCAATTGTCCTATTTTTTAAGCTTGATCGATTCCTCTGTAAACCGGCTTAAATTAAATTCGATCGTGCTCAGCAATGATCCCAGCGTGAAAGAATTCGCGTCGATCCCTTTTTTCCGCGAACCGTTGGAAAACCAAAAAATACGTTCCCTGCTCCAGGATAAAATCAACTTGCAGGCGCTGTCTTACGATTGGACGAATCATATTTCGATCTACTCGGTTACCACTAAGGAAGCCGTCTCGACCGATCCGCAACGGACGTACGACGAGTCCTATTTGCGCGGGAATGTTTCTGCTAATTGGGTATACAAGCATGGCTCCCCTAACAAATCGGGGTTCTATTCCTATGTGACCGGCCCCTTCACAACTGACGCCGTACTGGAGAATGCCAATTTGATTGTAGAAGTGAGCCTATCGGAAGAAAAAATTAAAAATATGCTGAATGAGTTTAAGTCTAGCGGCAGGGGAGATCCGTTCCTGTATTCGGACAACGATGGTTTCATCGGTAATCAGAGTGCGAACAAAACACTCATCCTTGAGGTGATCCGTTCGATTCAAGAGCGGGCGCCCCATTCCACGCCCACATTTACACTAAATATGGGAGGGAAGGGATATTTGGTAAACATGATCCAATCAAAAACGATTGGCTGGTATTTAATCGACTATGTTTCTCTGCAGGACGTGCTTGCCCCGATCAATAAGAGCCGCAACCTGTTTCATGCAGGCTTGGCCATCCTGTTAATCATGGGCTTCATAACCTCTTACGGGCTTTATCGTCAAGTGCAAAGACCAATTCGCTCTTTAATATCCGCTGTCAAACGGCTGAAGGCAGGGGATTATTCTTTTCGCTTGAGAACGCTACCGAAAAATGAGTTCGCTTTTTTGTTTATCCAATTCAATGAGATGGTGGCGACGATCCAAGAGTTGATGGAAAAAGTGGTTGTGGAAAAACTGCACACCCGCGAGGCGGTCCTGAAACAGCTGCAGTCGCAGATCGATCCTCATTTCCTGTACAACTGTCTCGGATTTATTGCTAATATGACGAAGCTCCACAACGAGGAAGCGGTTTTGGCGATGGCCTACAACCTATCGGATTATTACCGGTATACGACCCGGCTTGAGAAGAAAGTCACCACACTCAGGGAAGAAATCAAGCTGGTCACGCATTATTTGGAAATCCAGAACCTGCGTATGAACCGCATTCGGTACGAGATTCGTATCCCTGATGAAATGCTGGACATGCAGGTGCCGCTGCTTATTTTACAGCCGATTGTTGAAAACTCGATTATCCATGGCATTCAAAAGAAAATCGGTGCGGGAACCGTCCGGATTACCGGAAAATACGAAGAGCATAACACCGTAATAATGGTGGACGACGACGGCCCGGGTATGGACGAGGGTCAGCGGCAGCGGCTCAGGCAAAAAATTCGGGAAGCGCTTGACGATGAGGTAGGGTGCGGGATGTGGAACGTTCATAAACGGTTGACTTATTTTTGCTCGGAGGGTGCCGGCCTAGCATTTGAGCCTTCTCCGCTTGGCGGTCTGAAAACCGTCCTTAGTTTCGGGGATTATTCCCTGCAAAAGGAGCGTGATGACAATGAACGTGCTATTGGTTGATGATGAAGTCCATTGGCTGGAAGGATTATCGGAAACGATTCCATGGGAAAGCCTTGGGATCGACCATGTTTATAAGGCGCAAAACGGAATTGAAGCATTGAGCCTGCTAGGGCTTTATCCGATCGACATCGTATTGACGGATGTGCTGATGCCGGAAATGACGGGCATTCAGCTGATCGAGCAGATCCGCAAAACTTGGGGACGGATAAAGTGCATCATCCTATCTGGATACGCGGAGTTTGATTACGCGCAAAAAGCTTTAGCCCACAACGTCTCGGACTATTTGCTCAAGCCGGTGCGGGATGAAGCGTTGATGGAGGCGGTCACAAGGGCCGTATTGCAGTTGAAGGAAGAGTGGGAGCAGATCGCTTCGGCGGAAAGGGCATTTGCAGCCTTGCGTGAAAATTTACCATTCCTGAAAGGAAATCTCCTGGAAGGGCTGCTGGCCGGGCGACCGATGTCGAAGCCCGAATGGGAGCGGAAAAAGGAGAGCTATGTCCTTTCCATCGATTATGGATCGGTCTTTTGCATAATGATGGTTCGACTGGAGGGGAGTTTTATCCAATTGGACGAAACCGGTCTAAGCCTCTCAGAATATGCGCTTTTTAATATCGCGGATGAGATTTTCGCCCGGCATTTTACCCTATGGTATTGCCGTGACAAATATGGATTCCTTGTGTTTGTAGCCGCTCCCCGCTCTTCAGAATCATTGTCGAGCCAGGGCAGGCAGTTGCTCGAGCAATGTGCCGTGCGGCTACAGCGTATGATTAACGTTTTTCTGAAGGGGACGGTTTCCATCTTGCTGTCGGATTGGGGTACGTTTCCCGATCATCTGGCCTCGCATTATCACGCCGTGCTGAATTCGTTCCGGCAGCGAGTCGGGAAAGATCAGGAGGCATTTCTAGGGGTTGCGAACGATACGGTTTTATCTAAGGTTAAAAGGATGTTGCGCTTGTATGAGCCGCCGCGGCTTGTACATTTACTGGAGGCAGGACGTTGGACGGAATTGCAGGAAAAGCTGGAAACTTTGTTCGATGAATTGAACGAGTCCTTTTCGGATTCACAGGAGCATGTCCAGGAGGCCGGCTATGAAATTGCCGGAGCATTTTACTATTTGGCCCACAAAAACGGGCTGCGATTGTCGGAATGGATTGGGAACGATTACGAAAAGCTGACAAACGGAACTTTATTTCGATCCATTAAAGAGCTTCAACAGTGGACAAACCAAGTAATCGACAAAATGAAGGGCGAAATCGAACAAGAAATGATGCACACCCGATCCGATATTATACAAAAACTGCACCGTTTTATCGAGGCTCATCTGGCCGATGATCTATCGCTGCAAGCAATGGCCGACCATGTCTTTTTGCATCCGACACATTTATCTAAACTGTACAAGTCCGAGACTGGAGAAATGCTGAGCAGCTATCTATACCGATACCGGATGGAGAAGGCAGCTCATATGTTAAGCGGAACTGATGAGAAAATATACCGGATCGGGGGAAGTATCGGCTATCCGGGGGCTGCTTATTTCATTAAAGTGTTCAAAAAGTATTTCGGGCTGACGCCTCAAGAGTATCGGGACGCGAAGACACTAACAAAGTGATATGTAGCCAATACTTTTCTATATCTACCTGAATTCCGGTCGTTTATAGTAAGGGACGAATCCATCTATCAAACTTGTATTGGGAGGGGTAAAGACATGAAAAAAACGTTTTGGAAACCGCTTTCCGTCGTTGTGGCTTCCTTGTTGACGGTCTCAGTGGCCGCATGCAGCTCGGATAAACCGCAACCGTCTCCGTCCGGATCAAATGCACCTGCAGCGACCGACAGTATGGGAGAACTGTTCAAAAAGGGGAAATACGATCCGCCGATCACGATGACGACGATCAAAGAGGTGTGCAGTTGCTGGAAATTCAAAGAAGGCGAAACGATCGAAGACAACGTACATACACGCATGATTAAGGAGAAGCTCGGCATTGATATCAAATTTGCCTGGACGACGCCGAACACGAACAACGCTTTCAACAACAAGCTTCGGCTTTCTTTGTCCGCAAACGAGGAATTGCCCGATGTCGTTATCCTGCGGGACACCGCAGTGGCTAATTTACTGATCGACACCGGGAAATTCATGCCTGTTGACGAGCTGTTCGACAAATATGCGACCAAAGTGTATAAGGATGCGGTGAACGCCGATCAAGCCGTTTGGTACCCTTATATGCGCGACGGCAAGAAGTATGGGCTTCCAATCTATGATTATTCGTTGAATACGGAGAATGTTCTCTGGATCCGCCAAGACTGGATGGACAAATTCAACCTTCAGGCGCCCAAAACGATTGAGGAATTGGAAAACATTATGCAAGTGTTCAAAACCAAAGATCCGGACGGAAACGGCAAAGACGACACGATCCCGCTCTCGCTTGGATTTAAGCAGAATTTCAACGCCGCAGCCTTCGCATTCGGCTGGTATGGCTCCATTATTAACCAATGGAATAAAAACTCGGGAAATGCGCTGGAATACGGTTCGATCCACCCTGGCGCCAAGCAGGGTTTGGCTAAGCTGAAGGATTGGATGAGTAAAGGCTATATCTCGAACGAGGTCGGTACGCTGGATGAGACCAAGGCTGCGGAAGTGTTCATCGCCGGAAAAGCGGGCATCGTCGTCGGTCCTCACTATTATCCGGACTATCCGCTGCGCGACATTTACAAAAATGTGAAGGACGCGAAATTCAAAGCGTACCAGTTCCCTAAAGGTCCAGACGGCAAGATCGGAATTCGGGGCGTTCAGAAAATCGACAACGGCGTTATTCTGATCAATAAAAACAACAAGCATCCTGAGTCCATTCTTTTATACTACAACTACTTTTTCGACAACTACGCCGATCCGAAACCAGGCAGCGAGTATGAATATGGACTTGCCAAAGGATACGACTGGGATGTGTTCGACGGAAAGCCGAAGTCGCATGGAACCGCGCAAGGCGGAATCAACGTCTGGCCCTACACGATCACCTATACCGGCGCCCGCATACCGAACCTGATGACCAATGCGCTGATCAAGCTTTCCAAGGGCGAGACGCCTTCTACACCGTACGAAAAAACCACATTAGAAACGCGCACTAAGGAAGAAATGGATGCAACTGTCATCGTCAAAGAAAGCAAGGATAAGGGCTATATTCACGATCAAGCCTTTACAGGTGCTCCGACCAAAACGATGGAGTCCAAGTGGGATCTGTTGTCCCAGATGGAGCTCGAGACATATAACAAAATCGTGCTCGACAAACTGCCGCTCGATGCGTTCGATAATTATGTCCAGCAGTGGAAATCGTCAGGCGGAGATAAAATTACCGAGGAAGTCAATCAGTGGTATAAAGCGCTGAAAAAGTAGGCAGCAGCCAAATGCGGATATGGAACAGCTTGAAGAACGAGCGTTCCATATCCGGCATTATCTTCGGAGGAGTGAGCGCATGCATTATCAGACAAGGACCGCCGAGCCGGCATTAATGAAGCGTAAGGCTTTTAAATTGGCGAAAAGCTGGCCGCTGCATCTCATGCTGTTGCCTGCTGTCATCCTGACGTTCGTATTTCATTACGTGCCGATGGCTGGTCTCATTATTGCCTTTCAGGATTTTAAGCCGTATTTGGGGTTTTCGAAGTCTCCATGGGTAGGACTGGAGCATTTCCGGTTTATGTTCGAGTATCCCGATTCGAAGCGCGTCATCTGGAATACGTTTTTCATCTCCTCTCTAAAAATCGTCTTTCACCTTGTGGTGCCGTTTTTGTTCGCGCTTTTGTTGAACGAAATTCGTAAGTCGGCTTTCAAGAGGTTTGTACAAACGTTTGTCTATTTGCCCCATTTTCTTTCCTGGGTCGTCCTTGGAGGCATTTTGCTCGATATGCTGTCACCGCAGGGCGGACTTATTAACCGGGTCTTGACTCTGGTAGGGCTGGATCCGGTGTTCTTTTTGGGAGATGAAAACTGGTTTCTATTCACCGTGATAACAAGCGATATATGGAAGGAATTCGGTTTTTCCACCATCGTCTTTCTCGCCTCCCTTGCGGGAATCAACCCCTCGTTGTACGAAGCGGCGGAAGTGGATGGAGCAAACCGCTGGCAGCAGACTTTGAATGTAACGATACCGGCCCTTTTACCAATCACAATTGTGGTCGGCACACTGTCGCTCGGCAATATCCTCAATGCCGGATTCGATCAAATTTTCAACCTGTATAACCCGCTCGTGTATAGCAAGGGAGACATCATTGATACGTTTGTGTACCGAATGGGGATCATCAGCGGGAAAATGAGCTTTGCAACCGTTATCGGCCTGTTCAAATCCGTAATTGGATTCGGCCTGATTGTATTGGCTTATCGGCTTGCTTACAAATTTGCCAATTATCGAATCTTTTAGCGTGGGGGGTGGCAACTTTGTACTATAAATCAGCTTCTTACAGGGTATTTGCCCTGATCAATCATATTTTGCTGGCACTTTTGTCTATTCTTTGTGTGATTCCGCTCGTCCATATTCTGGCCGTTTCGCTTAGCGGTAAAGCAGCAGCCAGCGCTAATCTGGTCGGCCTTTGGCCCGTCGATTTCACTCTGGAAGCGTACGGTAAATCGCTAACAAATCCTTTTTTTCTAGATTCGTTGTGGATTGCCGTTAAGAGGACAGTGCTAGGTACCGTTATCGGGATGGCGGTTGTCATGCTTGCTGCTTACCCGCTCTCCAAGAACGAAACTCACTTAAAAAGCGGCAGCATTTACAAGTGGTATTTTGTCTTTACAATGCTATTCAACGGCGGAATGATTGCCAATTATATATTAATCCTGAAACTGGGATTGATGAACTCGCTTTGGGCGCTCATTTTACCGGGAGCCGTTTCAGTATGGAACATGATCCTGCTGCTTAATTTCTTTCGTACTGTCCCGAAGGAATTGGAGGAGGCTTGTTTAATTGATGGAGGGGGACATTTCAGGGCGCTGATTTACATCTATTTACCCATTTCACTGCCAGCTGTTGCGACATTGTCTTTGTTCACGATGGTGAGCCATTGGAACGCCTGGTTTGACGGGCTGTTATACATGACCAAATTTGAAAACTATCCGTTAGCCACTTTTCTACAAACCGTTATCGTCCAACAGGATTTCGACAAGATGAATGTCAACAAAGAGGATCTGGAGAACATTTCGCAAAGAACGGTGAAAGCCGCCCAAATATTTATAGGCGCTGTTCCGATTCTGCTCGTCTATCCGTTTTTGCAAAAGTTTTTTATCAAGGGGATCGTGCTGGGCGCTGTGAAAGAATAGGGTAATGAGGGGGAGCCAATGGGGCTAAAAGTAAGACTTGGCATTGTCGGATGCGGGATGATCGCCCAGCACCATATGAAGCACGCGGTGGAGTCCAGACACATTCAAGTATGTGCGGTTGCTGACATCCGGGAAGAAGCGGCACGTTCAACCGCGGAAAAATTCGGTGTTCAAAAGGTATACACAGATCCTAACGACCTCTTCGCAGATCCCGAAATCGAAGGAGTCGTTCTTGCCCTTCAAACCAAGTACCGAACAGAGCTGGCTTTGAAGGCGTTCGCTCAAGGGAAACACGTTCTACTGGAAAAACCGGCAGGCATGAATACGGACGAGGTGCTCCGCATGATCGAGGCTAGAGGCGCACTGATTGCCGGCTGCTGCTCTTCCCGATTCCGGTTTTTTCAATCGGCTCAAGCCGCCGCTCATTTTGTCAGCACCGGCGCACTCGGGGACATTCGGGTGATCCGCAGCCGCAACATCGCTCCGGCTGCTTCGCCGAAGTCTCCTCCGCTTGCTTGGCAGTATAGCAAAATGGTGAATGGCGGCGGTGTACTGGCAGATTGGGGTGTGTATGATTTGGATTATATTCTAGGGATCACGGGATGGTTGCTTAAGCCGGAATCGGTGTTCGGCCGTACATGGAACGTCTCCCCGCAGTTTGAATCGTACATTGCGCCTGAATCCGATGCCGAAACTCACATAGTTGCTATGATCGGATGTGCGGGCGGCACGGTCATCAACTTCGAACGGGGAGCTTTTATTCCGGGGAACCGTGAACACGCGTGGCAAATTGTTGGTACGAAAGGAACCCTTGATTTGTATTTGCTTCCATCGGATCAAAAAGAAATCATTTTCCACGAAGCTTCTTCTGAGAAAGGCGTCGTTCGACATACGATATGGAAGGGTACCGATACCTGGTCTGCCGTGAATGCCGGCCCCATATCGGATTTCGCCGATTCGATTCGGGATCATCGGCAGCCAAGCACGAATCTCGAAAATTCCTTGACGATTCAGATGATCATCGACTCCATATACAAGTCGTCTGAGACGGGCACAATGTCCTTAATTAGTTGAGAAACGGAGGCAGGAACAATGAACATCATCGGATATAGCTCGAATCTGTATGTCTGGGAGCAACGGTATAAGGCTGACGGCCGGGAGTCATCACTTGAAACGATTATTCGGGATTGTGCCGAGGCTGGACTTGATGCAGTGGAAGTCGCACCGAGACCCGAAACTGTCGCCTTAATCCGGGAGAACGGTCTAAACATATCCGGTACTTATTTGGGGCTTGCTCTGCATGAACCGTACGAAGCTCTTCCGATAGAGGGAACTGTCTTATCCGCAGCAAATGGATTAGCCGCAAACGGAGGTTCCGACTTCATCTTAAACGCGAACCCTAAGGGAGAGTGGACTAAACCCCGGCAGAAGACGGAAGAGGAACTCAAACGGCAGGGAGACAATTTGTCACGGATTGCCCGACTCGTACAGCCGCTCGGTTTAAAAGTCTCTATGCATAATCATGCCGCCGCTTCTTTATTGGCAGAGGGGGACCTGCGCTCTGTCGTAGACTATGCCGATCCGGCAGTAGGGCTTTGTGTAGATACGGGTTGGGCGCATACGGCCGGGCACGATCCCATTGATTGGGTGCTTAGATATCCGGAACGAATAACCGCCCTTCATCTAAGAAATCAGATCGGTTCTACGCCTACTGAGGATTTGCTCGAAGGTGAAATTGACATCAACAAACTGATCCGTATATTGAATGATAACCAATACTGTGGTTGGATGGGTTTGGAGTTATGGCATCCGCAAAAGACGAACCCGCAGCGATCAATGATTGAAGACGTAAAGCGGTCGATCCAATATTTGAAAAGCCTCGTTCAATGAAAGAATCCATACTTAGAATCAAAAAAGAGATTCTTTGCCGTAATAAATTATTTTAGGTCAGACATGTACTTAGGACCTTAGGGAGCCGTTAGCCAGTGCTAGTATAGGTAATTTGGGCGGAAAAGAAGATATTTTCTAGGATAGCAAGTTTTACTATTGGTTATTGGGCTTGTTTAGAGGAAAATCGGTTGATATTGCGGAAATAAGGGATAGTCAAGTTGGCTAATTAGTATCTGCGTGATGAAATGGCTCAAATAAACAGTAGTAACATGGCTTATCTGAAGGCGAGGTACCCCTATAATTCAAGATGCCACGAAGAGCAGGAGTGAGTGAGCAACCAGATGGAAGATTTACGACGAATGAGGCTGTTCGCCCTAGATAAGCAGACGCAGAGCGTACAGAAATGTAACTCTTTGATCCAAAATAGAACAAGTGCAACAGCGATTAGAGACCGCCTTTCTGCCCTTCCAGGTACCCAACTATTTAATGTTCGCCCCTTAAAAAAAACCATCAAATTGGATCGTCTTCCTACCGTCCCGGAAGGCGGTCTTCTATTTTTGTTGCAGGATAATATTACAGAAAAAGGAAATCGGAACTTATCGGAGAATACATTACCAAACACTTGGTAAGGAGATAACCGAATGCATACAATTACGATCCTGATGGATGAGTGCGGCCAAGAAGAGAAGGACCTGCATAATGAATTTGCTCGACTACACCCTCAAGTGAATATACATTTCGAATATGTGAATGAAGTGCGCAAAAACATGATCTTAATGGACAAATATAAGTCTAGGATACTGCCGGATATTATTCAATTAGGGAGCTCCAACATTCCATATTTGACTGATAAGGGACTTTTACTGGATTTGACGCCTTGGCTTGAAAGAGAAATGAGCTGCAAAAATGCAAATTCGATAAGGTCAGTTTGGAGCTATTCAAGTGGAACGGTATTCAGACAGGAATTCCTGCTTCAACAACAACAAAAGGTATTTTTTATAACAAAAGCTGGTTTGACAAAGCCAATATACCATACCCGAACAATGATTGGACTTGGGAAGATTTTTTACAGAGCGCGATTCACATCCATCATAGCAATGCAATAGGGGAGGATATGTATGGAGCCAACCTCTCCTTTCACTATGAATATCTGGAACCGCTGCTCGTGAATAATGGGGCAAGATTATTCTCTCCAGACGGAACAAAAGCGAGCGGTTACATCAACAGCGAGGAAGCGATCGAAGCTATACAAGGGGCTGTCGATCTCGTTCGAGTTCATAATGTATCACGGCCAACCCTTAGTTATTTTGACACAAGGCCATTCTCACGAAGAAAGACAGGGATGACTATGGAGTTTTATCTTACCTTGTTCGAGCTTGAACCTCTTTTGCAAGATGAACTTGGTGTAGTGGGTCGGGGGAACTCCTTCTCTTATTGCGCTGCTTGAAGATAAGAAATATTACGCGGAACCTAATAGGAAAGCGATCCTTCGAGAGCTGCAGTATGCTGAAAGGGAACATTTTCCGAATGATCCTTCAGGTAATCCTCTATCTTTTCTACAACCCCTTATTAATCCTGCAATTGAAAAAATACTAGTTCATGGTGCTGACACGAGAGATACTTTGAATCGTCTAACCATTGAGTTAGATTTGGCGTTGAAGGAAAGATGGGAAAAGTTTCGTTGAAGTTGGATGGAAAGATATCAATAAACTACTCTAATTAAAAGGAATGATTTTATTGAAGTTCTCAAATTTCCAGTTTCTTAAGCTTTCTTACCCAAATCTGTATAAATTAGCATTTCTTTCTGAAGATTTGATTCTAGATGATCCGTTTGCTGCTATGGTGAATATGAAGCAAGTAACGAGTGAGTTGATCCGGATCCTAACCGATCGCAATGGACTTGTCATCTATCACCAACACAATGATGGTCTATTACATTCCTTGTGGCAGAACAAAATGATTGACGAAGATATGTATAAAGTCTTAAGGGAGATCGAGCTGTTTGATACACGGGAAAGTGAGCTCATTATGGATCTTGTCAGAATTAAAACCTTATTTCATAGATTCCATGATTTCACGGTTTGGTTCTACCAGACCTACGTGGATAGCGAATTTATTCCATCTCCTTTTGTTATTCATAGAGCAGGGCGGGATGAGAGCCTGCTGCCTCTAGATTATGCAATCAAGAATTATGAGGGCGAGAAATATGAAGGTCAGATTATGCGCGGTCTGAAGCACGGACAAGGGATCTATACATGGCGGGACGGGACCTTATATGAGGGACAGTGGCATCAGGATCAAGAGCACGGATATGGCAAGAAGTGCTTTGCGAATGGGGATCGCTATGAAGGTTATTGGGATCATGGAGTATTTAGCGGTCATGGAACTTACACTTGGTTAGACGGAGCCCTTTATGTGGGGCAATGGCAGGACAGCTTTGAGCACGGATATGGAACGAAGATCTCATCAGACGGCACTGAACGGAAAGGTTTGTGGAGTTACGGGGAGTTTGTATACACCACGGAGCTACTCCAGTAGGGTCAGTCCTCATAGCATTAACTAAAAGAAAGACTTGGTTATTATAAGCCAAGTCTTTCTTTGTTTCACACATAATTTTGGTACAAAGCTCGAAACGGAGGGTATATATATTTACACTTTAATAACTTGCTAAAAGGAGAATAAGAAAGAAGGACTGCCTATGTTTATCCTCATTTTTATAAAGTTGTCTCTTGCATTTGTGAGTCTATGGATTATTACCATCGTGATTGGCAGAAAGGAGATTGGTCATCTTACCCCGTTCGATTTCTTCACATCCATACTGCTGAGCGAGCTTGTCGGAAATACCATCTATGACGAGAAGGTAACCTATGCCCATTTGATATTCGCCCTCAGTGTTTGGGCTTTATTTTCTTATGGTATAGAGAAATTATCAATCCGATTCACAAGAATAAAACGGTTTTCCGAAGGAAGAGCCGTGCTGCTTGTGGACAAAGGGCAGGTGAATCAAAGATTGTTGAAATCGTGTAAGCTAGACTTTAGCCAACTCGTCACGATGCTGCGGGAAAAAGATATATTTAATTTCAATGAGGTTGCTTATGTTCTTTATGAAACAAATGGGGCTATAAGCGTAATCAGAAAACCGGAATTCGAGTATGTCCGCATGAAAGATTTGGAGTTGGACGCCAAACAAGACGTTCCTGCCATTCCTGTGATTGAAAGAGGGGAAATCCAGACGGACAATTTCCGCGGCAAAAAGATCGACGCGGCCAAAGTCCGGGAATTGGCGCATGAACAAGGCTTTACTGACCTTGCAGACATTGCGTACGCCGAGTATAGCGAAGAGAAGGAGCAGCTCTTGATCATTAAGAAAGACAAGGGATAGAAATGAAGATTGGAGGGAGTGAGTTGCCAAAAAAAAGGAAGGGCCTGGTCATCAAACCTCCAGTCCTTCCATCCAATAACCTTATGAACCAACATCCGTGAAGCCAAGCTCCTTCGAGATGTTCAGCGCCGTATTCTTTACTTCCTCACCAATCTTCATGAACTTGACAGCAGGCATATCCTTGCTTAATGCGGTAATACTCATGGATGCGACAATATTCCCCGAACTATCTCGAATAGGAGCACCGATGCAACGTACACCTTCTTCGAATTCTTCATCCTCAAGCGAGAACCCATGCTCACGCACAAACTTGATATCCTCGAGAAATTGCTCGGGCGTACGGATACTCTTCAATGTCGTGCTGTTCATATGATCTGGTTCTAAGCTCAGGATCTCCTCATCAGTCATATCCGCAGCAAGGGCTTTACCTACGCTGGACTGGTACAACGGCTGGGTCTGACCGACTGAGGTAGCGAATCGGACGAAACCCGCACCTTCCACTTTGTCGCAGTAGACAGGCCGATTATTGATCAATACGGCCAAATGAGCCGTATAAGGGGAGTCGGCAACAAGAAGCTGCAGATGAGGTTTTGCGACCTGAACCAGGTCCATGGAATTCAGATACCGATTGCCCCAACGCAATACACCAGAACCTAGTCTGTACTTGCCATCCGGTGATTTGGAGATGATCTGATATTGCTCGAGTGTATTCAGGATGACGAATGTTGTGGTTTTAGGAAGCTTTAGACGTGCGTGCAAATCACCGATTGTCAGATCCTCCTCCGACAGGGCATTCAGGATGAGAATCGATTTCTCTAATGCCGGAACGGAGTAATCTTTAGTTCCCTGGGCCACTACAGCTCACCTGCATTTGCAAGATGACCGCCATCTACAACTAGGGTTGTCCCTGTAATATAAGAGGCTTCATCTGATGCCAAGAATAAAAATGCATTCGCCGTTTCCTCTATTGTTCCTAACCGGCGCATAGGTGTTCGGCTTGTGAGATCGATCGGTTTATCTTCTTTTTGCTTCAATTCTCTATCCAGCGGCGTGTCAATGAAGCCTGGAGCAACCGCGTTCACACGGATCCCATATTGAGCCAGATCGACGGACATCGATTGCGTTAATAGCACGACTCCACCTTTGGAAGCATTATAGTGGGCTAACATAGAGCTGCCGGAGAGACCGTTTTTTGATGCCATATTCACTATGGAGCCTTGAATGTTATGCTGAATCATTTGCTTGCTAATCCACTGACTGAGCAGGAAAGTTGCGTTCAGATTGACGTTCATAATGTCCAGCCAACGCTGATAGGGGATGTCAACGAATGGCTCGCGAACAGCAATGCCGGCATTGTTAATAAGGATATCCAATCCTCCAAGGGTGTCCCATGCTAATTTCGCTGTATGCAGCACTTGATCGGAATCAGCCAAATCGCATACAGCAGCATGGACTTGAACCGAGTGTCCAGCGGGAAGCGACTGAGCAATGCTCTGCAGCTGTTCTACCGTTGCCGTTAATTGCTCCTCACGCAGATCGATCAGGAAAACACTTGCTCCTTCTCGAAGGAAACGAGTAGCGATTCCAAGACCTATCCCTCTGGCGCCGCCAGTAATCAACACTCTCTTGTTGTGCAACCTCATAATGGGTTCCTCCCTTGGCGGTTCTTCGTAAAATCAGGAAATGAAACAGGCTTGCCGTTGCCTGCTACAGATTGCATAGATAAAGGGAAGATAGAGCTCCAAGCTACAGCATCATAGACATCTATGGCGGGAGAGCGTTGTTCCTGAATGGAACGGACGAATTCATCAATGACGAAGAAGTCACCGCCGCCATGACCGGCTTGCTCCGCCTCAATCATCCAACGTCTCCACAGTGGATGCTCATATTCTTCCTTGTATGTCCATAAAGATTCCCATTCTGCTTTCTTTTCACCAGGTAAGTCGGTTGAGAAGCCGGGGGAGCGACCTTCTATCCAGATCAGTGGATCTTCATGTTCGTGGCGGGCCGCGATATAAGCTCCTTTAGTTCCTTGTAATCCATACTGTGTCATATTATGAGGACGGCTAGATACCCAATCTACACGCAGAGAGATGACAATTCCTTTCTTTGTGCGAATCGTAGTGATAGAGGAATCGCCTTGCTGCCAATAATTCGAGCTAGCACCTGGGTGGGTGTCGCCGAAATGGTCTCTATAATATTTAGGCATACTCCCAGTTCGGGTCGTATAAGTGCTCATGTAATCCAGCTCATCACCTCGATTAAGACCAACCCATTGCGCAATAGGACCAAGAGAATGTGTAGGATAGTTCATTCCATTCCCTTCGAGTTGAAGCTTCCCGCGCCATGTCAACTCACCGTTCTCGTAATGGGTCAACTTCCGGCAATCGTGCAAATAGGCGCCTTCGGCATAAGTAAGCTCACCAAAAACACCATTCTGCACCATATTCTCAATCATTTTATTAGGCCGCATATAACAATAATTTTCTGCCAACATATACGTCAAACCAGTCTGCTCTACAGCCTCAACCAATTCCCAAGCATCCTCTAACGTATGAGCCGCGATAACCTCGCTTAGCACGTGTTTCCCGGCACGAAGTGCTTGTATGGCTTGTCTGGCATGTATCATAAGAGGTGTTGCCAACAAGACAGCATCAATATCAGGATCAGCCAACAATGCTTGATAATCGGTAAAAGTTCTAACTTCTGGATAAGCTTCCTTCCAATTGTTCAACATAACTTCGTTTAATTCGCACACTGCAACTAATGTGATGGATCCGGATAGAGCGGATAAGGCATGCTTGAAAGCGGCACCGCGTCTTCCTCCAACTACAGCTAACCTAATCGATTTCTGTGAAGTCGTCATCTCAACTCTCCTCACTAACGTTTCAATATATGGAATACCATTTATAAAAATACTTTACAATCCATCGTAGGATGATGTCAAACAGTTTTTGAGCTTTATCAATGTTTTCTCTTTAATAAAATAAATGTGTAATAAACGAACCATTTTGTTTGAAAATTAACTGTTGACGGATAAAAAATGCATTCATATAATTACAGTATAAATATTGTGAATTTAATTCAACATATTGAACTCGATAATCCCAATTCAGGAGGAACAACAACTATGTCAAGAAATCTAGAGCTTCACGAAGAATCCAAGAAATACACACCAGGCGGTGTGCATACATCGATCCGTAACATTGATCCATTCCCGGTCTTTACCAAAGGTGAAGGTGCATACGTATATGATGCTGACGGTAAGAAATATATTGACTATCAAGCTGCATTTGGTCCTTTCATTCTTGGTCATAATCATGCTTATGTGAATGGAAAAGTAATTGAAGCCCTCAGCCGCACAGACCTTTACGGTGTTGGTTGTACGGATCTTGAAGTTGAATGTGCAAGGAAGATCGTTACTCACGTGCCTTCAGCGGATCAAGTGTTATTCTGTAACTCAGGTTCGGAAGCAACCTATCACGCCATCAGACTTTCCCGTGCTGTAACAGGACGGAAGAAGTTGATCAAGTTCCAAGGCTGCTATCATGGCTGGCATGATTACGTAGCACGTAACATGTTAAGCGCTTGGGATATGATTGGTAAGCGTGACCCTGGATCAGCAGGTATGATGGATGAAGCGATTGACAGTACATTAGTATGTACGTTTAATGATCTGGATAATGTGGAGCAAACTTTAAAGGAGAACAGTGGGCAGGTTGCGGCATTAATAGTCGAGCCGATTCCTCACAATATTGGCTGTATCATGCCGCAGCCAGGTTTCTTGCAAGGGCTCCGCGATCTTTGTGATGCTAATGGCGTTATTCTGATCTTTGACGAAGTTATTACAGGATTCCGCCATGATATCGGTGGATACCAGAAAGTCGCAGGTGTTACACCAGATTTGACTACGATGGGAAAAGCAATGGCCAACGGCTTCCCGATCGCAGCTATTGCCGGTAAACGCGAATATATGCAGCGGTTCAATACCCAACCAGGCGGAGATGTTTGGTTCGCTGGAACATACAATGGGCATGCTGTTGGTACAGCGGCATCGATTGCAACATTGGAAATGATGGAGAATGAGCCGGTTCATGAGCATGTATTCCGTTTAGGGGAGAAAATGCGTACTGGAATCCGCGAAATCCATGATCGTCTTGGTGTAGACGCGATTGTTGCAGGATTCGGTTCCGTGTGGACGACTTATTTCATGAATGTTGAGCCTAAGAACTATACAGACCTTCAACATAATAATGCGGACCTGTATGTGAAATATCGTAAAAAGCTGATTGAAAAAGGGATCTTCAAAATGCCGATGAACATCAAGCGGAACCATATCAGCTACAGTCATACGGATGTTGAGATCGATACAACCTTGGACATTATTGAAACCGTCTTGAAGGAACTTGCATAATCTGGATAGATAATAGCCAAACAGCCTGACTCGTCGTGTGCGCGAGCAGGCTGTTTTGTATGTTATGCAACATGTGTCTTCATAATGGAATACGAGGTCTATCACAAGACTCAAAATTTGGATTATAATGGATACACGACATCAGTTCTTAGGAAGGAGACCTGCAAACGGTGATCAAAGCAATCTTATTCGACCTTTATGAAACTTTGATTTCCGAATACAAGGATGGAGTCAGGAAAGCAAATCGATCGCGCTTCAATTATGAGCAACGGCTTGGAATCCCTAATGATGTATATCGAAAAGAGTGGGGTGCCCGCAGGGAGCAGCGGATGACCGGTCACTATCCTGATTATCCATCGGTTTTGATTGATATTCTGAACCAGTATCAATTACAAACAGACAAGGGTCAGATCGAGGCGCTGTATAAAGAAAGGATTGAGGAGAAGCGAGCTGCTTTTACCGACATAGACCCAGAGATTATTGAAATGCTCGAGTCATTGAAGCGTGTAGGATTGAAACTTGCGCTAGTCAGTAATGCTTCTGAGGAAGAAGTGAGAGCCTGGGAGACTAGCCCGCTGATTGCTTTTTTTGATACCGTAGTATTCTCGTACGAAGCAGGATTAGCCAAACCTGATAGGCGAATATATGAGTTAGCTTGCTTACGACTCGGTGTTCCTGCCGAGGAATCATTATTCGTAGGCGATGGCGGCTCGAATGAGTTAGTCGGCGCTCAATTAGCTGGCTTGACAGCCTATCAAGCAGGTTGGTTTGTTCCAGATTCGATATTAGTTAAAGTAGAAGGAGTTCATGTGATGGAGAAACCAAAAGATTTACTTAAGGCAGTAACCACTGGGTCAACACGTAAGGATAAACCTTACGTACAAGAGCAATACAAGACTTCCAATAACTTAGATATCCGAATTCAACTGCATGAGCTATACAGCACGAACCCTAAAGATTGGCATCATTGGGTATTTAAACAGATGGATTTCCAACCGCATGATCGGATCCTGGAGTTGGGCTGTGGGAACGGTACGCTCTGGAAGAAGAACACAATTGGACCCAGTTGGACAATCATCTTAACTGATTTATCCGAAGGTATGCTCGAGAGTGCTAAATCAAATTTGGCGATTCATGTTAATATTCAGTATGAAAAACAGGACATTCAAGCTCTCTCCTTTGAGAACGAGTCGTTTGATAAAGTAGTTGCTAATCATATGTTATATCATGTACCGGATCGAGAGAGAGCGTTTCAAGAGATAAAGAGGATTTTGAAGCCAGAGGGCGTTCTATACGCAGCAACCAATGGAGAGAAACATATGCAGGAAATGTATGAGTGGGTAGAGGAATTCGATGCAACCATCCCGTTTCGCAATAAAACGCGTCTATTCGAGTTTAGACTTGATGGAGGGCATGAGCAATTAGAGCCTCATTTCACTTCTATTGATAAAATCTACTATGAAAGTAATTTGCGAATATCCAATCCGCAACATTTACTAGAGTATATTTGTTCAGTGGAGCCCGCAGTGGCATCATGTTTCACGGAATCTAGAAAAAATGCCTTTATTGCTTTTCTAGAATCCAAAAAAGACAAAGAAGGCTATCTCCCGGTCACCAAAGAGACAGGTATATTTATTTGCAGAAAGTAGGTATGGACCATGATCTTCGTGAATGCAAGAGCTATCATAGAACGGATAGTAGATGGACGAACGGAAATCGTAATCCAAGTAAGGAATAAACCCGATGAGCCTCTTAAGATTGAGCTTCCTGGTGGAAAAATTGAAGCGTTCGAACCTTTACATACGGCATTAGCAAGAGAAGTGATGGAAGAAACAGGACTTAGCGTAACGGAGATTGAAGGTGCGAGTACACGGATCGATACTGTGGGGATAAATCCGGATTTTGAAGTGGAATGTATACGTCCGTATGCAGCCTATCAGACCATCCATGGACCCATTGATTCTGTAGGCTACTACTTCCGATGCAAAGCGGAGGGCGAGTTATTAGCGAAAGGCGATGAGACCGAAGCTATCAGATGGGTGGATCTAGAAGAGATAAGGACTATGTTCACAGCTGATCCCCTCCAGTTCTCTAACGTGGATCGTGCAGGTATTAAGTTTTATTTGTCGGAGAGGTGATTTTCAGTGCGGATGAGTGCATTAGAAGCGGCTCAGAGGTTCGTAGATACCGAGTTTCCCGGTTGTGAGGTTGCTTTCTTGGCAGGAAGCGCATCAAGAGGAACCGATACACCTACATCTGACTTGGATATTGTCATCATAGATACTAACATCGCAATCCAATACCGTGAGAGCTTCGAACAATTCGGATGGAGGATAGAGACCCTCATTCATAACGATGAATCTTGTATCGAACAGTTCGAGAAAGATCGTCAGAGGGGGAAGCCGACTCTAGCAACGATGATCCAAGAGGGATTGCTACTGAGGGATAATGGAACATCAGATGAATACAGAAAAGCTGCACAACAATATATATCACTTGGGCCGCCGCCTTTGACCAGTGAATATATTAGAGCATCCAGGTATTTCATCTTTGACGCGTTGGATGACTTCATGGACAGTTGCAATGATCACGAATCATTAATGACATTAAATGAATGTTCGGTAAGGGTGGCAGATTTCATCCTCAGGTTGAACGGTCAATGGTCTGGAGCTGGAAAAACACTAACCCGAGCCCTTTATAACTATGATCATACGATTGCCCAACGATTCTTCGAAGCTATAGAAGCTTACTATACGGCTCGGCACAAGGAGCCCTTTATTCAGTTCGTTCATGATGTTTATGCTCCATTAGGCGGCCAGTTATTCGCTGGTTTCTCCATGGGTAAGCCACAATCCGAGTCACAGATCAGTTAATATATATTAATGGAGGAAGCGCAGTGGACAACCCGCTTACACTAACTGGATTACAGGACTACGTCCGGAATTTCGATCATAGGCCTGCTAACAAGCACACGTATTTTTTGAAGTTAGTTGAGGAAATGGGGGAACTGTCGGAAACAATTCGGAAAGACGCCCGATTGAAGGATACAGGGTATATCAAAGGAACGATCGAAGAAGAACTGGTAGATGTTCTGTACTATGTGATTACATTAGCCAACGTGTATGAAATCAATCTCGAGGAGAGCTTCAAGCTGAAGGATGATTTGAATAAAATAAAGTGGGGAAGATAACCAATGACTTGGCATAGGCATCTTGGTGTTTATGGGATTTTGTATAAAGATGAGAAGCTTCTTGTTGTGAATAAGACATTGGGGCCGTATAGGAATCGGTATGATCTACCGGGCGGGGGTATAGAACCTCAAGAAACGATCGTCCAAGCTTTGCATCGGGAATTCGAGGAAGAAGTTGGCATATCCATACAAGTGATTCAACTTGCCGGTGTTGGAGAATATGTTGTACCTTCCCCGGTTAGAGAGCACTCCCATACGCAGCATATTGCTCTGATCCATGAAGTAAGCAGCACCCTAGAGAGTTCAATAAGTAGAATCAAGCGAGCTAGCGATGATGCATCTGGAGCAGAATGGGTAAGCCTGGCAGAGCTTAACGAGGGGAACACATCCCCTCTTGCGATGTCTGCCAAGCAATACATCCTGAATGACCCTGCCTCTTTTGATTCTAAGATTCTTGACGATTGGGTAGTTAAGCTTTAATCCAGATAACGTGTGAGCGTCGCTTGGTAAGCAGCCTTAGGACGCAGGCCGACCAGTTTCTCAACGGGCTGTCCATCCTTAAATACAATGACTGTGGGAACACCCATAATGCCGAACTCGGATGCAATTCCTGGATAATCATCGACGTTCACTTTCAGGATACCTAAGTCTCGGGATGAGAACTCTTCATCGAGTTGCGCCAGAATAGGTAGCAGACCTTTGCAAGGAGCGCAGTAGGGACTAGTAAAGTCTACCAGTGTCACCGTAATAGCTTCCACCTTTGCAGCAAATTGTTGTTCTGTAATAGATTCGATTGCCATTTTTCATACCTCCATTGATCGTTTGTTTTCAGCTTGAATGAACTGTATACGTTCTTCCAGATTGGACTTAATCATTTGCAGCTGCTGGAGCTGCTTGTCGATCTCGGCCAGCTTACTCTTATAGACAGGAAGCACCTGCTGACAAAATTGTTCTTTGTTCACGAGTACACAATGAAGAAATCCAGCAATCTCTTCGGATGATAATCCAAGACGAATGTAGAATTGAATCGTGTTGACTTGTTCAACAGCAAGAACGGAGTATGTTCTGTATCCGTTCGGCTGCCGAATGGAGCTCAACAGTCCTTGCTGCTCATAATAACGCAAGGAACGGACGCTGACTCCGGTCTGCTCTGCTAGCTCACCAATTCGCATGGACAAGCTGTCGCCTCCTTCTCACGGTGATACTAGTATTGTAAACCATGACACTAATGTCAGGGTCAAGTTTTAAATTATTCATGCTTTTTTAGGCCTGCGGGACATATGTTCCCTCAGGTTTTTTGCTTTATAAGCAACTTGTAACCGCTACCATCATTTTTATCACTCCTTCATCATTTTTACGGTTTTCGTTAAAACGGTGAAGCACTTAGAATTACGGCGATTTTCAACCCCATATAGATTCGATATTGTTAGGGCATAAGGGAGTGAGAGCTCACACAGAAAAGGAGAATGAGAGTCGCATGAAAAAATCTCGAATAACAGCAACAGTCGCGTCTCCCAACTACCCAGTCCCAAGAACAACAAAAAGCTTGAAGGATCGGCTGTGGAGGGAAAGATACTTGTTCCTGCTTCTCCTGCCAGGTTTGCTCTATTTTATCGTTTATCGTTACATTCCCATGTTGGGCAACATCATTGCATTTCAGGATTACAGTCCATTCCGCGGTTTCCTGCATAGTGACTGGATAGGTATGGAGCACTTCAAGACGATTTTCAGCGATCAGGAAGTCATTCGCGTATTGTGGAATACGATCTCCTTATCCTTCCTGCAAATCGTGTTCGCATTTCCAGTACCGATCGTCCTTGCCATCATGCTGAATGAGGTAAAGAACGAGCGATACAAACGAATCGTTCAATCCGTTCTATATTTGCCGCATTTCCTGTCATGGGTTGTCGTAATTGGAATTGTGACAATCTTTCTTAAAACCGAAGGGATTGTGAATCGGATCCTCGAACCGCTTCTCGGTATTCAGCCGATCTCATTCCTGCAGGAGCCTGGCTGGTTCATGCCGCTGATCATTCTGGAAGTCATTTGGAAAGAGGCAGGCTGGGGAACGATTATATTCCTCGCTGCTTTATCAGGCATCAGTCCCAGTTTGTATGAAGCTGCCGTTGTGGATGGAGCGAACCGTTGGCGTCAAATCTGGCATATTACCCTGCCGGCGCTGCGCAGTACAATCGTCATTTTGTTCATCCTCCGTCTAGGCAGTGTGCTGGATTCCGGATTCGAGCAAATATTCCTGATGTTGAATCCTTTCACGATGGATGTGGGGAATGTTCTGGACACTTACGTGTATTTCAAAGGGATCCAGCAAGCAGACTTCAGCTTCGGTACCGCAGTGGGATTATTCAAAAGTATTGTGGGTCTGATACTAATTCTAGCTGCCAATCGGATGGCCAAGAAATTCGGAGAAGAAGGCGTTTTCTAATCTAAAGGCAGGTGTCGACTATGTATAATAAGAAATCTATATCCGAACGTCTGGCTGATATCGCGAACATTGTTATGCTGGGTCTTCTTGGGTTACTCATGCTCTTTCCTTTTTATTACATCTTCGCCGTATCGTTCACATCCTATGAAGAGTATGCAAGGAGTGAATTGATTCTTTGGCCGGAGAGATGGGTCACCGACGCATACACATACATACTTAAATCCAAAGAGTTTATCCATTCAATTGGTGTAACCGTTTATGTGACTATAGTTGGAAGCCTTGTCAATTTAGTTTTGACTGCAACGATGGCCTATGCTATAACTCGTAACATATGGGGACAAAAAGTGTATTTGATCCTTGTCCTTTTCACCTTCATTTTCAGTGCTGGAATGATCCCGACTTATTTAATCGTCAAGGCAACAGGCTTAATTGACAGCTATTGGGCACTAATCATTCCTGGTGCCATTAATTCTTTCAACTTAATCGTCATCCGACAGTTTTTCTTGAATATTCCGAGCGAACTGAACGAAGCGGCACTCATTGATGGAGCGAACGATCTCCAAATATTTTCCAGAGTCGTTGTCCCTTTATCCAAACCAGCTTTTGCTGCATTTGGTTTGTTCTACGCGGTAGGGCATTGGAACACTTATTTCTCAGCGATTTTGTATCTCAATGACCCGTCCAAATGGACCGTACAAGTTATTCTCCGACAAATCGTGATTCTTAACGACACGACGAATTCTCTTGCTTCCGCAGCACGCGATGCTGCTCGATCGGCCCATCTGCCTCCCGGCGAAACGATCGGAATGGCGGCTATTCTGCTAGCTACCCTGCCCATCTTAATCGTATATCCCTTTCTGCAAAAGCATTTTGCGAAAGGGGTGATGCTTGGTTCCGTAAAGGGTTGATCGTGCATGTAACATGTAACCGAAGAGGCAGAGTTTGCAAGGGTGTCACTGAATTCATGGTTAACTATTATTAGGAGGGTTCCTACAAATGAAGAAACTATTAGCAGTTGGCCTTGTCGTTAGCTTGGCTACCAGCTTGGCCGCATGTTCCTCAGGCACTAAAGAGCCTGAGAAAGGGGCGACAACTACAAACTCACCACCCCCAGCAAACAGCATGGCCAAGAAAGTTACCATTTCAACAATAGAGGGAACCTGGGCATCTCCGGTTCCAAAACCGGACGGTGAAGGTCTCAAAAAGATTAACGAAAAGTTCAATGTAGATTACAAACCGCAATATTCACCATACGATGAATTTGCAACCAAGCTGCCTGTTGTTATGGCCGCAGGGGATTTGGCCGATGTGATCGGAATGGAAAGCGCAGATGCTAACTTCGTCAAATGGGCGAAGCAAGGCGCGTTCCTCCCGCTGAACGAATTTATTGATAAGTTTCCTACATTGAAGGCTGTTCCCAAGAGTGTATGGGATGCTGTAACAATTGACGGCAAAATCTATGCGATTCCGCAGTATTTCCCGGCCAAGTATGGTAAAAAGCCGTTGATCCGTAAAGATTGGTTGGATAACCTCGGACTTAAGATGCCGACAACCTACGATGAGCTGAAAAATGTCGCAATTGCCTTCACCAAGAACGATCCCGACAAAAATGGCAAAGCTGACACCTATGGGATCGGTTTGGCTAAGCAAATCGTATATGGCACTCATATGGGTGCGGCTTGGGATTCCGGTTGGTATCATAAAAACGAGCAAGGGCAACTGATCCCAGGCACGATCTCGGAAGGGTTCAAGCAGCAAACGCAATTATTGGCTGACTTGTATAAAGAGGGAGCGATTCATAAGGATTGGGCCGTTTCCAAGACAGCTGATATCCGTAAAGATTTCTTTGCGGGCAAATACGGAATCTGGTATGAGCAGCCTTACGACATCTCGGAATCCCGCTTCAAGACTATGAAAGATACGTTCCCGCAAGCCGAAATCGCCGTTATTCCTGCGTTCAAGCAAGCGGACGGTCAGCAAGGCTACATGGCGCTATCAGGGTACTATACCATAACTGCGCTGAACGCCAAGCTGAAAGGGGACAACGATAAAATCAATCGCATTCTGCAAATGCAGGACTACTTCCGCACTTTCATCCCTGTGGATAAGCGGAACCCGCAAAATCCGGATTATGATTGGCAAAATGGAGGAGAAGGCAAAGGCTACAAAATGGTGGACGGAATTCCTGTACAAAACGTAGAAGTTAACGACATCCGCCCTAATTTCTATCTTTATGCTCCTTATTGGGCTCCGAACGATGAAGCTACAGAACCGGGTAAAGTACTGTCACACCCATTTGCCAAAAATTTTGGGACTTCAGCTGTTGAACTGTTGAAGAATACGAAGTTCTATATCGATCCAGTGAATCGGATTCATTCCGAGGTACTCGCAGCGAAAGGTTCGGAGTTGAATTTGTTGGCTCAGGAGTGGCAGACGAAAATGATTGTAGGTCAGGAGCCGATGTCCAGCTGGAGCAAAATGGTTGACGAGTACATGAAAAAAGGCGGCAAAGAAGTCATCGAGGACGTGAATAAAATTTTACAGCAAACAGGAATTAAAGGGGAATGGCAATAAGCCGCAAAAATTCAAAGAAGGGGGAGTTAGTTAATGCCCCTTCTTTGTTTCCGCCAATGGGAGGAGAATGGGAATTGGACTACAAGTGTTCAGAATTCGAGAGACGGGCGCATGCGGGGAGAGAGAACGGTTATATTGAGGATTACCCGGAACGAATGGACTTCCGCACGAATCCATTCCTCCAGTACCTGGATCGAAGATGCGATGACCACCTTAAGGATAGGAAAAGACGCGTGAAAATGGTTGCGACACAGGAGGAGGCAAAGGAGTACCAAGCCCTTGTTCAAGCTGCTTTCAAAAGCTGTATTGGTCCTCTGCCGGAATATCCTCGAGGTGTGATGGAAGTTACAAGCACATTGGATAAAAGTCTGTATTGGATTGATCATGTGCGCATTGAGAGCCTGCCTGGTGTATATATTTCTGCGAACTTTTATTACCCCAAACAGATAACCGCTCCTGGTCCAGCAATCTTGTTTCCTTGCGGTCACGCAGCAGAAGGTAAAGCAAGCCCGATGTATGTTTCCTTTGGCGTAGAAGCGGTACTGAACGGATTCTGTGTGCTGATCTATGATCCAATCGGCCAAGGTGAACGAAAGATTCGCAGCCAACAGACAGATGAAGAGTGGCTGAATGCCGTAGACGCTCACTGCTTGGTTGATCGGCAGCTGAGCGTCCTTGGTGAGCATATGGCCGCTTATATGATTGCGGAGAGCTCCCGCGCCCTTGATTACTTGCTCAGCCGTAAAGAAGTGGATCCGGAACGTGTAGCGGTATCTGGCAATTCTGGCGGCGGTATGATGTCAGCTTATATGGGAGCCTACGATGATCGAATCAAAGCTGTCGCTCCATGCTGTTATATAACGGAGCTTCGTGCACTCCTGCAGCGGATTCTAGCTCAGGATGCCGAACAATGTACACCAGGATTCATGAAGAACGGCTTAGATCTGTGTGATCTGATCACAGCAGCAGCACCTAAGCCTTATATGGTCGGAGGCGCCTTATTCGATTTTTTCCCCATTGAGGGTCTACGCAATGCTCTGGTTGAGTCCAAGCGTATGTATCGTCTGCTCGGTGCTGGCGATCGTCTGCATACCTATATTGCGTCAAAGGGGCATGGGATGTGGGTCGATACACGTATGGAGGTGCTGCAATTCCTGTGCGGTTCTTTTGGTGTTAACTTCAAAGGAAATGATTCTGTCGATTATGAAGATCTGCCAAGGGAAAAGGAGCTTGGTGGATCGAGAGAGTTAGGGGACATCCTGAGCTACATTGCCTCAAGGGTAAGCAAGTCTGCGAATCCTAATGTTCTTGAGAATCAGGATGTTCGGGAGCAGCTCATAGAGATATTAGGAATAAAACCGCAGCCAAACGCAGGTTACCCTAAACTGCTGGAGAATAGAGCATTGGACATTCTCCAAAGTGGATATACAGCCGCAGCTCTAGTTATTGAGACAGAGCCTGGGATGAGAATCGACTGCCGTCTGATCGAAAAGTTAGATGCAGATGCCGTAGCTTCGAACTTATGTGTTGTAGTAGGGTCCATTGACGACAGGTTAGCATCATTTACCCCCAATGGTGTAGATACATCCTATTCAGCATGGTTATTCGTGCAGCCGAGAGGGATCGGCAGCGGAGCATTGCACCCGAAAAGCACGTTTGGAATATTCGATGTGGAGACAGCCTGCTGTTATTATGCGCGATTATTGGGTGAGACTTTACAAGGAATGCGAGTAACGGATGTCGTCTCCGCCATTCAGCTCATTCTGGAACAGCCCAAATACCAGTTAATATCGGTAACCCTGTCGGGTGTGGAGGAGCATGCGCTAACAGCTTTATATTCGGCTATTGTGGCAGGCATTCATGATGTTGACCTTAAGGGGCTGCTGGATACGTTCCGTGAATTTCCACTGGAATCCAGTCATAACTGGGGTCACGCGATCTTCGCATCGGGGTTAGGTCTAAATGTAGACGTCGATGATTTCCTTGCCGAGCTATTGCCAGGTCGATTGAATATTCGAAGTAGATTAAACTATACCAAAAGCAGCGTGCTTTCCAGATGAGGAATGAAGGAGGAGATTCTAGTATGGCTGACTATGGTACAACGATTCTGAATGGTGTCCATGAGACAATTGGCCATACACCTATGGTTAGATTAAGCCGATTAACCAAAGATCTGGATGGTGAAATATTTGCAAAGCTGGAATTCTTCAATCCAGGCTTCAGTAAGAAGGATCGCATCGCCCTTCAGATCGTGGAAGAAGGGGAACTTGACGGAACGCTTGTGCCTGGTCAGACTGTAATAGAACTGACGAGCGGCAATACAGGTACTGGTCTAGCGATCGTATGCGCAGTGAAAGGTTATCCGTTCATCGCAGTAATGTCCAAAGGCAACTCCATGGAACGTGCAAGAATGATGCGGGCATTAGGGGCGGAGGTCGTATTGGTAGAGCAAGCACCGGGTTCGATTCCGGGGCAAGTGTCTGGAGACGATTTGGCGTTAGTTGAGCGGGAGACAGATCGTCTAGTTCTTGAACGAAATGCATTTCGCGCGAATCAATTCCATCATCTTGGGAACTTACATGCGCACGAGTTCCATACCGCTGAGGAAATCTGGAAGCAGACGAGTGGCAACTTCGATGTATTTCTTGATTTTGCAGGAAGCGGAGGGACCTTTGCCGGGTGTGCCAAACGATTGAAGGAATTGAATCCTGCCATTCGCTGTTACTTGGTCGAGCCGGAGGGAGCCTCCTTAATGGGCAGTGGACGTGTAACGCAGCCTAATCATCGTTTGCAAGGCGGCGGATACAGTATGGAGCTGCCTCTGGTCGAGAGGGAACGTATAACTCACTATTTGACTGTTACCGATGAAGAGGCGATCATAGCTTGCCGCAGACTTGCCCGAGAAGAGGGGATATTCTCCGGATTTTCGTCCGGAGCGAATGTAGCTACCGCGCTTCGATTGCTGCAAGATCGAGAGAAGGGTGCCCGAATTGTATTGACGATTAATGATTCGGGACTGAAGTATCTTAGTACGGATCTTTATGAATAACGCTTGATTATGAATGGCAAGAAGCCTTCCCGCTTATGCAGCTCGTGGGAAGGCTTCTTGAGTTAAAGCAGTTCATTTTTACGGAACTCACTCGGTGTGAAACCTGTGAATTTTTTGAACATTCGATTGAAGGAGTTAATATTCTGATACCCAACGAATTGAGCTGCATCCTGAATCCGGATATTAGGCTGCAGCAGCAGCTTCTTGGCTTTGTTGATTCGTACCGAATTGACATAATCCACGAAGTAATTGCCTGTCTTCTCTTTGAAATAGGTAGATAGATAACTTCGTGAGATATTCAGCTTATCAGCGACAGCATCAAGTGTTATATCTTTATCATAATGCTCCTCCAAGTACTCGTAGACGAAATGGATAATATGATCCCGTTTGTCCTTGTTCTCCCGGACCATCTGTGCAGAGGTTTGAATCATGGAAGCAAGAAGAGTATCCAATTGCTCGAAGGTATGGCATTTCTGTAGTGCATTGAAAGTATCACGAATGAAGTTATGATCCATATTTCGCTGTTGCAGATTCTTCATGGTTCTATGTGTAATTGATTCGGCGAACTTCAGGACACTGACGGATCTTTCATTCCGCTTCTTCATCCGCCCAAGCACCCGTCTCACTAATTGCAGGACGACCGTATCATTGCCGCTGTACAAGTTCGCGTCCAGTTCTTCTTCTTGCGCTTGTGACAAGCGAATTTCTTCATCCTGGTGTTCGCCCTCCGCGATTATCTGAGTTTCCTCATCGAACTTCCTGAGCTTAAGACGTTCCAGTCCAAGCTGATAAGCTTCGTTCCAATCCTCGGTACCGCCTGCAGCCGTTATGGTCAGGAAGCAATAATCTCTCTCGGCCTCAAGCACGTGATGGATCTGCTCCAAGGTGTTCCTGATATTCGGGTCGGTCATGTCAGTGAAAACAATCGATAAGATCTGATCATTCTCCATCTGGAAGGTCAACGAGTCCGAGTACGTCTCGCTCACAATGCGATTCACATATTCGCGAATAAAGGAGGTCGCTCGTTCCTCCTGAACCTCCAATCGATGAAGCATCGTTTTGTAGTTAACTTGGAAAAGCAGAAGAACAAAGGGACAATCGGACGGTATCCAGCTCGTGTTATCCCCATTCTGATGTCTTATTTTTTTGAGCACATTCGAATAGGCGTAATATCGCAGCAATGACTCTTTTTCTGACATGTCTTGATGGATATCCCGGCTAGTTTTCAAGATATCGCTAATCTTCGCATGAATGATGTTGAATTCTTTAATCCCGCTCTCCCAAGGCAGTGGCGTGTTCCATTTCTGGATCGCATCAATAATGCGCTTAACAGGTGTGTTCAATCGGACACTAAGCAGCAAGGAAGCAATGATACTTATCGCTATCGTTAGAATAAGCAGTAACAGGAATGAGAAGTTCCACTTCACTTGGCTTGAGATCGTAGTATCAGGAACCATGTTGATATAAGTGAAGCCGCTTGGGCCTTTCATATAGAAGTAATAGACACTATCTTGGAACACATATCCCGACTTCTCCTCGAATCTGGGTAAAGAGACTTGCTTGGACTGGGAAGAAGTATACAACTGCTGATTGCGTTCATTCAAAATATAGAAATTGTCAGTAATCGAGTGGTGCATCTCTTTATAGATCAGGTCAGCGTTTGCCAAAGCGATTAAATAAAAATTCGGCAGCTGTTCGTTCTTGACGACAATCGGAATCAAAGTCCGCTCACCCGTTCGCCCTTTCGCATCTTGCTCAGCGAAGGAGGAGGCGGGAAGCACTCGGAATTTGTAAGGTTCGGTGTATTGGTCTTCCCAGAAGGCGGCGGTGTATTCATGACTGCTGTAATAGCGGTTGAACATAGTATGGACGTCAGCCCCGCGGCTCCTTTCGAGAGCAAATCCGTTGTCTTTGTACATGAGCATTAAATTTTCCAAATATAATAATCGGTTCGATAGGAACAGCTGAAGCTTCTGCATAGTTGAAACCGCATTCACATAGTCGATCGATGCCCCCTGCACCTTCTGCAATTCTGGTTCCAGTGAAAAAGTGAGAACCGAGCTCTGAATCATAGCTATCAGGTTCTCGTAGTTATCTGTTGTATTTTGTAGATTTAGTGTGTTGTATTTAATGATCTCTTCTTTGATACTCCCCCTATAGAACACTACGGAAAATAAAATGAACGAAACTAATAGAGCAATGATGATCAGAAAACTGACTAATAGTCTTATGAATAGAGAAGATGTCTTTTCTTTTATACCGAATCTGGACAACATTCTCGGCGGGGACTTCTCTTCCGTCATTTTCTCACCTGCCCTAGAGAATTTACCGATAAGGCTACATTATAACATACAAACTATTCCTGAATAATCCAATTAAGTTATGATCAGAGCACACAATTTCTTCCTGAAATGATCCCAGTCGCTGCCTTTGGGAGACCATGTAATCGAGTGGGTGCGATCTGTTTCATGGAGCGCTCGAGGCACAGCGGCATTCACAAGTTGATCAACCTGTTCACGATTCCCTCTAGAGGAAGCTAACCACATATACTCATAATCTTGTATGCCTCTGCGTAAGTTCTTCATGCGAATTGAGCTGATCGGAGCCTGGATGCCTCGGTCTTGTTCACGATAATAAGGATCATGGCCTGGATAAAAGAGAATGCCGTCACCGTTCCCCCAATGAACACCGGATTCTCCATAAAACTCATCTTCCGGATTGTTATTTACATACATGAATGTTACAGGATAACTGAACACATTCTGGTTCGTTCGTCCGCGAGGCCCCTGATGATTATGACGCCAGTGTGTCCCATGCCAGACGAAGTATAAGTCCAGCTTGTGTTTCCACTTCACCCAGCTATTTACCCTTAGATCTACCGCTTCTCCTTCAAGAATAACAGAGCCATGAGAAGGTCTGTATCCGTTGTAGAACCAGATAGGCTGCCCATTCTGATCCGCCGCTAACTTCTCTGCAAGTTGAAGATGGGAGGTGCACCATATGTCTATACAATGCTCAATATCTTTTGCATAGGAGCGTGTTGTCATAATGGGAAGCTTGCGTCCAGGGCCTGCCGAGCTTTTGATCGCGGTACTCTTCTCCTTGATCCATTCGAATTTGTCAGGACGGGGTTCATCAATCAAGTATAGGAAGTAGCTGCCTTGCCAACCCGTCTGCTCTTGGAGCTGTTGAAACCACGCTACCCATTTATCGGCTTCACCTTGCATAGAAGAAGGGGACTCTCCTAGAACAGAAGATCCATACATTCCAATGGGAAATATTTGCTCGCCCACACCTTGTCCAGGACCTTCATAACCGTTCTCCGGCAGGAAGAAGGAGCCGTTCAGATAAGGTTTGTAGCCGTCTAAGGCTTCTTGATCATAAGCTTGATTATGGACATCGGCGCCGACGAGATCGAAGCGATGTCTATGAGCCATCTTGCGCAAAGCATCATTGGAATTGTCTAAAGCAGGAAAGTAGGGGCTGACGTCACTAGCATATACCATCGTTTGGGTATGATTCTCATGGGGTAATGCGAAGTCGAATAAATCCAATTCCACTGGAATAACGCGATCATCTACTCCTCCAGCCCAACGTACCGTAATAGCACCGGAATAGGTCCCTGGGCTAAGAGTGCTCTCATCAGGGATATAAATGTCGATCCAGAAGCCTTGATTCCTGTTCGACAACACTTGAACGGGTTGCCCCCCGAATCCTTGTTTGGCATCATGCGGGATCAATGCATCAGGAATCCATCCAGATCGCTGCAGGGGAGGAGCACTTGCTGCATAGAACCATTGCGGCGGAGTGCTGAGCTCCGGCGGGACATATAAGTAGTGCTCCGTGAAAACTTCGATCCGACGCCCTAAATAATCATTCGGATCTCCAGGATGATCTTGTTGATTGCGTATGTATGCGCCTTCATTATTATCATGCGTTAAAGCCGACATCTCGACAGTTAAATCCTGGATATCTTGACTGCCTGTTTGAACAATGAGTTGAAAGGCGACAATTTCGTTCCGCGCTCCGAAAAGCTTGACACGACAACCGTCCCACACACTATTCGAGTTGCGATTCGGGTTGGTTAGATCGTCTCGTTGAACTTTCTCCCCGTCGTTTACTGCCCATACTTGAACGGAATCGTTAATCATGAATATCTCCTTTAATTCAATAGTCTCTTTCATTAAACCATTATTGCGTTAAAGCCGATATCATCATATTTTTAACTGTTTCACTCATTGTTAGATTTCTATAAATCCCGCTATAACCGTAAAAACCGATTCTTTTCGCGGACACTGCCATTTTATATAGTAATGTATATTGGGGTCAATTGCTGTTTAGAGAGGAGAAATCATATGATACGTCAACTAAAAGAGGACGAAATCCACCAATTTATGGACATGACTCAGGTTGCTTTTGCAGTGACCTTTACGGAAGAGGACATACAATTACGCAGCAGCCGGGTAATCCCTGAGCAAGTCTGGGGTTACTATCTGGATGATCAATTGTCAGCCAGAGTGGAGATTATCCCATTCGAAATTGCACTTCAGGGTGTGGTATTTAAGATGGGTGGGATCGCCAATGTTGCCACTTACCCGGAGCTTCGCCGTAATGGGATGGTGGGCAAGCTGATGGATCACAGTCTGGCGGTCATGAAGCAGAATGGACAGACGGTATCCATGCTTAATCCTTTTGCCTTTGGGTTCTACCGCAAATATGGATGGGAGTGGTTCTGCGATCTGACTAGCTACTCCATAGATAAAGCCCATCTTCCAAGAATACATGATACAGCGGGCAAAGTCCGGCGTGGAGGAGCTCAAGATTATGCTGCGGTTAGAGAGCTGTATGCCATATTCGCCAAACGATACAACGGTATGATTCTGAGGACAGAGGAATGGTGGCAGTCTTCAGTATTTAAGCGCAAGCTAGGTCAATTAGCTGTTTATAGGAATGACGCAGGGGAGCCGCGCGGGTATATTTTGTATCAGATTAGGAACAAACGGTTCCATATCCAAGAATGGATTACACTGGACGCCGAGAGCCGCAAAGGATTATGGCAATATATCGTGCACCATGATTCTATCGTGGACGGAGTTGATTTCAGCGGCCCTATGAATGACGCATTTGCTTTATGGATTGCTGAGCCGGGTAAAGTTAAGAGAGAATTGTATCCCTGGTTCATGTTTCGTATCGTAGATATTAAGCCTTTTTTAGAGCGATATGCTTTTTTAAATGGTCCACAGGGAACTTCACTGATTTTGAATATTAAGGATGAGCATGCACCTTGGAATGAAGGCAAATGGAAGCTTCAATGGCTGGATGAAGGCAAGGCGGCAGTGGAAAAGTTAGATCTGGAGCTGGCTTCACAGCTGAACGTCTCCACGGTGTCATGTGAATGTGATATCCAGACCTTGTCAGCGCTAATGTGCGGCTTCAAACGTCCACAAGCTATGTACGACCTCGGTAGACTTTATGGTGATCTAGAAGCGGTCCATTTATTGGAACAGCTTATTCCTAGCCGAGACACTTATTTACTGGATATGTTCTAACATTTACTATTCAACCTGCCATCCTTCTTGGTAAAATAGCTGTATTCGTAAAACAAATAGGGGGATGGGTATGTCGGACAACGCGGTACGGATGGCTATTATCGGTATAAATGGATTTGGAGCTAATCATCTCAAACAAGCACTAGCCTTGGAGGATGCGGGTTATGTGAAGTTGGAAGCGGTAACAGATCTTCGGATTAGCGAGGAGACTGCCGCGACATTGAGCAGTAGAGGTACTCGGATGTATGACGATTATAAAGCGATGTTGGCGGCTGAGAAACAAGCGCAGTTAGTGATCGTATGCACCCCGATTCATCTGCATGCATCGATGGGGGTTGCAGTGATGGAAGCCGGCTTTGACCTTCTTTTGGAGAAACCAACCGCCTCCGTTATTGAAGATGCAGATTGGCTAATCAAGACGATGGAGCGTACCGGCAAGCGATGCACTGTCAACTTCAACACATTGTCCGTACGCAGCCGAGAAGTTCTCACAGATTGGATCCTTGAAGGGAAGATCGGAGAGATAACAGCGGTAAAAGGAATCGGGCTGTGGAAACGCACAGACGGTTATTACAACCGGACACCTTGGGCAGGCAAGCTGACCATGAATGGAAACCTTGTTCTAGATGGGACGATTATGAATCCGTTCTCGCATCTGCTTAACATGTTAATGTGCACAGCTGCATTGCCGGGCATATCCAAGTCGAATGGTAACATCCCGATCCGAGTTCGCGGCGAGCTTTATAGCGCCAACGAGATCGAGGGTGAAGATACCTCTTGTATTCGCATAGAGATGAGCGACGGACCACCTGTGTTCTTCTATGCAACCTTATGCGCAAGTCAACCAATGGAACGCCCAAAAATGGTTATCCAGGGGACGAAAGGTTCCATTGAATGTGACTATACATATGGCATGACTCTGAAGTCAGGGAGTGAGGAGCTTCGCTTCGAGGACAATGAGACATGGCCTTTCAAAGGCCATCTGATGGATTTCATTCGTGTCTTGAACGGGGAGCAGGAGGAGTTGCTAGGTTATTTGCCTACCACGCGTCCTTTCCTGATGGCAGCTAACGGGGCATTCGCATCGGCCGGACGAGTAGTCTCCGTTCCGGCTGACTATACAGTTAAAGAACATCTTGAGGATGGCCAAATCTCAACCTGCATACCGAATATTGCTGAAGTTCTCACTGCTGCGTTTAACAGCGGTAAGCTGTTATCGGAGAGCGGCATTCCGTGGGCCCAACCAACGAAAGAGGTTGAACTGAACGGATTCGACTCCTTCGAAGCAACTGCTGTACAATGGGGACTACTTACCAACAAAAAGGGTTAGAAAAACATGTCATAAAGTTGACATGTTGAACAGGCAGACCTCCATAAGTATAACTATCCCGGCGTGCAAACGTTTCAATGCGAGGTAGGTGGAGGAGCTTGGATCAGCGCCCTTGGTTGCTTAGTTATCCCAAGGAAGTGAAACATCAGCAAGAGATACCGATTATCCCCATTACACATTATTTGAAAGAAGCGGCGGACCGATATCCTTTTCATTCAGCAATCTCATTCTTTGGCGGAACGATTCGTTATAAGGAGCTGCTGGAATTAGCGTATCGGTTCGCGCATTCCCTTCAACGGCTTGGTGTTAGGAAAGGGGATCGGGTAGCACTCATGCTGCCGAATATTCCCCAATATGTAATCTGCTACTATGGCGCGCAGTTTCTGGGCGCAGTAGTCGTACAGACGAATCCCTTGTATGTAGAGCGAGAATTAATTAATCACCTTAACGATTCACAAGCAGACACGATTGTTTGTTTGGACCTGCTGTACCCTCGCATTCGTTCCATTCGTGAGAAAGTGAATCTGAAACGAATTGTGGTCACTGGAATTCCGGATTATCTGCCTTATCCTAAGAAATGGTTGTACCCCATTGCCCAGAAACGCAAGGGGATTAATCCAGTACAGATTGATGAACACAAAGAACAAATCTTTGTGCTCAAGAAATTGTTAAGTAAAGCTCCATCGGACCCCTTGGAAGAACTGGGGGTGAACCCTGCCCAGGATGTAGCTGTTCTTCAATATACCGGTGGAACCACGGGTACGGCTAAAGGCGTTATGCTGACCCATCACAATTTGGTGGCTAACATTGAGCAGTGCCGATCCTGGATGTACCGCGCGATCCCCGGTCAAGAAACGATGCTTGCGGTTGTTCCTTTGTTCCATGTATACGGCATGACGGTCTGTATGAATTTCTGTATGGCGTTAGGCGGCAAGTTGGTCCTTATTCCTCGATTCGACATTCTGACTTTACTCAAAACTATTCATTCCGAGAAACCTACCTTATTCCCAGGCGCTCCCACAATGTATATTGCACTCAACAACCACCCTCTGACTTCTACAAAATACAGTTTATCTTCCATTCGTTGTTGTATAAGCGGCTCTGCTCCCTTGCCCTCAGAAGTTCAGAATAAATTCGAATCCCTATCAGGAGGTCGACTTGTTGAAGGATATGGATTGTCGGAATGTTCTCCAGTAGCACATGCTAACCCTATTTGGGAGAAAGGAAAATCAGGCAGTATAGGGCTTCCGTGGCCTAACACCGACTGCCGAATTGTAGACACCGACACGGGAGACGAGATGCCTGTTGGAGAAGTGGGAGAGCTTGAGATCAGCGGTCCACAAGTGATGAAAGGGTACTGGAACCGACCCGAAGAGACAGCGAAAGTCTTGAACAACGGATGGTTGCGTACTGGGGACATGGGGTATATGGATGCTGACGGGTACTTCTATATCGTGGATCGGAAAAAAGATATGATTATTGCAGGAGGCTATAAAATATTCCCCCGCGAGGTAGAGGATGTTCTGTTCGAGCATCCCTCTGTGTTAGAGGCTTCCGTGATCGGGATACCGGATGATTACCGCGGGGAATCCGTGAAGGCCTATATAATCCTTAAAGAGGGGCACAGCGTATCGGAGCAGGAATTGGATCAGTATTGCCGTAGTAAGCTAGCCTCTTACAAGATTCCGCGGGTGTACGAGTTCAGAACGGAGCTTCCAAAAAGTATGATCGGGAAAGTCATACGTCGTGTTCTGAAGGAGGAGCATATTAGCAACAATAAGTGAGCGGGCAAATCGAACAGGTCGTAAGGAAAAAGCGGAGTGAAATCCGCTTTTTTTCGATTTATTAAAAAATGTAAGATTAATGTATCTGAGCGTATCGAAAGGATGATAAGATAGGAAATGTAAGCCATTTAACACCCCGATAACAAAGGCGCAGTACAATGGAAGCGTTGCTTGTTTATGGAAGTATATTTGACCCCGAACATTAGGAGGATTGCCTATGAATGACCGTAAGAAGATCCGAGCTTGGCTCATGTATGACTGGGCGAACTCCGCTTTCGCTACCACCATGATGGCGGCTGTACTACCGATATTTTATAGTGATGTAGCGGCCTCGACCTTGAATGATCCTCAGCTTGCAACCTCCTATTGGGGGTTTACCCAGACGATCGCGATGTTAATTGTTGCTTTATTAGCGCCGATTCTGGGTGCTATTGCAGATGAGTCTGGCTCCAAAATGATATTTTTGCGAATCTCAACTTATACGGGAGTGTTGGCTTCAGCCGCATTCGTGTTGGTCGGCAACGGGGATTATATACTGGCCTCGATACTCTTCATACTCGGATCGATCGGGTTCTCCGGTGGAAACGCTTTCTATGATTCCCTGTTGCCCGATCTGGTTGAGTCTAAGCGTAGAGACCATATTTCCTCAAAGGGGTATATGTTCGGATACATTGGCGGCGGAGTACTTCTGGTGTTGAATCTGGTCATGATCGAGAAACATCAGATGTTTGGTATCGAAAAGATAACCGGGACTTATTTATCGTTTGTATCGGTAGCGATATGGTGGTTCATTTTCTCACTGCCGATCTTCCGCAATATTAAGAATCAAGGAAGCTTGAAAGGAAACAGCATAGGCTACTATACTACGATAGGCTTTCGGCGAGTGGCTAACACGTTCAAGAAGATTCTTATGTATCCAGAGCTTGTAAAGTTCCTGATTGCTTTCTGGCTGTTCAATGACGGGATAAGCACGATCATCACAATGGCAACGGTGTATGGCAAAGAAATCGGAATAGATACCACAGCGCTCATAACAGCATTAGTCATTACTCAGTTCGTTGGAATTCCGTGTACATTCCTCTTCGGCAAAATTGCCGATCGATTAGGTTCCAAAGCGTCCTTATACATCTCGCTTAGTATTTATGTAGTTATTGTTGCACTTGGTTATTTCATGACAACAGCCGCTCATTTCTACGCTTTGGCGATCATGGTAGGATTAGTGCAAGGGGGGAGTCAATCGATTGCGCGATCGATATTCAGCAGATTGATTCCAGCCGGAAGATCAGCGGAGTTCTTCGGGTTCTTGACAGTATCCAGTAAATTTTCTTCCATCTTGGGTCCGTTTGTATTCTCAGTAGTTGGACTCGCAATGGGATCCAGCCGATTCGGGATCTTATCCTTGATCTTATTCTTCCTCGGAGGAATCTATATGCTGACAAGAGTCAACTTGAACAAAGGGGAAACAGAGGCTAAGCAACTGCAGACATAACGTCGCCTACTTCTCACATAGATCACAAACAACAACAGCCGCCCGGAAGGACGGCTGCTTTTTATATCTGATTAATCGTAAACCGACCGTACATAGTGAATTTCTAGCCCGCTGTCGCAGGGCTTCCCTGTTTCATAAGAGATATTGCCAATCGCGAGCACGAGTTCTTTCCGCGCTTGATCACGCGCAACCTCATCGATAGCGGTAATATAGCTCACAGCGGCTTGCATTGCGCGTCGACCATCTTCCAACGCCAGGTCCCACATATCCCAAATACTATCTGTATAGGTTTCTTCCGGGACTGCCGGATGATGCCATACATTGCGATCCTCGTTCAGAATATCGAAGTCTGGCACGTTTCTTTCAGAGACTAGCTTGCGAATATAACCCCCTGTCAAAAACCGCTTCCATCCATAGGGGTCGTGGAACAGCTTCTGCGCTCGCAGCATATCTCGATAAGCATCCTGCCAATCTTGCTCCGTTATGCCTGCCGTCAGCTCAGGGTAATGGGTACCCGTTACTTGGACAAGCAGCTTCGCTACCGAATCTGGGAGCCGTTGACCAGCATCGAGTTGTTTCCATACTGGAGTTTTCCAAGTTTCCAGCCCGAGCTTGCGTCTTACTACAACGGTATCCAACCCAATCTCGAAACGTTGATGATCCCATTTCCGGAAGCCGGATTTGAAGAACACATAAGGGTGCATGTTGCGATCGAGAATATGGTGGGTAAGAAAACCAAGCACATACAGAACAGCTCGATCCGTCAGAGGCTTCCCGCTAACATGGCGAATGAAATCGAGCAGTACCGGACCGCACTGTCTACTGTGCATAGCACTCCCTATTGCAGGCATGCCTCGGCTGGATTGCCAAGGAAGGAAGTGATGATAGAACAGCAAATCCGGTCCTTGACATCCCATACGGAACAAATTCCTAAGGGTTGTGTTGTCCGCGATCTTCTTCGAGCTTGGTATGACCGTGTCCAGCAATTGTTCGCCAAATAGATAATGAGTCCATATATTAGGCATTTGTATCGGAGAGTGGCACGAGCTTTAATGCATTTCCGGAATAGATCTTGGACAATACATCTTCGGGCAGGCTGAGACTATTCAGTACTTCTTGATGAACATTATCAAAATAATCACGAGCATACAGAATACGGTCCTGGAATTCCAGGATGAAATCCTTGGCATGCTCAGGATCCCGCTTGAACGCGTTAGCCCCTGATCCAGCGGAAATATCGCAATATAAATTCGGGTATTTGCGAAGCATCTCAGTTACTTTTCCACCTGGCTCAACTTTTCCAGTAGGGTAGGCGACTTTATCGAATTGATCATCACCGGAAATATGTGCCCAGAAGCCTGGGGCATGGCCTAAAAAGATGGTCTCGGGACATGCGGCAACGGCACGTTCGAATGCGCCTATTCCACCGCCGTACCACCAATTCGGTCTAGGATAGCGGCTTGGATTCTCGAATTCATAATCAATATGGACAATAACCGGAAGTCCTTTCTCTCCGCAGAATCGGAATAGACGAATCGCATCCGGATTGTCATACATCATACGCAGCTTGATTTCACCATAGATCCTGACACCATAAAGATCAATGGCGTGTGATAATTTATCGATGGCGTCAGGACGTCTAGGATCCGGAGCATAACCAAGGATGAACTTATCCGGATATTTCAAGGCATAAGCAACGCAACGCTCGAAAGAAATGGGTCCGTTTGGACCGTGGTCTGGAACACTTTTGTTATACACCGGGTTGTACTCATCTTTAGGGCACTCCCAACTAATTAACCATGTTTTGTCAATATTGTACTTGGCCATGTTCTCAAGAAAGCGTTCAGCATTATAACCATACCAATCGGGGTGGTTGTGTGCGTCGATAATCAAAGTGATCCTCTCCCATCATTCATCTATATCGATCTAATTGTACAAGTTGAATACAGGTTAGGGCAACAACTCTTTTTGAAAAAACAATAGAAATTCCGCAAGACTAATGGCACAATAATACCGTTAGACTATTAATAGATCGATAGAAGAAAGGGTTGTATCCTAACATGGCCTTATTACATTGTCACTTTCATTCCGCTGCGCTTGGTGTGATGGCATCTATGAATGTGATCCTCCCCGATCCAATAGCGGGTCAAGCTCCGAATCGGGCAATCCCGACCTTAACGCTTTTGCATGGCCTATCTGACGATCATTCCGCATGGGTTAGAAGAACATCCATTGAACGTTACGTTTCAGGAATGAACTTGGCGGTTATTATGCCTGCAGTCAATCGCAGCTTTTATTCCAATATGAAATATGGCGGGGATTATTGGACGTTCGTAAGTGAAGAATTGCCGGCAGCAGCGCGATCCTACTTTCATCTGTCTGATCGACGTGAAGATAACTTCGTGGCCGGTCTTTCTATGGGCGGCTATGGAGCTTTCAAGCTTGCGCTCCGCCATCCGGATCGGTATGCGGCAGCAGCCAGCATGTCTGGGGCGCTGAATCTAGTTGCGAGACAAAGTCATTTTGAGAAGGATTTCATTAATATTTTTGGGGAAAATGCGGATTTGAATGACAGTGAACATGATCTGTTCCACTTGGCAAATGAGTTGGCTGCCTCCAATAGACCTCAACCGTTGTTCTATCAAGCATGCGGTACTGAGGATTACTTATATGATGACAATCAACATTTTCTTGGACATGCACGTAAGCTTGGGTTGGACTTGGTATATGAAGAAGAGAGCGGGACTCACAATTGGATCTATTGGGATCACCAAATTCAGCGTGTTCTACAGTGGCTGCCGATTGCCCAAAAATAAGTGGGTATAAATGTAATCTACAATGAAAAACTAGGAATACATAGTAGAAACCTGCTCTGTTAGGATCTAACAAGGCAGGTTTCTTCATTAGCTAGCTACTGTATCCCGTCTTCATCTGATTCATCTAGATCGTCTTTTTGATTTGTGTAAGACGCTTCACCTAAAGATTGTTGCATTTCTGCTGAGAACTCGCTTCTGAACTGGTTAATAGGGGAAAGGTGCTCACTTGTTATTCCATCGTTATCAGGTTTGTTATATTTACCGTTCATTCTTATTCACCTCCTTGATTCTTATATCGTTTACCAATAACTTGATGAAACATACACTGCACTTGTCCGTATATCTGTATGAACTGTTCAATTCTTAGGAAAGAGTGAAATATGCAATGGCCATCCAGATTATCACCGACAGCAGCTGCGACCTCATAAAGGATCTTTTACAAGAATGGAACATCAAGGTCGTGCCACTTACCGTTCATTTTGATGAAGAGCCTATGAGTCCAGACACCACACCACAACAATTTTATGAGCGAATGCGCTCCAATCGATCCTTACCCAAAACAGCTAGTCCATCACCGCATGATTTCTATCGAGCTGTTATGGAGTCGGATCCAGGGTCAGATATTTTAATCATCACCCTTTCCACACCTTTAAGCAGCACGTATAATCATGCAGTAGCGGGCCGTCAGATGCTGATCGAAGAGGGCTTTTCCAGAAATATAGCTGTGATTGACTCCAAAACAGCCTCCATGGGGTTAGGCTTGATTGTTTATAAAGCAGCACTTGCGGCTCGGAACGGAATGGACTTTGAGACGCTTGAAGCTTCAGTTCGAACATGGGCGCAAGAGACGCAAACTTACTTCTTCCTGGATACGCTTGAGAACGTGATCAAGGGGGGACGGCTCGATCGGGTTAGAGGAGCGGTAGCTTCCTTGCTTAATATCAAGTTGTTGATGAAGGCTAATGAAGAGGGCGGCCTTGAGATTCTTGAGAAGGTGAGGGGTTCCAAAGCTGCAATCCAACGCATTTTCGAAAAAGTGGTAGAAGAAGCCAAGTATAGCAAAGGGCGAATTCTGGCAATTGCACATAGTAATTGTGAGCAAAAAGCATCTGAACTGGTCGAACGCATACGTCAAGCCGCTTCCTTCGACGATTACATACTGTCGGATATGGGGCCGGTTATCGGCACTTATGCAGGTGAAGGTGGCATTATGGTCGCATTCTGAACATGAAGGAGATTATGTCTATGTCAACCCCTCTACAGCCTGAGCTGAATCGTGAATATATGCTTCAATTATTGGAACGCCTCTTACTAACACCTAGTCCGAGCGGATATTGTATGGATATAATGAACCTTATTGAAGCAGAGGCACTTCAGCTAGGTTTTCAAATCGAACGCACACCAAAGGGGAATGGTATTATTACCTTAATCGGCAATCAGCCTGCGCATTACGCCGGCTCTATTGGGATATCTGCACATGTGGATACGCTTGGAGCGATGGTTCGTTCAATCAAGCCGAACGGTATGATTCGATTCACCCCCATCGGGGGTTATGCGATGCATACAGTGGAAGGGGAGTACTGTCTGATCCACACTCGCCAAGGTGGTAAGTTCGAAGGAACCGTATTATCGACCAAACCTTCTGTTCATGTGTATCCAGACGCCCGAGATTGGAAGCGGGAAGAGGCGAATATGGAGATCCGCATTGATGAGTCTGTAACATCCAAAGCGGACGTTGAGAAGTTAGGGATCAGCGTAGGTGATTTCATCTCTTGGGACCCGCGTACACGTCTTCTTCCGAATGGATGGATCAAATCTCGGCATCTCGATGATAAGGCAAGCGTAGCTGCGCTATTCGGATTGTTGGAGTGGATGAAACGAGAGGGGAAAAGTCCTCAGCGTACGGTGAAGCTTATATTCTCAACCTACGAAGAGGTAGGTCACGGCTCGTCCTATATTCCCCCTGATATCACGGAGATGATTGCGGTTGATATGGGAGCGCTGGGCGATGATCTATCCGCGACGGAGAAGGATGTATCAATCTGCGCCAAGGATTCCTCTGGACCGTATGATTATACGATGACAAGCAGACTCATCGAGTTAGCGAAACGAGAGAGCATCCCCTATGCGATTGATATATACCCGCAATATAGCTCAGATGCTACAGCTGCCCTAAGGGGAGGGAGCAACATTTGTGCTGCATTAATTGGCCCTGGTGTACATGCCTCTCACGGGATGGAACGGACCCACGCCGACGCAGTTGTGAACACAGCAGCACTGCTCGCTGCTTATATTATGGAGCAATGAACTATCTATAAGAACGAGTGTTAAATTTTCGAGGTGGGAGGAAGTGTTCCACCTCTTTTTGTTTGTAATGTATTAAGTCGAAATAATGGAAACTCTATTATCTACAAAACAGGCTTCGTACATTTGATCTAGGGCGGAAAATCCGCTCTAATCTCAAGAGTTAAAAATTCAAAAAAAAATTTTAATTAACGAGTTTCAGAATCTCGTCCAATGCATTTCAATCGTTATTTCTTTGCAATGTCTCTGGAGAAAATCATTTGTCCAATTACTTTTGGCTCCGTCTACTGAACTGCATCGATTTGCGAATGAAGTAAGGGCCTAACATACTGCTTGCTGTAGCTGCAACCATTGAATGAAGGGGGAATTTGACTATGTAATAAAGTGCCGTACTTGCAACAAGATCAATTATCACAAACTTCTTAATCTCTGATATGGGTATGACCACCACCACATAATTTTGTCTCTTCCTCATTACATCTCATCATCTCCTGACCAACACCTGAATTTACCTCTTAGTCTATTTTAGTACCGATTTGTCCTATTCATGGATCAAATTTCTTCTCGTATATATATTGGATCCATAGTATAATGAAAATGTATTATGAAACATGGTTTCACCTTGTGAAACTAATTGGTGATAATACAACTCTTATTAAGGAGAGTGAATCACAGTGGAAAGTAAAGAAAGGTTCACGAACAGAGTCGATACATATGTGAAGTACCGGCCCAGCTACCCAGTTGAAGCGATCAATTATTTGTACGAAACGATCGGGTTTAATGCTAACTCAGAAATTGCTGACATTGGTGCGGGTACTGGTATTTTCTCGAGATTGTTATTGGAGCGAGGAAGTCAGGTCATTGCAGTTGAACCGAATCAAGCTATGCGCGAGGCAGCGCTGAAAGTGCTAGGAGACCTGCACAATTTCCGCATCGTAACTGGATCCGCTGAGTCGACTGGATTGCCCGATCATTCTGTTGATTTTATCGTCTGTGCGCAAGCCTTTCATTGGTTCCACCGTGATGAAGCACAAACAGAATTTCGGAGAATACTGAAACAGCAAGGGAAATGCGCGTTAATCTGGAATTCGCGGTTAACGGAAGGCAGCCCATTCCTAGTTGGATATGAACAATTGTTGCATACATATGGCCTTGATTATACAGCGGTGAATCACCGGAATATTTCCGAAGAGTCGCTTGTTCCATTCTTCAAAGACGGCGGACTGCGTGCAGCAAGATTCACGAACCGTCAGATATTTGATTTTGAAGGGTTAAGCGGCCGGATGCTATCCTCCTCGTATTGCCCAATGCCAGGACATCCGAACTACGAGCCCATGATGACTGCGCTGAAGGAACTTTTTGACCGCAATGAGAAGGATGGAACGATCTACATCGACTATGAAACAGAAGTGTTCTGGGGAGAAGTTTAAGTTTAGTTGGCTATCAGGGGAATGTACTATTTTTAATAAATGATAATCCGAAAGCGTCGGGACAGTTACTCCAATGGGGTGCTGTCCCTTTTTGTATAATTTTAAGGAAACGATTCATCAAATAAATTGGACACAAAATGTGACAGGATGCAGGGATATTATGGGATTTGTTGAACTTATAGAAAGGGTGCTAAATGATTGAGATATACTCGAATTTCCATATAAATAAGAACACTTGTGCGTATATCGAAATGGCGATACAATGTAAGTACAATTGAATCTTGGGTGGGCATGGACTCAATTCAAACAACAAGAGAAAGTAAAAACCCACCCGAAGATTGGAAGCCGAAGGTGGGTTTTTGATTCCTGAATGACTTTGAAGGGAATTTACCATCCAAGCCAATTGTATGGACCGAGTGTTAGCGCACTTGGTCTTTATTGATAACATGATAACATACTATGATAGTTGCTTCAAACGATGAAATTGATAACCATTTATAGCCAGGAGAACAATAAATGAAAAGAATAATAATAATTGGTTCTGGAGGATCAGGGAAATCAACTTTCTCAAGTAAGCTCTCTGAAGTCATAGGATTGCCTCTGTACCATTTGGATGCGTATTATTGGAAGCCTGGATGGACTGCAACTCCTAATCACGAATGGGATGAATTTCAAAGAGTGCTCATTCAAAAGGATGAATGGATTATTGATGGAAACTATAGTAGAACATTAGATATTAGAATCTCGAGAGCGGATACCATTATTTTCTTTGATTTACCTCCTTGGATTACTACTTTTAGAGTCATCAAACGAAGAATTAAATACCATGGAAGAACAAGGCCTGATTTGAACGAAGGATGTCCCGAGCAATTAGATTGGGAATTCATTAAATGGGTATGGAATTTCAGAAAACAGAAAAGACCAGGCATTCTAGCAAAACTAAAAAAGTATGAAGAAGAAAAGAATATAATCATCCTTAAAACACCAAGGGAAGTAACAAACCTAATGGATCAATTATTAGTAAAGTCAAGAAGTCAATAACTCATCAGGAATTTATTATTAAAAATGCAAAAATACATTACGAACTAAAAACAAACAGTTATAACATGAGAGAATTCGCCATTATGGATCTCGATGGATATACCATTGGATTTGGAGAATCCCTTATATAATCTGGATTTTCAAACAATTCATCTTTAAGGAATGATGAGCATTATTACTTATGAGATTTTTAATTCCAATCTCTCAATGGTGACTTTATTTGAAGAAGATTCAATATTGGATGAAATTGAAAAAGTGATTAAAGAATTTAACCTTAATATTACTCAGAAGACAACACTTTCGACCATGAAGGGATCCATACACTATCATCTTAAACAGGGTAATCACTCAGGCTTATTGGAATTGACGTATTGGCCATTAAAGA
>FWWL01000105.1_pt1 | contig 51340 bp, 41 predicted proteins | sample 2228331 | NCBI WGS metagenome assembly FWWL01 (sample SAMEA103939775, study PRJEB20133) | metagenome | reverse complement strand
ACTTTGAAGGTTGTCAAGAATTTACATATGCTGGTATTTTTTAACACTATATACAAAACAGTTGATTTTTTGGTAAAATGATTATTGTATTATGACAAAGTAAGTTCGGAGGTCACTTTTTATGATAATTCTCTCTAGTAAAAATATAAAAAAAAGTTATGGTATAGATGTTATTTTAGAGGACATCACCTTCACTGTACAGGAAAATGACAAAATAGGAATTGTTGGGGTCAATGGAGCAGGAAAGTCTACCCTTTTCAAGATGATTACCGGGGATCTTGAGAAGGACGAGGGTGATATATTCCTAGGCAAGAATATCAGTGTAGGGTATATGTCCCAGGATTTCAGCTTTGAATCAAACAATAATATCTGGGATGAAATGTTGACAGTTTTTGCTCAGCTTATACAGATGGAGAAAACCATACAGGATTTAGAGCTGAAAATTAGCAGCATGAGCACTACTTCAGATAATGAAACTTTGGAGCCCTTGCTGAAGACCTATGCTAACCTACAGGAAGAATTTAAGAACAATAATGGCTTCGGCTACAAGAGCCAGATAAAAGGTGTACTTAAAGGTCTTGGTTTTTCTCCTGAAGAGTATGACAAACCTATATCTATTCTCAGCGGTGGTCAAAAAACAAGAGTCGCGCTGGGAAAGGTCCTTCTGCAGAATTTTAATATGCTGCTTCTGGACGAGCCAACCAACTACCTTGATATACAATCTGTGGAGTGGTTGGAGGAATACCTTAAAAACCTTAAATGTGCAGCACTTATTGTATCCCATGACCGTTATTTCCTTGACATGGTTACCAACAGGACCTTTGAAATCGAAAACAGGACTCTCAGGGAGTACAACGGAAATTATTCAGCCTACGTAGAAAAGAAGCAGCAGCTGAGAGAGCTGTTGCTGAAGGATTATGCAGAGCAGCAAAAGGAGATAGCCCGGCAGGAAGCTATAATAGCCAAGTTCAGACAGTATAACAGGGAAAAGAGCATAAAGCAGGCAGAGAGCAGAGAGAAAGCTCTAGATCGTATTGAAAGAATTGATAGGCCTGATGCACTTCCCAAGAATATAGGCTTCAAATTTGATTCTGGGGTTAGGAGCGGAAATGATGTGCTCGCTGTGGAAAACCTCTCCAAAGCTTTTGACAAGCTGCTTTTTGCCGATGCAAGCTTCGAGATTAAGCGGGGGGAAAAAGTCGCACTGCTTGGACCTAACGGAATCGGTAAAACCACCATGCTCAAGATAATCGCCGGTATATCAAAGGCAGATGCCGGCTTTATACGCCTTGGGACCAATGTTATTATTGGTTATTATGATCAAGAGCAGGAAAGCTTAGATTACAGCAAGACAGTAATAGACGAAATATGGGATGAGTACCCCCAGTTGAACCAGACAGAGCTGAGAACCAAACTAGCGGCCTTCCTGTTCCAGGGGGAGGATGTGTTCAAGGAAATCAGTAAGCTGAGCGGCGGCGAGAGAAGCAGAATAGCACTTTTGAAGCTTATGCTCTCGAAGTCCAATTTTCTCCTGATGGATGAGCCAACCAATCATTTGGACATATTATCAAAGGAAGTGCTGGAGAGTGCTTTAACTAATTATTCAGGTACAGTACTCCTGATATCACATGACAGGTATTTTCTGAACAAGGTTGCTACCAAAATAATTGAGCTAAAGCAGAATGACTGTTTGCAGTACAACGGCAACTACTCTTATTATCTCTATAGAAAAGGCATATTGGAAAGTAATGCTGCCCTACAACAGACAGAGGATTCCGAAGCAGCCACAGCCACTAAGAATGATTGGCTTAAGCAGAAGGAGGAAAAATCAAGCATCAGGAGGCAGCAGAAAAGGCTTGAGACAGTTGAAATAGAAATTGCACAGTCAGAGGAACGTATTAAGGAAATAGCTTCTTTGCTGGAAACCCCCGCGGTGTACAGCAACCATGTCAGATGTCAGGAGCTTAATCATGAACAGGAAAAGCTCAAAGTCAACCTTGATTCCCTTTATGAGGAATGGAGCGAGCTTAGTGAATAAAATGAAAGGGCGAACACTGTTCGCCCTTACTTTTTTACAGGTTTTTAATTATTTCCGCTACCATTTCATCAGTGGAAGCTGTTCCACCCAGGTCAGGAGTTACAAATTTTGCTTCAGCAAGCACTTTGATTACTGCGTTGTATATCTTATCTGATGCAGTTTTTTCTCCGAGACGTTTAACTAGCATTGCTCCGCAGAGTATGCTGGCTGTAGGATTGGCAATGCCTTTACCTACAAGATCCGGAGCTGTACCGTGGGTTGCTTCGTATACTGCAGATTCTGCACCGATATTAACACCGGGTACTACCCCAAGTCCGCCCACAAGTCCTGCACCAAGCTCGGCCACCATATCACCGTATAGGTTGGGCAGCACAAGTATATCAAACTCTTCAGGACACATGACAAGCTTCATACATAGGTTTTCCGCCGTCATTTCATCATACTTTATATCCGGGTATTTGCTGGCTATGTATCTTACGCTTGAAAGAAAAAGTCCGTCCGTAAGCTGCATGATATTCGCTTTGTGGATACAGGTGACCTTTCTTCTCTTCTCCTTGACTGCGTAATTGAAGGCAAAAGAGGCTATCCTCTCAGATGCGTGTCTGGTAATTAATTTTACGCACTCAGCAGCATCAGTACCTATCATATGCTCAAAACCCATGTATACGTCTTCAGTATTCTCTCTGAAAACCACAAGGTCAACATTATTATACCTTGACTTTACACCTTCAAAGGACTTGATTGGCCTGATGTTAGCATACAGGTTGAGCTGCTGTCTAAGACTGACGGTTGTACTTCTGAAGCCTTTGCCCATCTGCGTCATTACAGGGCCCTTCAAGGCTATTTTGTTGTTCTCTATGGATTTTACTGTCTCCTCTGGCAAGGGAGTTCCAAACCGCTCTAACGCAATCTGTCCCATATACTTTGTATCCCATTGGATGTCAATACCTGCAGCTTCAATTACCTTAATTGCCGCATTGGTTACCTCGGGTCCTATACCGTCCCCAGGTATGAGTGTAGCTCTATACATACCTTCACCTCCAAGTATTTATCTAATCTAGGGTCTCGTGTTTAGTATCTAATACCATTCTATATCACTTCTACCTTGATTCCAAGACCTTCTTCCATTTCTTTAAAATGTCTTCCTAGAAGATCCCTCCCTGCTGAGTCAAACATTATCCCCGGCAGCATCAAAACTTCAGGCAGCTGCACTCTGCCGGCAACATGTGCTTCAATATCGCTTAATGTAAGAAGCCCTGCACACATTATATTCCCACCAAAATAATTATTCCTGACTGCCTCAATTTTCATATTGTCATTCTGAGTTATGCAGCCAGTTAATATTCCATAAGCCAGTTCCGAGGTTATGAGAAGGCATCGTCTCCCTCTGCTTCTTATAATGCCTCTTTCAATCTCATCTATTGCTTCAGGATGAATATCATAATTAAATACCATTCCGGAAGCGACCTTTGCCGTCTTTTTGACAATAATGTCTCTAGTCTCACCGTGCCTTAATACTTCAAGCACAGGATTGCAGGCTCTGAGAGCCATATAATATGCATCAACTCTTGATAATGACTCTTTGCCATTTACTCTTAGTATAATATCACCCTTTAGAATTCCCGAAGCCCAAGCAGGCGAGCCTCGCAGCACGCCTTCAACCTTAGCCTTCAAATCTTTTATTCCTGAAGGCTCCATAATCAGCGGCGTATCCACTGATTTCCCAAGCTCAATAGTGAATTCCTCCAGACTAGTCCTTATATCCTGAGCAGGCAGTAGTCCTTTTGTAAACCTTGTATAACCCGGCATAAAAATCCTGATGGTGGATGCCCCGTGTTCGCTGAGGAACAATACTGTATCTCTTATATCTCCCCACCCAACCAGATGAGGCATTGCAACTATGCTGCCACTAAAGCTTATGCCATATTGGCTTAGCTGCTTTATTGAGTCAACAGCTGACCAATGTGCTTTTCCTCTGTAGAGCTTTTCCCTGCCTTGGACACTGCAGCTATTCAACGATACATTCAGCTCAATATTGCCTATCCGCTTTAGTCCGGATAACACAGCCTCATCCAGATGTATACCGCTAGTAGTTATTTGTATGGGTGTATCTCTGTACTTAGCCCTTATATTGTCCAAAATTTCCATTAAATCTTCACGCAGGAAAGGTTCACCCTCGCATATGCGGGTAGCTGATTCTCCTATTACTATTTTTCGTGTTTCATCCAAAAACTCTGTCAGGGTACCAATTTGCTCCCCGCTTAGCTTATCAATATAGAATGCATTTACCTCTTCAGGATTCTGCAAATGGCTGCAGAAAACACAAGAAGTACTGCAGTTGGTTGTAAGTAACAGTATGTTATCCCTGCTTGCTGTCTCAAGCAATAAATTAAAGGGAGCCGGTTTCATAATACACCTACCCCCTTCTTATTCCAAAGTCAGATTTGGCATTGCGTTAAGCGTGAAATCAGATCTTGTGCCGCTTATATATCTGTAGTAGGCTGCGCATCCAATCATTGCCGCATTATCAGTACATAGTATCGGAGAAGGGTAAAGCACTTGTATGCCAGCCTGTTCTCCTCTATACTTCAACAGCTCTCTCAGTCTGCTGTTGGAAGCCACGCCTCCTGCCAGAACTGCGTATTTTGACTTTTTATAAAGCGCCGCTTTTATAAGCTTAGCAGACAAAACATCTACCACAGCCTCCTGGAAGCTTGCAGCAATATCTGCTGAGTTTATTTCTTCGCCCCTCATTTTCTTTGAGTTGAAATAATTAAGTGCAGAGGATTTCAGCCCACTGAAGCTAAAATCATAGCTGCCTTCCTCTAAAAAGGCTCTTGGAAAGCCAATAGCCTCACTATTGCCGGAAGCGGCAAGCTTATCAATCATAGGACCACCCGGATAACCTAGTCCCAGCGCCCTTGCGATTTTGTCAAAGGCTTCACCGGCAGCATCATCTCTTGTCCTGCCTAAAATTTCATATTTATTATACTCAATAACATTTACAATATGGCTATGCCCTCCCGATGCAACAAGACAGGTAAACGGGGGCTCCAGCTCCTTATGCTCAATGTAGTTGGCAGCTATATGTCCTTCAATATGGTTTACCCCAATAAAAGGCAGATTGCTGCTGTAAGCAATAGCTTTAGCAGTTGAAAGTCCTATAAGCAGTGCTCCTACAAGCCCTGGCCCACAAGTAACTGCAACAGCATCAATTTCTCTTAGTGAAGTACCCGCTTCAGATAATGCTTCATCAATAACCAAGCTTATGCTTTCAAGGTGTTTTCGTGAAGCAACTTCAGGCACAACTCCGCCGAACTTCTTATGTATGTCTATCTGGCTAGATATAATGTTTGACAATACTTCCCGACCATTTTTTACAACTGCCGCAGAAGTCTCATCGCACGAGGTCTCGATAGCCAATATTATGATATCTTTATCCATAACCTATCCTCTTATATGGTACTTTTCTCAAGTATCTCAATAACATCTTTTATTACAACTTTGCCCGACTCGATAGACTGTACTATTTCATCAAAACAGCTTTTAATATTTTCATAATCCTTATACTCATGGCAAAATAGTCTTTTTCCATTCTTGTTTGTAACCTTGGCTATATAGAGATCACCCTCTTGTATCAGGCTAATCATGTGATTCTCTATAGCAAATTCTCTAAGCAGCATTCTATTCCTCCCGTCCATCGATTGTGGAAAGCATTAGTACAAATGCGGCATCAGCCGCATTTGAAGCCCATGTGCCTTTCTGAGTGAAACGAGGAAATTCTGGCACGGGCAGTTTAATCAATGTTTTATATTGTATAGGAAACTTTCCTATACAATATAAAACATTATATCACAAGGGTATATTAATTAGAAGCATACAATTGCTGTTATTATTTCCTTTACCCTTCAAATTAACCGTACTATATGTTTTGCAATAAACATCTTACACTGAAATTCAAATATTGCAAAAGCATATTCCTTGATTTCATAGGTTGCATAATTCTTCCTTGGAACATCTGACCTGCAACCTATATAAAATTAATGCCGGAAACTAATCGAGTTCCCGGCATTAAAAATATTCTATTCGATGGTCAAAGTGGTTACACTCAAATCTGCGTATATACTAAGAGTACTCTCTGTCTCCCCATAGTTCTTTGTAACATATTCCTTATCAGAACGACTCAACATATCACTATTATTGATCCTTACTGATGATATATCATATTTATCGATTATAATCCTTACTCCAACGTTTTCAGGCAGTCTAAGCTTAACAGCCGAGGCATTGGCATCTATCCTAACTTCTCCGTCCCTTTCATTTTCTCCTGTCAAGTCAAGGGTTATCCTAGATGCATTTGCATCTATATCCAAAGTTTCAAAGCCGCTGTTGCACGCTCCATATATACTTACATTGCTTGCATCAGCATTCACTTCGAATTTATCCATCAGTTCCCTATTTGGTTCATCAAAATAGATTTTGGCCGTTGACGCATTTATTTCAGCTTCTATACTCTTAATCAGCATTCTGCCCATATCCATCTTCAGTTCAGAGGCATCAGCCCTTAACTCAACCTCCATGGGCAATTTATCCGTAAGCTTGACATCCCATAGATTTACCGGTTTTCCAAAGCTAAGTCCTTTCAGATCATTCCTTATGCTTATCTCATCATCTTTTACTACAAAATCAGGCATTAATGCATTGGAGTTATATGAGAATTTCACATCTGCAAGCTTACCATCTGTACTGTCAACTACAGCCTTTGCCATCTTCATATCCAAATTCAATTCTATTGGCTGTCCGCTTTGATGATTTTCACTTAATTCAACAGTTTCCTTATATTCTTTCAATGCTCCTGAGACCATGCCCCCTGCATTGTCGAACTCCATTACACACGCAGTTAGTGATAGTACTATTGCTGACTCTAATACTGCTAAAAGTATTTTTCTAAACATTTGGGACCTGCTTTCTTACTGCAGGAGCTCCAATTCTAGTGTCAGCGGCAACACCAACAGCATAAGTCACTAAAGCAAGGTATGCCAGCCACCCCAATATAGGGATTAATTTCAGTACATATACAAGAACAACTCCGACTAAAAGGTGTATATACATCGAATTCTTGCCTTCCAGGTAGCCTGTGATCCTATAGCCGATTGCGACTTCAAGGGCCACCATTCCTGCAAAAGCTATCAGAGTAAATGCTATGAATATAAACGGTATAAAGATAATCCCTATCACAGTTATAGCCAAAAGTACCGATAGTACAACCGATGCAGGTATGAACAGTATCATAATCAAAAACCCTATTCCAAAGCGCCTGCCCAATTTCAGCTTGCTCTCTTCTGCCATAAGCCTTACCCTGTCAGGTGCAATCAGCAATGCGAGGCAAGAGAATGCATATACAACAAATAGGCCAATCATGTCCCCGTAAGAAACTCTTGGAATCAATCCATTATGTGGTTTTATATTGAAGGGTGCATTCACATCCACAATTTCCCCTCTTATATTCGCATTTGGTGACTTTTCCACCCCACCGAATATTCCTGCAGCATCACCGTTTACCAATCCATTGTTTTTTGCAGTGATTTTCCCAAATACAGCAACAGCGTCTCCATCAACGGTGCCGCTAACTGTCACATTACCGAATATTGCAACTGTATCCCCAGTAAGATTACCATTAACAGTTACATTCCCAAATATTGCAACTGCATCACCATTAACTGTAATTCCTCCCGGAACCTCTATATTATTGAATATCGCAACTTTATCCTTATTGTCAACATCTAATGCAAAGGCACAAAGCGTCAGTACAATAAGCATCATGCCCGCCAGCACTGCTGCTCCCCTCTTCATGCTCATTTAAATAACCTCCTGATTCTCTCGCAATTTAGGCTTATATATTAATAACAGGTTAATACCCATAAATGCCACTACAAGCATTGTAACAAAATTCACATAGTCCCTAAGCAAAATATTCCTTAAAACCAGAATCTTCCCTAAAAGCACCGATATCGTAACAAGCACCTCTCGTAAGATGCTGGAAACTACGCTTACCCCATAAATGAATATGTTTTGTGCTGCTATAAGCATTCCACTTTCTCTGATAAAGGGTATTGCCACAAAAGTCACCATATTCCAAGCAAAAACCATAAGCCCCAAAACTGAAATTAACCAGAAGGCAACGACTTTCGGACTTGTGGAGTATACTCTTTGGGCTTTTATTCCTTCCATTACCCTTGACTCAAATCCAACAGGAACCTCAATTTCCGGAAACTCCTCCAAAGTATCGATGGCTTCTCTAAGTAAGGAGAATTCTTCTGCACAGCGGTCGCATTTGTCGTTATGCTTTATTATCATTTCTCGTTCAAGTTCACTGATATTTCCATCGAAATACTTCATGACCAAACTATTTATTTCGTTGCACTGCATACTTCTCACGCTCCTTTTCCCTGTTGATCAGTTCATCCTTAAGCATTTGCCGGGCTCTGTAGAGCCTATTCTTAACTATGGTGAGTGATTCACCTGTAATTGCCATTATTTCCTGATAGGATAAATTTCTATGATGGAATAATATAAGAAACTCTCTATACTTTTCAGGAAGCTTCATTATTGCATCCTGTACTAGTCTTTGGTTCTCTTTTCTTATATACTCTTCTTCAGGAGTGTCTTTTCCGTCCTTGATTTCAAACCCATCATCTATAGGCACAGTCTCTGCTTTTCTTTTTCTCAAGCTGTCCAAGCAGAGGTTTGTGGTAACCTTCAAGGCCCATGTCATGAATTTATATTCAGGGTTGTATTTAGACAGGGAATTATACATCCTGATAAATGCCTCCTGTGAGACATCCTCGGCTTCTTCCCTGTTTCCCATCATCCTGAATGCTGTGTTGTAAATGGCCTTCTTATACCTCTCAATGAGTACCTCAAAAGCATTTAAATCTCCAGCCAGACACTGGTTCACTATTTCAATGTCAGAGGCAATCAATATTATCCCCACCTCAATATCCTACTACTAATATATACGCTGTTAAAATACAATTGTCTGAAAATGCATCAAAATATCTTTAAGTTAATTCCTTCCACATTATTACCGCATCTTCTCCGGTATCTGCGTAGTAACCTTTTCGTACTCCACTATCTACAAAACCCAGCTTTTTATAGAGCTTTCGAGCAACTTCATTTGAAGCTCTTACCTCTAGTGTAACGTGAACAGCTTTGCTGTCCTTCGCTACCTGAAGCAATGCCTGTACTATCTTTTCTCCAATATGCCGCCCTCTAAAATCAGGATGCACTGCAATATTGGTTATATGCCCCTCATCAAGCACAATCCAAATTCCGCCATAAGCCGCAACCTTCTCATCAGTCTTTGCAACAAAATACCTTGCCAAGCTGTTTTTCGAAAGCTCCGATTCAAAGGATTCACGAGACCAAGGGGTTGCAAAGCTTAAATTCTCTATTTCGCATACCTGCTCAATATCTTCAAAGCTCATTGCTTGAAGCTCTACCTTCTGCTTCTTCTCATATTCCACCTCAGCTTGGGATTTCCTAATATATGTGAGTCTAAAAGTGTTATATGTATCAGCCAAGCCCTTATCATACAGTTCTGCAGCCAAAGCCGCACAGGAGGAAGCACGCGGCATCAGGCCGTCAGCAGGTGCCACATAATGTTCTCCAAGGCCTTTTTTTAAGTTTTCAGTGAAAAGCGCCACACCATCTCCAAGGAAGGTAACTGGTGCATTCTTTTCCTTAAGCAGCTTTATAAGATTCTCTAATGGAATTACCCTAAAATCCTCCAGCTTCACCAGCTTGCCTTTTTCCCATGAATAAAGACTGCTGTAGACCATTCCTCTTTGCGCATCCAGCATAGGACAAACCAGGCCTGTACAATTATAAAGGTTGTAGGCCAGTGCATCAAGTGTTGGTACTCCGACAATAGGCTTCCCGAAGGTCTGAGCCATACCCTTCATTACTGATGCCCCGATACGAAGCCCAGTAAAAGAACCCGGCCCCGAAGTGCATGCATATATATCAATTTCAGAAGGCGAAACTCCTGACTTCCTGAAGAGATCATCTATCATGCTCATTATTTTCTGAGAGTGGGCTTTATTGGTATTTATTATGTACTCCGAAATAAGTCTGCCGTCTTCCATTATTGCCGCTGCTGCTGCAGAAGTGGACATATCAACAGCCAGGATTTTCATTGTGCTCCATTCCTTTCATTATATCGTCGTAAACCTCGCCGGTAGGTTCCATTATTATTTCACGGGAGTCGTCTCCCTTTGAGTTCAATATTGTTATCCAAAGTCTTTCTCCAGGGATAATATCTCTCACTATATCCGCCCATTCCAATACCACTATCCCATCACCAAAGAAGTACTCCTCATATCCTAATTCATACATTTCTTCAACATCATTAAGCCTATAAACATCAAAGTGGTAAAGAGGCAGTCTCCCCTGATATTCATTGATGATTGTATAGGTTGGGCTGGTCACATAGTCGTCCACGGCCAGACCCTTTGCTATCCCTTTTGTAAAAGCGGTCTTCCCTGCCCCCAGATCTCCGGTCAGACATATTATATTCCCTTTGCTTAGCAGCCTTCCCAGCTGCTCACCAATTTTCGACGTTTCTTCAGCACTTTCAGTTATATATTTAAGCATTGCTTACCTCCAGAAAAACTTTCGTGTACAACAAAATATCTATAGCAGTCTCAAGATTGCTATAGATATTATACTCTGTTTAAAGGTAAATGTATACATTTTGAGATTCTATGTGGGGGCGAACAGTGTTCGCCCACCTATACGCACACTATCTTCTATACACTACCCTGCCGTCAATAAGAACTGCAAAGGTCTTGCTGGTAAGCTCGAAAGGATGTCCATCCATTATTACTATATCGGCATCCTTACCCTTTTCAATACTACCTACTCGGTCCTTAAGACCCAATATTTCCGCTGCATTAATTGTGATAGCCTTTAATGCCTCCATTTCATCCAATCCATCCCTAACTGCCAGACCAGCACACACCGGCAAGTACTGTATTGGTATGACCGGATGATCTGTTGTTATTGAGAATTTGATTCCCGCCTTACTCAGAGCTGCCGGAGTCTTGAAGGTTTTATTCTTAAGCTCGAACTTTGTCCTTTCAGTCAGGTGAGGCCCATTTATTATATATTTTCCTTCCCTTGCAAGCTCATCAGCTATAAGGTGACCTTCTGTACAATGGTCAATAGTAATATCCACATCAAACTCCTTGGCTATCCTAAGGGCCGTGAAAATGTCATCAGCCCTGTGAGCATGGGCCTTAAGAGGTATTTCCTTATTTATGACCTTTATCAATGCCTCCATTTTCATATCAAACTCAGGCTTCTTATCCGGATCCAGCTTTGCTTTCTGAAGCTTCTCATTATATGCCTTTGCCTTAAAAAGCTGCTCCCTTAGTATTGCCGCGGTTGCCATCCTTGTGGTGGGTGATGTCTTTTTATCAGCATAGGTTCTCTTGGGGTTTTCGCCAAAAGCTATCTTCATCGCAGCCGGTTCTTTTACAATCATATCATCCACTCTGTTTCCGACCGTCTTTATGGTTACGAAGGTCCCACCAATTACATTGGCACTTCCCGGGCCGGTGCATACTGTGGTTATGCCCCCTTCTCTTGCTTCTTCGAAGGTTCTGTCCATAGGATTTATTGAATCAATTGCCCTAAGGTGCGGTGTAACGGGGTCTACCGCTTCATTGCCATCCGCTCCCTCGAAGCCAATGGCATCCTCCCACATCCCCAGATGACAGTGGGCATCTATCATGCCAGGCATAACTATTTTGCCCTCAGCATCTATTATTTCAGCATCTGCCGGCGCCTCGATATTTTCACCTACAGCAACAATCTTTCCGTTTTCAACTAATATGCTGCCTTTTTTATAAACCTGTTCAGCCATAGTATAGATTTTACCATTTTTTATAAGTATCATATGTTAACCCCCCTAATATTTGTATGTACGCCCTAATTATAGCATAATAAACCATAAAAGTAGAGGCCAGCCGCATTTCTGCAGCCGACCTCCCAGTAGCAATACAACGCTATTCTCTTACTTTTGGCTCTCTTTCATGTGATTCAATGATAAAGTCAACTTCTATCGGTCCCTTTGCATCATTTTGCTCTGGCTCTACAGACATTGACCTGCGTAAGTCTCCCGATTCATCAGATACTTCTGAAGTGACTGTGATATCATAGTAACCTGCACCGTAAAACTCATCAAAATGTCTGACAAGTATAACGTAAGTACCTGCAACACCAGGTGTGAATTCAATTAATGATTCCACAACCTCTCCCAGTACAATATCGTCATTTTCGTCTATATATACAAGTTCAATCTCATGAGTATTCGGATCTTCCTCTTCATAGTATAAGGTAATAAATGTATCCATATCATATAAGAGGTTGGATGTACTGATTGTGTATGTCTTTCCAACATCCCCCTCTTCCACATCAAAGTACAACCAGTCTATGTCTCCTGCTGGAGCTATTGTATGTGTCTGAGGTCCATCAGGATCATTTACCGCTATATTGCACGCTTTTGTATTATCTTCCTCTAAAGCTTCATATTCATCAGCCTCAGGAGTTATGTTGACGACAGCTACATCCACAAGCTCTGCTGCTAGATTTCCTGCCAGATCCTGAATAGGATTGTCACCAGGGGTATAGCTGATTGTGACTACATCTCCAGATTCAATTAGTGTGTCTAATGATGCACATAAGAATATGCTGTAACGTCCCATACGTATATCATTGTACTCATCTTCATCTGTTTCGTCACAAATCTCAACTACTTCTTCATTCACTTTCAGTATGAAATTACCAGCAGCCGGAAATACAGAACTTTCTCCTACAAATCTCAAAAGCTCTTCATTATACCTTAGTACTATGCTATTTCCGCTTACTTCGGCCTCCCTAAGCTCAGGTGCCGCTGTATCCTCATCTCCAAAGATTATTGTTGTGCCTGTATTGTAGTCTCCATTAGTCAATCCTTCATAATCGAAACTAAAACTCAACTCTATATTGTTTCTTCCCGGCTCTAATTCAACAACAATGCCGAATTGACCTAGATCATTAATATTGATATCTACCGGATCACCTTCATTGCGCGAGAAGCTTAACGAATTAGTCTGACTCCCGTCGTAGTTGCTGATATATCCTTCGAGAATAATTGTATCAGTATCAACCCTACCGCCGAAATTGCCCGATGTGATATGCGGCATAGGCGATATAAACATTTTTCCCATTCCCAGATAGCTGGTGCAGGTTTCATCATTGTACAACATTATTTCATACCTTGCTATCGGAAGTATTGTATTAAACACCTCTCTATATACTTCATCTTCAGTATCTCTTTCAAATACCAGTACACTTCCTGGTAGCAATTTCCTGTCTGAGTCATACAGCATGCCATATATAGTATCAGCTTCAGTATCTACATCTGTAATATCAAACTCAAACCTGTAGCCTTCCGGAGCCCATCTGTCAGAAACATGTATGCGGTCATCGTCAAACAGGCTGTCATAAGTTATTCCGTTAGCTTCATCAAGATTGTTGTTTTCCACCAAATATGAGTTATTCTGCATGTCAACAACTTTAATTAATGCAGTAGAAGGCTCAAAGTCAGGATGAAGATCATATCTGCCAAGATTCCAGTATTCCTCGAAGTATGAGCCATTCTGAACTATGAATGGTGTACTGTGCTGTTTTTCTGTATCCTCAAGCTCCGCAAAGAATTTAGCATTAGCTGTATTAGTCACAAGGCGTTCATTATCCCTATGCAAGCTTACTTCAACACTTTTTAAGTCAGTTATGTTAAGATTCTCTCCCAATCTAAAGCCTACGTTGATACCTTTATAGTCTGCATCTGCATGAGTATTGAAATTTTCCGGCTCTACATAATAGTACTTGGATTCTGCCGGAGCAACACCAGCTACATAGATAGCAACTTGGTTATTCTCCAGTGTGTTATTTGTAATATCCTCTATTCCAACATCGCCATAAGCAAGTATACCTGCTGAACTCCAATCAACTCCGCCGTACCAATTACCCTTGACAACATTTTGATCAACAGTACCGGTTGCTCCGCCGCTTATCTGAATACCGTTTTGAGCAATCACAGAAGTCTTGCCGGCTCCCTTAATAGTATTGTTGCTGACGATTACATCCAGACCAGCGCCACTTAAGGTCATACCGTTCTTCTGGTAATCATGGATATAGCAGTTCTGAACTGTCAGATTTCTTTCGTCACCATCTCCGTTATATGCAAGTATACCTACGCCATGCTGGTTACCGTTAAGCGGCTCTTCTCTGATGTCTTTGACTTCAACATTATCAATCAAGCCACCTGCATTATAAACCCCGATGCCTACGATTCGATAATTTGCATTGCCCTTGCCGGCTCCGTCCACTACTAGATCCTGAAGAGTCACTACTGCGTTAGTTATGAATATAATCGGCTTGTTAGCTGCGCTTGTAGTGAACTTTGTTTCCAGGGTATTAGGTGCCTGAATTATAGTATTTCCACCTTCTGCAGCATCTGCCCCGATAATAGTAATGTCTTTATTAATCACCAGCTGCTCAGTAAAGGTTCCCTCTGCAACATTAACCGTATCTTCGGCTTTAGCAGCATCTATTGCAAACTGGACAGTTGGATAATAGGTAGTTTCTTCGCCCTTTGTAATTGCTGCCGCATATGGTAATTCTCTGTCTGTCCAGAAGAATGCTACATAAGGTTCTAAGCTTAGAGCATATTTGTTATAGCCTTCGGCTGTGACATTAACAGTTGCATCTTCGCTGACATATTTGCCGTCAGACCAGATTTGAGCTCCTTCTCCCAATGTTCCACTGTTAAGAATAAATATAGTTGGCAATACAACGTCTTCGCCAGGGTCTACATTTACTCCGCCCCACGCATTACCACTTGTTTTCAGCTCAGTTGCAGTAACTGTTGAACCATTGACAGTCAGCCCTGCACCTTTGCTGCCAATTATTTCTACATTATTCAATACAAGGTCTGCTTCGTCATATGTGTTGATTCCATAAGCCTTTCCGGCGTTATTAACTGTTAGGTCATTGATTGTTACCATGCCAGGATTCTCTGCATAAACTCCGATAGCATGTTTAGAACCATTTTCATTGCCTAAATCAGCAGTTACTGTGATAACATTATCCCTGCCGTTTATTGTAACTGGTCGTGTAACATGCATCTCCTCTGTTATACCAAAGTTCGCTGTTATATTAATAGTAGCTATTCCGGCATTCTCAAGGGCTGCTTTCAGTTCAGCCTGATTTGTTGCATATGCTACCGATTGATCCGGTGCACTTGATTCATTAACAATATCTATGCCTTTTTCAATATCGATATTGTTTGGTGCAATTGTAACTCCCAACGGATTGCCAAAGCAGTATCCGTAGTTGTACTCCCTCAAGTGTGTGATGTTGATTGCTGCCTGTGTAACCTCTTCTTCGCTAGTAAGGGTATTTCCACTTACATTGATTGTCCCTAAGTATTTATGTGGGCCATCAGCAGATTTATCCGTATGGAACTGCGCTATCTGAATACCTACAGCTTCAAAGTCATTGACTGTATTGCCAGTAACAACAATACTGTCATCTGCTGCACCAACGTTCTTATTCAGTTGGATACCGCCAAAATTGTCAGTTGCTATAATATTGTTAGTTACTGATATATTCTTGCTGTTTTCGATGTATATACCGGATTTGTTTGTGCCAGTCATAGGACCGATGTAATTGTCCATGATTGTGATTCCATCATCAGCAGCTTTATCCGGTGCATCATACCCCAAATGTATCGCTGCAGTTAGAGTTGGAGCATTCCAGTTGACAAACCTGTTATTCAAAATCTCCAGCCCATCAATATCAACCGCATCTCTGGAAATTATCCAGGAATTATCAAAGGTAAAGCCTTTTATAGTTACATTCTTTGCTTTGACCAATATTGGTGAGGTTAACATTGATTCATTGGTTCTTTCGTCAGCTGTAGCCTTTGTTTTATAATTTGCACCGACTATTGTAATCGGTTTATCTATAACAAATCCTTTGCCTTCCTTCAATCCGATATTCGGTGTTCCTGTTACTGTAGGAGCTTCATATGTCCCTGCAGCAACTCTGATTTTATCACCCGCATTGGCCGCATCAATTGCTGCTTGGAGAGTTTTGTATTTATTGTTTACGCCATCAGCTCCTCCGTAAGTACTGTCAACAAGTCTTGTGTTATATTGCAGCAGTACACCAGCATCATGATTATCCACAGAAATTGCATCATCGGTATAATCTTCCTCATCATTTACAGAAGCAACCTGTTCCATCAGCTTAATGGCAGCAAATCCTGCTGGTATATCATTTATTGTATTTCCACTTATTGTGAGTATGTCATCAGCAGATAGCACATATGTCCAAATACCTTCCATATTTATCGGGTCAATGGTATTATTTGCTATCTTAGCATTCAATACGTTGCCTTGTGAGGAACGAACCACGCTTATAGTTCCAGCAACCGTGTTGCCTTCAAAGGTTATATTCCTGGCTTCTACATTAGGTCCTACTGTTCCACCGGTTTGACCGATTGATACTATAGGCACATACTGAGTTGCAGGTATATTCATTCCACTGAAATCGCAATTTCTGACTATCACGTTGTTACCTGCCAGCATAGCAGCATTTCCGTTACCTTTAGCACTAAAGCCATCGTCAAACTTCCAACGGAAATTGATGTTTTCAATCAAAGTCTGTTGCTCTGCAGAATTATTGGCAGTTGTCTTTAGCATAGGTTCAGTATACGATCCAACATCATATGCTGTACCAATAATCACCGGCCTGGTTTCTCCAGTACCCCTCAGCGTAATTCCTTTGTCTATCAGTAGTTGAGTTTTCCCGATATTATATGTCTTTGCTGCAACAAGTATCGTATCACCAGTTTCTGCTTCGCTGATTGCAGCTGCCAATTGTGCTTCATTTGTTACGAGATTATTGATATCCTTATAGGGGCTTTCATATAATACACCATCAACTATAACTTTGTTCTCTTTACATACAGACCAATTAGCTAAATTGTCAAAGTTGATATACTTGCCGAAGTCAGCTTTATCAATTGCTGCTCCATTGATTTTATTTGTTTCGTCCAATATAAATGTTTGATTCAACCTTGCTGCAATAATATTTGTTGTATCTGTCACATTATTAAAGTTGTTACCGGATATATTTACATCTGCATAATCAACTGTCAATCTCTCCGGACTTCCCCAATAAGTATTACCTATTGCATATACTCCAATATTTTCATAGGTGTTGCCCGTTATATTGATACTACTGTTTTCTACACCATCAAAGGCAACAGATGTGTAATTGAAAGTATTGTTCTTAACCTCTATGGTTTTATCGATTCCATTTTTCCCTGCACCATTAAAATACAGTGAGCCGCCTTTAGTAGCTACCGCGCCTGGTACAATTGCATTAGGTACAAACTTACATCCCTCGATAGTAACATTATTGTTTCCTACCACTTCAACCGATTTATTTGTCTCAACCTTTGGTGTAATCGTCAAGCCTTTAAATGTAACATCGTCACCCCAGACTGTAATAAGGTTTTGAGATGCCCATGCACCATTTGCTATGATTTCAGAGCTGGTAATAATCGGATCACCGACACCAATAACAGTTAAATCATCAGCTGCAATCGGCAAATACCAGCCTGACTGTCCGCCGCTGCTTACGACTTGACCGTCATTGTCACGTAATATATTCATATCTCTCATAACATTATATGTACCAGGTAAAATAGCCCAGGTTTGACCATACAGCTGATTATCTATTGCATTCTTCAACTCGTTTACATTCTTTATTACAATATATTCCCCTGTTTGTGCCTTATCATAAATTCCAATACCCACATTATCAGGCACACCATTTGTAAATGTCACAGGGTCAAATTTTATCGGACTAAGCTTGTTGCCATAGTTATCGGTGATATTCAGCACCGTTCTCACCTTAACAGTTGAATTTGCAGCAATAATAGCATTATATGCATTTGCAGCTCTTTCTCCAACCTTTGTTTCATTTGATATTATAGGTACTCCCGCGGGTACTATATCTCCCCCATAGTTAGAGCCGGGGTATTTAATCACCTTTTCCGGCACATCTGCATTATTCAGATATCCAGACCATGACTTATCCTTATAGAATGCTGTACCTAAGGCGTTCTTTGCCTCTTCCCACGTATCGCCGCCATTGGTTGAGTATTCATAGCTTATAGCAAAGTTACCTTCGCTGTCTGCTGATAAATCAAGCGGACTGCTTAATGCAATACCAAACCAACCGAAGTTGTTGATTGTATTCTTGCTCGCATCAACCGTATTGGACCTTGTGCTTGAAAGCTGCTTTACTGCTAATTCTTCAGCGAAGTCTACACTCACATCGACAGTACCAACCGGCATTGTGAAGGTTATCGCATTTGTACCTCTAGTGTAACTAACCGGTGTCCCAGCATTTGTAACTGTTACATTGCCAAGAATATAACCGGCTTCAGGTGATGCTGTTATTGTAACGATTTCCCCTACATCATAGTTACCTGCTGTTGGGGTAATTGTTCCATTGTCCAAACCTTCTGAATTGGTATTCAGGATAGCTTTTACTTCGAAATTCACAGTATAGGTCTTCTTTGTTGTTCCATCCTGGGCTGTTACCAATACCATTGTGGCTCCGGGCAAACTTGCTGCCGGTGTGACTACTGCTGAAGCCAAGCCCGTATCTGTAACGATACCTGCAACCATCGGAACGGAAGTCGCTCCATCTGGCAGTTCTATTGTATAGCTTAACGTACTTGGATTAAATTCTGCTACAGTAGTTCCATTTACAGTCAAGTTGCTTAATGTCGCATCTGTATGTAAAGCCATTACAGTAACTGTAAATTGTCTACTAGAGGCAATACACCCTGACTTGCTTGCTGACACTGTTATAATTGCCGTACCTGGTGCAACACCTGTGACTTTTACAATATTACCAGCAACAGTTACAGCAGCAACACTTGCATTATCACTTACTGCTGACTTGACCGCATCGCCAGGATCACTTGCAATAGTTATCTCCCGATAGGCTTTATGCCATATTGTTATATTGCTAAATTCATTTATTCCAATTACAGGTTTCTCATCATCATTGCTTCCACCACCGTTGCCGCCACCGTTGCCGCCACCGCCACCGCTAGTTGTCGGTGCAGGAGTTGGGATTGGGGCTTGTGTTAGGGTTGGAGCCTGTGTTGGTGCTGGTGGCGGAGTATTTGTAGCAACAGTTACTCCTGGAGATGTCACAACATTCTGAGGCTGCTGCTCAATTGTTGATCCCGATACAGTTACATTCGCAGTCTGAATTGTACCCTGACCTGCTATTGTTACAACAGCATTCAGATTCAATGTGCTTACGCTTGCTCCCTGAGTCAAGTTGACTGTTGTGCCGGCAGCTTCCGGAGCCAAAGTCAAATTGCCGATTGTGCCGCTTCCGACATTTATACTTGCATTTCTTGAGTCTATCTGTATATCGTCAAAATTGCCTTCAAACACAATAGTTGCACCGGCCAGTATATCATCCGGTATTACTACATCACCGAAGCCTGAACCGGTCAGGAATTCCTCATGCAATGTAGCTCCTGACTGCATGTTTACTTCCCCAATTGTGGTACTTCCGGTTGCTACTATTCTTACTATGCTTCCTTCTCGCCTTACAATTACGCTGCCCAGAGTGGAGTTTCTAATTACAATACTATGCGCTCCTCCGCCCTTTACAATAGTCGTACCTTTTACTACAACATTGTCCAGATATACATTGCCGTCGCCAATACTTTCCCTTAATATAAGATCACCATTAATAGTGGTATTCTTCAATGTAACCTCTGGTGAAACAATTACTACACTGCCCTCCAGAGTTTGTATTCCGCTTGCCGGACCATATGTACCCTTTTTGCTGTATACTGCCTTGTACATGCTCTTGAAAGCTCTATCCAAAGCAACAATTGTTTCTAATCTCGATATCTTCTCAGCAGCCTTGAAATCTTTACCTATTAGCCCTTCAAAGTATCCCTTGCCAACTGCTGTACTAATTGCTGCCCTGCTCCACTCGGGGATTGATTTTCCATCTGATAGAGCATTAATAACCTTATCATCTACAACAGACACATTGCCTGATAACCTGGAAAGTACAACTGAGAACTCCTGTCTTGATATAGGATCTTGCGGTGTCAGCTTTCCATTACTGCCTAGCATATATCCTGTTTTTGCTGCTATGGCTGCGTCTTTATAAAACCAGTTATTCTTCTGAACATCAGAGTAATTGATTTCTGCAGATTCAGTGAACCCAAAGGACCTGTTTACCAGTGCCATGAATTCTGCTCTGGTTATGGTATTATTGGGTTTAAAATTGCCATCCGGTGCACCCTTTATAAAACCGTTGTCTACCCACTCTCTTAATTGGACTTCATACTTGTTGCCCACAATATCAGGGCATTTTGCTACATCTGCTTTTGCAGTATCCGCATAAACTAAATTGGTCATAACCATAAGGATACTGAGCGCTATACAGACTACGCGCCTGAATCTTTTGATTTTCAACGATAACTCCTCCTTAAAGATTGATAGTGTACCATGTGTGAACTAATATTTATAAATGTGTAATTGAGCTTTATAAGCGCCTCCCTTTTTAAGTACTTAATTCCATTAATAGGAAATATATTAAATTATTTACATCAAGGAATACATATATTCCTAGGTGTCAAATAAATTACTCTACAGAAAAAAATAAAGACCTAACATTGTATAAATAAAAATACACAATGTCAGGTCGGTTGCACCATTAGCTCGTTGCGACCCAGGTGCCCAAATATAGGTCGCAAGTCCACGCCCCCTGCAACCACATATATTCTAGCTTTCCTTTATTTACCCTTTATACAAATTACTAGGTGTTTATTGCTTTATCTTGCTTTTAGTACACCATGATACTATTTCTTACATTTTTTATAGGAACTGCTGTCAATGAGAAACCCATTTTGTCGATAAATTCTTTGCAAAAAAATAAGTGGAAATCAAACATTATGTTTGATTTCCACTTATTTTTTTAATTTAAGCCCTTCATACTGAGGCTTATTCTATTCCTGTCCATGTCCACATCCAGAACCTTAACCTTTACAATGTCTCCTACCTGCACTACATCAAGAGGCCTTTTAACGAACCTGTCCGCCAACTCAGATATGTGCACTAAGCCGTCCTGATGTACGCCTATATCCACAAATGCACCGAAGTCAATAACGTTTCTGACCGTTCCTGTTAGTATCATGTCAGGCCTTAAGTCCTTTATATCCAGCACATCTGACATCAGAATGGGCTTTGGCATTTCATCCCTTGGATCCCTACCAGGCTTCTGCAGTTCATTGATTATATCTCTCAGCGTTGGTATGCCTACCTCCAGCTCAGTTGATAGTGCATTTATATCCATACTCATTAGCTTACTCACAACTCCGCCCATTTCCTTCTGCTTCAGCTCTGATAAGGAATAACCCGCTTTCTCCAAAAGCTTCTTTGCCGCTGCATAGGATTCTGGATGAACAGAGGTATTATCCAAAATGTTTCCGCTCTCAGGTATCCTTAAGAAGCCTGCAGCCTGTTCAAAAGCCTTCTCCCCAAGCTTTTTCACCTTGAGAAGCTCTTTTCTGCTTTTAAACTTGCCGTTTTCTTCTCTGTAAGCCACAATATTTTTCGCAATACCTGAATTCACTCCGGATATGTGCTGGAGAAGTGATGGAGAGGCTGTATTGAGATCTACTCCAACACTATTCACGCAATCTTCCACAACACCTCCCAGGGACTCGGAAAGCTTCTTCTGGGTGACATCGTGCTGATATTGTCCAACTCCAATTGACTTAGGATCTATCTTTACCAGTTCGGCAAGAGGGTCCTGTAGTCTTCTTGCTATTGAAATTGCTCCTCTTATGGATACATTTATATCGGGATATTCCTGAGCTGCCAGCTCTGATGCCGAATACACCGACGCCCCAGCCTCATTGACTATTACGTAGTGCAGGGGTCTATTCATTTCCTTGATTATCTCCGCACATATAATCTCTGATTCCCTTGATGCAGTTCCATTCCCCAAGGATATAACCTCTACATTATATTTCTTAATTAGATTCTCCAGTACTTTTTTGCCTTCTTCCAGCTGGTGCTGTGAAAGTGTAAGATATACTGTGGTTGTATCCAATAGTTTTCCGGTCTCATCCACTACTGCAATCTTGCAGCCGGTTCTGAAGGCAGGGTCAAAGCCCATTACAACCTTTCCCTTTATAGGTGCCTGCAAGAGAAGGTTTCTCAAATTTGCAGCAAACACCTTGATGGCTTGCTCCTCAGCCTTATCTGTAAGCTCGTTTCTAATCTCCCTCTCAATTGAGGTCGCAATAAGCCTGCTGTACGCGTCCTTGACGACAGCTTCCAACACTTCTCTGTATGGCGAGTTTTCAATGATTGAGCTGTTGCTCAAGTATGTCAATATCCTGTCCACCGGAGCTTCAACCTTGATAGAAAGAAACTCCTCCTTTTCTCCTCTATTTATTGCAAGTATCCTATGGGGAGCAATTTTGAAAACAGGCTCACTGAAATCATAATACATCTGATATTCCGATTTTTCCTCCTTAGTGCCCTTTGCTGCAATGACACCATTCTTGAAGGTCAGCTCCCTTATTTCCTTTCTGAACTCCGCATTATCTGATATGTGCTCTGCAATAATATCCGAAGCGCCATTGATTGCATCCTGAATTGTTTCAACACCAAGCTCGGAATTTATAAACTCCTTTGCGATTTCTTCCAGGGACACCTTTGGACGCTCCTGCTTCCATATTATATCCGCTAAAGGCTCCAAACCCTTTTCTTTGGCAATTGTAGCCCTTGTCCTTTTCTTCTGCTTATATGGACGGTAGAGATCTTCTACTTCCTGTAATACCCCTGCTTTATCAATAGATGCCCTAAGCTCCTCTGTAAGCTTGCCTTGCTCTTCAATCAGCCTTATTACCTCTGCCTTTCTATTTTCAAGATTTCTGAGATATGTAAGCCTTTCATTCAGGTCTCTCAATATAGTGTCCGAAAGCTCTCCTGTAAGCTCCTTTCTATATCGTGCAATAAAAGGTATTGTATTGCCGTCATCTATGAGTTTTACTGTGCTTTCAACCTGCCAGGGTTTAACTGACAGTTCTTTTGCCAGTTTTGCGACTATATCCATGTTTATTCTCCTTCCTTTTTGCTGTAATATTTAGAACAATGTACGGGCGAACAATGTACACCCCTACCATGTTTTACTTCCATTTATTATATTAACCGTTTTTATATATATTTTTCAATAGGTACGAGTCCCTAGTTCAACTCTTGCCCACTGAATATAAATATGTTAGTATACCATATATGTACAATTGTTTATTATTAGCAGACACGGAGGTAATATGTGATGGTTGATACAAAAATGTTCATAGTCGATTCCACCATTCTCCCAAAGGTGTATGAGAAAGTCATTGCCGCAAAGCTGTTACTGAAAACAGGAGATGTCACGACAATCCAAGAGGCATGTCAAAGGGCAAGAATAAGCAGAAGTGCTTTCTATAAATATAAGGATAGTGTGTTTGATTATACTACGCAGGAGCTTGGACGTATTGTCACTTTATTCATGATTCTTAAGCATACTCCCGGAGTACTTTCTGATATTATAAACAGGATTGCGTCTGCTAAAGGGAATATCATCACAATTAATCAGAACATACCGGTTATGGGTTCAGCCTCATTAACCGCATCCATTGATACAAGGTCTATGGAGATAAATCCTGAGGAATTGGTGGAACTGCTGCTGTCATGCAAGGGCTGCAAAAAGATAGAAATAATAGGTATGGAGTAAAAAGGGGCGAACACTGTTCGCCCCTTCGTTTTTAGCATTCAAACTTATTAACGATACTCTTCAGCTCAACTGCCATTTCATTCAATCTCACAGCAGAACTATTTATCTCCTGCATTGCAGAAGATTGCTCCTCTGTGCTGGCCAGAACATTTTGAGTGCCTCTTGAGGTTGTTTCTGCAATTGTACTTACTTCGCCAACCGCATCAATTACCTGAATATTTTCAGTTCTAAGCTCCAATACGGAATTGGATACTAGTCTGACCTCCTCAGCTACAAGGTGAATTTCTCTTATTATCCTATCAAAAGTGCTGTATGTAGAGCCAATTGCTTCAGTACCCTTTTCTACCTCTACAAGGCCTTCATTCATTGCATCGACAGTAACTACAGTCTCACTTTGTACTTCGAGAAGAAGTTTTTCAATATTCTTTGAAGCTTCCCTTGTCTGTTCTGCTAAGCTTCTTATCTCATTTGCGACCACTGCAAAACCCTTTCCGGCATCACCTGCTCGTGCAGCTTCAATTGCTGCATTCAATGCAAGCATATTCGTCTTTCCTGCAATATCTCTTATTACCTTCACAATTCCGGTCATTTCTGCTGATTTATTGCCTAAGCGTTTAACCAGAGTCGCAGAATCAACAACTATTTCCTTTATCATACCGATGGTTCCGTTTATTACGCTAATATTCTCCGAACCCTCTTGGGCAACCTTAGCGGCTTCCTCTGCTGAACCTGCAACTGTCTGAGCCTTTTGGGCGGTCTCATCTACCTTGCTTGTAATCGCTTGCACAACTCCAGAGGTCACAGCTACTGATGCCATCTGGAGTTGTGCTCCTTCAGCAACACTCTCCACTATCGCAGAGATTTCCTCTGTGGCAGAGGTACTAATATTTGCACTCTCGCTTAGTCTTTGCGCTGCATCAGTAATTTCAGAAACCGCAGCACCTACCTCATTCAATATAGTGCATAGAGAATCAGTCATTAGGTTGAAAGAGGTTTGGAGATCTCCTATTTCATCCTTAGAAGTGACAGCCAACCTTTTCTTAAGGTTTCCGTTTCTGATTTCTCCAGCTACTCTTGACATATTTACAAGAGGCTTGACAATTATAAATGCGAGAAGCAAGCTGCCGCCAAGAGAGAAAATAAATGCTACTGCTATTAACGTATAAGCTTTGGTTTCTGCTGCTTTCACCGGCTCCAGTGCTTCTTTGACACCGGTTTCAGTGATTAGTCCCCACCCGGTGACAGGTATTCTGTAATAGGTACCGATTACTTCTTCACCCTTGTTATTTTCGTACCGAGAAGTGCCTTCCTTACCTTTGACCAGGTTTATAGGACCTTCTATCATATGTTCTACAGTATTGTAGCTTTTCAGCACCATTTCCTTATATTGAGGATGTGCAAGCACTATGCCGTTTTTATCTGTAATATATGCAACTCCGCTTTCCCCTATTTTTGTCTTGTTTATAAATGCTTGCAGCTCATCCAATACAATCTTTGCATATAAGACTCCGGCTACAGACTCATTCTGGTCCAATACAGGAACAGAAATATTGAAGGCTGGAGCATAAAGCTTGGCATCCAAATATGAGTCAGATATGAAGCTTTGACCTCTCAAAGCCTCAGTATACCATCTTTCCTGTGCCAAGCTTGTACCAATAAGCTTTGGACTCATGGAATACAATACAGTTCCAGCTGCATCTGTGAGAGTAATCTCCTTAAATGCTTGCTGCTGGTTTGAGGCAATTTTCCTTATAACCCTTTCCTGCTGATAGCTGTCCATCGCAAGTATATCTACAGACTGGGGTATCAACTCCAGAGTCTTGAGACTCTGCGTAATATTAGCGTTTATACTCTCAATAAGTCCCTTATTCACGGATGTATTAAGCTCATTCATTCCACTCATCATAGTGTTTGTCTGGTCCTTTATGCTGGATAGCGTAAGAAATGTAAGCGGTATGAGAGTCATGAGCATAACAAGCAAGATAATTCTTCCCCTAATGCCTCCAACCAGCTTGTGGACGCTGAACTTTACTTTTATATTCTGTTTTGGTTTATTGGGATCCGGAGCCTTTGCTGTGAGATTAATCTTCTTGAATGCAGGCAATTTAATGTTCAACTTGGGGAATTTTACATTTTTTAGAAATCCTAAATAATTCCTCTTATTCTTAAAAGACAAGCTTTTCCCCACCATCGGAAATTTAAAATAATTACCCTTCCTTCTCATGGTATCTCCCCCTGTTCCGCCCTATTATATTATTTATCTAATTCTAATACAATGCTGGTAAATAAACAATACTTTTGTTGAATTTAGTATATTTGTGAGGATTTTTGCTTAATAAAAAATACAGACCTATCATTTCTAGGTCTGTATTTTTTTATACACCATTTCTCTGGTTTAAATATGCATTTATGAAATTATCCAATTCCCCATCCATTACTGCACCGACATTACCAGTCTCTTCACTGGTCCTGTGATCTTTGACCATATTGTAAGGATGGAATACATAGGAGCGTATCTGGCTGCCCCAAGCAATTTCCCTATATTCACCCTTTATATCATCGATTTTGTCCTTTTGCTCCTGTTCCTTAAGTTCAAGCAGCTTTGCAGTAAGCATCTTCATTGCCATATCCTTGTTGCTGTGCTGAGATCGTTCATTCTGGCACTGAACTACTATCCCCGTAGGCATATGTGTAATTCGTACAGCAGAATCTGTTTTATTTACATGCTGCCCTCCAGCTCCCCCGGAGCGGTAGGTGTCAATCTTCAAATCCTCTTCATCAATCTCTACTTTTACATCATCATCAAGCTCAGGCATTACATCTATTGAGGCAAAAGATGTGTGACGTTTTCCTGCTGCATCAAAAGGTGAAATCCTCACAAGCCTGTGTACACCCTTTTCTGATTTTAAAAAGCCGTAGGCATTGTCCCCTTCTACAAGCAGAGTAGCACTTTTTATACCTGCTTCATAATCCCTCTGCATATCAAGAATTGATACTGCATAGCTCTTCTTATCTGCCCACCTTGTATACATTCTGAGCAGCATCTCAGCCCAATCCTGAGCCTCCAACCCCCCCGCTCCCGAATGAACTGTGAATATTGCATTGTTCCTGTCATATTGTCCATTGAGTAATGTTGCAACCCTCAGGGTCTCGACATCCTCCTTTAAAAGCTTAAATAAGGTCTCTACCTCAGGAATCACAGATTCGTCCTGGGCTTCAATTCCAAGCTCAATGAGAACTTCTATATCCTCATATTCCTTTTTCATGCTGTCGACCTTTTCAATTTTATCCTTCAATGATTTTATCCTTTTAAGGACTTTTCCTGCATTATCCGCGTTATTCCAGAAGCTTTCCTGGTGCATCTCCTGCTCCAGCTCATAGACCTGTTCCTGAATTGTTGTCAGGTCAAAGTGACACCTCGATTTCCTTTATTGCTTCCTCTATCTGCGATAAACTATATTTATACTGCTCTAATTCAAGCATGAATAAAACCTCCCGTTATTTTGCTTCGTGGCGGGCAGGCATGTAACCCTGCCCTACAATAGCCACTCACGAGTCTAATCTTCGGATCTGGAACCCAAATTCTATTATTAGTTCTTTTCTTGCCCGCAGCATTTCTTGTACTTTTTGCCGCTGCCGCATGGGCAAGTATCATTTCTTCCAATTTTGTCTTCCTTTACAATAGGCTTTTTCACGCCCTCTTCATGGTTTGTGACCACAGGCTCTGCTACTTGCTCTCTCTTAGGAAGGTTTGCCGTATTTATATTGTAAATGAACCTTACAGTATCCTCTTTAATATTCTTTATAAGCTCTACGAACATATCATAGCCCTCTACCTGGTATGCCTGCACAGGATCCTGCTGCCCATAAGCCCTAAGCGAAATTCCCTCTCTAAGCTGATCCATTGCGTCTATATGATCAATCCACTTAGTATCAACTGACCTTAGGAGTGCAACTCTTTCCAGTTCACGCATAACTTCAACATCTATCTGCGACTCTTTATACTCATATATCTCTACAGCTTTACCCGTCATTAACTCTTTGAGTTCCTCCCTAGTAAGCTTCAAAAGCTCTCCCATACCGAAAGCATTCTTCGGAAGGAAAATTGGATGCAAATATTCTATGAGCCCTTTGAGATCCCATTCCTCAGCAAACTCACTGCCTACAGTATAGGTATCAACTGCGCTCTCTACAATCTCTGCTATCATCTCCATGATAGTATCCCTGATGTTCTCACCAAGCAGTACCTGTCGTCTTTGGCTGTATACGACCGTTCTCTGCTTGTTCATTACATTATCATACTGAAGTACATGCTTTCTTATATCAAAGTTTCTTCCTTCAACCTTCTTCTGAGCATTTTCTATTGATTTTGAAAGTAATGCATGCTCAATGGTCATATCCTCTTCCATACCCAGGGTCTCAACGAGCTTCATTATTCTCTCCGCCCCGAAGAGTCTCATCAAGTCATCTTCCAAAGAGATAAAAAATCTGCTGGAACCCTCATCTCCCTGCCTACCTGCACGGCCTCTAAGCTGATTGTCTATACGTCTGGATTCATGTCTCTCTGTCCCTAATATATGAAGTCCGCCAAGCTCCTTAACACCTTCACCAAGGACTATATCAGTACCTCTGCCGGCCATATTGGTTGAGATTGTAACCGTTCCACGCTGTCCTGCCTGAGCCACTATTTGAGCTTCTTTTTCATGGTACTTGGCATTCAATACCTCATGGGGGACCCCTCTTCTCTTCAGCATATCACTGAGCATTTCGGAGGTCTCTACAGATATCGTCCCAACAAGTACAGGCTGCCCCTTGGCATGGAGTCTGACGATTTCTTCAACAACTGCGTTGAACTTGCCCTTTTTATTCTTATATACTGCATCCGGATTGTCTTCCCTAATCATTGGCTTATTTGTTGGTATTTCAACAACGTCCAGATTATATATGGTTCTGAATTCATCCTCCTCTGTCTTAGCAGTACCCGTCATACCCGCCAGCTTGTTGTACATCCTGAAATAGTTCTGGAAGGTTATTGTTGCCAAGGTCTGTGATTCTCTCTCGACTTTTACCCCTTCCTTAGCCTCTATAGCCTGATGTAAGCCATCGCTGTATCTTCTTCCTAACATGAGTCTCCCGGTAAATTCATCAACTATTAATATCTGCCCGTCCTTCACTACATAATCTATATCACGGCGCATAAGGTTCCTGGCTTTCAGCGCCTGATTTATATGATGCTGTATTTCCATATTGTTCGAATCGGCGAGGTTTTCCAAGTTGAAGAATCTTTCTGCTCTTTCCACACCTTCTTCGGTAAGAATAACAGTATGTGCCTTTTCATCTATTGTAAAATCAGTTTCATTCTTTAGTCCCTTAACAAAAGTATCTGCAACAAAATAAAGCTGAGTGGATTTTTCCCCTACCCCTGATATTATAAGAGGTGTTCTAGCTTCGTCTATCAGTATGCTGTCCACTTCATCCACTATAGCAAAATTCAGGTCTCTCTGAACCATCTGGTCTTTGTATATTACCATGTTGTCTCTCAAGTAATCAAAGCCATATTCATTGTTTGTACCATAGGTTATATCTGCACCATAGGCTTTCTGCTTATCCTCCGCTTCAAGTCCGTGAACTATGAGCCCTACAGACATACCCAGGAAGTTATAAAGCTTTCCCATCCACTGACTTTGATAGGTTGCCAGATAGTCATTTACAGTAACCAAGTGGGTACCTTTGCCAGAAAGGGCATTCAGATACAGAGGAAGTGTAGCAACCAAGGTCTTACCTTCACCTGTTTTCATTTCTGCAATTCTTCCCTGGTGTAATATTATTCCACCAATAAGCTGCACATCAAAGTGCCTCATATTGAGAACCCTCACAGAGGCTTCCCTTACAACTGCATAAGCCTCAACCATAAGGTCATCCAAGGTTTCCCCTTTAGAGAGTCTTTCCTTGAATTCCTCTGTCTTTTGCTGAAGCTCCTCATCGGTAAGCTTTTTCATATCAGGTTCCAATGCATTGATCTTTTCAACTATCTTTGAAACTTTCTTTATTTCTTTATCATTCTGATTACCAAAAATTTTATCTAAAAACATTCTATTATCTCTCCTTATAATTTTAAATTGGGAAGTGTGTTTTAATTATAAGGATTATCAGAATAGCGCACTTTTCCATATGTTATTTTTTAAAATCAAATTATTTAAATAGTATGCTAATACCATTAAAGGCAATATATAAAATCCAACATGCTTCGGAGCTGAGTCCGCAACATTTATATCTAATAAACCTCTAAAACCTTCGTTATCTTTTTCAGATTTCTTTATGCGGGACTCGCTTACCGAAACTTTTACATCCTGTATGAATAGTTTATTCGTTGCAAGTATATCAATAAATGCTCTTTTCCCGATTTTAACAAAGTTATCAGAATCAATTCCATCTGATGAACCTGAAAGCACTGTAAATACCATGAAAATAAAAGCGGCATATTTTTTTATGTTGTTATATTTGTCTTGTGACATTCAGACTCACCTCCTGTTTATGAAACTCATTTTTTGCATACATAATATTTTAACACAATTCCTTGGTTTAGTCTTTAAATTCGCAAAAAAACAAATGCAGCATATGTACTAACTCATATACTGCACAGTTTTTTCTTTTTTTAGTTTTTTAATCATTATTTCTTGTATATATATGAAAATCCCCAAAGCCAAGAGTACATCTCCTATGCTGAAAATTTTTGGCCTCGGATAAGGTTTATCAAGTACAAATACATCTCCCAGATACTTAAATACCGTATGATTGTCAATCAACGCATGTGTAATAATCTTCCCATCTCTAATCGCATACATGTTGTCTATCAATCCGATACTAGTCATTGCTTCTCCCGAGACCGGCATTTGTCCACCATTTGCCACTATTACAAGAAAGTTCAGGAATACTCCAACAAATACAATCTTGAATGCTAATGTGCTGCGGTTGAAGAATATTCCTATGAAAAGCAGTAGATATGACAAGCAGTGGACGTATAATATGTTTTCGCTAAAAAACGCAATACCCTTTGAAGCCATGAAAACAGCTGCAAATTCTATTGCAAAGGCTGAAACAAAAAGATACCACTTCTCTATGCTGGCATCCTTCATGTTTGAAAAGCTTCCACCCCTCAGCTTCCCAACTACAATTGAGGTTCCTAGACTTTCAACCAGCAATTCCTCTCAACTCCTTATTATCTTTTACCATTTTGATAAAAGCATCTGCAAGCTTGTAATCAAATTGACTGCCCTTGCCGTTTTCAATGATTTCGATAGCTTCCTCCACTGTCATTGCGCTTCGGTACGGTCGTTCTGAAGTTAAAGCGTCAAAAACATCAGCAAGACTAAGTATTTGTGATTCAAGCACTATATCCCCGATTTTCCTGCCTTCAGGATAGCCTGTTCCATCATATCTTTCATGATGACTGAGTATGATTCTGGATACATCTTGTAGAAAGTCAATATCTTTTATAATTTTTACCCCAATTTCAGGATGCTGCTTTATCTTGTCGAACTCTTCCGCTGTAAGCCTCCCTGGCTTATTAAGTATACTTTCCTCTACCCCAATCTTACCAATATCATGGAGTATAGCAGCTATTTTGAGGTTCTCAACTCTCTTCTGCGATAGTCCAAGTCTTTCAGCCAGTTGGCATGCATAGTCACCTACTCTTATTGAGTGTCCATTTGTATAGGGATCCTTTGCCTCAACTGCCTGGGATAAAGATTTTACCGTATCTAAATAAATACTTCTCATATCAATATATAGCTTGAAGGAATATCTGGCAAAAAGAAGTGGTCCGAAGAATAGCAAAACGCCAACGATTCTATAGTTAATGTAAGCTACAGCCATTAGAATTGCAAGCGGCGCCATTGCAAAGTAATCCTTTACTACCCATGCAATATTTTTATAGAAATTTTTAAAGAAGTTCTCACCTGTTATAAGGTGCATAAGTACTGACATTATTACCGCATTAGTTAGTATATATACTATTATAGCTGCAACAATTGCAAGTATTGATGAGTTTATATCAATACTACCGGGAGTAGCTCCTAAGCTTTCATAGCAATACCCCGCTAAACCCGCAGAAAGAGCAGCGTTTGCACCATTAAACAATGTTTTCTCTATTGGGTAATTAAATGGGTGAAATAATTTCCCATCATGCTTTACTACTCTGAACATAATTCCCAAGCTGCTTATCCACGCTGCCTCAGGTACCCCAAATATCACTATAGCAGCAAGGCCTATAGCAAATCCTACAGACAGCGCTCTTTGTCCTTGGGTAATTATAAGAAGTGATTCTGCAACAATAGATAGAAATGCAAAAATAACCAGACCCATTACATCAATATCATGGGCCTGATTAACAGTATATAGAAAAAATGATATGCCTAATAATATTACAATTGCTACGTATGCTCTAAGTTTATTCGTCATTTATTCACCTCATTATTATGACCGACATTTATCAATTCTTTTTTACCACCAACTTTGGTGTGCTCCTCCGGCTAATACTAATGTAAGTATAGTCATAAGAATACCCATTATCTTTCTCACTGTTTGCCCCTCCTTTTTTTCAAGACTCTGCCCCCACCGCTAGACAAGGCAGGCAAACTCTCCGCTAAATAATATGTCGGTCATATTTCTCCATTTGTTTATGCAACTTTGTTCATTTTTCTATTTACAGCTGCAAGTACAGCTTTCACTGCTGATTCATTTTCATCAAGACTAATTATGCAGCTGCCCACAAAGGACTCTTCGATATTATCCTGTGAAAAGCCCACAATCGACACATACACCTCCTTACCTGAAATCTTAATGCTTTCCATGCCTTCCAAGTATAATACCCCGCTGATGCCTATATAACCTTCAAGAGCCGCCAGTGTCGCTTCTGCAACAGCCTTGGCTCTATTGGACTTGGATTTCACTTTGCAGCTTTTTCCCTCATATGTCTTATCATCATAGGAAAGCGCTACCGTCGCTTCTATCATATTATCAACATTCTTCACCGCTATACTTTCAATCCTGACTCTCGCTTCCTTAAACTCCGCTTCATTTATCTGTGCAATACTAATTTTTTTATAATCCACAGCTATGTTGAATTTTGCATTTGTCGCTGACTGGATATCTCTAACCATCTGTTTAATATTTCTACCCACAGGAGCTAGCACATGTATTTCTTCAATTTTGCCTTCTTCATCACAAACTACACTACAGTTGATTATGTCTGGAAGCTTGCATATGAGGGATTTGATATCATCCTGCAAAGAGATTTTCAAATTGTTCAAAGGATATTCCTCCTAAATTGTAATGCAGTATAATAATTCTACCAAAATTTCCAAATACCTTCATGATTTATACAAACTATCAAAAAGTCAATATGTAATGAATGCAAAGCACTATATATATGCTTATTAGTACCAAATAAATATCTAATTTGCCACTAACCCAGCTATTTTGCTATATTCTACTGATTAAGACATCAAAATTTGCCCCTTGACAAAAAAACAGCCGAGAATTTCTCGGCTGTTTCATTAGAATTCAGGTTCAATCAAACCGTAGTTCCCGTCCTTTCTTTTATACACCACGTTTACCTCTTCAGTCTCTGCATTTGAGTATACGAAAAAGTTATGTCCAAGAAGCTCCATTTGCAACACTGCCTCTTCTGTAGGCATTGGTTTCATCGCAAATCTCTTTGTTCTTACTATCTTTACTTCTTCATCCTCATACTCCTCTACAGGAGGCGTCCAATTCTCAAATCTAATATTGCCGTCTTTATTTCTTCTTTCCAGTTTTGTTTTCTGGCGCCTCATCTGTCTTTCCAACTTATCTACTACGTTATCTATAGAAGTATACATATCACCGGTAGCTTCTTCTCCTCTTAAGATAACACCATTAAAAGGAATTGTGACCTCAATGATGTGCCTGTTCTTTTCAACGCTTAAAGTTGCATGAGCCTCAGTATCAGGTCCGAAATATTTTTCAAATTTAGAAAGCCGCTTGTACACCCTATCCCTGAGAGGATCAGTAATATCAAAATTCTTTCCGCTGACTATCGTACGCATAAACACATCTCCTTTCGCAACTATTATGCTACCGTATATACATATTTTATTCTACATTTGAGAAAATAATCCTTCTGATTTTTTTCAATTTTCAAATAATTTTATGCGGCTTAAAAGTAATATTTACAATACTTTTATGCAATATGCTGTAAATATTAGCATAGTAGCTGTTTTATCATTATGTAAAGCGAACTAGTAGATAAAAAAAAAGCAACTACTCTGTTACTCCCTATTTTTCAGAGTTAGTCACACTATCCACAGAGTTATCCACACGTTTTTTATGTTATCTGTGGACAATGTGCATAAGTCTGTTGATAACTTGAATCTGTTGGCTTCTAATTGTTGAGAAAATGTGGATTGCTTTGGGATAGAAATTTGTCGAGCGAACACCATGTAAATTATTTTTTGCAGTTATTTCGTCGATTTGTGTTTTTTCTTTCTGACTATAGTGTATTATTTTGTCACATGATGCTATTCCATTATCCACATTATTACCCATAATATTCCTTAAAATGAAAATGCTGTGGATAAGCAAAATAGACATAAAAAAACCGCCTATAAGGCGGTTTCAATTACTGTCTCTTTGCGTCAAAACACTCTTTGCAATATACTGGTCTAGCATTTGTTGGCTTGAATGGAACCTGAGTATCCTTGCCGCAATCTGCACAAACTGTGTCGTACATTGCAACTTCTCTTCTCTGTCCATTTCTGCCGCTAGCATTTTTCCTTGATGTTCTGCAATCTTTGCATCTAGCTGGCTCGTTCTGGAAACCCTTCTCTGCGTAGAACTCCTGCTCTCCAACTGTGAATATGAAATCATTACCACAGTCTTTGCACACTAACGTTTTGTCTTCAAACATGTAAAAATCCCTCTCTTTTCTCTCCAGGTTGGTGTTGGGTAAGAACTTTCCGGAATCTTTACAGTCAAGAAAAACGTTCTTGCACCGCCCACGCATACCTTTAAATATTTATGGCATTATACTAGCTGACCTGGTCTTTGACCCCACACTCGCCGTCAGGATGTTTCGCTACTAGGAATCAACCCCTCACTACTGCACCTCTCAATAAAAATATAATTTTAAACTATAGTTTTATTGGACGGGCTTATTTCTAAGCCGCACCATGCTCACAGGAATTTTTCCTGCTTACGTGGATCGTTTTGCCTGCGACTAGCATCGACTTTCAACCACAGACCTAGATAATACACCACAGATTATATTATATAATGTAATTTTTATTTGCACAAGTACTTTTAACAATATATAGGAAAATTAATCTATTTAAGCACTATCACTTCTTCTTATCGATATATATGCCATCATTGTTAATAACTGGCACTTCATATGCTTTTAATGACTTTTTTCCTATACTCATCTGTTTCATTTCTGTCTTTAGCTCATTCATTTTTTGAGCAAGCTTTTCCTTGTTTGATTCCTCAATTTTCATTATCTTCTGCGCCAATGACATTATTTCCTCGACCTTAAATTTTAGAATTTTTAAAACCGGATATTTTGTAAAATCGACTTCTTCCAAAGTGTTCACCTTTAGCTGTTTTTTCAACAGGTTAAACTTTTCTGCAAAAGACTTGTCGATTTCATCTATCCTGTCTATTACAGACTGCTTTTGGTTGACAAGTTCTCCTATGTTATTAGCTTCATTTCCCTCTATATCTTTTTTTTGCTCAAGGGTCATTTCCATGATACTATCGAATAATTGTCTTTTGCTATTAATCAAATTGAGAAGTTCAGTTATTGCGCTGTTCACAGTCTCCATAAAAACCCTCCTACGCGGTCTATTTAATTAGGGACATGCTGTGAGCATATCCCTAATTTTTTGAACTATTTATTTACTGCCTGCTGCTTTGCAAGCTTCATAGCCTGTACCCATGTGTCCCTGAGCTCCTCGGCATAGCCAATTACCTCTTCAACAATAGCTTTATCCTTCTTAATATTTGCTTCTATAAGTCTTCTATTCATGTATTCATATAGTACAAAAAGACCGTTAGAAACCTCGTATTGCATATCGAGAGTGCACATAAACTCGGTAATTATATTTTCTGACTTTATTATGAAGTTATTCGCTTTTTCTATGTCCATCTCTTCAATCCCCTGCTGTGCCCCCTTCAAGAACCTTACCAGTCCGTTATACAGCATCAAGGTCAACTCTTGCGGAGATGATGTATTGACAGTATTCTGCTGATATTGTTGATATGGGTTGCTGTTCTGCCTTGTGCTTTCTCCAATATTCTGCTTTTGAGTGAATGTATTGCTTGGTGTCATATTCATTCGACCCATACCTTGCTGATATAGTCTTACTGCTTCATTCATTGCTGCCATAATATAATCCCCCCATTATTCTATCTATTGCCATAACAGCTGCTTTAGCCTGCCTGCTGGGTTAACCAGGCAGACTGACTATTCATTTTGCTTAATGCGCTCTCCATAGCAGTGAATTTCGCATAGTAGTGATTTTCTTTGCTAACCAGCTTGTCCAGTAAAGTGTTTATGATTAGGTCCTTTGACTGCATTTCTTTTGACATTAAGTTGGTAAAATCAGATATATCACCTGCTATACCTGCCTTCTCCAGCAGTAAACCCTTCTGTCCCTCATTGTTTCTTGATGTCCTTATGTAATCCTGCATGACATCAAACAACCTGTTGGCTATGCCATTTTCACTGTCTCGTATTGCCCTATCAGCACTGTCCATGTCTGGAGAGTATGCTTTAGAGGACTCTTTTGTAAATAAGCTCACTACCTCATCCGGCGAATTGGTAATAGCATCTTTGAGCCTAGTTTCGTCTATTACAAGCTTTCCTTTTTGATCCCAGGATCCTGTTGTAATGCCTATGGAATACAGCCGCTTTGATACACCATCAACTTCCTTGTACAACATATCTCGCATCTTGCTTGCAAATCCATTCAAAATACCGTCGCTTCTGAGCATACCGGATTTAGCCTTCTCTTCCCAGGTCTTAATGTCAGTCTCCGACATAGACTGTCTTTGTTCATTGGTTAGTGGAGAGAAGTCACCGTATTTTTTTTCACTAAGCTCGGTATTCACTTTTTCAATGAGCTCGTTATATTTGTTTACAAAGCCTTTTATCATCTCAAGAGTCTTTGTCGGATCTCCGGCAATCTTAACTTGTATAGGATCACCGTCAGCGACTGTATATCCCTGCTTCAAGCTGAATGCTATACCATTGACTGCGAAATCATTGCTGCCTCGAGTTATAGTCTGTGACCCTGAGCCATCATCATATGTAACGCTTGCATCAGTCCCAGTAACATCCACCCCCGCCAAGCCCAATGACTGCATAAGGTTTCCATTGCCAGCAACATCCTCAATTTTCACACCCGATGTTATTCCCATGCCCTTTGACTGTACAATTATCTTATCATTTAGCTGATCATATGACATAGTGACTCCAGACTCTGAATTTCCGTTAACTGTAGAAATGACTTCATTCAAGGTCTGAGATGATTTAAATCTAAACTCCTTATCATTAATCTTAAACTCAATGTCATAGGTATCGTTGTCACCATCAAAAGGTGTCAAATCGGATAATTTAAAAAATCCTGATATATCAGACAGTTTGGAGCTTAGGCTCAGTTTGTTTGATTTATTTGAATCCAGGTAACCTAGTGCCTCAATACCACCATTTTCCTGTTGTCCCGCAGTTATGGTATTGGTTGCGGAAATACCTTCAAATCTTAGTTGCCCCGTGCTCTCATCCATACTAACTATTGCTTTATTCGCGCCAAACCCACTGTTTAACCGCGTTTGTATAGCAGTGAGCAGCTCATTCTTTGTATAATCATCCTCTGGAAGAATTATACTTTTTGTAACACCGTCTATAGTGACATCAAAAGTGCTGTTGCCTGAATTTACAGTTTCTCCATCGGAAATATCCGCACCTGTCAATGCCCCTGTCGCAGTTCCTGCAGTTCCGATAGCCTTTAGCACAATCCTATTGTTCTGATTCAACACCCTTATCTTGCCATCAAATTCAGGAATCTGGTTTATCTTATCCTGCACTTCTGCCATAAGGGCATCGGCATCCGCATACGTCCCCGGGTCCACTGCGATGGTCTGAGCTGTTCCATTATTCAACGATATAGTAAACTTATTACTTTGATTGTCCAATGTTATGGGTGAATTTATGGCAGAACCCAATATTTTACTATAGCCAGTATTATATGCTTTGCCAATGCTAAAGTTATTTGTACTAGCGGTAGTAAAAGTAATTTTGCTACCAGAGTCAATGTCTACCGCTGCTGTTATTTTTCCATCTCCAAAAGCAGCCTTTAGCTTTGAATTCAGGTTGCTTACTACAGTGCCAATATCCGCCAGACCTTCATCCAAAGTAATTTCCTTAGTTGTTCCGTTTAATGTAACACTTATTTTATTATTGTCATTTGCAGCGCTAATGCTTGTACCATCTATGCTTATAGTGCTTCCAATCATACTATCAGTAATGGAACCACTCGAAACTGCTCTTGCGGCTTTTGCCATCTGGATATCACTAATACTAAATGTTCCTGATACCGCACCGGATCCTGCTGTTGCTGTAAAGTAGCTCGATGTATCTGCACCGCCGTAGGTTGTTTTATATGCGGATAGCGAAGACAAGGACATCATATTTGTAGCAGGCTTCAAGGTATCAAAATACTCGTCCTTAAACGCTCTGATAGAATTGATTATTGACCTGTAATCATCTCTTTTCCACTCTATCAGCGTCTTGCTCTGCTTTACTTTATCCACTTTCGCCTGTTCAATCTTCATGAGCTGCTGCACCATGCTGTCTACATCCAATCCGGATGAAAGACCTGATAATCTAAATCGGCTGTTTAGAGAATTGGAAATACTGCTTGCCATATAGATTACCTCCTTTCGTCTACTATAATACCTGCCACTTCCCACATTTTCGCTATCATATCAAGTATCTTTTCCGGTGGGAGCTCTCTTATAACCTCTTTGGTCTCTTTATCTATTACTTTGACCATAATCTGCTTAGTCTGCTCATGTATTGAGAACTCAAAACTGCTTGAACCACCATCAATTGCTTTATTAGCCTTCTCTATAACCTTTATCCACTGCTGTTCGTCCAAGCTAAGCTCAGTTTTGGGCTTATGTGCAATTTCCCTTATACCTTCAGGTATGGTTTCTCTCTTTGGCTCCTGCACCTGCACCTGCACCTGCACTCTGTTTCCCGCACTTTGATTTGCAGCCCCACCCACAATAGGATTGGCTGCGTTTACGTTAATTCTCATTTTTCTCCCTCCTTGGAAATATTGAATCCTTTCTTTATTAATATATATCGTAATAAAGTTTAATTTTCTTTATAGGTCTCAAAGACTAAAATAAAAAAAGGCTATCTAAGCCTTTTATTTGTAGTTGGTATCAGTAATCCATTTTTCTGTTTTTTTTATTCCTTCCGCTATACTGATTTTTGCTCTCCAGGAAAGAAGACCGTGAGCCTTTTTCGAATCGCATAACAGCTTTTGTATCTCGCTTTGGGGGTGTATATGTGTTACATGCTCTACTCTAGACTTATCCTTAACAATTAGTAAAGCCAAGTCATTAATGCTTATATCCTCCCCTGTACCCGCGTTTATAATCTGCCCGTCTGCTTTATATGAGTATCCGGATTGAACTATAAAATCGGCACAATCTTCAACATAGAGAAAGTCCCTTGTCTGATTGCCATTCCCGTATATATTCAATACCTTGCCCTCTATACTTTGCTTTATGAATATAGCAATTACTCCGCCTTCCCCGCCGGACTTCTGGAATGGTCCATAAGTGTTGAAGGGTCTTATTACAACCACCGGGAGTTTATAGGCGTACCAATAGGAGAGCACCAGGTTCTCTCCCGCTATCTTGCTTCCTGCATAAGGTGAAGCGGGTTTTACAGGATGCAGCTCATCTATGCCCTTTTCATTCCCTGCTCTGTCATATACCATGCAGGTGCTCATGAAAACTAGCTTTGTATCATGCTTCCTGCATTGCTCAAGCACATTGAAGGTTCCTGCCACATCATTCTCAAAGGTTGTAACCGGGTCATCAATACTATCCTGTACATTTATACTGGCTGCCAAATGATAGCAAATATCAAGCTTATTCGCAAATATATCTTCAAGGACGCCCTTATCCTTGATATCCCCATGTATAAACCCCATCAGAGATTCATGATTTTCAAATTCCTTTATATTATCCAATGACCCATTTGACAGGTCATCCAATATCCAAACCCTGTGGCCGTCCTCAAGAAGCTTCTTTACTGTCCATCTTCCTATGAAGCCGGCTCCTCCTGTAACAAGTATGTTCAAGTAGTATCACCTCCACTGCTATACTTTTTTTTGAGCTACACTACTGTTTATTTTCAAAAGCTCAGGATAGTTTTCCAATAGTCTTATCACATCTTTAATATTAACTATTTCATTCTCTCGATATAGCCTGTTGTATATCTCCTCAATGAGCATAAAGTCATCTGTTTCATCAACGCATAATCTCCAGTCCGGATGTTGCATATTCCCAAAAGCATTATATTGCCCTACCGCAAATTCATCAGGATGTGTATACATATAATATGTCACATGTTCACGAGATGGTGCATCCTCTGCTGCTGCATGCGCTCTCATAAGAGCCTCCCTGCTGAAAACTTCAGTATCAAGACCCCTGGGAAATCCTGATACTACACCTGCCCGCACATAGTCAAACTCATGCTCCTCGAAAAACCTGACAGTATCATCTATAGTTACCGGATCAATCAAGGGGCAATCACTGGTAACTCTTATTATTATATCCGCATCAACTGTTTCTGCAGCACCTGCATATCTTGAAAGTACATCCTCAGGAGATCCGACATAACACAGCACATCGTTTGCTTTAGCTAAATCAGCAATAAGCCTGTCTGAATCTAAATATGTGGTCGCAATTATGATATAATCAAGGGATTTGGCTTGCTTCAACCTCTCGATTACATGAGCAAGCATAGGCCTGCCTTCTATTGGCATCAGCACCTTACTCGGAAGCCTGGTTGAGCCGGTTCGAGCCTGAACAATGCAAGCGACTTTTCCCATAATACCCACCTCCAGTATTTATCTATTGTCTTTTATTCAATATGATTTCTTTTACACTCTCTATTATATAAGCTATTTCACTATCCTCCAGCTTTGGGTAAAGAGGCAATGTGATGATACTCTCATATAACCTTTCAGCATTTGGACATATTCCCTTTTCATAGCCCAGCTGCCGGTAGTAAGGATGGTAATAGACTGGTATATAATGAACATTTACCCCTATTTTTCTTTTCAATAATTCTTCAAATATCTCTTTCCTTTTACAAACCAACTTATCCAGTCCCAGCTTCAATACATATAAATGCCAGGAAGAGTCAGCTTCGCTGAGCTGTTCAGGTATTATAACTCCATCAAGCTTTCCGAAAGCTTCATCATATATGGATACAAGCTCTTTCCTTCTTTTTATAAAAGAGCTTACTCTATTCAACTGACTGATTCCAAGAGCAGCCTGAATATCAGTCATTCTATAATTAAAGCCAAGATAATGCTGCTCGTAATACCAAGGTCCTTCGTTATCTAATAGCTTATCTTTATCTTTGGTTATTCCATGTGTTCTGAAAATTGATAGTTTATCATAAAGTTCCTTACTATCTGTTACAACAGCACCACCTTCTCCTGTTGTAATTTGCTTCACCGGGTGGAAGCTGAATGTGGTCATATCACCTATACTGCCAATCCTTCTTTCTTTGTATCCGGAACCAAGGGCATGAGCTCCATCTTCAATTACTACAAGGCCATATTCCTTGGCAATGCTCATTATTTCGTCCATGTCACATGGCTGTCCGGTATAATGTACAGGAATAAGGGCTTTTGTCTTCTTGGTTATCTTTCTCCTAATATCTGCAGGATCAATATTGTATGTTCTTGCATCAATATCTGCAAATACAGGAGTACCTCCAAGGTAAAGCACACAGTTGGCAGAAGCTGCAAATGTAATTGGAGATGTTATTACTTCATCTCCCTGAGTTATTCCCGCAGCAAAGCAGGCCGCATGCAACGCAGCCGTCCCATTGGATAGAGCAACTGCGTATTTGGCTCCCACAAAATCTGACAGCTTCTCTTCGAATTCTTTTATTTTAGGTCCGGTAGTAAGGTAATCGCTTTTTAAAACCTCCACTACTGCTTTTATATCATCTTCATCAATATCCTGTCTTCCATAAGGTAAATATTTTGTCTGCAAGCCTTTTCGCCCCTTTCCCGTCAACCAGCCTTCTACCGGCAATGCTCATATCTAATCTTTTTTTATAATCAAGTGCTTTAACTCTTGCTCCTACCTCTTGGACTTCAGAATGCAATATGATCCCAAGCTCATCCAGCTTTTGAGCAGCCCTAAGCTGGTTGTCAGCGGCTGCTATTCCAATAGTAGGTATTCCGCAGGCCGCAAGCTCATAAATAGTTGTACCACACCCGGAGACCGCTGCATCACAGTGTTGCATAAGTCCGAACATATCGGCATTTTCATAAAATCTTATAGAGTCACTTTTGCCTCTCTTGATTTCTTCCTTGCCTGAAAACACCGGACCCAAAACCACATGTATGATAGTGTCCTTCAGGTTCTGGGCTACACTATGAATAATTTCTCCAGTCAGATGCCCAGGGTCTGAACCTCCCACAGTTACAAGTATATCTCTGATTTCTTCTTTTACAGCTTTGACAGGTGCATTGCTGAATTCAGGCCTAAGTATAACATATTTTGTGCCAAGGAATAATACTGCATCTGCATTTATTTCATAATGCAGATCCTGTGCATATACATTTTGATTAATTAAAAAATCCAAATCAAAATTGTGCTTGTTTATATCATCAATATATCCGGTAACAGAAAAAAGCTTCCGTGTATATTTAAAATAATCCGGCCCTATATTGTAGGTGTCAGTTATAAGGCAGTTCTCACTGCCGGTGCTGATGGTTTCAAGCTCTTTATCATCGGAAATTGTAATTGTATTGTACCCTTTGCTTTCTATCAAGTCTACACCAGGCTTATAGTCTTTTCCTTCACTGCATACGAAAACAATCTCAGCATGGTTTTTCAACTCCCCGGCAAGTGCAAGAGTACGCATTATATGACCTAGTCCTATATGATGACCGCCATCAGCCCTAATAAAAACTTTCATACAAATCCTACCCCACTATCCAAGCATATCCCAGGTTATTATGTCATCCTCATCTATATCAACCTTTGCTACCCTGCTGACCACCATATCAAAATATTTGGGTTTTATTCCATAGCCCGGCCGCTTTATCACCAGCATATCCTCGGTTATAATGGTACCTTTTGCTATCGCTTTACCTGCAATTATACTTCTCCTGCCCTTTTCATAGTTTTCCAATTCTTCTACAGATACCTTCTTTTCTCCGCTCCCCATGGCAGCTTCGATATCCCTGATTTCTGCAACCATCCGTTTTAGCTCATCTGGTTCCATTGAGAAGGAATGATCAGGCCCCTTCTGTTTTCTATCTAGCGTAATGTGTTTTTCTATGACACAAGCTCCTCTGGAAACCGCCGCCAATGACACATGCCATCCCAGCGTGTGGTCAGAATACCCAACCGGAAGCTTAAACGCCTCTCTTATGGTATCCATAGCCATTAGATTGACAGCATTTGGAGGTGTCGGATAGATTGTATTGCAATGAAGAAGTATGATATTCTTATTACCTGCATTTCTTACAGCCTTTATTGCATCTTCAATATCACCCAAATCCGACATTCCTGTTGAAAGTACTACAGGCCTGCCTTTTTTGGCTATGTACCCGATTAACCTCGTATCCACTATCTCAGCCGAAGCTACCTTAAACAATGGAATATCCAAATCATCCAGAATATCAACAGCCTCATAATCGAAGGGGGAAGAAAGGAAATGTATCCCAAGGTTCTTTGCGTATCCCGATAGGATAGGCAGCCAGCTTCTTGGATGCTCTACTTGCTTAATCAGGTCATAGGGGTTAATTGGATCCCTTGAAAATTTCGGCGCTTTCTTTGAGTATAGGTTCTCTGCAGTATAAGTCTGAAATTTTACGGCATCAGCTCCCGCTTCTGCTGCTTTCTTCACCAACTCCTTCGCAGTATCCAAATCATTGTTGTGGTTTGCGGCTACGTCAACTATTATATAGGCGGGCTGCTTATGCCCTATTCTCCTGCCATCATTTAAGACAACCTCTTTCATATGCGTCTCCCTCATACCTTTTTTAAAATATCTTCAAGTTCATACAAATTGTTTATTGTGTAATCCGCTTCGTATTCCTCTGATAGAAAAGCAGCAATATGCTCACCGCATTCCCTTATTACTCGTATTGTTAACATCCCCAGCTTCCTGGCAGAATAAAAATCCTTATGAGGGTTGTCTCCTATATAAGCCATTTCACTAAATGGCACTCCTAATTCCTCAGATATTTTTATATATGGTTTTTCACTGGGTTTCCAACAATCCCTGCCAAGCTCGTCAGTTACTACTATACAATCCATTTGCTTCTCCAGTCCCAACAAGGTAATCTTATTCCTTTGGACACTGTATAAACCATCCGTTATAAGTCCCAGCAAATACTTGCCCTTATACTTTTTCAAAAAGTATTCCGCGTCTTCATACAGTTTAATATGAGGCTTGGCATTACGATATATTTCTATTAGGATGGGAATGTCCTCGTTTATGTGGTTCTTCTCACATATACTATCGAATATCCTTCCTCTTCCCTCACTACTCAGAATGTCTTGCATCTGATGGTATAAAACCCTCTCATCCAAAGCATATTTACTGTCCAGATATTTAGCAACCTTTAAAAACCCGCCATATACAAATTGCTTCTCATCATATAGAGTATCATCCAGGTCAAAAATCAATGCTTTCATAGGAATACCGCCTCATCAAACCGAAGCATTGTAAGCTCCTTAAAGTCTCCTGGCAGTATCCCCGCTTTATTGCCCTTGATCAAATCCGTGAACACCTTACCATAATCAATTCCGGCTTCGATAGCAAGCGGTACACCACCTCCGACCCTGGCATTGATTTCTGTAAATTTGATCTTCCCATCCTCGGCCTTGAAGCACTGGACTGTTGTGGGGCCTATACTGCCGAGCTTTTCCAGCAAAATAGTGGTTTGTTCTATCAATCCCATATCCTTAACAGTTCGTGTTTTTGTAACCTCTCCCGCCCTTACCTCCAGCCTCTCCCTTGGTACAACCGATATTACTTTGCCTTCTAAATCCGATATGCAATCCATAGTATATTCGATTCCTGACAACTGCTCCTGTATTATAGCATCAGGCACCTTCTTATAATAAAAATCAAATTCCTCAATGTTATTAACACTAAAGGAATTGTAACTTCCCATACCCCTTCTGGGCTTTATAAACATCGGAAATGCCAGGCTGCACTCCGATCTGCTAATGAAGCTTGCGGGTGTATTTATATTGTTCCTTATAAAAAACTGATATGTTTCCCATTTATCATCACATATATCCAATACCTTCTTATCAGACAGCATCAGAAAAGTTCCATTCTTCCCCAGCTCATCTCTGGCCGAATCCAATATGTAAAATTCCTTTTCATAAAGAGGAAGTAAAATATCTATCTCATACCTCTTGCAAATATTAATTATCGCATCCCTATACTTCAAATCATTATAAGGTGGGACCAGACAGAAATGGTCGACATGAAACGCTGCTGGCGTAAGCTCCGAACAGTCCACTCCTATAATCTCGAAATGACTTTTCAAGTATTTTATCAGCTGTACCCTCTTGCCGATAGCTGTCATTAATAATTTCATAGTATTACCTCTCATGCTGTTTCAAGTTCAATCAGTATGCTATTCTCTTAAATTGCGGAAGTCTCTTGTCCTTCTCAGACAGCAGTATATCCTCAATTTTATCCAGAGGCCATTGTATGCCAATATCAGGGTCATTCCATATAATACCTTGTTCATACTGAGGGTAGTAAAAATCTGTACATTTATAGGCAAATTCTGCTATATCAGACAACACCAAAAACCCATGGGCAAAGCCTTCCGGGATATAAAGCTGCTTCTTGTTCTCTCCGCTTAATACAGTACCATACCAGCTTCCATAGGTTTCTGAACCTGTTCTCAAATCTACTGCTACGTCAAACACTTCACCGTGTAAGACTCTCACAAGCTTGCCCTGTGGATGCTCTGCCTGAAAATGAAGTCCACGCAGTACACCTTTTCTGGAACTGGACTGGTTGTCTTGTACAAATATCATATCCAGTCCGGCCTTCTTGAAATCATTATAATTATATACCTCCATAAAGTATCCCCTGCCATCTCCAAAAACAGCAGGTTCAACAACACAAAGGCCTTTTATTTGTGTCTCTTCAAACTTAAATTGTCCCAACTCGATTACCTCACTTCAATAAAAGTATCAAGCATTTTCGTACATTGAGGTATAGTATTTCTGATATTCACCAGAAGTAATGCCCGTCATCCATTCCTTATTGTTCAAATACCAATTTATCGTCTTCACAATGCCGTTTTCAAAGCTTGTTTCAGGTTCCCAGCCCAATTCTTCCTTTATTTTCGCCGGGTCAATGCCATACCGCCTGTCATGACCCTTTCTATCCTCTACATACTTAATCAGTTCATCACTAATTCCCTTATCAAGGTTATCATGTAAAAAATCAATTATAAGCCTCACAATATGAATATTCGTTCTTTCGTTGCTGCCGCCTATATTATAAACCTCTCCGGGAGTTCCTGAGTTGATTACCATAGCAATAGCCTTGCAGTGGTCCTCAACATATAACCAATCTCTCACGTTAAGCCCATCGCCGTATATGGGCAGAGGTTTCTTATTCAGACAATTATTGATAATTAAAGGGATCAGCTTCTCCGGGAACTGGTATGGCCCATAATTATTCGAACATCTGGTTATATTTACCGGCATTCCATATGTGTCATAATAGGCCTTGACCACTAAATCAGCCCCGGCCTTACTCGATGAGTATGGGCTATGTGGATCCAAGGGAGTATTTTCCATAAAGTAACCGGTAGCCCCTAAAGAGCCATAAACCTCATCGGTAGAAACCTGAAGAAATTTCTTTCCTGCCTTGAAGCCCTGCTCATCCGACCAAAATATTTTTGCTATATTAAGAAGATTGACTGCCCCAAGCACATTTGTCCTGATAAATATCTCCGGGTCTTTTATACTCCTGTCTACATGAGACTCTGCAGCAAAATTCACTACATAATCTATTTCATTCTTCTCAAACAAATCATTTACCTTTTCCTTATCACATATGTCACCCTGTACAAAGCAATACCGGCAGTCCTTCTCTATTCCCTTAAGGTTTTCCAGGTTTCCGGCATAAGTAAGCTTGTCATAATTGATGATGCTTATGTCATTATATTTCTTGAGCATATAATGTATAAAATTAGAGCCGATAAAGCCAGCTCCCCCTGTAACCAAATATGTTTTCATAATTGCACCTCCTTTATGAAATGCTTTATTGCATCCTCCCAGTTCCTCATTCCGTCACCCACTGTACATCTCAGCATCATATTATCCAGAGAGGAATACTCCGGGCGCTTGGCTGCTCTACCCAATTGCACGGTCTTTATTGGCTTTACGGGACAATCAATCCCGGCAAGCTTCAATATCATTACAGCAAAATCATACCAGCTGCATTCCCCATTGCCGCTGCAGTGGTAAACGCCAAACTCATCAGTCAATGCTATTTTCAAAAGGTGATACGCCAGATCCTCCGCATTTGTCGGGCATCCAACCTGATCATCCACTACCTCCAAATGGTCCTTCTCTTTTGCAGCTCCAAATATGGTCTTCACAAAATTCTTTCCATTTATCCCATATAACCATGAGGTTCGGACTATAAAATATCTGCTGCAAAGCTCTCTCACATACTCTTCACCTAAAAGCTTGGTTTTGCCATATATACTCCCGGGTAAAGTCTGGTCATATTCCCTATAGGGTGTTTTTCCTTCACCTGAAAACACATAGTCTGTTGAAAGATGCACAAGCCTGGAACCTGCTTCCTGAGCAGCTAAAGCAATGTTCCTTGCTCCAAGGGAATTCACTCTGAATGCGTTATCCATATCCGCCTCACAGCCGTCAACATTGGTAAATGCAGCTGTGTTTATTATAATATCAGGCCTGAACCTGCCGATTGTACTTTTAACTGCCGATAGATCTGTAATGTCCAGCTCATCAGCGTCAAGTGCCATAATGTCAGCATTATCATAGTATCCATCGACTACACCCAAAGAACAATTCATATCTTTTAAAATACGAAGGAGTTCACTTCCTAATTGTCCTTTAGCACCGGTAATCAGCATTTTCATACCAATTTCTCCTCCATTGCTGCTATTCTTTAGTTACTGCAACCTCTTCCAAAATCTCATAACCTCTGCAAAGAATCCCGTCAAGATCTATGCCCCTGGCTAATTCATTAGCATAGGCAAAAGAGCTGAAAGTTCCTGCATCTGTCCACCAGCCATTCAGCGTATCAAAAGTAAGAGTACCGTCTTTTATATACCAGTTGTTTACATCTGTAATCTCAAGCTCGCCTCTATTTGAAGGCTTCAGTGTCTTTATGACATTGAATACTCTCTTGTCATACATATATATCCCCGTAACGCAGTAATCGCTCTTCGGCTTCTTGGGCTTCTCTTCAATTCCTACTATATTGCTGCCCTTCAGTTCCGCTACGCCATATCTCTGAGGATCCGGGACCTGCTTTATCAATATTTTCGCTCCTTGTTCCTGTTTAACGAAGTTTTCCACATATTCAGATATATCATCCTCAAAAATGTTATCCCCGAGTATAACCAGACATTTATCATCGTATACGAATTCCTCACACAGCCCTAGTGCCTGTGCTATTCCACCAGGCTGATCCTGAATCCTGTAGGTAAACTTGACTCCATAGTCATATCCGCTGCCCAGTAGATTTACTACTGCACCCATATGTTCCTTCCCGGTAATGACCATAATGTCACTTATTCCTGCCTGCTTGATTTTTGCAATCAAATGGTCTATCATCGGATGTTTGCCTACCGGCAATAAATGTTTATTGGTTACCTTAGTCAGAGGGTAAAGCCTTGAACCTGTCCCGCCTGCAAGTATAATACCTTTCATACTGAAACCTCCTTGTAAACCATCATATTTATTATGTTGCTTCAATTAATGTTTACTTATTACTGCTTCATATAAGCTCATATAATTATTAAGCATAGCCTCAAGCGTAAAGGATTCCTTATAAAAACCATATGCCTGCTCTAATATCTCATTGCTTTCCTCACTTGTAAGCTGTAAGACCTTCTTTATGACCTTCACCAGGGAATCCTCTTCGTTTGATTTAAATAAGAAGCCTGTCTCCTTATGCTTTATCAATTCAGTCATGGAAGGTATGTTGCTGCCTATGAATATCACCTTTTCCCTAAAACACTCAATAGTTGTAATAGGATGTCCTTCACTTAGAGAAGGTAGAATGACACAATCAAAGTATTTATAAAATCTGTAGGAGTCCTCTTTATATCCCCAAAATCTAACTCTATCTTCAATACCGTATTCATTAGATTTCTGTATTAGCTCGGATACCAATTCACCTTCACCGACAAATACACAGACTGCATCCTCTGTTTTCAATACTTCATTGAATGCATCAAGAAGGAGGCTTTGATTCTTTCTCTTGCTTATTGTGCCTACACAGCCAATTACCTTTATACCCTTATGCTTTAATGCTTTGATTTCTTCAATATCAGCATCTGCTTCTGCATACTCGTTAGATTCCACATATGCGATACCATTATAAATCAGGCTTAGGATTTCTATGTTAATATCCTTTTCACACATCAAATCAAAGGAGCTTTGAGAAGAAACAATAATACGGTCAAGGCCGTTCATAATAATCCTATCCATTTCCTCTTGTTCAGAGGTCTTATTTGTTCCCCATCCCTGCATAGAGTGTATCACAGGTATATACTTGCGAGATGCTTGTCTGGATATAAGTCCTACCAAAGCAGGTACTGCTGCATGAGCATGTATTATGTCGATATCGTTATAAATTATTATATCTCTTACTTTCTCAACAACCTTTAAATTAAGATACAGGTCTCTTTTAAATGTTGAGTCAATTTCATATAATAAAATATCTGCCTTATTAAGCCTATTTATATATTCTGTATAATTACAATAATCACTTTCCTGAGTCTTGCTTGTTACAACATATACATGATGTCCCATTTTCCTCTGCTCAATAGCAAGATCACAAATGATTCTGCCTGCACCACCCTGTAAAAAAGTTGTTATGTGTATAATATTCATAAGCTATACCTCAAAATCACGTTTATCTTAAAAGCAACCTTATATTAAGCATTTTCAGACAACCAGTTCCAGGTTGTCTCAATACCCTTTAGCAGGGGTATTTGCGGGAACCACCCCAGCTCACTGCCGGCCTTCGAAATATCAAGTACATTAATCGGAATATCAATTTTCCTTGCTTCCTTATATACTACTTTTATATCCTTTTCTGTAACCTTACTTATAATATCTATTAGTCCGTTTAGTGTTACTCCATTTCCGCTTCCAATGTTTATGACCTTCAAGCCGGTTTGTGTGCTTGCTGCAAGGTAAAGTGCCTGCACAACATCACCAATATATACATAGTCACGGCATACACTACCGTCACCCCATATTTCTATGTCCTCTCCCCTAAGTACTTTACCCAGGAAGACACCCACTGCTCCTTGGCTTGAAAAAGGGCTTTGAAATGGGCCATATGGGTTTGAGATCCTGAATACTTGGTAATCAAGCCCGTACAAATGATAGAACATATGCAAGTATTTCTCAATAGTAAGCTTGGTAATCCCATATGAACAAATTGGATTGGTCGGATGGTCTTCACTAATCGGAATTGTCTCAGGCAATCCATATACTGTACCGCCTGAGGAAGGAAATATTATTTTCTTAACTTGATACTTGCAGCAGAGCTCTATTAATTTAATAGTATCCACAACATTAGACTGTATGTCAAATGAAGGATTATCCATTGAAGTCTTTGGAATAGTAGTACTGACCATATGATAAACTATATCCACACCATCAAGAATATGATGATTTTGAACTATTTCAGAAAAATCGCCAATTTTGTAATCACAAAATTCCAGTTTTCTTTCTAGTCTGATTTGATTTTCATATATAGTA
>FWWL01001657.1_pt1 | contig 51441 bp, 42 predicted proteins | sample 2228331 | NCBI WGS metagenome assembly FWWL01 (sample SAMEA103939775, study PRJEB20133) | metagenome | reverse complement strand
GGAGGGCCTGCTCCAGGGACGCCGTGGGGTCCTGGCCCCGGCGGAGCGCATACTCGCCCCAGTACCGATAGGCCCGGCCCAGGTTGCCGTGAGCACCGTAGAGACGGGGATTCATCCGCAGGGCCGTCTGAAAGGCTTCCGTGGCTTGACGAAGCAGGTCGGCCGGAGCGCGTCCCCGCTCCAGCTCATACTGGAGGAGGTTGCCGTACATGATCCCGACCATGTTGTAACGGGAGGCGTCCGGGCCGATCTGGAGGGCCTTTCGGTAGTTCTGGAGGGCCTTTTCAAAGGCCGGGCCGGGGTCCATCCCCCGGACCGTCAGGTAGGTCCCCAGGACCTCGTAGACGTCGCCCAGGACTTCATAGCCGATGGCCTGGTCGGGGCGGAGGCGGACGGCCGTCTCGGCGGCCGACGAGGCCTCCTCGAGGGTCGCCGAGGGGTCTTCCCCGTGTTCGTACTGATACACGGCCCACTGCCAGTGGAGCTGGGCCAGACGGGCGTATGCGTAAACGTCCTCCGGGTCGACTCGGAGGGCCCGACGGCAGAAGTCCTGGCCCTGGTGCCAGACGAGTCCCGGGTCCCGGCCCATCCGGGTCGTAAGGTCCATCTGGTAGACGGCCAAGCGGCACAGCTCCCCGTGGGCCGCCGGGAAGCTCCGGGCGACCTCCAGGGCCTGTCGGTAGACGGCCTCGGCCTGTCGGTACAGGTCCTGCGCCTCGTCGTATCGGCCCTGCTCGGCCGCCTCGAAGCCCTGGGCGTGGAGGACCTGGGCTTCCAGGAGGTACTCCTCGTAGGGCCAGGGCGTGCGGGTCGCGGCGGTCCGGGCCTTGGTCCGGGCTTCGTCGTAGCGGCCCTCATAGAAGGCGATGAAGGCCTCGACATACTCCGGGGCGGCCAGCTCGATGGACCGGCCCCATCGGAGGAAGTCCGAGACCGGCCTCCGGTATCGCTCGGCCAGCTCCCGGCGGCGGGCCTCCCGGAGGGCGGGGTCGGTGACCCGGTCGAGCGTCTCCAGCTCCCGGCGGTACAGGTGCCCCAGGGTCAGACCCAGGGCATAGGCGGCTTCCGGCTCCCGGTAGCCGGCGTCCCAAGCCGTCTGAAGGTACTCGTACGCCCGTTCGTAGTCCTGCAGGGCCAGGTAGGCCCGCCCCAGGGCGTAGGCCGTCGGGCCCCGGATGACGGGGTCCCGACTCTGGAGGTGGCCCTCGAGGGCCCGGACCTGGCCGGCGACGAGGGCCTTCTCCCGCCGGATGTCGTGAAGGGGCAGTAAGAAGGCCGTCCGCATGAGGCTCTCGATGAACTGGACCGTCTGGCCCAGGCGCTGGGCCAGGGCGGCCTGCCGGCGGGCCCGGACCTGGGTCCGGACGTTCAGGGCCAGCAGGGCGACCGCCACGAAGAAGACGGCGCCGACGGCCGTGAGGAGAGCCCGGTGCTTGCGGACCTTCTTCCAGAGGCGGTAGGTCCACCCCGCCGGACGGGCGAGGACGGGTTCGCCGTCGAGGTACCGTCCCAGGTCGTCGGCCAGGGCCCGGGCCGACTCGTAGCGCCGGTGGGGCTCCTTCTCCAGACATTTCAGGACGATCGTCTCGAGGTCGACGGGGATCGAGGGGTCGACCTTCCGGGGCGGCGTCGGCTCCTCGGAGAGGACCCGCAGGAGGACCTCGACGGGCGTCGTCCCCTCGAAGGGCGGCCGGCCGACCAGGAGCTCGTAGAGGGTCACCCCGAGGCTGTAGACGTCCGTCCGGCGGTCGAGCCGGTCGACCTCGCCCCGGGCCTGTTCGGGGGCCATGTACTGGGGCGTCCCGACGATGACGTGCGTCAGCGTCGCCTCGGAGGGACGGACCTCCCGGGCCAGGCCGAAGTCCAGGACGTAGGGGTGCCAGTCGCCGGCCTCCGTCAGCTCGACCATGATGTTGCTGGGCTTGATGTCCCGATGGATGAGGCCCTGGCGGTGGGCGGCGTGGAGGGCTTCGGCGACCTGCTTGATGAGACGGACCTTTTGTTCGAGGGTCAACTGCTTCTGGACCTGGTCGAGGGGGAAGCCCTCGATATACTGCATGGCGATGTAGTGGAGGCCGCCGGCCTCGCCGACTTCATAGACGCGACAGACATTCTCATGTTCGACCCTCGCCTGGGCCTGGGCCTCCCGGAGGATGCGCCGGACGTGGTCCTCCGTGTCGCCCCAGAGGACTTTGAGGGCGACGGGCCGGTTCAGGCGGGGGTCGAGGGCCTTAAAGACCGTAGCCGTCCCGCCCTGGGCGACTTTCTGGAGGATCACGTACCGGTCGAGGCCCGGGAGGATGACCTGCGAGACGGCTGGGCCTCCCGGGGGCGTCTCGGAGAATTCCGCTTCGCCGAGCGTCCGGGTCACGTCCGGTGCCGGCGTCTCGGCCTCTTGGGTCGGCGGGGGCGACGGGTCGGCCGGGCCCCTTCCGGGCGAGGCCTCTGCGGAGAGGCGTCGGACGAAGGCGATGTCTTCCGGGTCTTCCAGATAGGGGAGGACGTCCCGGGGGTCCAGGCGGCGGGTGACGAGCAGAAGGGCCACGGAGGGCCCCAGGCGTTCGACCAGTCGCCGAAAGGCCTCGGCGTCCGTCCGGAGTCGTTCGGCCTCACCCGGCGCCAGACGCCCCTCTCGGAGGGTTTGGCGGAGGATCTCGTCTTCTTTCTCCGCCTGCATCGTAAGGACTATCCCCGGGCGACTCGCCGTGAGGGTACGGCGAAAAGCTTATCCAATCTTCCAAAACCTGTCAATTTTGCCCGGGTCGGGACGAGAAATGGGGCATGGGCATCCCCCGGAGCGTCAGGCGATCGTCTGGAAGCCCTGGATGTGGCGGAGCCACTCCCGGACGTGATGGTGCAGGGCCGACCAGTTGCGTTCCTGGATGAGGTGCGGCTCCAGCAAGGCGTCGTCGACCTCCAGGGCCAGCACGCCCAACTCGAGGAAGCGGCGGGCATTCGTGAAGTTCACGCCCCCGGCCGGGATGAGGGACCAGGCCGGGAAGTGCTTGCGGACCTGGGCGATCCACCGGACGGCGTCCCAGCCGCTGATGGGAAACAGCCGGACGGCGATGGCCCCCAGACGGATGCCTTCGGCGCACTCGGAGACCGTCGCCCCGGTCCACACGACGGGCGGATGCTCCTGGGCCATCCAGTCCGGCCAGGCCGGGTGGGCATACGCCAGGGTCACGAAGTGGGCCTCGGCGACCCAAGGACTCTCCAGTTGCTCGGGCGCCGTCACGGGTCCGACGCCCCAGACCCAGGCACTGCCCCGGCGGAGGCGATCCAGGAGGGCGTCCGGCCCGTGGGGCGGGACTTGCAGACACCGGAGACCTGCCTCATGGAGCGTGTCCAGGAGGGACGGGAGGAAGTCCGACCACACGTGGGAGACGTGCAGGGTCACGATCAGACGCTGAATCTGGAGGGTTTGGACCAGCGGATGCGTGATGTCCATCGGGCACCTCCCTAATCATAGGGAATCCACCCCGGATTCAGGACCCCGTGGGGGTCGTACTTGCGCTTGAGGGCACACACCCGCGACCAGGCCTCGCCGAAATGTCGGCGCCACTGGTCCTTGTCGTAGGGGACCCACCCCGAGAGATAGTGGGTAGCGCCCATCTGGAGCGCCAGGTCGCTCCACCGTCGGATGAGGTCGAGGGTCCCCGGGAGGGCCGCCGGGGGCGTCCCCGGTAGGATGCCAAACCCCAGGACCCATTCGTCGTCGGGGACCCGGAACATCGGCATCTTCGAGATCCGCCCCCGGGAGGGCCAGATCAGGACGTGGCCACCGCCCAGGAAGACCGGCGACAGGTCCCGGAGGACCGTCTCGACGTACGTCCGGGCCGTCGCCCACGGGAGGACGATCTCCATCCAGGGGTGCGCGTTCGTCCAATAGCCGATTTGACGCCATAGGGCAAACAGGGGCTCGACCCGCAGGGCAAAATCGTAGACGCTCTGGTCCTCCGTGTGGACGTGCCGGTAGAAGTGGAGACCCGCCAGGTAGGCCCCGTCGTCCGGGGGCCGCTCGGGGTCGAACTCGACCGTGACGTGGAGGGGATACAACCAGACGGCAAAGGGTTGCCGACGCCCCTGGACCGTCCGGAACCCCTGGGGCGCCGGCGAGGCCCAGGACTCGATGTAGTCGACCCGGTCGGCGCTTATCAGGGCGACCGTGTCGTCCATGAGGCGGCCGAGGTCGTCATACAGGAGGTAGTACGTCCGGGCCATCGGCCGGCAGGGCCGTAAGCGGTGCCGCAGGCGGGTGATGATGCCGAACTGACCCACGCCACAGAGGACGTGGTAGAACAGCTCCGCATTCTCCTCCGGCGTACACCATACGACGTCGCCCGTCCCCGTCACGACCTCGACGGCCAGGCACTGGTCGGCCTGGGTCCCGTACCGGAAGGACGCCACCCCGAGGCCGGCCGTCGAGCAGGTCCCCCCGACCGTCGTGTTCAGGTTGTTGGTCAGGACGGGCGGGATCAGGCCGTGGGGCCGGAGGGCCGTTAGGACGTCCCGCCAGAGGACGCCGGCCGAGGCCTCAAACCAGCCGGCCTGCGGTTCGATACGAAGCTCCGTATGGAGGGCCCGCATGTCCAGCAGGATCCCGCCGTCGCTCAGGGATTGGCCGCTTTCGGAGTGGCCCGTCGCCCGAGTCGAGACCGAGAGGCCCCGCTCGACGGCAAATCGGACCGTCTCGGCGACGTCCCGGGTCGAACGGGGTCGGACGACGAACCCGGGCGTCTTCGTCACGATATGCCCGAAGTCCTCCGAGACCTCAGCCAGGAGGTCGGGGGCCCGCGTGACCTCTCCCTCGATGCGGGCCTGCAAGTCTGCCATCAGACGTTCCAGCATCTTCGGTCCCTCAGAGGCAGGATATAGGATGCAGGATGCAGGACATTCGGTGTCGGGTGCCAGGTGTCAGGTCCTTGCCGACACCCGACGCCTAACGCCCCGCATCTGACGCCTCCTCCGTCCGATAGGCGCAGACCCGGTTGCGGCCCGCCCGCTTGGCTTCATAGAGGGCCACATCGGCAAAGCGGAGTAGGTCCCACGGTTCCGTGACCGGCGTCTCCGGTACTGAGGCGACGCCCACGCTGACGGTGACCCGCACGGCCACGCCCGAGGCGACCCGGACCTCGCACGCTTCGACGGCCTGTCGAAACCGCTCGGCAAAGGCCACGGCCCCGGCCCGGGGCGTGTGGGGCAGGACGACCAAGAACTCTTCCCCGCCGTAACGACCCGCGACGTCCCCCTTCCGGACCGACTGTCGAAGCAGGCCGGCCAACTCCTGGAGGACCCGGTCGCCCGTCGAGTGGCCATGGGTGTCGTTGATGGCCTTGAAGTGGTCGATGTCGATCATGGCCACGCTGAGGTCATACCGGTAGCGGAGGGCATTGGCGACGGCCTGCTCGTAAAGCCGAAGGAGATGCCGTCGGTTGTACAGACCCGTCAGGTCGTCGACGGTCGAAAGACGTTTCAAGAGCTGATTCTGACGGATCAGCTCTTCCTGAAGCTTTCGGATCTTCAGGTGGGTCTTCACACGGGCGACCAGCTCGGCCGGCTCGATGGGCTTGGTGATATAGTCCTGCGCCCCCAGCTCGAACATCTGGGTCTTGACCTGGGGGTCGTCGATGGCCGTCAGGACCAGGACGGGGATCCGTTGGACGTCCTCCTCGGGCCGGGCCTGCCGCATCTTCAGGAAGGTCAGGCCGTCGCATTCAGGCATGACGAGGTCGCAGAGGACGATGTCCGGCCGCTTTTCGACCAGGATTCGGAACCCCGTCAGGCCGTCGGCGGCTTCATACAACGAAGAGAAAAGGCCCTGCGCCCTCAGAATCCCAAGGATTTGCCGACGTTCCGTGTCCGAGTCGTCGATGACCAAGACGGTACTGTTCCCTAAGGTCAGTTCCGTCGACGCCATCGGTCTTCCCCCCGTTTCGACCTCCGGGACGGCGGGATCGGACGACTCATCGTTCGGAGCCCATCGGTCATGGGTCCATGCCCCCGAGCGCCATGGATCCCGCCGTCACGACGTCACGGAATTTGCCGACGACGTATCGGACGTCGTCGGCCGTGATGTGATAGTGCGTGACCATTCGGATGCGGTCCGGCCCGACGGGGAGGGCCAGGACGCCCTGAGCCCGCAGGCGTTCGCACAGGACGTCGGCCCTCAACGACCCCGTCGTCTCGACGATGACGATGTTCGTCTGCACGCGAGTCGGGTCGACCCGTAGGCCCGGCAGGTCGGCCAGGCCGGCGGCCAATTCCCGGGCCCGGGCGTGGTCCTCGGCCAGACGTTCGACCATCGTATCCAGGGCGACCAGGCCGGCGGCCGCCAGGATGCCCGCCTGCCGCATGCCGCCGCCCAACATCTTGCGGACCCGCCGGGCCTCGGCGATGAAGTCCTTCGGCCCGCACAGGACCGAACCGACGGGACAAGCCAGGCCCTTCGAGAGGGAAAACATGACCGAATCGGCGTACCGGGCGATCTCCCGGACGGGGATCCCCTGAGCGACGGCGGCGTTGAAAACCCGGGCCCCGTCCATGTGGACGGGGACCCCCCGGGACCGGCAGAAGGTATACACCTCCGCCAGCCGGTCTTGGGGAAAGATCGTGCCCCCGGCCATGTTGTGGGTGTTCTCGACCGACACGAGGCCCGTCCGGGGCAGGTAGTCCACCGGGGGACGGACCCGGGCCTCGACGTCGGCCGCCCCGAAGTGACCTGCCTCGGTCGGGATGGGATTCGGGAGGAGGCCCGAGATGACGGCCATCGCCGCCATCTCGTACAGGACGATGTGGGCCCGGGCGTCGAGGATGACCTCCTGCCCCGGCCGGGTCCAGACCTTCAGGGCGACCTGGTTGGCCATCGTCCCCGACGGCAGAAACAGGGCCGCTTCCTTGCCGAACAGCTCGGCCGCCCGTTCCTCCAACCGCCGGACGGTCGGGTCCTCGCCGAAGACGTCGTCGCCGACCTCGGCCTGGCTCATCGCCCGCCGCATCGCCGGCGTCGGCTGGGTGACCGTGTCGCTCCGCAAGTCGACGACCCGCATGGGTCCTCCCCGTCGGCGGTCCGGGAGTTCGGCAATCCGGGAGCTCGGGCATTTCGTGGGGTCCGCCGTGTAGGGCAAGGAGCAGGGAGTCAAGCCTCCCTCCCGGATTCCCGAATTCCCGAACTCCCGAACTGCCGGACTCCCGAATCGCCCTACTGTCCCTTACATCATTAGGGCCACGACGGGGACCAGTCGCCGGGCGACGGGGTCCGGGGCCAAGGAGAATTGCTCCAGGGTCACGGCCCCCAGCAGGGCCTCCGAGCCGGGGTCCCCGAAGATGACGACGGTCGTCAGGCGAGCCCCGTCGATCTCGACGACGACTTCCGTCCCGTCCTGCTCGATGACCGTCCCGTCCGCCAGTCGGATTCGCCGACGAAAAGACGACGAATAGCCCAGCCCCTGCAGGACCGGTCCCGGGACCCACGTGTAAGTCGCTCCCGTATCGACCAGGGCCTCGACCGTCACCGACCGGGAGCGGTCCGGGCTGTACAGGACGATGGGGTACCGAAAGGCGCCCACGGGCCAAGCCTCTGGGAAGGCGGCAGTTCGGGAGTCCGGCAATCCGGGAGGGAGGCTTGACTCCCTGCTCCTGGCCCCGAACGGCCGGATTCCCGAACTCCCGAATCCCCGATTCAGTACGCCCGGGCGACGACGTACCGGTACCGGCTCGGTGCCCCGCAGACGATGCACGGGCCCGGCTCCTCGGGGGCCTCCAGGGGCAGACACCGGATCGTCGCCTTCGTCTCCTCCCGGATCTTCTGCTCGCAGGGAGCCTGCTCGCACCAGCGGAGTCGGTAGAAACCTCCGTGGGCCTCGACGTGACGGGCGAACTCGGCGTAGTCGTCGAGCGGGAACGTGTTCGCCTCCAGAAAGGCCCGGGCCCGCTGGAAGAGCGCCTGCTGGATGCGGGGAAGCTCGGCCTGGACGTGGTCGGCCAGGGCGTCCAGCGCCACCGGCGTCTTGGCCTCCCCCCGGGGGACGACGAGGGCCTGATGCCGGGCGAGGTCCCGGGGACCGAGCTCGACCCGCAGGGGTACGCCCCGGAGCTCCCAGTCGTTGAACTTATAGCCGACCGTCTCGTAGTCCCGGTCGTCCACGTGGACCCGAATCTGGAGGTTCCGGAGGGTCTCGGCGATCGACCGAGCGGCGTCCAGGACCTGCCGTCGCTCCCCGTCGGTCTTCCAGATGGGGACGAGGACGACCTGGATGGGGGCGACCCGGGGCGGCAGGAACAGGCCGTGGTCGTCGCCGTGGACCATCACGAGGGCCCCGATGAGCCGGGTCGAGACGCCCCAGGACGTCTGCCAGGCGTACTTCCACTGGCCGTCCCGGTCTTGGAACTTGACGTCGAAGGCCCGGGCGAAGTTCTGGCCGAGGTTGTGGGACGTCCCGGCCTGGAGGGCCTTGCGGTCGCTCATCAGGGCCTCGACCGTGTAGGTCCGGAAGGCGCCGGCGAACTTTTCGGACTCGGGCTTGACGCCGGCGACGACGGGGATGGCCAGGTCCTGTTCGATGAACTTCTTGTAAATGCCGAGTATTTTCAGGGCCTCCGCCTCGGCCTCCTCGTAAGTCGCGTGGACCGTATGCCCCTCCTGCCACAAAAACTCCGTCGTCCGCAAAAACAGCCGCGTCCGGAGCTCCCACCGGACGACGTTGTTCCACTGGTTGATCAAAATCGGGAGGTCCCGGTAGGACCGGACCCACTTCGCATACATGGCGTACATGATCGTCTCCGACGTCGGTCGGACGACGAGGGGCTCCTCGAGCTCCCGGTCGCCGGCACGCGTGACGACGGCGACCTCGGGGGCGAAGCCCTCGACGTGGGCCTTCTCCTTTTCCAGGAAGGACCAGGGGATGAACAGGGGGAAATAGGCGTTGACGTGGCCCGTCTCCTTGAGGTAGCCGTCGAGGATCCGCTGGATGTTCTCCCAGATGGCGTACCCGTAAGGCCGGATGACCATACACCCCTTCACCGGGGCGTAGTCGGCCAGCTCGGCCTTCAGGATGACGTCCGTGTACCACTCCGAGAAGTCCTCCGACTTCCGGGTGAGGAATTCGGGCATGGGCGTCGACCTCCGGGGCTTATTTTTGGGATGCAGGCTCCAGGATGCAAGATGCGGGGTGCAAGCTCGGTCGGCCCGGGTCGCCGACGGCACCCGGAGGGGCGCCTACCGGCCCGGGGACGGCGTTGGGGAGACTCACGGGTTAGGATAGAATGGAGGGCCAGGGCCCTGCCGGAGGGGCGACGTCCTTTCGGGGGACCGCCATGAGTCACCGGATGCGGCGGAATCGACGGGGGATGACCCTCCTGGAGTTGGTCGTCACGGCGACGATCCTGGCCATCCTCGCCGGCCTGGCCATCCCCCTGGCCCAGGTCGTCGTCCAGCGGCAGCAGGAAGCCGAACTCCGTCGGGCCCTCCGCATCCTACGGACGGCCATCGATGAGTTCCACGAGGCCGTCGACCCGCCGGGCCTGCCCCCGGGGGGCTCCGTCACGGTCGAGCCGCCCGTGATGGACCCCGACACGAAGTACCCGAGGGACCTCGACGCCCTGACCGAGTGGGTCACGGTGAAGACGACGGTCCCCGGTCAGAATCCGCGGGAGCAAAAGTATCGCTTTCTCCGTCGGATCCCCGAGGACCCCATGACCGGCTCCCGGGAATGGGGCAAGCTCTGCATCGACCAGGAACCGCCCGGTCCCGGGGGGATGCCGCCGGGATGGTGCGGCCGCCACGTCTACGACGTGTACACGGCGTCTTGCCGACAAGCCCTGGACGGGAAAAGCCGTTACTGCGAGTGGTGAGGGGGCGGGATGCGAGATACGGGATACGGGGGACGGGACGGGCTCGGGTTCACGCTCTTGGAGCTCATCGTCGTCCTGACGATCCTCGGCCTCCTCGTGGGGATCGCCCTCCCGGCCTACCAGCGGAGCGTCCAGAAGACTAAGGAATCCGTCTTGAGGGAGAACCTGAACCGGATGCGGGACGTCATCCACCAATACTACATCGACCACCGGGGGGCGTGCCTCCCAGACGAGCAGGACCTCGTTCGCCTGGGGTACCTCCGGGCCATCCCGAAGGACCCCATCACCCAGCAGGCCACTTGGGACTGGGTCCGGGAGGCCGCCCCCGATGACCCCAGCCAGATGTGCATCCGGGACGTCCGGAGCCTGGCCCCCGGCCGGGATTCCCACGGCGTCCCCTATAGCGAGTATTGAATCCTGGACTTTTGAGTCCTTCGGGAGTCCGGCCGATGTCCCCGCCGGCCCGTCCCGACGAACCGCGGCTGGTCGTCTTAGGCTCGGGGACCGGCGTCCCGGTCGGCGGCCGCCGGCCGGCCAGTCATCTCGTCCTCTACGCCGGCCGGGGCCTCCTGCTGGACCTGGGGCCGGGGGCCTGGCATGCGGCCAGCCGGTACGTCCGGTTCCACCGCATCGACTACGTCCTCCTCTCGCATCCCCACCTGGACCACTGCCTCGACGCCCTGACGCTCCTGTTCACGATGTCCCTCGTCCCCCGCCGGCGGCCCGGCCCGACGGTGATGGCCTCTCGGGAGACGCTCCGGCAGGTCGAGCAGTGGGTCCGGGCGACGCCGGGTCTCTCGATGGACCTCGTCCCGACGCGGCCCCTCGACGCCGGCGAGCGGCTTCCCCTGTGGGACGGCGTAGTGCTGACGACCGGGGCCGTCGCCCACGTCCCCGGAAGCCTGGCCTATCGGGTCGACTTCCCCGACGGGGCCTCGCTGACCTACAGCGGGGACACGACCTGGTGCCTGACCCTCGTCCAGCTGGCGTACCGGACGACGGTCCTCCTCCTGGAGTGCGCTCACCGACATCCGTCCCCGCCCCATCTGTGGCCCGAGTCGGCGGCCGTCCTGGCCCGGTGGGCCGAGGCCGAGCAGACCGTCCTGACGCATTTCTATCCGGACGCCCTGGCCCGGACGTTCCGTCAGGCATGCCAGCGGTCCTTCTCGACTCCCTTCTGCCTGGCCCGGGACGGGGCGACGTATCCGATCCGACGCCGCCCCTCGGTCGTCGAATCGGCTCCCCCGACGCCGGCCCGTCATTCCGACCCGCCTCCGCCTTAAGGAGGCCCCGTAGGTCGGGACGGGGACCCGTCTTGTCACGCGGCGGCCACCGCCCGGTGGTCGACGACCCGGAACGTGAAGCCCGCCTCGGACGTGAAGTCGACCTCGACGACGTCGCCCTCGTGGACCTCCCCCGCCAAGACCCGTCGGGCCAGCTCGTCCTGGATGTACCGCTGGATCGTCCGCCGCAGGGGCCGAGCCCCGAAGGCCGGGTCGTAGCCCAGCTCGACCAGCTGACGGCGGGCCGCCTCTGTCAGGCGGACCTCGGTCTTCCGGGGGGCCAGGTACTCGTTGAGACGGGCGATTTGGATGTCCACGATTTGGGACAGCTGTTCTTCGCCGAGGGACCGGAAGATGACGACCTCGTCGATCCGGTTCAGGAACTCGGGCCGGAAGAAGCTCCGGAGAGCCTGGAGGATGCGTTCCCGGAGCTCCTCCTCCCGGCCGGGGCCCATCTCGAGGATCCACTGGCTCCCCAGGTTGGACGTCATGATGATGACGGTGTTCGTGAAGTCGACCGTCCGGCCCTTGCCGTCCGTCAGGCGGCCGTCCTCCAAGATCTGGAGGAGGACGTTGAAGACGTCGGGGTGGGCCTTCTCGACCTCGTCGAACAGGATGACCGAGTAGGGCCGACGCCGGACGGCCTCCGTCAGCTGGCCGCCCTCCTCGTAGCCGACGTAGCCCGGCGGGGCCCCGATGAGCCGGGCGACCGAGTGCTTCTCCATGTACTCGGACATGTCGACCCGGACCATGGCCTTCTCGTCGTCAAACAGGAACTCGGCGAGGGCCCGGGCCGTCTCGGTCTTGCCGACGCCCGTCGGCCCCAGGAACAAGAAGCTCCCGATGGGCCGGTTCGGGTCCTGGAGGCCGGCTCGGGCACGGCGGATGGCGTTGGCGACCTTCTCGAGGGCCTCGTCCTGGCCGACGACCCGGCGGCGGAGGCGTTCCTCCATGTGGAGGAGCTTCTCCCGTTCGCTCTCCAGGAGCTTCGCCACGGGGATGCCCGTCCACTTGGAGACGACGAGGGCGACCTGCTCCTCGTCGACCTCCTCCCGGAGGAGGGGGTCGTCGCCCTGGGTCTCGGCCAGCCGCTTCTGGGCCTCCTCGAGCTGGCGCTGGACCTCCGGGATGTGACCGTAGCGGATCTGGGCCGCCCGCTCGAGGTCGCCCCGGCGCTCGGCCTGCTGTTCGAGGAAGCGGAGCTCGTCGAGCCGGGCCTTGAGGTCTCGGATCTTCTCGATCTGGGCCTTTTCGGCCTGCCACTGGGCGTTCAGCCGGTCCATCCGCTCCTGGAGCTGGGCGAGCTCGGCCTCGAGCTTCCGGAGCCGCTCCCGGGCATCGGGGTCCGTCTCCTTCTTGAGGGCCTGGCGTTCGATCTCGAGTTGCATGATCCGGCGGCGGACCCCGTCGATGGGGAGGGGCAGGCTGTCGATCTGCATCCGGAGCTGGGCGGCCGCCTCGTCGATGAGGTCGATGGCCTTGTCGGGCAGGAAGCGGTCGGCGATGTACCGGTGGGACAGGACGGCGGCGGCGACGAGGGCGGCGTCCTTGATGCGGACGCCGTGGTGGATCTCGTAACGTTCCTTGAGGCCCCGCAGGATGGCGATCGTCTCCTCGACGGAGGGCTCCCGGACGTAGACGGGCTGGAACCGGCGCTCGAGGGCCGGGTCCTTCTCGATGTGCTTGCGGTACTCCGTCAGGGTCGTCGCCCCGATGCACCGGAGGAGGCCCCGGGCGAGCGGGGGCTTCAGCATGTTCGAGGCGTCGACGGCCCCCTCGGCCGCCCCGGCCCCGACGACCGTGTGGAGCTCGTCGATGAACAGGATGATGCGGCCCTCGGACTCGACGACCTCCTGGATGAGGGCCTTGAACCGCTCCTCGAACTCGCCCCGGTACTTCGTCCCGGCGACGACGGCCCCCATATCGAGCTGGAGGATCCGCCGGTCCTTTAACGTCTCGGGGACGTCGCCGTTGACGATCCGCTGGGCCAGGCCCTCGACGATGGCCGTCTTGCCGACGCCCGGCTCGCCGACGAGGACGGGGTTGTTCTTCGTCCGGCGGCTCAGGATCTGGATGACCCGCCGGACCTCTTCGTCCCGGCCGATGACGGGGTCGAGCTTACCCTGACGGGCCATCTCGGTCAGGTCGAGGGTGAACCGCTCGAGGACCTGGTACTTCTCCTCGGCGTGGGGGTCCGTCGCCCGCTGGTGGCCCCGGACCTCCTGGAGGGCCCGAAGGACGGCGTCCCGCCGGAGGCGGAACTGGTCAAAGACCCGGCCGAGGGCCCCGTCTCGGAGGGCCAGCAGGGCCAAAAACAGATGCTCCGTGCTGACATAGGCGTCGCCCATCTGCTGGGCCTCCCGCTCGGCGCCCTCGAGGACCTCCCGCAGACGGGGCGACACGTAAACGCCCGTCGTCCCGCCCTGGACCCGGGGAAAGGCCTCCATCGCCCGCTTCAGCTCCCGGGCGACCTGCGGGGGCGGGACGTTCATCTTCCGCAAGACGGCCGGGACGACCCCGCCGTCCTGCTCGACGAGGACCTCGGCCAGGTGCTCGGGCTCCAACTGGGGGTGTCCGTACCGGACCGCCCGCTCCTGCGCCTCTTGCAGGGCCTCTTGAGCCTTATACGTAAACTTGTCCAACCGCATGGGAGGACCTCATCTTTGGCGTCGACCGTCGGGTTTTCCGGGGGGACGCCGCACCGAGATTCGGGCCGGGACCCGTCGCTCCGAACCGTCAGTGGACCTCCTTGGGGAACTCCTGGGCGGGCATCTCGCCCGGCTTCGGCGGGATGACGAACCCGGCGGCCGCCTCCAGGGGCCCGAGGGCGATGGCCACGGCCTCGTCGACCTCCTTGACGAAGTGGAACTCGAGGCCCTCCTTGATGTGGGCCGGGATCTCGTCGAGGTCGGCCTTGTTCCGCTCGGGCAGGATGACGTGCCGGATGCCGGCCCGCTTGGCGGCCAGGATCTTCTCCTTGACGCCGCCGATGGGCAGGACGACGCCCCGGAGCGTGATCTCGCCCGTCATCGCCACGTCGGGCCGGACGTTCTTGCCCGTCAGGAGCGACAGAAGGGCGATGAAGATCGTGATCCCCGCCGACGGCCCGTCCTTCGGGATGGCCCCCGACGGGATGTGGATGTGGATGTCGCTGTTCAGGAAGACGTCCGGTTCGACCCCGTACTGACTCGCCTTGGACCGGATGTAGGAGAGGGCCGCCTGGGCCGACTCCTTCATGACGTCGCCGAGCGACCCCGTCAGGAGGAGATTCCCCTTGCCGGACATCCGGGTCGCCTCGATGAAGATGATGTCCCCGCCCGTCGGCGTCCAGGCCAGGCCCGTCGCCACGCCGGGTTTCGCCGTCCGCTCGGCCGACTCGGGGAAGAACTTGGGCGGCCCCAGGTAGGTCACCAGGTTGTCGGGCGTGACGACCTCCTTGTCCAGGGCGCCCTCGACGATCCGCTTGGCGACGGCCCGGGCGATGTTGGCGATCTGCCGCTCCAGGTTCCGGACGCCGGCCTCCCGGGTGTAGGAGTGGATGATCGCCAGGAGGGCTTCGTCGGTGAACTCGAGCTGTTCCGGCTTCAGCCCGTGGTTGTCCAACTGCTTGGGGATCAGGAAGCCCCGGGCGATGTGGAGCTTCTCGTCGTCGGTGTAACCCGGGAGCTCGATGACCTCCATCCGGTCGAGCAGGGGCGGCGGGATCGTGTGGGTCACGTTGGCCGTGCAGATAAACATGACCTTGGACAGGTCAAAGGGGACCTCCAGGTAGTGGTCCGAGAACGAGAAGTTCTGCTCGGGGTCCAGGACCTCCAGGAGGGCCGCCGCCGGGTCGCCCCGGAAGTCGACGCCCAGCTTGTCGATCTCGTCCAGCATGAAGACGGGGTTGCGCGTGCCCGCCCGGCGGATGCCCTGGATGATCCGGCCCGGCAGGGCCCCGACGTACGTCCGCCGGTGACCCCGGATCTCGGCCTCGTCATGGACGCCGCCCAGGGAGATGCGGATGAACTTCCGGCCCAGGGCCCGGGCGATGGACCGGCCGAGCGACGTCTTGCCGACGCCCGGCGGGCCGACAAAGCACAGGATGGGCCCCTTCATGTCCTTCTTGAGCTGACGGACGGCCAGGTACTCGAGGATCCGCTTCTTGACCTGCTCGAGGTCATAGTGGTCCTCGTCCAGGACCCGGGCGGCGTGCTTGACGTCGAGGTCGTCCTCCGTCTCGACCGACCAGGGGAGCTCCGTCAGCCACTCCAGATACGTCCGGGAGACGATGTACTCGGCCGAGGCCGGGTGCATCTTCTGAAGCCGCTTGAGCTCCTTCTCGGCGACCTTCCGGACCTCCTCGGGCATCTTGGCGTTCTCGATCTTCTCCTTGAACTCCTCGACCTCCGTCTGCCGGTCGTCGTACTCGCCGAGCTCCTTCTGGATGGCCTTCAACTGCTCCCGGAGCCAGTACTCCCGTTGGGTCCGGTCGATCTCGTTCTTGACCTCCGATTGAATCTTTTGACGGACCTCGATGATGCTGATCTCCTTCTTGAGGATGTAGATGATGCGCTCCAGGCGGGCCCGGATGTCGACGAGCTCGAGGATCTCCTGCTTCTCGTCGGTCGTGACCGACCGGAGGCTGTGGGCGATGACGTCGGCCAGCCGCCCGGGGTGGTCGATGTTGCGGACGACGTTGACGAGGTCCGAGGAGATGTGGGGGACCATCTCGGCCAGCTTCTCGAAGAGCTCCTTGGCCTGCTGCATCAGGGCGTCCAGCTCGACCGACGGGGCGTAGTCCTCGTACAGGACCCGGACCCGGGCCTTGAAGTAAGGGTCCAGGGCGGTGAGGTCTCGGATGCGGATGCGGGTCAGGCCCTGGACGATGACCCGCAGGGTCCCGTCCTGCATCCGGATCATCTTGGTGATGAGGGCGGCCACACCGATTTCGTGGAGGTCCCCCGGCGTGGGGTCCTCGACCTGGGCGTCCTTCTGGGTGACGACGCCGATGATGTGGTCGCCCTTGAGGGCGTCGTCGATCAGGCGGATGGACTTTTCCCGACCGACGACGAGGGGCATGACCAAGTCCGGGAAGAGGACGGCGTCCCGGAGGGGGAGGAGGGGGAGGACTTCAGGGACTCGGTAGCGTTCGGTCGTAGCCATCGCGGATGCTCCTTTCCGGCCGGGGGGCCGGAGGCGTGCTCAACGGTTTCCTTTATAATAGGCCTATACTTGACAAAAGTCCAATCAAAAAAGTTGAGTCCACTATTGTCAAATAATGACTTCGGGGGCCGCCGCCCCAAGCGTATGCGATAGGCCATCCCCACCTTTGGGGGGCTGGCCCCGGAGAGCCAAAAGTTCCCGACCCGCCCCTTTACCCGGGGAGGTCCCAGGGGACTCCCGACCCATCCTGGCTTACATGCAAAAGCCGTGCCTAAAGGTCGGACGGAGGGGAGGGGGGCCATCTCGACTGTCAAAGAACGACGACCGGAGACCATGCCGGGGGCCAGCCGGACCCGGGGTCGCCGGTCCCCGACCGCCGGGTCCCGGGCGAAGGGCACCGACGTCCCCATTGTATCATATTTATTCGGCCCTGCCAAGCACCGTCCCCCGGTCGCCCAGCCGGGACTCATCCGATCAGACGGTCCGGCGGTCGGCCCCGTTCGGTCGTCCGGGACGCGACCCGTCCGGTCCTATCGTTGCGGGTCGCTTCGACCGGGTCGGTCCGGGGACGGGGTCTCCAGGCCCATCGCCGGGTAGCCCAGCAGGGCCGGGCCGCGTCGTTCCGAAAGCAGGAGACAGACGGCCGTCAGGAGGGGCAGGAGGGCGGCCCCGTCGCTCAAGGGCCGGACGCTATTCAGCCACAGGCAGGGATTCACGACGAACAGGAGGCCGGCGAGCCAGGCCGTCGAACGGTCCGTCCACCGGCGGACGAGCACGTAGAACGGGACCAGGGCCAGGGCACCCAGGAGGGCATTCGTCAGGGCGACGGCGTGTACGTCGTCGCCCGTCCATCGCCGCATGAGGCGGGTCAGACCGACGAACAAGACCTGGCCCGGCGGATGGGGCTGATGCCGGGCGGGGTCGAAGCGTTCTCCGGCCAAGACGAAGTTGACCGTGTCCCAATGCTCCAGGGTGCCGACCCTGTAGGCCAAGCGGGAAGTCAGGGCCACGAGGGCGAGGACCCCGCAGAGGAGGACGTCCGGCACCGGGAGACGGGCGGGTCGGGGCGGGGTCGTCGGGACATCGGCCCTCGGGGTCTGGCGCCGAGGCCGGAGGAGGGAGGTCGCTCGATGGATTACCGGCCCTGGGACGATACGGACCATACCTCCCCCTTCGTCCAGCAGGCTTTGGATCATACCCCGACCGGCGGCCGGGTCCAAACGAAGGGGCGGCGGCTGGTCCTCGGACCCGGATCGGGTAGAATAGGATGAAAATGGCCCATGGGGTGGCGGCGTCTTCCGGCGGGCCATGAGCCCCGATGGTGCAGGTCGGGTCTCCGGGGTTTCCCGGTCTCCCGATGCCCGACCCGGAGTTCGCGATTCGCAATCTTCGATACTCCCGACACCCCATCGGCGATCCCTTGCCCGGGTGGGCGTCCGATGGCCTTACTGCGACCGCCGGCCTTGCAGGTGCCGACCCTCGTCGAGGCCCTGGTCGACCGGGCGCGGTCCATGCCGGACCGCCCGGCCGTGACGCTCCTGTCCCGGACGCGGGTGCAGGCGGTCCTGTCGTATCGGGACCTGTACGAGGGGGGCCTTCGGTACGCCGGGCTTTTCCGGCACCGGTGGGGGCTTCAAGACGGCGAGCCGGTCGTCCTCGTCCTCCCGACGGACGTCGCCTTCTTCCTGGCCTTCTGGGGTATCCTCCTCGGTCGGGGGGTCCCGGTCCCCGTCTATCCCCCGGTCCGGCTTCACCGGATGCAGGACTACGGGGTCTACGTGCGTCATGTCCTCGAAGACTGTCAGGCCCGCCTGGTCGTGACCGACCGGACGCTGGCGGCCTTCTTGCGATTTCTCCGGACCGAGCCGGCCCGTTACACCTTCGTGACCGTCGAGGACCTGCGGTCCGGTCCGGCCCTGGCCCGTCCCCGGGAGGCGGGGCCGGACGATACGGCCCTCCTGCAGTACACGTCGGGCTCGACGGCCGCCCCCCGGGGCGTTCAGCTCTATCACCGTCACCTGCTCGCCAACATCCGGGCGATGGGGGAGCACGTCGGCCTGCTGGACACCGATGCGGCCGTCAGCTGGCTCCCCCTGTACCACGACATGGGCCTCATCGGGATGGTCCTGGGGACGCTCTTCTGGGGGCTTCCCCTGTACGTATTTTCGCCCCTCGAGTTCGTCCGCCGGCCCGTCTACTGGCTTCGGTCCATCGCCCGGTATCGGGCGACGATCTCGGCGGCCCCGAACTTTGCGTATGGCGCCTGCGCGACCAAGGTCCGGGACTTCGAGCTGGAGGACCTGGACCTCACGTCTTGGCGGCTCGCCCTCTGCGGGGCCGAGCCCATCCTGGCGGCCACCGTCGAGGGGTTCATCCGGCGGTTCCGGCCCTACGGCTTCCGGCCCGAGGCCTTCACGGCCGCTTACGGACTGGCCGAAAACACCCTGGCCGTCACGATGGCTCCCGTCGGCGAGGGCCTCCGCGTGGACCGAGTCGACCGGTGGGTCTTCGAGGCCGAGCGGCGGGCCGTGCCGACGGACGCCCCCGACGCCTCGGCCATGACGTGGGTCGCCTGCGGGGTCCCGATTCCGGGGACGGAGGTCCGTATCGTCGACTCAGTCGGCCGTCCCCTCCCAGAGCGCCACGAGGGCGTGGTCCTCGTCCGGAGTCCCTCGGTCATGGCCGGTTACTACCGGAACCCCCCGGCGACGGCCGAGGTCCTGCGGGACGGATGGCTCGACACGGGGGACCTGGGCTACGTAGCCGACGGGTATCTTTACGTGACGGGGCGTCAGAAGGAGGTCATCATCCGGGGGGGCCGCAATTACTATCCCCAGGACATCGAGCAGGTCGTCCAGACCGTCGAGGGCATCCGGCGGGGCAACGTCTGCGTCTTCGGCGTGCCCGACGCCCAGCAGGGGACCGAGCGGGTCGTCGTCATCGCCGAGACGCGGGTCCGGGACCCCGCCCGGTGGGCCCGCATCGAGGCCGACGCCCGGGAGCGGGTCCTCCGGGAGGTCGGCGTCCCCGTCTCGGAGATCCGGCTGGTACCGCCGGGGGCCCTCCCGAAGACGACCAGCGGGAAGCTTCAACGGGTCCAGTGCCGGCAAGCGTATCTTGCCGGCGAGGTCCGTCCCCTCCGACCCGAGGACGTGCGGCGCCGGACCCCGCTCCGGTGGCTCTGGGCCGGCTGGCGCCTCCTCCGGGTCCTTCTCCAGGGCCGGCGTTAGGCCTGCCGGATTCCCCGTCAGATATACACGTCATCCACGAAGGTCTGGCCGGGCCGGAGGCGGCGGGCGACGACGATGAAGGCCGTGTGGGCGACCATGAAGTGGGCCGGCCGCACGCTGTGGCCCTTGACGTTCCAGGGCCGGAGGAGGACCTCCAGGACCTCGATACAGCCGTACAGGTTCGAGGCCCGGAGCCACTCGACCGTCTCCTGGACCTGGGGGACCGTCGGGCTGATGGAGACGAGGATCCCCCCGGGTCGGAGGGCCCCCGTCGCCACGGGGAGGCCCTCCGTCGGCGTCGGTAGGTCCAGGAAGGCCCGGTCGAACGACCCCGGCTCGACCTGCGCCCGGGCGATGTCCTCGTTGTGAATCTCGTGGTTCTCTGGGACGTGCCCCAGCCAGCGTTCGATGTTCCGGACGGCCCGGCGGATAAAGTCCGCCCGGATCTCGTAGGAGACGAGCCGGCCCGTCGGACCGATGGCCCGCAGGATGACCATCGCCAGGGCCCCCGAGCCGAGGCCCGACTCGAGCACCCGGGCCCCCGGGTAGAGGTCGCCCCACATCGCCATGACGGCCGAGTCCTTGGGATAGACGACCTGGGCGTGGCGGGGCATCTGGAGCAGGTAGTCCCGCAGGGTCGGCCGGAAGACCAGCAGGGGGTGGCCCTTGCTCGACCGGACGGCCGTGCCCTCCGTCTGCCCGATGAGGGCGTCCATCGGGACCGACCCCAGGTGGAACGTGAAGTTTTGGCCGGGCTCGAGACGGGTCAGGTAGTGCCGCCCCTTGGCGTCGACGAGGAGGACCCACTCCCCGGCCTGGAGGGCGCCCGTCCGCCGAAGGGTCGCCAAGTCCGCCGCCGGCGTCGGGTCGTCCCGTCGGCCGGACCACCCTCCCACGAAGGCCGACCACGCCACCCGGAGGGCCTCCGGAAAGGACTCCGGCAGGTCCCCCGTCAGGATGGCCCGATAGAGGTCCGGGTCCTCTAAGGCGACTAAGCGCCGGAGGGTCGCCAGGTCGGACCACCCCTGGGCCTGGCAGGCGCCGAGGAAGGCCGTCAAGAAGACCTCGACCTCGGCCCGGCTCCGTCGGCCGGCCTCATACAGTAGTTCCTTCCAGGCGGTCGCCGCCTCGGTCGTCCCCTCGGGGGGCGACGGGGCCGTCGGTTCCAACGTCGAAGGCCGCTCTCGGTCTACCATCCGCGGGTCGTCTCGAGATGGGGTCCCGGCAGAGGGCCCGTCCCCTGGCACCCGGGACCCATTCGGTTCTCAGGCCCGTCGGGCGTAGCGTCGGCCGGGCAGGCTGATGATAGCACCCCGGAGCTCGAGCTCAAAGAGGGCCTCGTACAGGCGTTCCGGGTCGATGCCGGCCTGGCGGGCCTGTTCGAGGAGCTGTTCAATGCCGACGTCGCCGTCGGCCGGGAGCCAGGCCAGGAGGCGGCGTTGGACGTCGTCGGCGGGCCCGGCCTCGGCCGCCGTCGGGGTCAGGGCCGTCTCGGGCCATCGGAGGCCCTGGGCCCAGGCGGCCGGGAGCGAGCGGACGACGTCCCGCCAGTGGAGGACCATGTGGGCCAGGCCCTGCTGGATGAGGTAGTTCGTCCCGAGGCTCGTCTCCTGGAAGACGGACCCGGGCACGGCCAGGACCTCGCGGCCCTGGTCGAGGGCCCACCGGGCCGTGTTCAGGGCCCCGCTCCGGGGCGGCGCCTCGACGACGAGGACGCCGGGCGTCAGGCCGCTGATGACCCGGTTCCGGATGGGGAACAGCTCCGGCCGGGGCGGCGTGTCGGGCGGATACTCGCTGACCAGGGTGCCGCCCGCCTGGAGGAGTTGCTCCCGCAGGGTCCGGTGTTCCCGGGGGTACGTGACGTTCAGGCCGTGACCCAGGACGGCCACCGTGTAGCCGCCCATTTCGATGCACAGTCGATGGGCGGCCGCGTCGATGCCGGCGGCCATCCCGCTGACGACCCCGACGCCCGCCGCCACCAGGGGCTCCAGGAGGAACCGGACGGCGTTCTTCCCGTAGACGGTCGCCCGTCGGGACCCCACGACGGCGAGGAGGGGCGCCTCCGGCGGGGGCCACCGGCCCTGGGTCCACAGGACGATGGGTAGGGCCTCGATGGCCTTCAGGAGGGGCGGATACGTCGGGTCGACGACCGGGACGACCCGGTAGCCCCGTCGGGCCGAGTCCCGCAGACACTGCTCGGCCGACCGCCAGAGGGAAGCTTCCCGCAGGCGGGCCTGCAGGGCCAGGGGCACGGCGACGTCGGCCCGTCTCAATGCGGAGGGCCGCTCGACCCACCGGAGGACTTCGTGGGTCCGGCCCCGCAGTTCGGGCAGGAGGGCCACGGCGACGGCCCCCAGGACGTCTTCGTCGGTCCAGGTCATGGCGGACCCGGGGAAACGGGAAAGGGTGACGGGCAATGTCTCCGGCAGATAGGCAGGTGGGCAGGTCGGGAGATAGGAAGACGAGCCATGAAAGGACACTGCCCCACCGTCACGGGGGGACTCGGACGATGCGGACCCTGTCCAAGACGTAAAGGCCGTACAACAGGCGGGCGGCCATGGCGGGCTCGATGGGGCTCCGCTCGAGGACCGTCTTGAGCGTCAGGGTCCCGTCGAGCAGGGGCAGGAGCCGCCGCTCGTCCGGCAGGAGGCCCAAGGCGTGGACTTCCAGGCGGAGCTGGGGGACCATCTCGACGTACCCGTCGGGTCCGCCCAGGGCCTCGATACAGCGCTGGGGGTTCGGAAGCCAACGGGCACCCATGACGATGGCCCGGGGGATGGGCAAGTAGAGCTGGATGGGTTCTTCGTCTTTCGACGGGCCGACGACGAAGTGGATGACGCCCTGCTCCCAGGCAAAGACGCTACTCACGATGGTCAGGACCTGGTCCTGGACGGCCTGAAAGAGCTGATGGGGCGTCAGGGCGCCCATCTCGACCAAGATACGGCCGAGGCGCTTTTCCGGGCTCATCCGAAGACGGCGGGAAGCCTCTTGGAAGGTGGCCTCATCGATGGCACCCCGCCGGAGCAAGAACTCGCCGAGGCGGTCGTCTTTCTGATTCGAGCTGGCGAAGACGATGCGGCCGTCCTTGACGTAGACCTTCTTGACGGCGGCCTCCCGCTGAAAGGTCAAGACGCCCGGGACCCGGTAGTCGTAAATCTTTTTGAATACGACCGGGACGGGCATGTCGGCCAGGGAGCCGACATACTGGAACGGACTCGCCTGCGTTTCTCCCATCGCTTGGGTCCACCATCCTTCGGGAGTTCGGCCGACGCTCACGCCCCCTCCGCCCGGTCCGGCCGGTAGGGGGCCGCCTTGTACATCCGGACCCGCATGCCCTCGGGGGTCCGTACGAACTCGACCTCCGTCATCAGGGTCCGGATGAACAGCAGGCCCCGTCCGTGGGGACTCAGGAGGTTCTCCGGCCTCGTGGGGTCCGGGACGGCCGCCGGGTCGAAGCCGTTCCCCTGGTCCTGGACCTCGACGTAGAAGCCGTGAGGCTCTAATATGAAGCGCAGGGACACGACCCGGCGGGGGTCCTGGCGGTTGCCGTGGACGATGGCGTTGGCGACGGCCTCATGGACGGCCAGGAGGGCAAAGTCCCGGTCCTCCTCCGCAAGCGCATAGCCGGAGATGAGGGCCTGGGCGACTTCCTCGGCCAGCGTCAGGAATGCCAGTTGGCTCGGGATGACCAGCTCGACCACGGGCCGCCTCCGCCGAGGGTCTCGGGGGCCCAGGCCGCCCCCGGCACCCGCCTCATTGTACCGAACCGTCCCGGCGGCATCAATGAGGGTCTATCGACTGATCGCACAGAATCTCAACAGCGTGCGACCCGGCGTGCGACGGGCCCTGTCGGAGGACCGGTGGCCCTGGGTCGACCGACTCGTCCGACGCTTGGCCCGGGTCGGCGTGTACGGCATCGACATCCAGGTCGACTGGCCGGGGGCGGACCGGGTCGCCCTTTATGAGGCCCTCATCCGGCGCCTCCACGAGACGGCGCCCGACGTCCGGCCCGTGATCGACTGGCCGTCGGCGGAGGCGTGGGCCCGCCTCCTGCCCCGGTGTCCCGTCCGGCCCGTCGTGAACTCGCTCGTCGCCTATCCCCTCCGGTCGGTCGCCCTGGACGTCATCGGCCAGTTCCGGCCCGAGGTCATCGTCCTGTGCGCCACGGAGGAGACGACGCGGCTGACCCCGGCGGAGCGTCTGGAGCTGGCCTACGAGGCCTACCGGGCCCTCCGGGCCTGCGGCCTGGAGGACGAGGCCATTTACTTCGATGCCGTCCTATTTCCCCTCGTGTACCGTCGGCCGGGGACCGACCCGATGGACACCCTGGAGACCATCCGGCGGTTGCGGGACCATTTCCCCCGGTGTCACGTCCTGGTCGGTCTGGCCAACCTCACGTTCCGGTGGGGCGCCGACGGGCGGGCCAAGGCGGCCTGTCAGGCGGCCTTCCTGGCGATGGCCGTCGCCGCCGGCCTGGACGTCGTGATCCTGGACCCCCTCGTGCCGGCCCTCCGGCGCGCGTGGTCGGCGGCCCAAGCGATTGCAGAAGGGGACGGCGGGACGACATGACGTCGGGGATGGCAGGACGCTTGCCCCGCCCCGTCATCCCGCCGTCACGTCCCCTCGGGCGGAGGCCTCCCGTGGACTTGCGGACCGTCATCGCCGAACGTGTCCGAGTCGTGCAAGACCGGATCCGACGGGCGGCCGTCCGGGCCGGCCGTTCGCCCGACGAGGTCCTGTGCGTCGCCGTCAGCAAGGCCTTCGGGCCGGAGGCCGTCTGGGCCGCCTACGAGGCCGGGCTTCGCCACTTCGGGGAAAATCGCGTCCAGGAGGCCCGGGCGAAGATACCCCTCTGCCCGTCCGGCCTGACGTGGCACCTGGTCGGGTCCTTACAGACGAACAAGGCCGCCTGGGCCGCGCGGCTCTTTGAGTGGGTCCACTCGGTCGACCGGGCGGACCTCATCGAGGTCTTGGAGCGGGCCTGCGAGCGGTACGGCCGGACCCTACAGGTCCTCATCGAGGTCCGGCTGTCGCCCGAGCCGACCAAGCATGGCTGTACGGAAGACGAACTGCCGGGGCTCGTCGAACGGCTTGCCGGCTCGGTGCGTCTTCGGATGGTCGGTCTGATGACCATCCCGCCCTACGACTCGGACCCCGAGGCGTCCCGGCCGTACTTCCGGCGGCTCCGTCAGCTCCGGGACCGGGTCGACGCCGACCTGGCCGCTCAGGGGGTCCCCCTGCGGCTCGACCACCTTTCCATGGGGATGAGTCACGACTTTGAGGTCGCCATCGAGGAGGGGGCGACGATCGTCCGGGTCGGTCAGGCGATCTTCGGGCCGAGGCGTTGAGCGGGGGTCGGGGATTGCGGTGTTGGGGGTTGGGCCTGCGGGTGAGAATACGGCCGGACAGGACAGCGGCTCGATACCCAACCCCCAGCACCGAGTCTCGAACGAGGTCGTCGGTCGTGAAGGGCGTGGTCCTGAACGTCCTGGACTGGGCTATCCAGGTCTACATCTTGCTCATCGTGTTCCGGGTCTTCTTGTCTTGGGGCTTCCTACCGGTCCGGTACTGGCGCTGGCTGATCCGGCTCACGGAGCCGGTCCTGGGTCCGGTCCGTCGGCTCTTCCGCCGTTCGGCCGTCTCGACGGCCATCGACTTCAGCCCGGCGGTCGTCGTCCTGCTCCTGGTCCTCCTCCGGCGGTGGCTCCGGTCCCTGTTCCAGTGAGGCGACGACGGGATGTCGGGACTCATGGCGCATGGGCCCTCGTCATCGGCGATGAGCCATCCGCCGGTAGACGGCCCCGTCCCGCCGTCACTTTGTCTCTGGGAGGACCGGGAAGCGGCCGAGGCGGGACAGACCGAAGGGCTCGGGGGACTGGTCTCGCCGGGGGCCGACGGGCCGGTGGACCGACCGGGGAAGGCCGGCGATCGAGGGCCCGGACGTCCGCCGGGGGGCCGGGGGCATCTGTTGAAAGAGGAGCCATAGGAGTAAGAGGACGACCCACAGGACGGGTTTCCACGCCGGTGGGCTCGGGTCCTTCCCCTCCCAGGGGAGGCGCCGGAGGCGTTTGATCAGCCGCCGCGGCGGGCGGCCAGACCCTCGGAGGGGCCGCAGGAAGGCGTCGACCTGCTTCCACTGGGGATGCCGACGGCACTCCTCACACATGGGTCCTCCGTCGGTCTTCATGACGATGGGACGTCGGGATGACGGGACGAGACTGATGGCCTGATGTCCGACGCCGCAACCACCGCACTGTCTATTCTTCAACGAATGCCGTCGGCATTTCGATCATCCCCTTCGAGGCCGACGGCCGGGTCCCCGCCGAGACCAGGGCCGGGTACTCGGCCTGGAGCCGCCGGGCCAGCAGGTTCCGGGCCCGGTTTAAACGGGACTTGACGGTCCCGACGGGGATGCCCAGGACCTGGGCGATTTCCTCGTAGGGGAGCTCCATGAATTCTCGCATGATGAGGACGGCTTGGAGCTCGTCGGGCATGGCCTGGAGGACCCGGCGGAGGGCCCGGCGGACGTCCCGGGAGAGGACGGCGGACTCTTGGGCGTAGACGCTGGCATTCCACCACTCCCGGGCCTCCAGCCAGAGACGGCGCAGGAGGCGGCGTTCGTACCTCTGGCGGCGATAGGCGTCGATGCAGTAGTTGTAGGCCGTCCGCATGAGCCAGTACTTCAGGTTCGTGTGGTGGCCCAACTTTTCCAGGTTCTGGAACAGCCGGATAAAGATTTCCTGGGTGTACTCCTCGGCCAGGGTCGGGCTGTGAGTAAAGTGGTAGCAGAACTGATAGACCATGGGAGTAAAGGCCTGGACGAGCCACTCCCAAGCCTCGGGGTCCCGGTCTAACCACCGCCGGTACCACCGATGGGTCGCCAGGGGCGTGTCCGGGGGCAACGGGGAAGGCCCCTCCGGGTCGCCCTCGTCTTTGGGGTCCCGGTCGTTCGGCGGCATGGGAGTCCCCTCCAAAGCGGGCAGGTCAGGTCCGCTCGGGCCACTGAGCCGGTCGGAGAAGGATCGATGATAGCCACTTTCCGGGCCGGGGTCCAGGACGGATTCGTGCAAACGTGGCGGTCGCCGGGAAGAAGGTCGGGGCGAAGAAGGCGACGGCGCCGCCCAAGCAGTAGCGCCGGGGCGTCTCGGCCCCTATACTGAACTGGAGGGACAGGGGTCGTTCGCCCCTGTCCCCCGGCAGATGCCGAGCGCCGAGCCCAGAAACTAAGGCTTGGGTGCGGGGTGTTTCCAGGGGTCGGGGACCCGACGGCCTGACCCCCGGGGCTCCCTGGAAGCTTGACCCCTGAGTTCCCGAACTGCCGAAGGACCCCGAGACCCAGTCGAACGAGCCTGAACCCCTGACGAGGTCCCGCTCATGCGATTCGCTCGGGTCCGTAGCCCGATTCCGGGTCCCCGGTCCCTGGAATGGTTCGAGCGGGAGCAGGCCTACATCGCCCCCGGGATTCAGAGCATCGCCCTGTACGCCCGGCTGGCCATCGTCCGGGGCGAGAGGGCCATCGTCGAGGACGTCGACGGGAATCGGTTCATCGACTTCTTTACGGGCGTGGGCGTCGCCATCTTGGGGCATGCCCATCCCAAGTGGGTCCGGGCCGTCCAGGAGCAGGCCGCCCGCATCGCCGTCGGGAGCTTCACGACCCCGGCCCGGGCTGAACTGGTGCGGCTCCTGAGCGAGGTCGCCCCGGGCGACATCCGGCGGGCCCAGTTCTACAGTAGCGGGGCGGAGGCCGTCGAGGCGGCCCTCCGGCTGGCCAAGTCGTACACGAAGAAGCGGGAGTTCCTGGGCTTCTGGGGCGGATTCCACGGCAAGACCGGCGGTGTCCTCGGCCTGCTGGGCGACCCCTTCAAGCACGGCTTCGGCCCCCTCATGCCCGGGACGTACCTGACGCCGTACGCCGACTGCTACCACTGCCCTCTCGGCCAGACGTTCCCCGACTGTCAGTTTGCCTGCGTCGAGTTCCTCCGCCAGAAGGTCCTCGCCGAGACGACGGGCGACCTGGCGGCCATCGTCGTCGAGCCCATCCAGGGGACGGCCGGCAACGTCGTCCCCCCGCCGGGCTACCTCCAACGCCTTCAGGCCTGTGCCCGGGAGTTTGGCGCCCTGCTCATCTGCGACGAGTCGATCACGGGGTTCGGCCGGACGGGTCGAATGTTTGCCTGCGAGCACGACGGCGTCGTGCCCGACGTCATCGTCATCGGCAAGGGCTTCGGCGGGGGCTTCCCCATCACGGGCATCCTGACCCGGGAGGAAGTCGCCCACGCCCGGCCCTTCGCCCAGCCGAGCGGAAGCTCGTCCAGCTTTGGGGGGAACCCCCTGGCCGCGGCGGCCGCCCTGGCGACCGTCCGGGTCATCCTGGAGGAGGACCTGGTCGCCCATGCGGCCCGCATCGGCCAGTTCATGCTGGACCGCCTGGCGGCCTTTCCGGGGCGGTACCCCTTCGTCGGACGGGTCCAGGGCCGGGGCCTCATGATCGGCATCGAGCTGGTCGCCGACCGTCAGACCCGGGTGCCCCTGGACCGGCGGTGGACCCGGATGATCTTCGAAGAGTGCCTCCGGCGGGGCCTGATCGCCATGGTCTATCGGCCGAACATGCGGCTGTACCCGCCCCTGACCGTCACCGAGGCGGTCGCCGAGGAGGGCATCGCCATCCTGCAGGAGGCCTTCGATGCCGTCGCCGATCGAATCCTCGCTGAAGCCCCGGGACGTTGAGGTCCTCGTCCGGAACGCCGTGGCGGTCGCCGGCCTGGTCGCCCGGGACCGGACGGGGACGCCGGAGACGGGATAGGCGATGGTGTGGAAGGGCGCGATCCTCGGCGTCGGAAGTATCGCCCTTCAAGCGCACGTCCCGGCCTTTCAGGTCGATGAGCTTCTGCGGGAGCGGGTCCGCATCGTGGCCGTCGTCGAACCCGTCGAGGCCCGGCATGGGGCCGTCCGGGAATGCTTGCCGGAGGCCCGGATTTACCGAGATGCCGCCGACCTGTTCCGGTCGGAGCACCTGGACTTCGTCGACATCTGTGCGCCGCCCCACGTCCATCTGGACCTCATCCGGCAGGCCGTCCGGTCCGGATGTCACGTCTTGTGCGAGAAGCCCCTGGCCGGGCGTCTGTCGGACGTCCGGGCCATCGCCCGGCTCCTCCGGGCCCGGCCCCGGGCCTTCATGGTCTGTCATCAATACCGCTATGCGGCCGTCTGGCGGACCCTGCGGGACCTGATCGCCGACGGCCGCTTGGGACCCGTCGAGTTCGCCGACATCACCGTCCTCCGGGCCGGACCGGACCCGGGCGTCACCGACTGGCGACCCTACTGGCGGGTCGACGCCCGGTTCAGCGGCGGCGGCGTCCTGATGGACACGGGGGTCCACTACATCGACCTGCTCCAGTGGATGTTGGGACCGCCGGTCGCCGTGTGGGCCCGGACCCAGAGCGTCCGTTACGCCGGCCCCGGCGTGGAGGACACGGCCCTGGTGTGCCTTCAGTACCCCACCGGATGGGTCACCCTTCAGATCTCCTGGGCGGCCCAGGGGCGGCAGAACCGCTTCTTCTTCGTCGGCCGTCGGGCGACGGCCCTGTACGATGACGGCGCCCTGTGGCTCCAGCGGGACGGGACCTCGACCGAGCTCGTCCGGGAGCCCCTCTCGGACAAGTCCTGCTACGTGCGCTGGTACGCCGGCCTGTTTCGGGACTTCGTCCGTCGCCTGGAGGCATGGCCGGCGTCGGCCGACCCGAGGGACTGGGAAGAAGCGGTCGCCACACTCCGGATCTTGACGGCCTGTTACCGGTCTGCCCGGACCCACCGGTGGGTTCGCATCGCCCCGACCCGCCGGGCGGGCCGGGAGCCCCGGTCCCCGGGACCGAACGCCGGATAGGCATGTTCCAGTGAGGAAAGGGCCTTGAAAAGGAGTCGCATTTTCATATTTTTGTGCCTTTGTCTATATGCAAGGGGCGTGTCCTCAGGCGTTCCGTCCGAGAATAGATTGCCGGAAGCCGTCGTTTATGTCCTTGAGGACGAAGTCATAAGGATCGACGGAATCTTAGACGAACCTCCGTGGTCGCAATCGGCCCCCATCGGTCCCCTGAATATGGTGGAGCCCCGAGAGGGGGAGCCCTCCTCGGAAGCGACAGAAGTCCGGGTCCTTGCCGACCGGGAAGCCCTTTACATCGGCGTCATTTGTCATGACAGCAGACCCGAGGCCATCGTCAGCTACACGATGCAGAGGGATGGCTCCATGGCCTTTGAGGACCATATTCGCATCGTCTTCGATACCTTTGCCGATGGACGTAGCGGCTACGTCTTCGCCGTGAATCCCAACGGCGCTCGGTACGATGCGTTAGTCGCAAGAGAGGGGGAGGGGGAAAGTCCAGAATGGGATGGTATATGGGAAGCGGCCGCACGGCGAAATTCCCAGGGATGGACCGTCGAAATGCGGATTCCCGTTCGAACCCTCCGTTTCCCGGCCGGAAGCGATCGGTGGGGATTTAACATCGAACGGCGTATCCAGCGGCTTCAAGAGACGGACCGGTGGGCGTCCCCCATCCGAAACTTCCGAGTGACCCATGTAAGTCGCGCCGGGCGATTGGTCGGCCTGCCCAAGTCCTTCCAGGGGATGGGCCTGACTCTTCGTCCCTATGGATTGAGCGGCCTCACCCGTCCCGAATGGAAAGCACCGACCAGCTCCCATATGGACGTCGGTTTGGACTTTTGGAAAAACTTTGGAAGCAGCGTCACGGGCCTGTTGAGTATCAACACGGACTTCGCAGAAACGGAAGTCGATACCCGTCAGGTCAATCTGACCCGATTCCCCCTCTTTTTCCCTGAGAAAAGGACCTTTTTCCTGGAAGGTTCAGACATATTCGATTTCGGCCAGGGCTTGCGTGTCGGCCCCTTCTACGACCTCGTCCCCTTCTTTACGCGGCGCATCGGTCTGGTCGAGGGACAGCCGGTACCCCTGGACGTGGCCGTCAAGGTCACGGGGCGCATCGGCGATACAAGCTTCGGAATCCTGGACGTGCTCACCCGACCCGTCGCCGGCCTCGCCCCGCGTGCCCATCTTTTTGCTGCCCGGGCCTACCAAAGTATATGGTCTGAATCGAAGGTGGGCTTCATCACGACGGTCGGGGACCCCACGGGTGTACCTTCCAGCTGGTTGGCCGGTCTGGACTTTACCTACAAAACGAGTCGCTTCCGGGGGGATAAGAACTTCCTGATCGGCGTCTGGGGTCTTTATAACCACCGACCCGACCGAAGGGGGGATTCGACCGCCTGGGGGTTTAAGGTCGACTATCCCAACGACCTGTGGGACGTCGCCCTCATATTTAAGCATATCGGCGACGCCTTTGACCCCTCGCTGGGGTTCTTACCCTGGGCCGGGATCGACAAGTGGAGTCTCGGCCTGCAGTATAAGCCCCGACCGGGCTGGCGTTGGCTCCGGCAGATGTTTTACCAGGTATTTACTCGAGTGGTCTTCGACTTGGACGGTCGGCTGATGCAATACCGGGTCGGCACGGCTCCGTTGAACTGGCTCCTGGAGAGCGGGGATCGTTTCCAGGTCAACATCGCGTCGGAGGGCGAGCGCCTGCCCAAACCCTTTACGATCGCCGGTCAGGTGGAGGTTCCAGCGGGCACGTATCACTGGTTCCGGTATCTCGTCGGCTTGGAGACGGCCGAGAAGCGACCGTGGAAGGCCAAGCTGGAGCGGGAGTTCGGGACCTTTTACGGGGGCCATCTGGACAAATGGCTTGTCGATCTGACGTGGCGTCCTTCCCCCCACTGGAATCTTTCGTTAGGTGCCGAGTACGACCGGGGGCGGCTCCCGACGGGTCGCTTCACGATTCGGGTCGTCCGGGCCCGGATGGGGATTTTCATCACACCAGACCTTCAACTCACCAGCTTCGTCCAGTACGACAATCAAACTCACTCGATCGGGACCAATACCCGCCTGCGTTGGACCTACCGGTCCGTCTTCGACGTCTTCCTGGTCCATAACTACAACTGGCTGCAGGTCGACGGGGGGTATCGGTCTAATTTCAATCAGGTACTCTTGAAGATTCAGTATGCCTGGCAGCCCTGAACCGCCCTCGGTCTGCAGGATCAGGCGACGGGTCTCGGAGGACGGGTTTCCCCGGGGACCCGTCTTGCATCCCGCATTCCGCATCTTGTATCTTGCATCCCGCACCCCGGAGCTCGACCGTCCCGCACGACGGGGGTGGCCGTGGCGCGAGCCCCGACCCGATGGACACCGCCGGTGGGCTTCGTGTGGCTGGACGGCGCCCAGCCCCATCTGGGTTCCCATCGCTCCTTCTGGGCCGTCGACCCCCGGGCCACGGTGACGGACCCGGATGCCCTGGAACGTTACGTCGGCCGCTTCTTCCTCATCGGCTACCTGGGGTATACCCTCCGGAGCCGTTGGGAGCGGCTTCGGGTCCCTCACGACCCGCCCCTGGGGTTTCCGCCGATGTGGATGGGCGTCTACGACCGGGTCTGGGTCCGGGCGGGCGAGTCCCTCTGGGAATGGCACGCCGACGGCCGCCGACGGGAGGTCGCCTCGCTTCCCTTCCCGCCGCCGACCCCCGGCGGCCGCCTCCGATTCCGCCGATGTACGGTCGACCGGGCGACGTACGTCGCCGACGTCGAGTGGGTCCGGGCCCAGGTCCGGGCCGGCGAGTTCTATCAGGCCAACTACACGGTCGGCATCGAGCTGGAGGCGGCGGGGGCGCCCTACGAGCTTTACGGGCGGCTTCGGGAGAAGCAGCCGACGGCTTACGGGGCCTACCTGCAGGTCGACCCCCACCGGGCCGTCCTCTCGATGTCGCCCGAGCTATTCCTCCGGTGGGACCATCCCCGCCTGATGACGGCGCCCATGAAGGGGACCCGCCCCCGGGGTCGGACGCCCGACGAGGACCGGGCCTTCTACGAGGAACTCCGCACGTCTCCCAAGGACCGGGCCGAGAACCTGATGATCGTCGACCTCATGCGGAACGACCTCGGCCGGGTCGCCCGTCCGGGGACGGTCCGGGTCCCCGAGCTGTTTCGGGTCGAGCCCTACCCGACCGTCTGGCAGATGATCTCCATCGTCACGGCCGAGGCCCGAGACGACGTGACCCTGACGGACCTCCTGCGGGCGACCTTCCCGCCGGGGTCGGTCACGGGCGCCCCCAAGATTCGGGCGATGGAGCTCCTGGCCGAGCGGGAGAAGGCCGAGCGGGGCGTCTACTGTGGGGCCATCGGGGTCGTCTTGCCGGGCCGGTCGGCCGTCTTCAGCGTAGCCATCCGGACCCTGGTCGTCTGCGACGACCGGGCCTGGTACGGGACCGGCGGCGGCATCACCATCGACTCGGACCCCGAACGGGAGTGGGACGAAGTCTTCTGGAAGACCCGCTTCCTCTGGGACGACCCGGAGTGGCACCGCGTATGGACGCTGGCCCACTCGTGAACCTGACCCTGCGGTACGGGGAGGGCCTGTTTGAGACCCTCCTGGTCCGACCCGGCCGTCGTCCCGTCCTGTGGCCGTACCACCGGGAGCGCATGACGGCCGCCGCCCGCCGGCTGGGCTACCCTCTCGGGCCGGACCGACTGGACCGCTATCTCGGGCGATGTCTCCGACGGATGGAACCGGACCGGGCCTACCGCCTTCGGATTCAGGCCGTCGTGTACGGCGACCCCCATCCCCGACGCGTCCGGCTCGTCGCCGAGGCCCAGGCCCTGGCGGTCGAGCCCCCGACATGGCAGGCCCTCCGCCTCCAGGTCCGGACTTTCCCCGGATGGGTCCGATGGCCGTGGAAGACGTGTGACTACCTGGGGTTTCACTGGGCGTGGCGGCAGGCCGTCGAAGCCGGATTCGACGACGCCCTGCTCGTCCACCGGGCGGGCCGGCCCTTCTCCCTCGGCCGGGCCAACCTCTGGGTCGGCCGGGGGACGACCCTGTGGACGCCGCCCCTCTCGGAGGGCGCCCTCGCCGGGACGATGCGACGGTTTCTCTTGACCCATCTGCCCGCCCTGGGCTGGCAGGTCCGGGTCCGTCCCTTGGAATGGGACGACCTCCGGCGGGCAGACTTCGTGATGGCGACCAACAGCGTCCGCCTGATCATGCCCGTCGGGTCCGTCGCCGGCGTCGGGGCCTGGGACGACGGGGGCCGCCTCCGAGACCTGTGGGACCGACTCGGGCCGAGGCTGGGCTAAGCCTATCGGGCCGGTGCCGGCCTCCGGGACCCAAGACCTCATCCGTCCTCGACCTTCACGATTTCGCCGCCCAGGACCTGGAGGTACCGCTGGACGTCGGGGTCCGACTCGACGGCCCGGCGGGCTTCTGGCCGGGCGTCCGACGGGGCCGCTTCCGGCGCTTCGACGGCCGTCGGCCGGAACTCGATCCGGTAGACCCGTCCGAGCCGGTCGTGCATGGCCTGCCGCAGGGCGGCCGTCTTCTCGGCCAGCGTCGCCTCGGCGATCGTCTTCCAGGCGGACGGCATCGTCAGGTAGATACAGCCGGCCGCCTCGTCGACCTGCCAGCCCTGGACGTGGGTAAAGAGTAGGGCGAAATCCTTTTGGGACCGGAGCCACTCGATGAATTCGTCGACCGTGGAGGCCGCCGGCCGAGTCGGCGGCGGGGACGAGACCAAGGGCGTCGGGCCCGCCTTCGGACGGGTCGGGGGCGTCGGCGGGGGGGCGACCGCCTCGGCCTCGCCGGTCGGGGGCTGAATCGGCACGGCCGGGGCCTCCGGGTTCCACTGCCAGGGCCGGCCCTGGACCCAGGTGTCCAGGAGCTTTTCGAGTTCGACGAGCCGGGGGAGCTGGCAGATGCGGGCGAGGGCCATCTCGGCCTGCAAGAGGGGGAGCTCGCTGTACCGCAGACGCTCGGCGCACTCCAGCAGTTGCTGACAGATGCGGAGGACGTCCTCCTCCCGGAGGACCGGCAGGAGCTCGTCGATCAGGGCCTGCGTGTCCTTGTCCCGGACGACGGCGACGGGCTCGTCGGTCTTGAAGCGGGCCCACAGGAGGGTCCGGAAGAAGGCCAGCAGGTCGTCGATGACGTTCTTCAGGTCGTAGCCCTCCCGGATGAGTTCGTGGAAGTATGTCAGGGCCTCGCCCGTCTGGCCGAGGGCGAGCCACCGGGCCAGGCGCAGGACCTTGCCCGGCTCGGCCAGGCCCAGGACCTCGGCGACGGCCGCCGCCGTGACGGGGCCCCCGGCATACGTCCGGGCCTGGTCCAGCAGACTGATGGCGTCCCGGAGCGACCCGTCGGCGGCCCGGGCGAGGAGCCGAAGCGCCTCGGCCTCGGCCTCGATCCCCTCGGTGTCGCAGATGAAGATGAGCCGCCGGTAGATGTCGTCCTCGTGGATGCGGTGGAACTCCATCTGCTGACAGCGGCTGACGATCGTCAGGGGGACCTTGCGGAATTCCGTCGTCGCCAGGACGAAGACGACATGGGGCGGGGGCTCCTCCAGGGTCTTCAGGAGGGCGTTGAAGGCCTCCTGCGTCAGCATGTGGACCTCGTCGATGATGACGACCTTGAAGCGGCCCCGGAGGGGCCGGTAACGCAAGATTTCCTGCAGATTCCGGATCTCGTTGATCCCCCGGTTGGAGGCCCCGTCGATCTCTAAAACGTCGGGTGAACGGCCCTGGGCGATCTCGACGCAGGAGACGCACGTCTGGCAGGGCTGGACCGTCGGGCCCCGCTCGCAGTTCAGCGACTTGGCCAGGATGCGGGCCAGGCTCGTCTTGCCGGCCCCCCGGGGACCCGAAAAGAGGTAGCACTGGGCGACCCGGCCCTTCTCGACGGCGTGCTTCAGCGTCTGGACGACGTGCCGCTGACCGATGACCTGGTCGAAGGACTGCGGCCGCCATCGGAGCGCCAGCGGCGTGGCGGTCGGAACGCTCGCCAAGGCCGACTCCACGAGGGGTGTCCGGTGTCGGGTGGGGTCCCCGGCCCCGGCAGGGGGGTACAGGCGCCCCCGCGGCGCATGCCGGACACCGCCTACCGTTGCTCCCTTCCGGGCCTGGCGGGGTTCGCGGGCCGTCATCGCACGGGACCCATACCCCCGGGCCGACGCCGTGGCGGAGAGGGTGGGATTTGAACCCACGACCCGCCTTGCGGCGGGTACACGGTTTCCAGCCGTGCTCCTTCGACCGCTCGGACACCTCTCCGGGGGACCCGCTTGAAATTATAGGCCCCGTCCGCTACCGTGTCGAACGGGGGAGACGCAAGGTACGAGGCCCCATGCTCGTCGGCCTGGAACGTCCGGAACGGTGGCAACCCCTGATCCGGGGCCGCCGCGTGGCCCTCCTCAGCCACCCGGCCGCCGTCGACCGCCGCGGTCGGATGGCCCTCGACTCCCTCCGGGCCGAGGCCGGATGGCGCCTCGTCGCCCTCTGGGGCGCCGAGCACGGCTTCTGGGGCGTCTTCCAGGACATGGAGACCGTCGGCGACGCCCCCGACCCCTGGGTCGGCCGACCCGTCTACAGCCTGTACCGGTCGGGCCGCCTCCGACCCCCGGCGGACCTCCTGCGGGACGTGGACGCCGTCGTCTTCGACATGCAGGACGTCGGGAGCCGCTACTACACGTTCATCTCGACGCTTGCCTACGTCCTCGACGCCGTCGCCGGGACCGACGCACGGGTCGTCGTCCTCGACCGACCGAACCCCCTCGGGGGGTTCGCCGTCGAGGGCCCCGTCGTGGAGCCGGCCTACCGGTCGTTCGTCGGCGTCCACGCCGTCCCCGTCCGGCACGGCCTGACGGTCGGGGAGTTCGCCCGCCTGTATACGGCCGAGCGGGGCCTCTCGGTCGACCTCCACGTCGTGCCCCTGCGGGGCTGGCGGCGCCGGATGCTGTGGCCCGACACGGGCCGCCGCTGGGTGAATCCCTCCCCCAACATGCCCCAGTGGACGACGGCCCTCGTGTACCCCGGGATGTGCCTGCTTGAGGGGACGAACGTCTCGGAGGGCCGGGGGACGACCCGTCCCTTCGAGCAGTTCGGGGCGCCCTGGGTCCATCCCGTCGAGCTGGCGGAGGCCCTGAATGCCCTCGGCCTGCCGGGCGTGCGCTTTCAGCCGACGGCCTTCCGGCCTCAGTTCCACAAGTACGCCGGCCAGGTCTGCGGGGGCGTCTTCGTCCACGTGACGGACGTCCGGCGGTTCCGGCCCTTCCGGACGGGCGTCGCCGTCGTCGCCACGCTCCGGCAGATGTACCCCGACGCCTTCCGGTGGCGGACGGAGCCCTACGAATTCGTCGCCGACCGGCTGGCCTTCGACCTCCTGTGCGGGACGTCCGCCGTCCGGGAGGCCCTCGAGGCCCTCCCGGCCGACCCGCTCGCCCGCCTGGGGGACCTGCTCCGGCGGTACGACCGCCGGGCCCGCCGCTGGCGCGCCCGCGCCCGCCCCTTCTGGCTCTACCCGCCGTGATTCCCAAGATGCAGGACCTACGGACTCGTCTCCAGACCCTTGCCCTCGGGTCCCGTCTTGGGTCGGCGGCAGAGCCAGGCCCGGACGGCCTCGGGGATGCGGTCGAGGGGGAGGGCTTCGTCGGCCAGGCCGGCCTCGGCGACGGCCCGGGGCATCCCGTAGACGGCGGCCGTCTCCTCGTGTTCGACGATGATACGGCCCCCGTGGGCCTTTACGGCGGCGGCCCCCTGGAGGCCGTCGTCGCCCATCCCGGTCAGGACGAGGCCCAGGACGGCCGGCCCGCAGGCCTCGGCCGCCGAGCGGAACAGCCGGTCCACGGAGGGCACGTACTTGTCCCGTCCGTCGGGGGGGCGGAGTCGGACCCGGAGGTCGCCGCGGGCCCATCGGACCTCCATGTGGCGGCCGCCGGGGGCGACGTACACGTGGCCGGGCCGGACGGGTTCGTCGTCTTCCGCCTCCCGGACCCTTAGAGAGGCGAGCTGATTCAGCCGCTGGGCAAACATCGTCGTGAAGACGGGCGGCATGTGCTGGGCGACCAGGAGGGCCGCCGGGGGGTCATCCGGGAGTCTCGGCAGGAGGTGGCGGATGGCCTGGGGTCCGCCCGTGGAGGCCCCGATCACGATGACGTCGGACGGGGCGGCCGGGACTTCTCGGACGGCGGCCGGCTTCCGGCGGGTCCGGGGGGACGCCTCCGCCGGCGGGGGCCAGGCGGCGGGCCGGAGCTTGCCCTGGGCGGCGACCCGGACCTTGGCGATGAGCTGGTCCTGAATCGTCGGGAGGCGGGGCGAGATGGGGCCGCCGGGCTTGGCGATAAAGTCGAGGGCGCCCATCTCGAGGGCCCGGAGGACGTTTTCGTCGGCCTCGTAGGCGCTGATGACGATGACGGGCTTGGGCCGTTGGGCCATCAGCCACCGGAGGAAGGCGAAGCCGTCCATGTTCGGCATTTCCAGGTCCAGGGTGACGACGTCGGGGTCGTGTTCGAGGACCTTCTTGATGGCGTGGTGGCCGTCGTAGGCCGTATCGACGACCTCGACGTCGGGGTCCGACGACAGCATCCGGGTGATCGTCCGTCGGTTGTAAGCCGAGTCGTCAACGACGAGGACTCGAATCTTGGACGACCGCATGTCAGGCCTCAGGTCCCGGACTTCCGGTACGCTATGTCAGTTCGAAGATGGACGAGTTGGAATCGGCTGTCCAGTCCCAGGAGGGACTCGGAGTGCCCCAAGAGCAGGAAGCCGCCGGGGCGGAGGCGCTCGTAGAAGTTCTGGACGGCCCGTTTCCTGGCCTCGGTGTCGAAGTAGATCAGGACGTTCCGACAGAAGATGACGTCCAGCCAGCCGTACAGGGCCAGGCTCGAGGAGTCGAGCAGGTTCACGCGGCCGAACAGGACCATCTGGCGGATTTCGTCCCGGACCCGGAGCTTGCCGTCGGGGGTCGGCTCGAGGTACCGCCGGACGTAAGCCTCGTAGGCGGGCTCCATGTCCCGGAACGAGCCGCTCCCGTAGACGCCCTGGCGGGCGACCTGGAGGGCCCGGCTCGAGATGTCGCTGGCGAAGATGAAGACCTGCCATCCCGTCAGGGCCGGGTGGCCCCGGAGGAGCATGGCGATGGAATAGGGCTCCTCGCCGGTCGAACAGCCGGCGCTCCAGATCCGAAGGACGCGGGCGGGCTCGGCGCGCCGTTCCTGGACGAGGAGGGGGACGATCTCCTCGACGAAGCACCGGAGTTGGCGTTTCTCCCGGAAGAAGTAGGTCTCGTGGGTCGTCACGAGGTCGATGAGCTGGTCCATCTCGCGTTCCCGGTCGGGATGGTACAGGAGGTGGTAGTAGTAGCGTTCCAGGGAGGGCAGGCCGAGGGCCCGCATGCGGTGGGCGAGCCGCCGCTGGAGGACGAAGCGGGACTCCTTGTCAAATCGGATGCCCGTGTGTCGGTAGATCAGGTCCACGAAGGCGTAAAACAGGTCGTCGCTCAAGACGTCGCCTGTCCACGACGGGTCCGGGGGCGGGTACCGCATGGGTTCCGTTTGGGCCGATCGGCAGACGGGCAGGTCAGACGAAGATTCTGAACGCCGGGGGACCCCGGCGTCCGGTACCGCTACGGCTCATCGCTCGGTGAGCGAATGGCCAGTCGTGAATGGTGAGTCCGGGGCGGGAATCCTACCATTCGCCACTCGCCATTCGCCGTTCGCTACCCTCGATCAAGAAGGCGGCCCACTGCCGGAGGCGGCTGGGGCCGTATCGGTCCAGGGTCGCCCGCCAGGCGGGTCGGGCCTGACAGATTTCGACCCACTGGGGCCAGGTCTCTTCGAGGTACAGCCACGGTCGGGCCCATTCGGGGACGTCGGGGAGGTCGAGGTGGGCGAGGACGGTCATCCACTCGAGGGGGGACAGCCATTGCTCGACGGGCGGCGCCGTCTCGGTCAGCCAGGCGTGGAGCCGCTGAGGGGCCAGGACGGCCATCGTCGTCAGGCTCCGGACTTTGAGGCTGGCTTCCGTCTGGGGGTCGAACCGCTGACGGGCGAACTCGAAGGCGGCCTCGGCCTGGCGGCGCATGGCGGCCAGGCCCTCGAGGACCATCCGTCGGTGGATCAGGTCCCGGCAGTCGTATTCCCGGTGGTAGAACGTCAGGACCTCCGGAAGGTCGAGTCGGCCGGCGTGCCGCAGGACCTCCAGGCGCAGGGGGAACTCGGCGTGAGCGTAATGGGCTTCTAAGATCGGCCAGGCCATCGGATGGCCCGACCCGGCGAGCCGTCGGACGGAGGCGACCTGGCCCCAGAGGTCCGAGCTGGCCAACGTCGCCCGGAGGACGTCGATGAGGTCGGGGGCGTCGTCGGGATAGGCCAGGATGGCCCGTTCCCGGACGGCCGTGTGTTCGTCGGCCAGGGCCATCCGCAGGAGGCGGTCGGTCACTTCCCGGGAGAGGGGCGGCCGGTCGACCCGCGTCGCACCCTCCAAGACCCGGAGGCGGACCCAGGGAGCCGGGTCCTGCATCCAAGCGACGGCCCGCCGGCGGAACTCGTCGGGGTCGAGGGCCGACCGGACGTCTACGGCGGCCGCCCGACGCCATGCTTGGGGGTCTTCGGTCCAGGCGGTCGTCCATCGGAGGAGCTCGGCGGCCCGGTCGGGCTCGGTCCGCCGTTCGGCCAACCAGGCCCAGACGACGTCTTGAAGTTCGGGCGATTCGAGGGGCCAGACGTGCTCGAGCCAGACCCGGACCTCGGGTCCGGGGGCTTGCCGGAGGACGGCCGGCAGGGCAAGCGCTCGGGTCTCGGGCGCCAGTCGGTCCCATCGGTCTAAGACGGCGGTCCGGACGTCGGCGTCCTCGAAGGGGGGCGCCTGCCAGTAGAGCCAGGCGTGGAGGGCCTCCGGACGTTCGAGCCGGTCCCATATCGGGCGCCATCGGTCCGGCGTCAGGGTCGGAAGCCAGGGCAGGACCGTCGTGACCCGTTCCAGCTCCAGGGGGTCGTCGAGTCGGTCCGGGAGGGCTTCCAGGAACTCAGGCCGCTGAAAGACACAGGCCCAGAATTCGGCGCTTCGGGCGACCTCTTCGGAGCCGTGGCGGAGCCAATCGCTCCAGGGCAGGGCGTCGAGGACGTCGGCCGGGGGGACGACCCGGGCGAGCCATTCGTGGAACTGGCGAGTGTACCGGCGGAGCCACTCGTCTTTCCAGGGGACGGGAAACCACCGGAGGGTCCCCCGCAGGGCGTTCTCCGCCAGGTCCGACTGCCGGAGGGCCTCGACGGCGAGGGCCACGGCCCGGGCGTCGAAGAAGGCGCCCAGCGTCTGGAGGGCCGGCAGGTAGAGGAGGGGGTCCCGGAGGAAGGACGGCCACAGGTCCAGGACGTCGGGATGGCCGATCTGGCCCAGGGCCTGGACGGTCTGGTAGCGGACCCAGGGGTCGTCGGAAGCCAGGAGGGCTCGGAGGGCGGGCACGGCCGAGGCGTGGCCCAGGCGGCCGATGGACTCGATGGCCGCCGTGACGACGTTAGGGTTCGGGTCGGTCAGGCGTTTCTGTAGGTCCGGCAGGAGGTCGGGACTCCGGGCCGTCCGGGCCAGTTGGACGGCAAAGAGGCGGACGTCCGGGTGGGGGGCCTCCATGAGATGGCGGAGGACGTCGGGGATATAACGGCTCTGGGCCGTCAGGACCTGGAGGGCCGTGTTCCGGCGGTTGGCGTGCTCGTCGTCCTGGAGGGCGTCGACGAGGATTTGGGTCAGACGGGGATGGGACAGACGGGCCAGCCAGGCGGCGAGCTGGCTCCGGAACTGCCAGTCCTCCGAGTCCAGGGCCTCGTAGAGGACGAGCCAGACCGAGTCCGGCCACGCCGTCAGGGGCCCCTGGGACTCCCACCATTCCATACGTTCCCATTCGGGTCTCATGCCTGGACGTCCTCTCCGTTGGTAAGGATACGGATGGGGTCGGCCTTTCCCACCGACCGGGAGGGATGACCTTTCCGGCCCGTCGTCACGCCGTCGCCGGACCGGAAACGTCGTCTTTCCCGGATGGCTCTGCCAAGAAGTTTTGGATTTGGCCAGTTTGCTCGATCTGCCGAAGAAACTGCTCGAAGTAGTCCTGGCGTTCCCATATCCGGGGGTCGACTCGACGCCGGTAGTAGGCGTGAAACTCGGCGATCTCCCGACCCAGGGCCGAACGCAGGTCGCCGGCCGACAGGGCCGCCCGGACCCGGTCCATGTGATACAGGACGAGGTCGGTCAGGAGGAGCCGGGCCAGGCGGCGGGCCCCTTCCTCGTCGCGGACCGGAGGCTCGGATACGCCCGCCGGGGGGCGTCGGAGCAAGCGCCGGACGACCGCCTGGAAGTGGGGGATGGGGACGTCAGGCTCGACGTATTCGTCGGCGCCGTGAAACTGGGCCGGCGGGTGGCGGTAGCGGCCCGGGCGGGTCACCGAGGCCAACAGGACCACCGGCAAGTCTCGGAGAGCCCCGTCCCGACGGACCCGTTCGATGACCTCATAGCCCATCAGGCCCGGGAGCCAGGCCTCGACGATGACCAAGTCGGGGGGACTCCGACGGAGGGCCTCCCAGAGGGACAGGCCGTCGGTGAAAATTTCCACGTCGGCACCCATTTCCTGGACGAGGGGAGCCGTCAGGCGTTGGGCGACGCCCAAGTCGGCCGTCCCCATATAGCACAGGAAGGTCCGGGCGGTCACCGTCTTGGGGCGCATGTAGTGCAAGACGGCCTGGAATCGGACGGGGGGTTTGGCCTCGGGTCGTCGGACGACCAGGACGTGGCGGCACACGGGGCACACCAGGCGGACCCCCGTCGCCTGGGGCTTCCAGGGGATCCGGAGGCGCCGACCGCATCCGGCACATGTGACGGCGATCCGCTCCGGGGACGCCATCGCCTCGGGACTCCGGTGCCGTCTCATGTCTATAAATTTATAGAAATAAAAATGCCTATAGGCAGACCGTCCCCGCCGGGCTCGCCCCGGACCCCTGAGACGAGGCCGTCCCCGGGACCCGAGACCTGACTCGGCCCGGCCGATTATACCACAAGGGCCGCACGGACGGAACGGACTAAGTCGGCGTCGACCGAGGCCCGGTCCTGGGCGAAGGCCTCCATCAGCGCCAGGTGGGCCAGGTGGTTGACGACGCGCGGATAGCCCCGGGAGAGGGCGGCGATGGCCTCTAGGGCGTCCGGCCGGAAGGGGCCCGGCCAGGTGCCCCCGGCCTGCTCCCATCGGTGGCGGATGTAGGTCGGGACCTCTTCCGGCCGCAAGGGGACCAGCCGGAGGTGCATGCTGATGCGCTGGCGAAAGGCGGCATAGGCCCGCCGGCGGAGGGTCGCCTCGAGCTCGGGCTGGCCGACCAAGACGATGCCCAAGAGGTTGGCCATGTCCAACTGGAGGTTGCTCAGGAGGCGGACCTCATCGAAGACGGCCTTACCCGGCAGGAGGTGGGCCTCGTCGAGGACGAGGGCCGCGCCCTGGCCCTCCTGCCAGAGGTCGACGAGCCGGTCGGCCAGCTGATTCATCAGGGCGGAGCGGGACCGGGCCGGCGGGACGTCCAGGGCCGAGGCCAGTTGGGTCAGGAGCTGGAAGGGCGTCATCCGGGGATAGACGAGGACGACGACCCGGACGGAAGCCGCCTCGGCCTGCTGGAGGGCCGCCCGGATGACGGTCGTCTTGCCGACGCCGATGTCCCCCGTCAGGAGGACCATCTCCCGTTCCTCGATGGCGTACTGGACCATGGCCAGGGCCTGTTCGTACTGGGGGAGCCAGCATACGTACCGGGGGTCCGGCGTGTTCCGGAAGGGCAGGTCCGTCAGGCCAAAGTAGGCTTCGTACATGGGCCGTCCGGGAACACGGGAATTCGGGAGTTCGGGACCCGATGAGCTTAAGGCGAGCGCGGCCTTCGGCATGGACCCAGGTCATGCCCCCACGCGCCTGGGCGGTCCGCCGAACTCCCGGATTGCCGGACTCCCGGACGCCCGTCACGTCCGCCGCGGGAAGACCCGGGCCGTCAAGCCGACGGGGTCCAGGACCAGGACGGGCCGGTCCTCGCCGACCTCGGCGGCCCCGCTGATGCCCCGGAGGTCCTGCAGGCGGGCCGAGATCGGCCGGATGACGATCTCCTGCATGCGCTCGACGGCGTCGACGTGGAGGGCGAACCCCTGCCGGCCGGCCCGACTGACGATGGCGAACCCGCCGCCGTCTTGGGCATCCGTCAACTGAAAGACCCGGGCGAGTCGGATCAGGGGGACCGTCCCGTCGTGATACTGGAGGAGTTCTTGGCCCTCGACCTGTCGGAGGCGCTCGGGTCGGACCTCGACGATTTCCTGGACCAGGGCCAGGGGGACGGCGAATCGCTCCGAGCCGACCCGGACGATCACGGCCGGGACGAGGGCCAGCGTGATGGGGAGCAAGACCTCGAAGGTCGTCCCCTGGCCGGCCTCCGTGTGGACCGTCACGGTCCCGTTGAGACGCTCGACGGTCTGCTTGACGATGTCGAGGCCGACGCCCCGGCCGGAGACCTCGCCGACCTGCTCGGCCGAGGAGAACCCCGGCTCGAAGATGAGCCGCAAGACGTCCTGGACGGTGACCTCCGCCTGTTCGTCGAGGAGGCCCATCTGGATGGCCCGCCGGCGGACCCTTTCCAGTTGGATTCCCCGGCCGTCGTCGGCGACCCGCAGGGCGATCCGCTGGCCGACCTGGGCCGCTTCGATGCGGACCGTCCCCGTCTCGGGCTTCCCCCGGGCCCGTCGTTCGTCGGGTCCCTCGATGCCGTGGTCGACGGCATTCCGGAGGATGTGGACGAGGGGGTCCATCATGTGCTCGATGAGGACCTTATCGAGGCGGGTGTCGCCGCCCAGGAAGACCGTCTGGACCTGCTTGCCGGCCTGACGGGCCAGTCGGCGGACCATCCGTTCCAGACGGCCGTAGATCGTCCCGATGGGGACCAGCCGGAGCTCCAGGACCTGCCGCTGGGCCTCCCCCAGGCGGGTGGCCATCTCCTGGGTCAGTTGAAGCAGGGACATCAAGGGGGCGGCCATCTCCGGAAAACGGCCCTGGAGGTCTCGGACCAGGCTCTCCTGCCGGGACCGGAGGACGGCGATTTCCCCGACGACATTCAGGACGGCGTCCAGGGCCTGGAGGTCGACCCGCACGGACCGGCTGAGGTCCGGCAGAAAGACCGGCTCGGCCTCGACCTCCGGGGGCTCGGCCTCGGCCTCGACCGGGGGCCGGCCCTCCGGGGCGTACAGGAGGTCCCACCGGGTCGGGGCGGCCGGGAGCAAGTCCCGCACGGCGTCGGGGGACGCCGGCGAGGCCCATAGGAGGCGGAAGCCGATCTGGTCGGGGTCGGTCCCGACTTCCGGGAGCGTGCTGATGAGCTCGCCGTGCTGATTCAAGACGGCGTTGGCCTCCCGGAGGACCCGGTCGAAGTCGGCAAAGGGCAGACGGAAGTAGACCGAGTATATCCGGAGGCCCTGGCGGACGGCCTCCCGGAGACGGTGCTCCTCGTATTCGGTCAGCGACCGGCGGGTCGGTGCATCCAGGTCCAGGCGGTCCAGGGGGTCGGCCTCGGCCGGCGAGGCTTGCCGCTGGGCGCTTTCGACGAAGCGGTCGACGGCCTCGAGGGCTTTGTCCAGGTCGATGACCCCGGTCGCCCCGGCCGTCTCCTGGAGCAAGCGTTGCAGGGTCTCCAGGGAATCGAACAGCAGGTCGACCAGGCGGGGCGACACGGGGATCCGACCCAGGCGGACCCGGTCGAGGACGTCCTCGAGTCGGTGGGTGTAAGCGCTCAGCCGCGTGTAGCCCAGCATGGCCGAGAGACCCTTCAGGGAGTGGTAGCTCCGAAAGAGCTGATTCACGAGGTCGGCCTTGAACTGACCGGCCCGGGCGTACTGCTCGAACTGCCGGAGGACGTTCCCGATGGCCTCCAGGATGTCCTGGGCCTCGGCCAGGAATTCGGGGTTCAGCTCTCGGGTGGCCACGCCGGCTTCTCCTGGGGCATGGGCGGGGGCGTCTGTTCGTACCGGACCCAGATGGCCCGGACGACCCGGGCCAGGTGGTCGGGCCGGAAGGGCTTGACGATGTAGGCGTCGGCCCCGAGGGCCAGGCCCCGGCGCTGGTCCTCGGCGGCGCCCTCGGTCGACACGATGACGACGGGGATCCGACGGTACGCCGGGTGGGTCTTCAGGAAGCGCAGGAGCTCCAGGCCGTTCATGTCCGGCATGTTGATGTCCGTGATGATGAGGTCGACCTGCAGGCCCGGTAGGAGCCGGAGGGCGTCGAAGCCGCTGGGGACCTCCAGGCTCTGGACGCCAGGAAAGAAGGCCTGGAGGCACATCCGGATGTAGCCCCGCGTCGCCTCCGAGTCCTCGATGACCATCACCGAACGGAGGGGCCGTCCCGCCGTCATCGGAACACCGCCTGGCTCAGACGTCGGTTCAGGATGGCATTCTCGATGGCGAAACTCGCCTGATGGAGGAAGATCTCCAAGTACGTCAGGTCGCCCAGGGGCCGGCCCGTGACGGCGTTGTCCCCGTAAAAGAAGCCGACCGTCTGGTCCTGGACGACGAGGGGGACGATCACGTACTCGGCGGGTCGGAAGCGACCGATGGTCTGGGCGAAGGCGTCGAACCATGCCCGGGCCTCGGCGGCCGACCGCCGGACGGACTGGCCCGTCTGGGCGACGACCGCAAAGTCGCCGACGGGCTGGGGGAACCGGATCCGCCGGACCTTCAGGGGCATCGCCTCGTCGTCGCCCGTGTCGCCGAACCCGCCGAGGCCGACGACGCCCTGGGGCGTGTTCAGAAACAGGAGGCCCCGGTCCAGGAACTCGGCGGCGAACTGCAGGATCAGGAGCGAGATCTGGGGGGCCTCCGAGGGATGCCGCAGGTCGGCCAGGGCTTGCTTGAGTTGGGCCATGAGCTTCGAGAGGCGGGCCTCCGGGGTTTCCTCCCGGAAGGGCTCGTCCAGGCCGAGCTCCCGCCACAGCCGCTCCATGATGTCCGGGGCCGACGGCGCCGGCCGGCCGCTTCGGGTCGCCCGGAGCATCCGCAGGTGGTCCAACAGGGCTTGGGCCAAGATATGGGCATGCCCCCGGACCTCCCGGGACGACCCCGCCGGGATGAAGGGGCTTTGCAGGAGATAGACGTTCCAGGTCCGCCGCAGGGCCTCGTCCAGGTCCGGCTGGATGTACCTGTAGACCAGGAGGATAGGGACCCCGCCGGCCCGCTGGCGGACCGCCTGAATCCACGTCAAGGGGTCCCGGAGGACGTCCACGTCCACGACCACGACGACGCCCGGGGTCAGGCGTTGCCATTCGACGACCCGGTCCAGGATTTCATCGGGCCCCGCCTCGGACAGCTCGACGACCACGGCGCCCCGTTGGGTCAGGATGTGGGACAGGTAGGACCGGACGACGGCCTGGGGAAGGGCGAAGAGGACCGACAGGCCCTCCAGCGAGGCCTCGGCTTCCGCCTCTTCCTCCTCCGCCAGGCTGATGGCGCCGCCCGTCCCGGCCGGGGCGGCCGCCGGCCGCAGGAGCTGGCTTTCGTCCCGGAGTTTCATCGCATCGAGTAAGAGTTGCTGGGCGTTCAGGCCCTTCTCCAAGAGGACCAGGTCGATGGGGTCGACCCGAATCTCGTCGTAGGGGATGATCTCGGTCAGGTGGAAGGTGAAGGTCCCCCGCGGGACCTGGAGGAGTTCATAGACGGTCCGGTAAATCTGCTGTTTGACGGCCAGCTCGAGGGCCTCCCGGGTGAGCCAACCCTGCTGGACGAGGATCTGCCCGAGGGGCTGGCGGACCCTCTGCTGACGTTGCAGGGCGAGGGCTTGCTCCAGCTGGTCGGGCCGGAGGACGCCGGACTCGACCAGAGACTGGCCCAGACTCTTCGGGTTTTTCCCCTGCAGGAGGGCGCTCACGACCTGACCGTTCTTGAAGATGATGATGCCCCGGCGTCGGTCCTCAGATTCGACCTCCAGGATGCCCGTCCGCTTGCTGAGGCTGATGATCTGGATGATGTCGGTCAGCGACAAGTCTTCCAGACTGCCCGTCAGGCTCATGCCCGTTGACTCCGGAGCTGATCCAGCAGGCCGTGGACGAACCGGAAGGCGTCGTCCTCGGCGAAGGCCTTCGCCAGTTCCACGGCCTCGTGGATGACCAGGGCCAGGTCCAGACCGTCGTGGAGGTGCTCAAAGAGGGCGATCCGGAGGACGTTGCGGGTGACGGGACTCAGACGTTCCAGTTCCCAGTGGTGGGCCAAGCGCTGGATAAGGGCATCCAACTCGGGTTGGTGGCGGAGGACGCCGGCGACCAGGTAGCGGGCCCGGTCCAAGACGGCGGGTCGGGAGACCCCCAGCAGGTGGAGGACCCCGGCCGTCTTCTCCTGGACGTCCCCCGGGTCCAGCTCGAGGCTGTACAGGACTACCATGGCCAGCATGCGGGCCTGCCGACGGTTCGGCCACAGGGCCGGGAAGGTAAACGAGAAGCCCTCTGTCGAGGGGGACGACCGATCGGGACGGTATTCCATGGTCATCGCTTGCCCAGACGTCACGCCGGGGCGTGGACCCACCGCAGGCACTGCAGGACGGCCCGGGCGGCCTCGTAGCCCTTGTTGCCCATCTTGCCGCCCGCCCGTTCCAGGGCCTGCGAGAGATTGGCCGTCGTTACGATGCCCAGTCCAATGGGTATTTTATATTGGACGCTGATTTGTGCAAGCGCCGGGAACACCGCCTGGGCCAAGTACGCATGATGATCGGTCTCGCCCTGGATGATGGCCCCCAGGACGATGACGCCGTCGGGCCGCCAGGTCTCGATCAGGTGGGCGACCCCCCACGGGACCTCGAAGGAACCCGGGACTTCCAAGACCCGGAGGTCCGTCTCCGGGACGTGGGCCTCCTCCAAAGCCCGCCGGGCTCCCGCCAGGAGACCCTGGACGACGACCTCGTTGTAACGGGACACGACGATGCCGATGCGGGTCATAACGCCGCCCGATGAAAGACCCAAAGTAGGAGGGCTTTCTGGGTGGACAGACGATTTTCGGCCTGGTCCCAGACGACCGAGGCCGGCCCGTCGAGGACCTCGTCGGTGACCTCCTCCCCCCGATGGGCCGGCAGGCAGTGCATGAAGACGGCGTCGGGCCGGGCCCGGCCCATCAGGGCCGCATTCACCTGATAGGGCCGGAAGACCTGGACCCGGTGGGCCCGCTCGTGCTCCTGGCCCATCGAGGCCCACACGTCCGTGTACACGGCGTCGGCCCCGGCGACGGCCTCCCCGGGGTCGTGGGTCAGGGTCAGGCTCCCCCCGCTCGACCGGGCGTGGGACCGGGCCCGGTCGACGACCTCAGGCCGGGGCTCAAACCCGGGCGGCGTGGCGACCCGCAGGTGCAGGCCCAGGCGGGTCCCCGCCAACATCAAGGAGTGGCACACGTTGTTGCCGTCTCCGACGTAGGCCAGGCGGAGGCCCTCCAGGCGGCCCTTTTTCTCCCACAGCGTCAGGAGGTCCGCCAGGGCCTGACAGGGGTGGAGGTAGTCGCTGAGGCCGTTGATGACGGGCACGGAGGCGTACCGGGCCAGCGTCACGACGTCTTCATGGGCAAAGACCCGGGCGACGAGCCCGTCGACGTACCGGCTCAGCACGCGGGCCGTGTCGGCGACCGTCTCGCCCCGGCCCAACTGGAGGTCCTGGGCGTTCCAGTACAGGGCGTGGCCGCCCAGCTGGAGCATAGCGACCTCAAAGGACACGCGGGTCCGGGTCGAGGGCTTCTGAAAGACCATGCCCAGGACCCGGCCGTCCAGCTCGTGGGCGTAGCGGTCGGGCGCCTGCTTGACCGCCCGGGCCAGCCGGAGCAGGCTCCGCAGGGTCTCGACGGATACGTCATCGGTGTCCAGAAAGTGGCGGACGTCCTTCGGCATGGCCGTATATCACGGGACGGGGGACCGGGCGTCGGGGCCTCTGGACACGCTTAGTCCCCGCCCCCCGACACCGACCCCCCAGGACCTAAAACCCGGAGCCGTACGCCGGCCTCCCGGAAGAGGGCGACGACGGCCGCCTCCAGGAAGTACGGGCTTTCGTAGACGACCTCGGCGATCCCGGCGTTGATGATCATCTTGGCACAGGTGATGCACGGCGAAAGGGTACAGTAAAGCGTGGCGTCCCGCAACGAAATCCCGTGGTAGGCCGCTTGGGTGATGGCGTTCTCCTCGGCGTGGGAGCACAGACACACGTCGAGCTGGGTCCCGCTCTGGCCCAGGGCCCGACAGCGGGCACAGCCGCCCTCGTTGCAGTTGCGGACCCCCCGGGGCGTACCGTTGTAACCCGTCGAGATGATGCGCCGGTCCTTGACGACGATGGCCGCCACCTTCCGCTTCAGACAGTTACTCCGCAGGGCCACGACCTTGGCGATCTGCATGAAGTACTCGTCCCAATCGGGTCGGGTCTGCCGCAGAAAAAAAGGGAGCAGGGCTTCCCGGAGGCGCTCGTAGAGGGCCTCGACCGTGTCGTCGTTCTCGACGACGACGTCGGCCATCGCCTCGCAGGCCGGAATCTGCTGGGCCATGGGGTCCGGGTCCTCCGTCTCCGCCCGCTCGATGCGCTCGAACTCCTCCCACGTCCGGGGGTCGTTCTCCCGGCCCCGCCGGCGGAGCCGTTCGAATCGGACCTCCGGCCGGGCGACGACGGCGACGAGGAGAAAGTCGGGTCGGCCCCGCAGGACCTCGACCTCCTGGGGATGCCGGACGGAGTCGATCACGTAGTTCTTCTCGGGGTCCAGCCGTCGGAGGACCCGCTCGGCCAGGACGCCCGGCCCCAGGCGGCGGCGAAACTCGACGCCGTAACGGATGAGGTTCTCCCGGGTGACGGGGATACCGTGTTCCCGGAGGAGCGACCGGAGCTCGTCCGAAAGGGACAGGTAGACGAACCCCATCTCCTCCAGCCAGGCGGCGACGGTCCCCTTGCCGGCGGCGTTACGTCCCGTGAGGCCGATGATCATGGGTGGGCCATCCGGGCAGTCCGACAATCCGGGCGTCAGGCAGGGAGCAGTCGGCCGTCGGAATTTCGGGAGCCATTTCCCGGTCTATCCCTCCGAGACGGGCCATCGGTCGATGCCCAGCAGGGAGGGGTCGCCGTCGGCCAGCACGCGGACGAGCTCTTCGTAGAAGTAGTCCCGCTGGGAGACGACCGACTGGGGAAATCGCTCGAGGTAGACCTTGCGGCTCCGCTCGATGTCCTCCCGGAGGCGTTCATAGAGGTCCCGGTACTGGCGGCCCATGATGACCTGTTGTTCGTTGTACATCTTGATTTCCTGGACGAGCAGACGGGCGAAGCGCTGGGCCTCTTCGTGGAGGCGCTTTTCCTCGGGGGCGACCTCGGGCGGGGCCGGTGCCGGCGGCCCGGGCGGCGGGGCCTTGCGGGCTTGGATCCACTTCAGCCGTGAGGGCATCGTCTCGACGGCCATGGCAGCGTGCCGGACGAGGATCTCGACGGCCATCGGCTCCTCCGGCTTCCAGGGGCCCGACCGACGGTCCGCATAGAGGAGGCCGACGGGCTTGCCCTTCACGAGGACCGGAAACAGGGCGAAGACCTGGGGGAGATACCCGGCCATCTCCTGCAGGATGGCCTGGTCGGCTGGGGCGAAGGGCGGCGTCGCCACCTGAGTCGTCTGGGACTCGTAGCACCGGGTCCAGGTGCTGGGCGCCCCCAGGGGGACCGAGAAGTTCCGAAACCGCTCGACGTCGGCCCCCGCCCCCTGCAGGCGGAGGCCCCGCCAGCCGACCAGGGCATCGCCCCGGACGACGAAGACGGCGATCCCGTCGCAGAAGCCCGAGACGCCCTGTAAGAGGGCCTGAAGCAGGGCGCCCTGCGTTTCGGCCGTGTCGATGGCGTCCACGGCCTCCATCAGGCCCGGTAGGGGGGACGGCGGGGGCGGCGGGAGGAGCTGAACGACCTGCGCCGCCCAGTCGGCGACGGGCCGGTCGATGTTCGGGACGGACCACCCGTGGACCGTTTCATCCAGCTGAATCAGGGACTGCTCCAGGGTGTGGAAGGCCTGCCGCAGGC
>FWWL01001655.1_pt1 | contig 51482 bp, 44 predicted proteins | sample 2228331 | NCBI WGS metagenome assembly FWWL01 (sample SAMEA103939775, study PRJEB20133) | metagenome | reverse complement strand
CCACCCATAGAATACACTGGCGTTGGGTGGCCGGGTGGGGGAGCGGGCCGGTGCCGCAGCCGTTTCAGCTTGGCTGAAACCAACGCTAGACCAGCTTTCCGCCCTCGACCTGCAGGGCGCGGGGGCAGCGGGACAGGGTTTCCATGCGGTGCGCGACGATCAGGATCGTCGGGCGCGGCTCCAGTGCGGCGAGCCGGTCGAGCACCGCCGCCTCGCTCGCAGGATCGAGCGCGGCGGTCGCTTCGTCGAGGACCAGCAGGCGCGGACGGCGCAGGATTGCGCGCGCAATCGCCAGCCGCTGGCGCTCGCCGCCGGACAGAAGCGCGCCGCGCTCACCGATGATCGTGTCGAGGCCACGCGGCATGGCGGCGACCCGCTCGGCCGCGCCGGCGATGGTCAACGCCTCCATCAGCATCGCGTCGTCGATCGCGGTGTCGCCCCAGTCGAGATTGCGGCGGACGCTGTCGTGAAACAGGAATGCGTCCTGCGGCACATAGCCGATTGCCGCGCCCCAGCCGCCCGGCGGCAGCACCGCGCCGCCGACGGTTACCTGCCCCGATTGCGGGACGAGCAAGCCGGAGATCACGTCGATCAGAGTCGTCTTTCCGCCCCCCGAGGGGCCGGCGATGCCGACCAGATCGCCTTCGTCGATTTCCAGCGAAACATCGGAGAGACCCGCGCCCGACGGATGGCGATAGCTGACCGAGTCGAGCACGATCGGCCCGGGCGGCAACGCGACCGCACCGCTACGCGCGGCCTGTGCGTCGCCGAGTTCGGACAGCGCCGCCTGCACTGCGCCATAGCTGGCGCCGAGATGGAGCAGCTGCTGCGCCGATTGCTGCAGCTGAATCGCCAGCGGGGCCATGCGCGAGAAGATCAGCGCGAGGACGACCAGGGTCGTCGGCGCTACCTGCAACAGCACGCCGCCGGTCAGCACGCCCGCTGCTGCGAAGGCGGTGCCGATGCCGAACCAGGTCCGCGCGGTGGACTGCGCGACCATGAAGCCGCGCTGCTCCCCCGCCGCTGCGCGCTGCGCCGAGTCGAACTCGGACGCGAAGCCGAGGCTGGCGTCCTGTGCCGCCGAAGCCTTCAGCCCGCTGAGAAACGAGGTGGAGCTGCCCATCAGTGCGCGGTTCTTGTCGACCATCCGCGCGCCGAGCGCAGCGCTGTTGCCGCTGCGCCGATTGACCAGCAGCGCGAGCAGGGCGAGGCCGCCGAGCGCCGCGACCGCAAACAGCGGCGCCAGCGCCAGCGCCACGACGAGCTGGATGACCAGCATCGCGACCGCTACCAGCGACATCGAGATATAGTGCGCCGCGACCCCGATCCGCCCGATATCGCTGGTCAGCAGACTGGTGATCCGCGCATGCTCCACGCCCGCCAGTCGCTCCCATGGTGCCGATGCCAGCGTGTTGACCACCTTGCCCCGCAGATCGAGGGTATAGGCCGTCTGGACGTCGAACAACTTCATGTCGCGCTGGCGCAGCACCAGTGCGCGCACCACCATCACCGCCACGAACACCGCGACCAGCCCGGCGAGCCGTGCGTTCGGATCGCTGCCCAACCAGCCGGGAAGCCAAGCCAGCGCATTGCCCGGCGCAAGAATCAGCCCGATCAGCGGAACCAGCAGCGCGAGGCCCAACCCCTCCAGCACCGCGCCTGCCGCGACCCAGAAGACGGCGACCGCTCCGCTGCGTCCCGCCTGACGGACCAGGCTGGCAGCAAAGGCGATCGCCTGCCGTCCGGCGGAGGCTGCGGTGGGCGGTGCGGAAACGCTCATGCCGGTGCTTGTGCCGCGCTTTGCGCAAAGGGCAACCGACTTTGCGCGGCGCGGGCTGGAAACCGGCGCTGCACTGCGCCAATAGGGGGCACGCCAACCGGAGATGCAGACCCATGAAGACCCGTGCCGCCGTCGCATTCGAAGCCAAGAAGCCGCTCGAGATCGTCGAGTTGGATCTGGAGGGGCCGAAAGCGGGCGAGGTGCTGGTCGAGATCATGGCGACCGGCATCTGCCACACCGACGCCTATACGCTTGACGGGTTCGACAGCGAGGGAATCTTCCCGAGCGTGCTGGGGCATGAGGGCGCTGGGATCGTGCGCGAAGTCGGCGCGGGCGTGACCAGCGTGACGCCGGGCGATCACGTCATCCCGCTCTACACGCCGGAATGTCGCCAGTGTAAGTCGTGCCTCAGCGGCAAAACCAATTTGTGCACCGCGATCCGCGCGACCCAGGGCAAGGGGCTGATGCCGGACGGCACCACGCGCTTTTCGTACAAAGGTCAGCCGATCTATCATTATATGGGCTGCTCGACCTTCTCGAACTTCACCGTGCTGCCCGAGATTGCGGTCGCCAAGATCCGCGAGGACGCCCCGTTCCAGACCAGCTGTTACATCGGCTGCGGCGTCACCACCGGGGTCGGCGCGGTCATCAACACCGCCAAGGTGCAGGTCGGCGACACTGTTGTCGTGTTCGGCCTTGGCGGCATCGGGCTCAACGTCATTCAGGGCGCGCGGCTGGCTGGCGCGAAGCAGATCATCGGCGTCGACATCAACCCGGACCGCGAGGAATGGGGCCGCCGCTTCGGCATGACCGACTTCCTCAATTCGAAGGGCATGAGCCGCGAGGATGTGGTGGCGCGGATCGTCGCGATGACCGATGGCGGCGCGGACTATACGTTCGACGCGACCGGCAATACCGACGTGATGCGCATCGCGCTGGAGGCGTGCCATCGCGGCTGGGGCACCAGCATCATCATCGGCGTGGCCGAGGCCGGCAAGGAAATCGCCACCCGCCCGTTCCAGCTGGTCACCGGCCGCAACTGGCGCGGCACCGCGTTCGGCGGGGCGAAGGGCCGCACCGACGTGCCGAAGATCGTCGACATGTACATGACCGGCAAGATCGAGATCGACCCGATGATCACCCACGTCATGGGGCTGGAGGACATCAACAAGGGGTTCGATCTGATGCATGCGGGCGAAAGCATCCGCAGCGTTGTCGTATTCTGAAACCATAACAGGGGAGAGGAAGCCATGTTTAGCCACATCATGCTCGGCGCCAACGACGTCGATGCGTCCAAGGCATTCTACGATGCGACGCTGGGCGCATTGGGTGCCCGCGCCGGGAGCGTCGATCCCAAGGGCCGCGCCTTCTACATGCACAATGGCGGCATCTTCATGCTGAGCAAGCCGCTGGACGGTCAGCCCGCGTGCCACGCCAATGGCGGCACGGTCGGCTTTGCCGCGACCAGCCCGGAGATGGTCGATGCGTGGCACGCCGCCGGCCTTGCCCATGGCGGCACCGCGATCGAGGACCCGCCCGGCATTCGCGAGAATGCGTTCGGCGCGCTCTACCTTGCCTATCTGCGCGATCCGGCGGGGAACAAGGTGTGCGCGATGTATCGCGTGCCCAAGGAAGGCTAACGGCGCATGGGGATGGAGACGGTCTCGACCAATCGCGCGCATGGCGGGGTGCAGGGCGTCTATCGCCACCAGTCCACCGCGACCGGCACGCCGATGACCTTTTCGGTCTTCATCCCCGACCATGCGGAGGGGGCGAAGCTACCGGTGCTGTGGTATCTCTCCGGCCTCACCTGCACCCATGCCAATGTCACCGAGAAAGGTGAGTATCGCGCGGCCTGTGCCGAACATGGCGTGATCTTCATTGCCCCGGACACCTCGCCGCGCGGCGATGATGTGCCGGATGACGACGCCTATGATTTCGGCAAGGGCGCGGGTTTCTATGTCGATGCGACGCAGGAACCTTGGGCCGGGCATTACCGGATGCGGTCGTACATCGAGGATGAGCTGCCCGGACTGATCCTGCGCGAGTTTCCGATGGCGGACCTGACGCGGCAGGGGATCACCGGCCATTCGATGGGCGGGCATGGCGCGCTGACCATCGGGCTGCGCAACCCGGATCGCTTCCGCTCGGTCAGCGCCTTCGCGCCGATCGTCGCGCCGTCGCAATGTCCGTGGGGTGAGAAGGCGCTGGGCGGATATCTCGGCGACGATCGGGCGGCGTGGCGGCATCATGATGCGGTGGCGCTGATCGAGGACGGGGCACGGTTGCCCGAGTTGCTGGTCGATCAGGGCGAGGGCGATGCGTTCCTGACCGAACAACTCAAGCCCGAACTGCTGGCGGCGGCATGCCGGGACGCCGAGATCGACCTCACGCTGAGGATGCAGCCGGGGTACGACCATAGCTATTACTTCATCTCCAGCTTCATGGCCGACCATGTCGCCTGGCATGCCGAGCGGCTGAAACGGTGACGCAGCGCTTCGACGCGGTCGTCATCGGGGCGGGGCACAATGGGCTGACCTGCGCTTTCTACCTTGCCCGCGCCGGCCTGAAGGTCTGTGTGGTCGAGCGGCGGGACGTGGTCGGCGGGGCGGCGGTGACCGAGGAGTTTCATCCCGGCTTCCGCAATTCCGCCGCCAGCTACACCGTCAGCCTGCTCCAGCCCAAGGTCATCGCTGACATGAAGCTGGTCGAGCGCGGCTATCGGGTGATCGAGCGGCCGGTGTCGAACTTCTTTCCGCTGGACGGCGACTATCTGAAGCTGGGTGGCGGGGCGGAGCGGACCCGGGCCGAGTTTGCGCGCTTTTCTGCCAAGGATGCGGCAGCGCTGAACGGCTATGAGGCGGCGCTGGAGCGGGTGGCGGATCTGTTGCGGAGCATGGCGCTGAAGACACCGCCCAATGCCGGGGGTGGGATCGCTGCACTGCTGGCTGCTGCGGCGCAGGGCCGGGCGGTTGCTTCGCTGTCGATCGAGGGGCAGCGGGATGCCCTCGCCCTGTTCGTCCAGTCGGCTCGCGAGTTTCTCGACCAGTGGTTCGAGAATGATCACGTCAAGGCCGCCTTCGCCTTTGACTCGGTGGTCGGAAACTATGCCGGTCCGTCGGCTCCGGGGTCGGCCTATGTCCTGCTGCACCACGTTTTCGGCGAGGTGAACGGCAAGAAGGGGGCGTGGGGCCATCCGGTCGGAGGAATGGGGAGCATCACCCGGATGATGGCCGAGGCGGCGACCCAGGCCGGGGCGGTGATCCGGCTGGAGGAACCGGTCGACCGGGTGCTGACCGACAAGGGGCGAGCCGTCGGAGTGCGACTGAGCAGCGGCGAGGAGATTGCGGCGAAGACGGTGGTCGCCAATGTCGGCCCTGCCCTGCTGTTCCGCAACCTCATCGATCCTTCCGAATTGCCCGCCGATTTCAACCGCCGGATTGCCGGGTTCAAGACCGGGTCGGGCAGTTTCCGGATGAACGTCGCGTTGTCGCAGCTCCCTGACTTCACCGTCCTTCCCGGCACCGATGCCGAACATCACCGCAGCGGCATCATCATCGCGCCGACCATGGACTATATGGACAAGGCGCATGAGGACGCGGTCCGCTATGGCTGGTCCAACACGCCGGTGGTGGAGATGACGATTCCCTCCACCGTCGACCCCACCCTCGCCCCGCCGGGCTGCCATGTCGCCAGCCTGTTCTGCCAGCATTTCGCTCCCACTTTGCCCAATGGCCGCAGCTGGGACGATGAGCGGGAAGCGGCGGCGGACGACATTATCGACACGGTGACGCAGCACGCCCCCAATTTCCGCGACTCGATCATCGCGACCCAGATCCACTCCCCCACCGACCTCGAACGTAAATTCGGGCTGGTCGATGGCGACATTTTTCACGGCCGCATGTCGCTCGACCAGCTCTGGGCGGCGCGGCCGGTGCTGGGGCATGGCGATTACCGCAGCCCGATCAGCGGCCTGTATCTGTGCGGCGCGGGCACCCATCCCGGCGGCGGGGTGACCGGTGCCCCGGGGCATAATGCGGCGCGGGAAATCCTGAAGGACCGCAGCGTGTTCGGAAGGTTGCTGCGGAAGTAAGCTCCCTCAGTCGAACACCGCCTCATACCGCACCGCGCCGGTCACCGGTTCGCGGCTGCGCGGGACCAGGAACAGGCACATGCGGCCGAAGCTGTGGTGCGAGAGCCAGTAGAGCCCCTGGGGCAGCGCCGTGCCGGCGGGACCGCGCAGATACATCGAATAGGGCATGCGCCATGCGGCGAACGTCGTGCGCGGACGTTCGGCGCGGACTTCTTCCAGCGTCAGTTCATGCGCCGGGCCAACGATCCCGCCGACGAGGAACACGTCGCCGATCGCGGCACAGGCATCATTGGAACTGGGGAGCGATAGCGACGGACGAATGCCCGACATCAGAAACGCAGCCCCGCAACGGCGGAGGGTGAAGATACGACACAGGCCATGACCTGAAGGCTCCAAAGAGTGTGGAACGCCGGATTCACCCCTCCGGACATGCACAAGACTATGCCTGAAGTGGGTAGACCGACAAGTCGGGGGTTTTGCGGATCGGCAGATTAACCATGCGGCTCGTCGCATCTGGCCGGGCAGTTGCGGACGGGTGGCGGACGACCTATCCGACGAAACGGACAATCCGCGGCGTGTTGCGGGGCGAATCGCCGGGGAAGCGCCCGCGAAGCGACCGGCGGACACCTGTGACGCGACAGGGGCGCGACACGTGCGCGACACCGGGACGACGCGGGCGCGACGGGTACTGGCGGCGAGGCGACGAGGTTGCGTCATGGACGCGACGCCGAAGCGGCGGGCGCGCGACGGGGCGAGTCGGCGGGTGGACTGCGTGGCGCCAGCGGATCTGGCGCGAAGGGATCGGCGAGCCGCGCTGCGTGGAGCTTGAGCGCGTGGCTCCAGTGATGGTCGAACGGTGTGCCGGTCAGGCGGGCGCGCAACGCGTGGGCGCTGGAGCGCGACATGCCCGCGGTGCGGGCGGCGCGGGCAACGCTGCCGGTTTCGACCAGCGCGGTGAGGAAGGTGCGTTGTTTGGCGGGCGTCCAGTTGCTTCGCGCTGGCCGCGCGGGGGTGGGATGGTCGGGCATTGGATCGACTCCGGTTGGTTGGAGTCGATTCAGTTGACCTATTTGGTTCGTGTAGGAAAGGGGGTTGGCAGAGGGATACTAGAACATTCTCGGCTGATCCGGATCGACAATGCGGTACCCGCGAAAATTCGGCTTATTCGCGCTCATCCCGTCACGAATGGCAAGCGCGAGGCCCTGCATATAAAGGTCAAGCAAGTGATCGACCTCATCAATATCAAATATGCGCCGGTCACGCCCTTTGTACACGCTGAGTTCACGCTCGCCCGACGGTCCGCGGCTGCAGTCCAGATACTCATAATCCGCCTCTGCGAAGTCATCGCGAGCAAAGGTGGCAAGGGCAAGTGAAGCTGCTACATCAATCTCGAGGCCAACCGGGCGGTGGCCCAAGCGAAAGCCAGGAACCACGATAAAAACTTCGCCATTCCGAACACGCACCAGCGGTGCCTTGATCGCCATGTAAGCAGTCACGCCACCCGAAATACGACCGATTGGCACGGCGCTAAACGGAATCTTGTAGCAGTTAGACCGTTGGCTGGAAGCGTAAGCCCCAGCGATCTCAATCGCTTCACAATTGGGCTTCCAGCCTGCGGGCGCCCCATGCTTCGAGCAGTATTCAATTGCCTGATCTACGGAAATCGCGCCCCGAAACAAATCGGGAAGTGATCCTATTGACGTGTTATAGTTGAATCCACCGCCGCCGAGCCGGAATTCCCGCTTCATGAAAGCCGCGACGCTTTCGGGCTTCGTGCTTAGTGGATCAGGCCCTAAGCACCGAGCAACATCAAGGAAGTTCATGAGAAGCAGGCTAGACACAACGTTCTCCTTAATGAAGGGTGCCGCGGTTTATCATCTGTAGAAAATATTCTCGGATTTCTTCATTCTTTATTCTAAGGCCAAGCCTACCTATGGGCGCTTTTGAATTCCAAACACGGTCCCAAGGACTTCCAGGCTCATGCGTCATATCGGAAAGCTCCAAAGCCGATATTCGACCGTATTGCTTAAAAACATTTTCAATGAAAATGCGATCTTCATGCGATAAATTAAATCCAACCGGAACACACTCGCCAGTCTCTAAATCGACCTTTTCTGCGAATTTTCTAATTGGCTTATTTCCAAATATCTTAAATGCGTCTCGAACAACCTTAATGACAGGACCGTGCTCCCAAGCTTCGACTGGCTGCCGGAACAATGCCACCCCCTTTGATGCCAAGTACCAGCCGTGAGCGTAGAAAACGATTTTCAATAGGCTCATCTGCGTGACGTCTTGGCCTGCATCGTTGGCGAGCTTTAGGATATAGTTTCCCACCTCCCGAGCATCATACGGCGCAGCAGAATCACTCACCGATCACTCCGCCGCAACCGTCCCATCAAACAACCCGCCCTCAGCGGCATCCTCGTTCGCCGCAGGAACAGCCTTCGCCTTTTGCCGCTTGTCGAACGAATCCCACACCTCGTTCCAATTCCCGCGCGTCGCGCCCTTTGAATATTCGGTCGCGCGGGTTTCGAAGAAGTTGGCGTGTTCGACGCCGTTCAGCAGCGGCGTAAGCCACGGCAGGGGGTGTTCGTCGATCATGTAGATCGGCTTCAGGCCCAGCTGGTTCAGGCGCCAGTCGGCGATGTAGCGGATATACTTCTTGATCTCCTTGGGCGTCATGCCGGGGACCGGGCCCTGTTCGAACGCCAGGTCGATGAACGCGTCCTCCAGCCGCACGGTGGTCTGGCACACGTCCATGATGTCGTCCTTCACCGCCTTGGTCAGGCAGTCGCGTTCCTTGGTGAAGGCGTGGAACAGGCGGGTGATGCCTTCGCAGTGCAGCGATTCGTCGCGCACCGACCAGCTGACGATCTGGCCCATGCCCTTCATCTTGTTGAAGCGCGGGAAGTTCATCAGCATCGCGAACGATGCGAATAGCTGAAGCCCCTCCGTGAACCCGCCGAACATGGCGAGGGTCTTGGCGATATCCTCGTCATTATCGACGCCAAACTGCTGAAGGTAGTCGTGCTTGTCCTTCATCTCGGCATATTCGAGGAACATGCCATATTCGCTTTCGGGCATGCCGATCGTGTCGAGCAGATGGCTGTAGGCCGCGATGTGCACCGTTTCCATGTTGGAGAAGGCGGCGAGCATCATCTTGATCTCGGTCGGCTTGAACACGCGGCCGTATTTTTCGTGGTAGCAATCCTGCACCTCGACATCCGCCTGGGTGAAGAAGCGGAAGATCTGCGTCAGCAGATTGCGTTCGTGGTCGGTGAGCTTTTGCGCCCAGTCACGGCAATCCTCACCCAGCGGCACCTCTTCGGGGAGCCAGTGGATCTGCTGCTGGCGCTTCCAGAACTCATAGGCCCAGGGATATTCGAACGGCTTGTAGGTCTTGCGGGCTTCGAGAAGAGGCATGGGGTTACTCCTAAACTGGATTCAACCCGCCTTGGACGGCGGGGGAAGGGTCGACAGGCCGAGGCCGAAGTAATGATCGGCCAGCCCGATTGCCGACGCGATGAGAACGGGAACCGCGATCCAGCGCACGAGATTGCGATCATCGATACGCGCAGCGAGATGCGGGAACAGCACGAGCAGGAAGCTCAGCCAGAACAAGGCCCAGCCAGTCGCAAGTCCTCTAGTCATGCCCCGCCCACCATGCTGGCGACCAGCGCGAAGCCGGTGAGGAACAGGCAGAGCGCGACCAGCATCGTGCCGGCGATGCGCAGGGCGTAGGTGCCTTCGAGCGAGGCGGCGCGGCGGCGCAGCAGGGTGAGGCCCGCCACGCCCGACGCGATGCCGATCCCGGCCTGAATGGCGAGCGCGCGTGTCACTGATCGATCACCGTACCGCCGCGGTCGCGCACGACGACGCGCTCCTTGATGATCACCTTTTTGCCCCGATTGGCGCCGACGCCGAACACGCAGATGCCGAGGAAATAGCCGAAATCATACCAGCCGCCATTGTTCGGCACGGCATAGACCGCGACGTCGGGCACGAAGAGCGAGAGCACCCAGGCGACCGGGAAGATGAAGCCATGCCACAGCCCGAGCAGGAAGCCGGGCGCGGTGGGTTCGACCGCAGTCCCCACCTGCTGCGCGCAGGCAGCAAGAAGTGTGAGGCCCAGCAGGGGGAGGAGACGGAAGGAACGGGTCATGGGACTCTCCTTTGTCGCGCTCCCCGCACGGAGGGCGCTCACATGCCGGCGCGGCTTACTGGCAAGCCAGACACTCATCGTAATCGGTCGTTTCGCCCAGGTCGAACTTGGGCGCGTCGATCGTGTTGTCCGCCTCCACACCGCCGGCGAAGCCGGCGCGCTGCACCGATTTGCTGCGGAGATAATAGAGCGACTTGATGCCGAGCTCCCAGGCGCGGAAGTGGAGCATCAAGAGGTCCCACTTCTCGACATCGGCCGGGATGAACAGGTTCAGCGACTGGGCCTGGTCGATATAGGGCGCGCGGTCGCCGGCGAGTTCGAGCAGCCAGCGCTGGTCGATCTCGAACGACGTCTTGAACACGTCCTTTTCCTCCTGGCTGAGGAAATCGAGATGCTGGACGCTACCACCGCGCTCGAGGATCGAGTTCCAGACATTGTCCGAGTTCTTCGACTTTTCGATCAGGATCTTCTCAAGATACGGGTTCTTGACCGAGAAGCTGCCCGACAGCGTCTTGTGCGTGTAGATGTTGGCCGGGATCGGCTCGATGCACGCGCTGGTGCCGCCGCAGATGATGCTGATCGACGCGGTCGGCGCGATCGCCATCTTGCAGCTGAAGCGTTCCATCACGCCCATGTCAGCGGCGTCGGGGCACGGGCCGCGCTCGACCGCGAGCTGCATCGAGGCTTCGTCGACCTGCGCCTTGATGTGCTTGAAGATCTTGCTGTTCCAGGTCTTCGCCATCGCGCCCTCGAAGGGCAGACCGCGCGCCTGAAGGAAGCTGTGGAAGCCCATCACGCCAAGGCCGACGCTGCGTTCGCGCGCGGCGGAATAGGCGGCCTTTTCCATGCCCGGCTCGGCGCGGTCGATATAGTCCTGAAGGACGTTGTCGAGGAAGCGCATCACGTCCTCGATGAAGCCCTTTTCGTTCTTCCACTCGTCCCAGGTTTCGAGGTTGAGCGAGGAGAGGCAGCAGACCGCGGTGCGCTCGTTGCCGAGGTGATCCTTGCCGGTGGGCAGGGTGATTTCCGAGCAGAGGTTCGAGGTCGAGACCTTGAGGCCCAGATCGCGGTGATGCTTGGGCATGTTGTTGTTCACGTGATCGGCGAACACGATGTACGGCTCACCGGTCGCGAGGCGGGTTTCGACCAGCTTCTGGAACAGCGCGCGGGCGTTGACGGTGCCGCGGACGCTGCCGTCCTTGGGGGACTTGAGGTCCCACTCCTCGCCATTGCGCACCGCTTCCATGAACGCGTCCGGGATGAGGACGCCGTGATGGAGGTTCAGCGCCTTGCGGTTGAAGTCGCCGCTGGGCTTGCGGATTTCGAGGAACTCCTCGATCTCCGGGTGGCTGATGTCGAGATAGCAGGCGGCCGACCCGCGACGGAGACTCCCCTGGCTGATCGCGAGGGTCAGCGAATCCATCACGCGGACGAACGGGATGATGCCCGAGGTCTTGCCGTTGAGGCCGACCGGCTCACCGATGCCGCGGACATTGCCCCAATAGGTGCCGATGCCGCCGCCGCGCGAGGCGAGCCAGACATTTTCGTTCCAGGTGTCGACGATGCCATTGAGGCTGTCGGGCACGGAGTTGAGGAAGCAGCTGATCGGCAGACCGCGACCGGTGCCGCCGTTGGACAGCACGGGGGTGGCGGGCATGAACCACAGGCGCGAGATATAGTCGTAGATGCGCTGGGCATGCGCGGCGTCATCCGCGTAAGCCGAGGCGACGCGGACGAACAGGTCCTGGAAATTCTCACCCGGCAGCAGATAGCGGTCGCGCAGCGTGTCCTTGCCGAATTCGGTCAGCAGCGCGTCGCGCGAATGGTCGACCTCGACCGGGTAGATGCGCGGAGCGACCGTCTTCGAATCGAGCTTCTTCTTGGCCTTCACAGCCTTTTCGGGCGCAGCCACCTTGGGCGCAACGGGCGGTTCGACGGTATCGGTCACAGTTTCACTCACGCTCGTTTCCTGGCTGTCTCTGAAGTCCATCGGTCGTCCCCTGCCACGTCCAATCGTCACGACTCGGGGGGCGGCACTGATCCTAGCACCTTAGCATCCGATACGGAGAGAACAAATCGTGTCCATCCGCACCATCCAAGCGACAGAAATACACCCCGCGATATAGGATCGCGAGCGATGCTCCACCAGTGCTTGGGCTTGTCCCCCTGTGTGACCACTAGAGATTGTGCCAATCCGGCAGCAGAGGCAATACCGTAAATGACAGTTAAGGGACTCGGTTCGTCGCTGATATGACTCGGTTCATGGCACGCTAACCACCGCGCAGATGCCGCGACGCGCGGACCTTCCTCGCCTTTTCAGAATGCAAGAGAACGACGCGCGAACGCGGGATTTTTTTCGCGGGGCGATTCATCCACAGCTTTCTGAAAGTCGAGGCCCCCAGATAGTGTGATCCCCGCCCGGCACGCCGGACGGGGATGCACAAGGAACCGGATTCGCGATCAGAAGCGACCGGTCAGTTCGATCCCGTAGAAGCGCGGCTCGGCCGGGATGAAGGTGGGGATACCGAACGCGCCGCCGGTGTTGCCGGCGTCGAGCAGATAATCCTCGTTCGACAGGTTGCGGCCGAACAGCGCGAGTTCGTAGCGATCGTCGGCGAAGGACACGCCTGCGCGCGCGTTGAACAGCGTGACGCCCGGCTGGCTGATCGCCGCGCTGTTCGGGATCTCGAAGAAGATCTGCGAACGATAGGTCACGGTCGGGGTCGCGAAGACGCGGACTCCGCCCAGCTGCGTGTTGAGCGTGAAACCGCCCGCCGCCTGCACTTCGGGCTGGAGCCGGAAGCGCGCGCCGGAAAAGGCGGGTGCGACCGAATTGCCCTTTTCGATCTTCGCATCGATATAGGCGCCATTGGCGAAGACGGTCAGCCATGGAGTGGCGCGGACGCTGACCTCGGCTTCGACACCGAAGTTGCTCGCCTTGCCCGCGCTCTGCGTCACGGTGGTGCCGTTCGACTGGACCACGCTGACCTGGAAGCCGTCATATTTCTGGTAATAGACCCCGAGCGTGCCCGAGACCGGGCCAACGCGGCCCTTGAGTCCGGCTTCATAGTTCCACACCTTTTCCTCAGCGACGAGGCTGAGGTTTTCGACCGGACCGGCGGCAGTCGCGCGTGCCGAGAGCTGAACCACCGGCGAGCGGCGACCCTTTGACACGGTGGCGAAGACGTTGATGTCGTCGGTCGCGCGATAGAGGATGTTGAAGCGCGGCAGGACGGCGTCGAAGCTGTCTTCGGCATGGAGCGTGCGGCCGGCGGTATCGACCTGACCCGGGATCAGCGACGCACCGCCGCTGAGCACCGAACGCGGCACGCGGGCGAAATAGCCCGAGCGGCGGGTTTCGGTGAGCCAGCGCACGCCGGCGGTCAGCTCAAGCTGTTCGAACGGGAGCCAGGTGCCGTCCGCGAACACTGAAAAGCTGTCGTTGCGGCCCTGATTCTCGAACACCGAGCTGTAGGGGAGCGTGGTGACGAGGCCGCCAGTGGCGAGCGCAGTTGCCTGTGCCGCGGTCACGACACCCGCCGCGTTGATGCAACCCAGGCCGGGGATGATGTTCGCCGCGCACTGCAGGAAAATGCCCTCTTCCGACGAGAAGGGCACGTTCTGGAAATTGTCTTCGGCGAAGACGTTGAAGCCGAACGAGCCGCGGAACCGGTCGCTGGTGTAGGCGAAACGGCTTTCCTGGCTCGCCTGCCAGCCCTTGGCGTACTCGGCAAACTCCAGATACCAGGCGGCCGAACCGTCGGCGTCGAACACCTCAAGGCTGTCGAACTCACGATAGCCATTGACCAGGGTCAGCGACCAGCGATCGGTGATGTCCCAGCTGAGCGTGAGGTTGGCGTCATAGACTTCACGGTTGAGCCCGAGCTTGTCCATCCCCAGCGCCGTCGCCGAGACAGGCGAGCCGCCGAGATGCGCGACGCCGAACGGATTGCCCGGGCCGGCCGTGGTCGGGAGGGCGCGCGAGATGAACGGCGTGCCGCTGTTGCGCTGCTGGTCATAGGTCAGGATCAGGTCGGCGCGGAACGCGTCGCTCGGGCTCCAGCGCAGCGAGCCGCGCACGCCAAGCTGGTCCTGGGCGTAGAGATCGTCCTGATTGGCGGCGAGATTTTCGACATAACCGTCGCGCTTCTTCACTTCGAACGCGATGCGGCCACCGAACACGTCGTTGCCGGCGTTGACGAAACCGGCGACGCGCCACGCGTCGAAATTGCCGTAGCTGCCGGTCAGCTCACCCGAAAAACCGGGCTCCGGACGCGCCGAGATGATGCTGATCGCGCCGATGGTCGAGGCGGTGCCGAACAGGGTCGCCTGCGGGCCCTTGATCACCTCGATCCGCTCGACATCGTAGATCGCCTGGTACGAGCCGCGCGAGCGCGAGATGTCGACGCCGTTATAATAAAGAGAAACGCGCGGCCCCTGCTGCGCCGAACCCGAGTCCGAGGTGATGCCGCGGATCACGATGCCCGGGTTGTTCGCGCTCTGCTCCTGCACATTGAGGCCGGGGACATAGTTGGAGAGCTCGTCCAGATCCTGCACGCCCAGCTTACGCATCCGCGCGCCGCTGTTGGCGCTGATCGTGATCGGCACATCGACCGCGCGCTGCTCGCTCTTCTGCGCGGTGACGATGATGTCGCCATCATAGCCCTCGGTTGCCGGAGCCGTCGGCGTTTCCTGCGCGAGCGCGGTGCCGGACACAGTGGTGAGCAGCGCCGCGAGTGCGACGCCGGAAAGGCGCAATGCCATGATCTGGATTCCCCCGATGGACGTGGTTTGTGGTGCACGCCCCCTGCCCCCGATCTGTTGCACGGCGACGCGATTTCGATGACGGAGCGGGGAGAGTTTGGTGACGATTTGGGGACGGTGGGGTGCAAGTCGTTACGCCGCCATTAGCTGACGCGCTGCGCGACTGTTATCGCACAGCGGTCGAGAATAGCAGCGTTCAGATGTCGCCGGTTGCCGACGAACCGACCGCGTTATTCTACCCGATAGTCCTTTGAAGCCGCCAACACGGCCTCTGCATCGACCGCCCGCACCGCAGCCTTGAGCGTCGCGAGCGGCAAGTCCTTGCTGACCGCTCCGATCATCATGCGCCGGCCGGAAATTTCGGCATATTCGAGCTCTTTTTTGTAGCAGTTATACAGTTCCTGCGTGCGCACATCGTTTTCGATCCGCACTTTTTCGTAGCTGCAGCCATCCTTCGTTTCGTAGCTGCCATAGCGCTGCGTCTTGGCCTGGAGGCCCATGTCGGCGATCAGGAGTTCATAGCATCCGTCCGCCGTGCAGTAATTGGCACCGACAACGCCGCGGCGATACGCGCGCTGATTCGTCTGGGTTGCCCCGTCAACCTCGGCCGGAAGAAACGGAGCGAGCTTGCTGGTCGGCACAAGATTGTCGGGGCCGACCGCGTTCTGGGTCCCCGCCCCCTGAAACGCCAGGACGACGCCGAACACCGCACATGCCACGGCTGCGACAAGCGCGGTCGTGGCCGCGGGTGGATTGTCGTCGATCGACGGTGCCGGAGGTGCAACCTGTCCGCGTTCTGCAGCAATGGCCGAATCGAGTTCCGAGTTCAGCACCCGCCGCGTCGCATCGGTGATCCAGCTTGCGCGCTGCTGATGCCGAACGAGCAGATAGACGAGTGGCGCAGCGCCGATCACGGCGCCGCCGAACAGGAAGAACAGCCCGCCCTTGGCCCCCAGCAGATCGACGTCGGCACCGGTCATCATGCCCATGAGCAGCGACCCCAGCACCATCGCCCCGACACCCGCAGCAACCAGAGCGGCAATCGCCAGCGCACAGCCGCCGAAGGATGCCGTGAGGCGGCGGACCTCGCGATCCATGATGAGCCGCTCGCCCGTTGCGAGATTGTGGAGGCCCATCAGATAGCCGCGCCGACTATGGGTGTCGCCGCCCCATGCAGCGATCACCCGCTGGCCATCCCGCACACCGAAGAGCGAATGGATTTCATGTTCGGCACCGTTGTCCTCACACAGGAAGAACTTGCCGCGCTGAACAACGTTGGAGTGGACCTGAGCTGCCTCGACTCTGCCGCCGTGCGGCCCGACCCAGCCGCCGCCGCCGGAGCTGGACACATGGGTATCGCTCCACCGCTGCGCCCCTTTGACCTGTCCGGTATGGCTGAAGACGTAGATTTCGCTTGGCTTCGTCACCGTGTTGACGCGGTCGCTTTTCGCCATGGCAGCCCCCTTGCACGCTAGGGCCGATGGCGTGACCGGCCAGCGAAACACAATGTGACCCAGGTCGTCGCGCGATTGCAACAGATTATCCCGCCCTGTTGAGATACAGAGAATTCAGCAAATAGACAGGCTTGCGCATCGAAAGAACGGCGAGGAGACGTTCCATGCGCCTGTTCATGATCGCCGTTATCCTGCTTGCCACCCCCGCCGCCGCGCAGATTCGCGATCCTGCCGGGAGCAATGTCGGCTGGCCCGCGCCGCGACCGGCGCTGCCCGGGGTGGCGCGCGAGCTGCATCAGGTTGACCAGTCGATCCGCGATGCGCGCGATGCCGACAAATTGTCGCGCAAGGAGGCGCGGGAGTTGCGGCGCGAGGGCCGGCGGATCGCGGCGCTGGAGGAACGCTATGCCCGCGACGGCCTGTCCGAGTCCGAGCGTGCGGGACTGCAGACGCGGATCGAGGCGTTGCGGAGCATTGCGAGCGCGCGGCGCAAGCCGTGATCGGCACTCAGCTCTGGTCGCACCACCCCATACGGCGGCCACGATAAGGGCGGGCCAGTCCCTCGGCGACCAACGTGTCGCCGACGCCGCGACCATTGACCTCAACTCGGCGCAGCTTGCGGCCATAGCGGTCGGTATCGCGGTCGATGCTGTGGAGGGTCACCGCGCCGCTGTTGAGCAGCGTCTGGAGCCGCTGGGTCGCCGCGGCGCCGAGCCGGGCTTCTTCAGGGCAGCGCGCGGGGTGGGTTTCGGGGGTGTCGATATCGGCGATGCGGATCTTTTCCCCCGCCATCCAGAAGGTGTCGCCGTCCACCACGCAATTGGTGCCGCCGCCGCGATGGCAGAAGCCGAAGCTGGTGGCTGCTGCGGCCACTGGTGCTGCGGGTGCGGGTGCAGACGTTGCGGCAGGAAGCATCGTCCATGCCAGCCCGCCGACGATGCCCGCGAGCAGCGTCCCGGCCAGTTCGTTGCGGCCGAAACGGGCCGACGACCGGCGACGGCGCAGCCCCCGCTCCTGCTTCCACCCGTGCCAGGTGCGCCGATCGCGATGCAGGTCCAGAGGATGTTTCACGCCAGCGTCTCCTTTGGAGACGAGGGTAAAAGGCGCTGCTGATCAAATCCTTAAGGACTGAATCCGGCGTGGCGGGGAGTCCCGCCATAATGGAGCGATGCGGTCAGGCGTTGGCGAGGCCGAGCTGCCACAGGATGAAGGCGTTTTCGTCCGCCGCTTCGCGCAGGCTTTCCCAGCGGCCGGACTTGCCGCCATGCCCTGCGCCCATATTGGTCTTGAGGACGAGGACGTTGGAATCGGTCTTGGTCGCGCGGAGCTTGGCCGCCCATTTGGCGGGTTCCCAATAGGTGACGCGGGGGTCGTTGAGGCCGCCGGAGATGAACAGCGGCGGGTAATCCTGCGGCTTGACGTTGTCGTAGGGGCTGTAGCTGCGGATCAGGTCGAACGCGGCCTTGTCGGTGATCGGGTTACCCCATTCGGGCCATTCGCCCGGTGTCAGCGGCAGGCTGTCGTCGAGCATGGTGTTGAGCACGTCGACGAACGGCACATCGGCGACGACCACGCCCCACAGGTCGGGGTCGGAGTTGATCACCGCGCCCATCAGTTCGCCGCCCGCGCTGCGCCCGGCGATGGCGATGCCGCCCTTGTGGGTGTAGCCGCGATCGATCAGCCCTTTCGCCACATCGACGAAATCGTTGAACGTGTTGGCGCGCTTCTCAAGCTTGCCGTCGAGATACCATTGCTGGCCGAGATCGTCGCCGCCCCGGATATGGGCGATGGCAAAGGCGACGCCGCGGTCGAGGAACGACATGCGCGCGGTCGAGAAGCCGGGCGGGATGGCGTAGCCATAGGCGCCATAGGCGTAGAGATAGAGCTTGCCCGTGCCGTCGCGCGGGAAGTCCTTCGGATAAACGATCGAGCAGGGTATGTCGGTGCCGTCGCGTGCGGTGATGTGGAGCCGTTCGGTCGCATATTTGCTCGCGTCATAGCCCGAGGGGATGATCTGGACCTTGAGCGTTTCGAGCGTGCCGGTCGCGACGTCGTAATCATAGACGGTGCCGGGCGTGACCATCGATTCATAACCGATGCGCAGCTTCGCCATCGCATATTCGGGGTTGTCGCCAAGGCTGGCGACATAGCTTGCCTCCGGGAAGGCGATGCGCTTGCCGGGACCGCCTTCGTACTGGTGGATCTCGATCTGATCGAGCCCGGCCTCGCGCCCCTCGACCACGAAATAGTCGGCGAAGGTGGTGACGCCGGTCATGTAGAAGGTTTCGGACGGGGCGATCCGCTCGTGCCATTCGCCGGGCGCGTCGAGGCTGGCGGTGACGAGGCGCCAGTTGGTGTGGGTGTCGTTGGTATGGATGTAGAGCGTGCCGTCATGCTCCTCGACATCATACTCCCGCCCGGTCTGGCGCGGGGCGACGAGGATCGGTTCGGCGAGCGGGTTGTCGGCGGGGAGCAGGCGGATTTCGCTGGTGACATGGTCGCCGGTCGAGATGACCAGCCACTTGCGCGACTGGGTTTCGCCGACGCCGACGCGATAGCCCTCATCATCCTCGTGATAGAGCTCGATATCGCTTTCGACTGGGTCGCCGAGCTTGTGCCAGCGGGCATTGTCGGTGCGCCACTGGTCATTGGCGACGCCGTAGAGGAAGCCGCGCGAGTCCGAGGTCCAGACGAGGTCGGAGAGGACGCCGGGGATGGTGTCGGGGAGCAGGTCGCCGGTGGTCAGGTCCTTGACCCGCACCTCGAACCGTTCCGAGCCATTGTCGTCGAAGGCATAGGCGAGATAGCGGTCGTCGGGGCTGATCGAGAAGCCGCCGAGCACGAAATACTCCTTGCCCTCGGCCAGCTTGGGCTCATCGAGGATCAGTTCGGCGTCGCCGCCAGCGACAGGCTTGCGCCACCAGCGGCGATATTCGCCGCCGGTTTCGTGGTCGGTCCAGTAAAGATAGGCGCCGTCCTTTTGCGGGACCGTCGCGTCATCCTCCTTGATCCGCCCGCGCATCTCCTGAAACAGCGTTTCGGAGAGCGGCTTCAACGGCTCGATCACGCCTTCATAATAGGCGTTCTCCGCCTCGAGATAGGTGAGGACGTCCTTGTCCTTGACCTCCGGGTAGCCGGGGTCGCGCAGCCAGTGCCATGGGTCGTCGATCGTCACGCCGTGGCGCTCGAAGCTGTAGGGACGGGTGGCGGCGACGGGGGGCTTGGTCTGGCTCATCGCATCGCTCTAGCCGAGCGGCGCGGCGGCGCAAACGGTTGCCGTGGACGTAAGCCGCGCTAGGGTTGCGAAAACGGGAGGACCGGATGGGCAAGGCGATGCTGTTGGCGGCTGTGGGCGTAGCGATGCTGTGGGGCGGGGCGGCGGATGCGAAGTATCGTTACGCCGCGACGATCACCCGGACGGCACACGGCGTGCCGCATATCGTCGCGCAGGACTGGCGCGGGGCGGGCTATGGCGTGGGCTATGCCTATGCGCAGGATAACCTCTGCATGATCGCCGAGGAGTTCGCGACGGTGGCGGGCGAGCGCTCGCTGCATTTCGGGCCGAAGAACAACTCGACGATCGGTTTCCAGAACGTCGACAATCTGTCGTCGGACCTGTTCTTTCGCTCGGCGATCGACTTGCCAGCCCTGCGGCGCGGGGCGACGGCGCAGGGGGCGGCTGCGCTGGCGCTGACTGCGGGATGGGTTGCGGGGTATAATCGCTATCTCAAGGATCTGGGGCCGGACAAGGTGCCCGCCGAGTGCCGTGGCAAGGCGTGGGTGCGGCCGATCACCGCGGACGACATGTTGCGGCTGAACGAGAAGCAGATGCTGCTTGCCAGTTCGCTCAACTTCGCGCCGGCCATCGCCAATGCGGTGCCGCCGGGGAGCGCGGCTCCGGCAAAGGTGAGCATGACGCTGCCCGATCCGGCGCAGTTCGAGGTGGCCAGCAATGGCTGGGCGTTCGGCGGCGATGTCACCGCCAATGGCAAGGGCATGGTGATCGGCAACCCGCATTTCCCGTGGCACGGGCCGAGCCGTTTCTGGCAGATGCACGTGACGATTCCGGGCAAGATGGACACGGCAGGAGTCGGGATTGCCGGGTCGCCCTTCCCCACGCTTGGCTTTAACAAGGACATTGCCTGGACCCATACGGTGACGGCGGCGCGGCACTTTACCTTGTATCAGCTGACGCTCGATCCGAATGATCCGACCGCTTATCTGGTCGATGGCAAGTCGGAGAAGATGGTCGCGAAGACCGTCACCGTGCCGATGCCCGATGGCGCGGCGCCGGTGACGCGGACGCTGTATTCGACCCGCTTTGGTCAGGTCATCGTGATCCCGCAGGCGATGGCGACGTGGAGCAAGACCACCGCCTTTGCGATGCGCGACGCCAATGCGGGGAACCAGCGCGGGATCGGCACCTGGGTGCGGATCGCGACGGCGAAGAATGTGGGCGATGTGCGCGCGGCGGTCAGCGAGACGCTGGGTATTCCATGGGTCAATACGATCGTCGCCGACCGGCATGGCGACGCGCTGCACGCCGATGTGACCGCCGTGCCCAACGTGTCGGCGGAGAAGGCGAAGGCGTGCGCGACGCCGCTGTCGCCGGTGGTGGCGCGCACCGCGATCCTGCTCGACGGGTCGAAATCAGCCTGTGCGTGGGATGCGGCGGCGGGGACGCCGGTGCCGGGGCTGATGCCCGCCAGCGATCAGGCGGTGCAGGCGCGGCGCGATTACGTCGCGAACATGAATGACAGCTATTGGCTGAGCAATGCCGACCATCCCCATGCCGTGCTGTCGCCGATCCTGGGCGAGGCGGAAAAGCCAGTGTCCTTGCGCACCCGGTCGGGCTTTATCGAGACCCGCGCGCTGATTGCGGGCGGCAAGGTCGATCACGAGCGGGCGAAGGCGATGACGTTCGCCAACAAGAGCCATGCGGGCGAACTGGCGCTGAAACCCCTGCTCGCCCTGTGCGCGGGCAAGGCAGAGGTGGCCGAGGCGTGCGCGGCGCTGGGCAAATGGGACGGGCGCTACGACCTCGACAGCCGCGCGGCGTGGCTGTTCGACCGCTTCTGGATGAAGGCCCGAAGCGTGCCGGGCATCTGGGCGGTGCCGTTCGATGCCAAGGACCCGATCCAGACCCCGCGCGATCTGGTCACCGGCGGCGAGACGGGCGACAAGCTGCTCGCGGCGCTCAAGGCGGCGGCGGAGGAAGTGACCAAGGCGGGCATCGCGCTCGATGCGCGCTGGGGCGATGTCGCCTTTGCCCGGCGGATCACCGACCGCATTCCGATCCATGGCGGCGACGGCGCGCTGGGGGTGCTCAATGTGCAGATGATGGTGCCGGCGCCGGGCGGGCTCACGCCGCGCCATGGGTCGAGCTATGTCCAGGTGGTCGGGTTCGATGAGACCGGTCCGGTGGCGGACACGATCCTGTCCTACTCCCAGTCGCCCGACCCGCAATCGCCCTGGTATGGCGATCAGACGCGGTTGTATTCGCAGAAGAAATGGGTGCGCTTCCCGTTCACCCCGGCGCAGATCGCGGCGGCGAAGGTCGGGGAGGCGGTGACGATCCGGGAGTAGCGCAGCGACCGGGCGCTCGGTGCGTTCGCTTCGCCGCAAGTCTATTGCATACCAATTCAGTAGGAATAAATTGAACAGCAAGGGAGCCGCCTTCGCTGGAGACACTGTATGTCCATGTTCTCACCGCATGACGCGCGATCGCCTGTCGTTCTGACCGTTCCCGGCCTGGGCGGGTCGGGGCAATCGCACTGGCAGACCCTGTGGGAAGTGTCGCGTCCCGACACCCGCCGGGTCGAGCTGGGGATGTGGAACACGCCGCACCGCAATGCCTGGGTCACCAAGCTGGATCAGGCGATCCGCGCGGTGCAGGGGCCGGTGGTGCTGGCCGCGCATAGCCTGGGCTGCCTTGCGGTCGCGTGGTGGGCGGAACTGGCTGGGCAGACCTATGGCACGCCGGTCGCGGGCGCGCTGCTGGTCGCGCCCGCCGATGTCGATGGCGGGAATCACGCGGCGCTCAGCGCTTTTGCCTCGTCGCCGTCGAAGCCCCTGCCCTTCCCGTCGATCCTGGTCGCGAGCAGCGACGATCCCTGGGCGCATATCGACCATTCGCGCAATCTGGCCGCCAATTGGGGCAGCGTGTTCGTCGATGCCGGGCCACAGGGGCATCTCAACGCCGACAGCGATCTGGGCTGGTGGAGCGAGGGGCAGGCGATGCTCGACCGGGTGCTGGATGCGGCGAGCGACCGGCAAGGCCGGACGCGACCCGTGGAGCGGCATGCGCTGCTGGCGGTTAATGCGTCCGATGCGGCGCAGCGGCATTATCTGGGGCGGGATTATTAATCCCGCCCGGAGGCGCGTCACTCCGGGGTGACGACGCCGCCCATGCCGAGGCGCTTGCCGCGGGTGATGATCACCCGGTCGCCGAGCTTGGCCTGCGCGAACACCAGCTTGGCGAACTCGGTGGGAACGCCGATGCAGCCATGGGTGGCGCGACCTTCCTCCACCTCCGACCCGTGGATCGCGACGCCGTCCCAAGTGAGTCGCATCATGTATGGCATCGGCGCGCCGTAGAGGTTCGAGATGTGGTGGACCTTTTTCTGCTTGATCGTGTGCACGCCGAGCGGGGTCGGCTTTTCGTCCATGCCATAGAGGATCGCGGTTGCACCGATCTCGTACCCGTCGCGGAACACCGACATGGTCTGTGCCTCAAGGTCGACGGTGATCACCAGCGGGCCGTCGGCGGGAACATCGTCGGTGTTCCAATAATAGGTGCCGAAGCGGATCGGACCGGGGATGTCGAGGATGCGCTTGACCGTCATCGCCTCCAGCGCGGGGGCGGCGGGCGGGAGCGCGGCGTCGGCGGCTGCCGGTGCGACGACTGGCGCGACGACAGGCTTGGGCGCGGGCGCAGGTGCGACCTTTACCGGCGCGGCGCTGCGGGCCGGCTCGGGCGCGGGGATCAGCGCAGCGGCAGCCATCGCGCCGACACCGAGCGCCGCCACGATCCCCGTCCGCACCATCCATCCGCCTGCGCGCATCAATCTCCTCCAGTTCATCAACGCCAGATCGTGGATCGGTCCGCATCTGACCTCCCCCCGATTTGGGCGCGTATCGCCGTTGGACAGGGCGCGGGGGTGTTAACCTCTGCGCCGTCACCCCTTTTCAACCCCGCCCAGTTGCGCCACCAGAGCGGCTTAACGGCGCGCGATCCGCTCCCCATATCGGGCGGAGTCGCTGCCCCATTGCATTCGAGGACCGATCCGATGTCGACCCATGCCGCCCGCCTTCAGGCCCTGCGCGAGCAGCTCTCCCGCGACCAGCTCGACGGGTTCGTCGTGCCGCTGACCGATGAGCATATGAGCGAATATGTCGGTGCCTATGCCCAGCGGCTGTCCTGGCTGACCGGGTTTCAGGGGAGCGCGGGGAGCGCGGTGGTGCTGCCGGAGGCTGCCGCGATCTTCACCGATGGACGCTATACGATTCAGGTGCGCCAGCAGGTCGATGGGGCGCATTGGGACTATGTGCCGGTGCCGCAGGTGAGCATCGCCGACTGGCTGCGCGACCATGCGCCGCAGGGCGGGCGGATCGGGTACGACCCCTGGCTGCACACGCGCGGCTGGGTCGAGGAGGCGAAGAAGGCGCTAGCCGAGCGCGGTGCAGAGCTCGTCGCGGTCAGCCGCAATCCGATAGACGCGGTGTGGGACGACCAGCCCGCGCCGTCTGACGCCAAGCTGATCGTGCAGCGCGACGATGCCGCCGGCCGGACCAGCGCGAGCAAGCGCGCCGAGATCGCCGACTGGCTGGCCGAGCGCAAGGCGGATGCCGTGGTGCTCTCCGCGCTCGATTCGATCGCCTGGGTGTTCAACGTGCGCGGGGGCGATGTCAGCCACACGCCGGTCGCGCTCGCCTATGCCATCGTCAACGCCGACGGCACCGCCGATCTGTTCGTCGCAAAGGACAAGGTGGGTGACGACGTCGCCCAGCATCTGGGCAATGCGGTGCGGGTGCATGACCGCGCGGCCTTTGCCCCGGCGCTGCAGCGCTTTGCGGGGAAGCGGGTCGCCGCCGATCCGGCCGGATCGGTTGCGGCGATCTTCGATGCGCTCGACGCGGGCGGCGCGACGATCCTCGCCACGCGCGATCCGGTGGTGCTGGCCAAGGCAATCAAGAACGAGGTGGAGATTTCCGGGCACAAGGCGGCACAGGCGCGTGACGGTGCGGCGCTCGCGCGGTTCCTGAAATGGGCCGAGGCGGAGATGCCCAAGGGCGGGGTGACCGAATGGTCGGCCGCCGCGCGGCTGCAGGCGTTCCGCGAGGAAACGGGCGTGCTGCGCGACCTGAGCTTTGACACAATTTCGGGCACCGGCCCGAATGGTGCGATCCCGCATTACAAGGTGACCGAGGAGTCGAGTCTGCCGATCGAGCAAGGCCACCTCTACCTCGTCGATTCAGGCGGGCAGTATGAGGATGGCACCACCGACGTGACCCGCGTGATCCCGGTGGGCGAGCCGACGCAGGAGATGCGCGACCGCTTCACCCGCGTGCTCAAGGGGCATATCGCGATCGCCACCGCAGTGTTTCCGGCGGGGACGACCGGGGGGCAGATCGATGCCTTTGCGCGCCGCCCGCTATGGGAAGTCGGCTGCGACTATGGCCATGGCACCGGGCATGGCGTCGGCGCCTATCTGTCGGTGCATGAAGGACCGCAGCGGATTGCCGCTCCCAACTATCCCGGCGGCGGCCCGGCCGAACCCTTACGCGCGGGCATGTTCCTGTCGAACGAGCCGGGTTACTATAAGGCGGGCGAGTTTGGCATCCGGATCGAGAATCTGGTGCTGGTGGTCGAGAAGGACATTCCGGGTGCCGAATCGGTGATGCTGGGGTTCGAGACGCTGACCTTTGCCCCGATCGAGCGCGACCTGATCGAGCCGGGCCTGTTGACCGAGGACGAGCGCCGCTGGCTCGACGCCTATCATGCGCGGGTGCTGGAGATCCTCGGCCCGCAGCTGTCGCCCGAGGAGCGGGTGTGGCTGGAGGGCAAGTGCCGGCCGATCAACGCGCGCTGACGCGCTTGCAGCGCCGCGATGTTCGCAATATGTTCTACCCGTAACGATTCGGGAGGACGGCATGATCGGCTATGTGACCCTGGGGACCAACGACCTCGCGCGCGGGGCGGCATTTTACGATGCGATCGCGGCCGAGCTTGGCACGGGGCGGATGATGGAATGGGACGGCGCGATTGCCTGGGGCACGCCGGGCGGCGGCGCCGGGGTCGCGTTGATGAGGCCGTTCGACGGCAATGAAGCGAGCGTCGGCAATGGCGTGGTGGTCGCGTTCGAGGCGAAGGACGAGGCGCAGGTCGACCGGCTCCACGCGATCGCGCTGGAACAGGGCGGGAGTTGCGAAGGCGCACCGGGGCCGCGCGGCGACAGCTTCTATGCCGCCTATTTCCGCGATCCGGACGGGAACAAGCTCAACGCCTTCATCATGAAGGGGTAACGCTCAGTTGCCGGAGTCGGGCGATGGCGGGGCCGGTGGCGGCGCGGGCAGGTCCGCCGCCTGCCGTGCCTGCGCCTTGCGCTTGCGCAGATTCTCACGGAGCGCGGCGGCGAGGCGGGCCTTTTTGTCGGCGTCGGTCATGGCGCGGCGATAAACCGGGTCGCTGCGCCTTGACAATGGGGCGCTCCCGCGCGAAAGGGCCGCCTCCCAGCGTGGAACGGACCTTCCGCCCGCGCCGAGTGCTGCCGTAGCTCAGTGGTAGAGCGCATCCTTGGTAAGGCTGAGGTCGTGAGTTCAATCCTCACCGGCAGCACCATTCCCCGATAGAAATCAATGACTTAGCGACACCCCTCTGGGGGCGTCGCGGGCCATTGGCGAATTTGGAAGCATATCGGAAGCAGCGGGCGGCGAATGATTCCCAGCTCTGGCGTAGGTCCGGCGGCCGTTCCGGGGTCATTTTCGGATCGTGAAGGGTCCGATAGAGCCGAGGCACCCCGTGACAGGATCGTCCGATTCGGGCCGCGGCCTTGGGACCATCCCGTGCCTGGAGGTTCTGCGAGCGATGGCGATTCGTGCGGTCAACCGACGCAGCGGCCAACCATTCAACTTTGGGCGTCACGGGGCCAGCACGGACCGAATATTCGCCGTTTGGAAGATGTCTCATTCCGGATTGGAGAAATGCCCATCCCGTTAGGGGACTATTGAGAGTCCAACGAGACGAAACCTGCCCCTTGCGAAGGTAAATTATGCAGTAATGCATAGAATGCGAAGATTCCGACAAACGCACTAAGCGTTGAATACAAAGCGAGATTTGACATTTGTCGTAGAATTTGGTGAAAACTCACCCATATCAGCTCAGGTGACTTCCTTGAGAAGTAGTTCGCCCACGAGCCCTGTAGCGCCGCGTTGCGAACTGGCGGGTTGAGGACCCCATTTCCGCATCGGCGGGGGTGGGTATGCCTAGGTTCGCGATTGCTGAGACATTCGTGGAAAGCGCGCGCTCCGCAACGAGTGTCGATGTGCTCCGCGGCGCGCTGCTCGACTGCTGCGAGGCGATGGGCATTCGGTACTTCGCTTTGACCCACCATATCGACTTTCGCCGCGAGGACGGCGCCGCAGTTCGCATCCACAACTATCCTTCCAGCTGGCAGGATTGGTTCGATGCGAACGGGCTGGGAAAATGCGACCCCGTTCACCGTGCCTGCCACCTCGCCAGCGTCGGCTTTACCTGGGCGAGCGTGCCCGACATGATCAAGATGACCCCCGAGGACCGCATCGTCCTGGACGAGGCGTACCGTGTTGGCATCGGCGACGGGTTCACCATCCCATCGAGCATACCCGGCGAGACGCTCGGCTCCTGCTCCTTCGCGGTGAGGGCGGGCGATGCGTTTCCAGAGGAATTCCAGTTCGTCTGCCAGCTGATCGGCGGATTCGCCTTCGAGGCAGCGAGGCGACTGTCCGGCGCGAGGGACTTCGCGGTCGAGAGCGCACCGATCCTAACCGACCGGCAGCGCGACTGCGTGCTATGGGCGGCACGCGGGAAGACCGACTGGGAAATCTCGGTGATCCTGGGCGTGGGGCACGAAACGGTCATCCAGCACCTGAAGCATGCGCGGGAACGGTACGGTGTACAGAAACGCGCGCTACTGGCGATTCGCGCCCTGTTCGACGGGCTGATCAGCTTCTCCGACATCCTGCGGCACTGACGCTATCCCCATTTCTTGGAATACCCCGCCGAGCGCCTGATCGGGATGCTTGTCCTCTCGTCACCTCGAGGGGTTTGCTCCATGGTTCTTCTCGTCGACTCCACCGTCACCAGCATCGGCAACACGGTCTTCCGATCGATGTTCGCCGCCCGCAAAAGCGTCTTCATCGATCTGCTCAAATGGGACCTGCCGGTCCTGGATGGGCGATTCGAGATCGACCAGTTCGACGACGAGAACGCCCGATACCTGATCCTCACCGACCTCGACCATGAGCATCTGGCTTCGGCGAGGCTCCTGCCCACAACCCGGCCCCATATCCTGGATTCGCTGTTCCCGGCGCTCTGTGACGGCGACGTCCCGCGCGGACCGCGCGTCTGGGAAATCACGCGTTTCTGCTTAGGTCGGCAGTTGCGCGCCCCGGTGCGCCGCCAGGTGCGCAACCAGCTCGTCTCCGCTTTGGCGGCGCATGCCCTTGAGACCGGGATCCAGACCTATACCGGCGTCGCCGAGATGGCCTGGCTCCAGCAGATACTGGGCTTTGGCTGGCAATGCCGGGCGCTCGGCGAACCCCTGCCGAGCGGAAGATCCCTGCTCGGAGCCCTCGAGATCACGATCACTCCGGCCACGCCGGCCGAACTGGCGGCGGGCGGCGTGTGGTCGCCGATCGTCGCGCACGACCTGCCGGCGCGCCGCGCCGCCAACGCTTGAGGGACTGCCATGACACAAGATCCGACCGCCACGCCCGCCGGCTGTGACGCCGCCCTCGAATTGCTCAGGACCCAGGGGTGGTGCGTGATCCCCAACGCCTTGCCGCGCGACACAATCGAGGCGCTCGCCGCCGATCTCGCGCCGACTTATGAGGCGACGCCCTTTTGCGAGGGCGATTTCTATGGCGGTCGCACCAAGCGGTTCGGGAGCCTGCTGAAGCGCTCGCCACACGCCGCCGACCTCGCGCTCGAACCGCTGATCCTGGCGGTTACCGAGCGAACGCTCTCGCCATGGTGCGACACGATCCAACTGAACCTGATGCAGGCCATCGCGCTCCATCCCGGCGCGCCTGCCCAATTCCCGCACCGAGACCAGGACATGTGGCAGGGCGTGAAGGGCGAGGTCGAATATCTGGTCAATGTGATGTGGCCGCTTACGGCCTTCACGGTCGAGAATGGCGGCACGATCCTCTATCCCTGCAGTCACGGGCGCGAAGCACTGAGCGACGCGACACCCGAGCGCTCGGTCGTCGCCGAGTTCGGGCCCGGGGACGCGTTCCTGTTCCTCGGCTCAACGCTCCACGGCGCCGGCGCCAATCGCAGCGATGAGATCCGCAAGGCGGTGGTGGTCAGTTACTGCCTAGGATGGCTCAAGCCCTATGAAAACCAGTGGCTCGCCTATCCCCCCGCGATCGCGCGCGGTTTCGCGCCTGAGCTCGCTGCCCTGGTCGGCTACCGCCAGCACCGCCCCAACCTCGGCAACTACGAGGGCGTATGCCCGTCCCTCCTCCTTACCGGCAACCTCCCCGAGCATATCGGCGCGGTGGACGCGCTGCGGCCCGACCAGGCCGAGGCCGTCACCGCACATCGGCTCGGCCAGGAGGCCAACGCATGAGCCCGCTCCAAGCGATGGAGCGCAGCTACGCGACGCTAAAGCAAGTGCTCCGCGAAGGTCGTTATCCGCCGGGCGCGCGGCTCGAAGCGAACCGGCTCGCGGACGAGCTGGGCGTCAGCATGACCCCGGTGCGCGATGTCCTGCATCGCCTCGTCGGCGAGCGGCTGGTGGAGGCGAGCAGCGGCGACGGGTTCCACGTCCCGCGCTTCACCGAAGCGTCGCTCCGCGACCTGTATGAGTGGCACTCCGCGCTCGTTCTCATCGCGGTTCGCACCGCACGCCAACCCCTGTCAGAGGCCGGTGACGATGAGACCTTTTCATCGCTTGCCGAGCAATCGGCCAACCTGTTTGAACGCATCGCAGCAACCGCGCCCAATCGTGAGATCCGCGTGGCCATTCTCAATGCGGGCGACCGGCTGCACCCGTACCGGATGGTCGAGGCCCAGGTGCTGGAGCCCGTGGTGGGCGAGCTCGAGGAACTCGCCATCTTTGATGGCGGCCTGCCGCAGGCGGTGAGGCGCTACCATCTGCGCAGGATGAAGGCGGTGCCCGACCTGCTCGTGGCTCGCGAAGAGCGCTGAACAGGGCGTGCATTATAATCGGATTATATACTTCTTATAGGCGCTGAGCGGGCCGAGCATCCCCGATGTCGCATGCCGCGACACGGAGAATGACCATGGACCGCGAACCGACCGACACCGTCGACCTCATCGATCTGGGCGCCGCGAGCGTCGAGACCCAGGGGGCTGACGACATCCTGTTCGACACCCAGGGCAAGCAGCCCAACATGGGTCTGTCGGACGACTGACAGGCGCGCGCCGGCTCGGCCGACGCCGGGCCGGCATCCGCGATTATAATCCCATTATAAACTTCTTATAGCTCCCACGCCGTCCGAAGCTCTCCCCGTCGCATTCCGCGGCACGGAGAAATACCATGGAACGTGAACCCACCGACACCGTCGACCTCATCGATCTGGGCGCTGCCAGCGTCGAGACCCAGGGCGGCGACGAGCAGGTCATCGACGTCGCCGGCCGGCAGCCGAAGCTCGGCCTGTCGAACGACTGACGCGCGGGGCGCCGGTCCGGCTTCCGGCCAGACCGGCGTCACGACAGGGAGGTCCGTCCCGGATGTTCTGGCGCATATTGCCGCACGCCACCTGCTGCCTTGCTTCACAGAAGCTGTTCCTCCTCGATCTGAGGCAGGACCGCTATTTTGCGGTACCGCCAGCGATTGCCTCGGAAATGCTTGCCTGGCTTGAACGCGGATTCTCCTGCGGTCCGCCGGCACCCGTCTCCGCGCTCCTTGCCAGGGCGGGCATTCTGCGCGGGGGGGATGAGCAGCCAACCAATGGCTTGAAGGAGCGCGTTGCGACCCCGGCGGCGATCGACGATCCCTTGTCCCGGGCTATTTCGCCGCTTCCGAGGGCAGATCAGTCGATCGCGATCCTCGGCACCTGGCTGCGGCTCAGGATCCTCGGCCTTCATCGCATCCTTGAACGCCGGCGAAATCGCGCGCCGCTGGTAACGCGCGGACGCGAAGCAGCGCTGGCATCGCTGGCAGCGGGGTATGAGGACGGCCGCTCCTTTACGCCGATCACTCGGAATTGCCTGCTCGACTCGCTTGCGCTCGACGGACTACTTGCCAAGCGCGGGCTTGGCGCCACGCTGGTATTCGGGGTCTGTCCAACTCCCTTCTCCGCACATTGCTGGCTGCAGACCCAGGACGCTGTCCTCAACGACACGTTCGATCATGTCTCGCGCTTCACGCCGATCTACGCCGCATGAACCAATCGGCGTTCCTCGCGGTCATCGGGGCACACGCGGACTCCAGCACGGTCGCCGGCTTCATGGAATGGATCCGGCAGCGACCCGGCCTTGTGCCGATCATCGAAACGCCGAACCTGGTCGCGATCGGCGCACCGGATGCTGCGCAGCTCGTTCTTCCGCATGGCCAAGGCGTGATCTGGGGACATGTGTTCGAGCGATCGAGCGGCGTACGTGTCGTAAAGGCGGGCCAACCCGACCTGGCCCGAGCGGATGCCGAGCACTTCCTGTCACGCTATTGGGGCGGGTATCTGGCAGTGCGCACGCATGGCGGGGGAATCGAGCTGCTGCGCGATCCCTCCGGCGGCGTCGCGGGCTACCACTGCGAGCTGGATGGGTGCCATTTCGTCACGACGCAGCCCAGGCTGCTTTTCGAGTCCGGCCTCCTGCGTCCGGAGATCGACTGGACGATCGTGGCGCAGAGCCTCGCCTTCAGCGACCTGAGGCCAGCGGCGACGGCGTTGCGGGGGGTAAGCGAGCTGTTGCCAGGCGTGGCCGCCCAGGTTGAGAACGGCCGATGCGAGACCCGATGCGCCTGGTCGCCCTGGCATTTCGCGCGCCCCGAGGCAGAGATCCGCGACAGACAGACGGCGATCGTCGCGCTCAGAGCCGCGATCGGGATGACGCTGGAAGCGTGGGGCCAGTGTCTCGCCCGGCCGTTGCTCGAGATCTCCGGCGGCCTCGACTCCTCGCTGGTTGCGGCCGGCCTCGGCCTCGCGTCATCCGCCCGGTGCCTGACCTTCGGACCGCCCCCAGGCGACCCGGACGAAAGGCCCTATGCCCGCGCGGTCGCAAACCATGTCGGGCTGGAGCTCATCGAGCTCCTGCCCGATGTCGAAGCCATCGATATTGCAAGGTCCGACGCGGGCCATCTCCCTCGTCCATGTGCGAGGGCATTCAGCCAAGCGCTTGACCGCCCCATCCAGGTGCTCGCGCGGGAGTTCGGGATCGATGCCTTTGTCGGAGGAGGCGGCGGGGACAGCGTATTCTGCCACCTGCAGTCGGCGCTGCCGGTGCTCGATCGGCTCGAACGCGAAGGGTTTGGCATGGGCATGCTGACCACCGCGCTCGACATTGCCAACCAGTCGCGCACCAACGTCTGGACGGTCCTTCGCACCGCAGCGCGGCGGTGGCGTCGGCGTAGAAGTCGCTTGCCTAGCGCCCGGCCGAACCGATTCCTCGCACGCGACTGCGTTGCCACGCTGCCCTGGCCCGCAGGAAACCCATGGCTCGAGGCACCCGCCCATCTGGGACTGGGCAAGAAGCGCCACGGCTGGGCGATCCTCGCGATTCATAATCATCTGGAAGGCTATGGCCGCGAGGCATTGGCCCCCCACTATTCCCCGCTGATGTCACAGCCGATCCTCGAAACGGCCCTCGCCATCCCCACCTGGCTGTGGATCGAAGGCGGCAACAACCGGGTGATCGCGCGCGAGGCGTTTCGCGATCTGCTTCCTGCCTCGATTATCGATCGTCGGACCAAGGGTGGGTTCGACACATTCGCGGTCCAGCTGATCGAGGCGAACCGGCCCGTTATCGAGAACATGCTACTTCACGGTGCCCTTGCGCGTGAGAACCTGCTCGATCCGACCGCGATCGAGGACTTTATTCGCGGACGCCTCGCCGACAATGAAGGTGTCGCCGAGCTACTAGCGCTGGTCGACGCCGAAGCCTGGGTCAGCGGCTGGGAGCGATACTCACTTTGACAGCTGCCGCTCCATCGCTTGCCAGCGTCCGAACTCGAGCTGGCGAGCCGGGTCGGCAGACCGGACCCCCCGCAGCCAGAAATCGAACCAGTCGAGGGTGCGCAGATAAATAGCCTGGCGATGGACGGGCCGCGTCTTGATGTGGTTCTCGCCCGCGAAGACGTACATCTCGACCGGGGCGCCATGTCCCTTGAGCGCCGCGAACGGTTCGGCGGCCGCCCGCACTTCATTGTCGGGAAGCTGCATCAGCAACGGGACGCGGATGTGCGACGCATTGAGCGAGAGCGACTGGGGCTTCCAATAGTCGCGACCATCCGCGCCGGCCACCGGATAGCCCCATCGCGCCCCCGAGGCGGTGTAGCTCGGTCCGAGGACGAACATCATGCCGGGCTCGTCGCAGCACGAGCTGATCGCAGCGGCGGCAAAACGCTTCGAGTTGTTGAGCGCAAACTGGACAGTGCCGCTGCCGTCGCTGAAGCCCGTGATCCCGATCTTGGCTGGATCCACGGTGCCGGTGGCGATCACCGCGTCGATTCCCGCATCGAGCGAGCGGAAGATGCGCCTGCGCTCGGCCCAACCTGTGACATTGACGCGCTGTGCCTCGTCGACATCCCTGGCCAGCAGCATGGCGGGCAACGGCTCGGGCTTTTGAAAGCTGAGCACCGCGAAGCCGTGGCTGGCGAAAAGATGGATCGGATACTCGTCGCCCGTCCCGCCGCGCATGAATCCACGGCTGAGATACTGCACGATCAGCAGGGGATGCCGCGCGCCGGGCTTGTGATCGGGCGGCAGCACCAGGTCGCCGAACGAAGCTACGCCGTCCCGGTCCGTCCATCTCAGCCGCACCGTCTTGCCCATGCTGATGCCGGCAAATTGCGGGTTGGGATCGAAGATGGGGGCGTATCCGCCGTCGGCCAGGTCGACCCGAACGATCGCGCGCGGCTCTGACGCCCGCTCGCGCGCGCAGTAGAAGTCCCGGGCGGCGATCTGGCAATTCGCGAGCAGGTCGATCGTCTCGAACAGCTTGACGGGCGCGGCATCGCTCCCGACCCGCCAGCGAAAGAAGATCGTCCGGCCCCCATTCGCCGCGCTCGGCCCGCGCATCACGATCAGCTCGTCGGCACCGCGCCACCATAAGCCGGAGATATGGTCGCGACAGAGGTCCGCGGAGCAGCGAATTTCGCGACCAGCGACGTCGAGATGAAGATCGCTGGGGCCGAACGGCAGCTCGGGATCGCGCAGCGAGGTCCAGGCGCGCCAGCCACCCGGCGCTTCGGCGAACAGGTCCGTGCCAGCCGGCCGCGGCCGGCCGGTGCGTGTGAGCGCATCGGCCTCCTCAGCCGTCACGGCGCGAGCCTTCCCGGTCGCCAGGCTGACTTCCTGATAGTCGATCGGAAGGGGTAGCCGCGGGTGCGGGCGCACGTCGCGCGCCAGCCAAAACCGTTCGTCGTAAAGAAATCCGCTCGCCTCTTCGCGGTCGATCTCGGCCTCGCCCGCCGCCAGCGAGGCCCGGGTAGTGACGATCAGCCGGTCGCCTGCGGCGCTCCAGGCGACGCTGAGAACCTCGGTCGGCAGATGAGTGACCGCGCCCGCGGCACTTCCGTCGAGCCTCACGCGCCAGGCCTGAGTGATGCCGGCATCGCGCCGCAGATAGGCGACGGATTTGCCGTCGGGGCCCCAGACCGGGGTTCCGGGTCGCACGACGCCGCTCACGATGCCCGGTACCCCGAACACGTCGTTGGTGCCGACGATCGGCTCGCCGCCGACGTCGAGCAGTTTTGGCGGAGCGCTGCCATCGAGCGTGAGAAGGACCACGCCGATGCAATAATTGTCGCGGGCGACCTCGGCGCGCCGCAGCGTGAGCACGGCGAGCCGGCCATCGGGCGAGAGCGCGAACGAGTCGCCACCGCCCTCCGCTCGGCCGAAGTCCGCAAGCTCGACCAGATCCTGCGCGGTGATCGACCGCGGACCTGTTGCCGTCCTGGGGGAGGACGGCAACAGGCGCTCCTTGCAATCAGCCGGCGTTGCGTGCGCCGCGGCCATATTGTTCGGGAGCGTAGCGGCGAGGAGCAGCGCGCCGAGCGCGCTCACCATTTCTTCGTGACCTGGAGCGAAATCACGCGACCATAGGGCGTCGCGTTCTCGCCATCATAGCCGTAGGTGGCGGTGCCGATCAGGTAGCTGACGCGGGGCGGGTCGCGGTCGAAGATGTTGCTGCCGTTAAGCGCGATCCGCAGGCCGCGAAGCGGACCCTTTTCCGCGCCGAACTCATAGCCGAGGTTCAGATCGAATGTGGTCCAGGAGGACACCCGCACGGCCGGGGTGACCGTTTCGTTGCGGTAGCTGTCGGCATAGTTGGCGAAGAGGTTTGCGCTGAACCCGCCACTCGACCAGCCCGCATGGGCCCGGATGCGCAGATTGATCGGACTGCCGACCATGTCGACGACATCGATCGGCTTCGACGTTTCGGTCAGCTGCTGATTGATGTGGAAGATGTAGGTCGCTGTGGCGCCGATCTCGGCATGTCCGCCGCCCACATCGAAGCCGTAGCCGACATCGAGGTCGAGCCCGGATTGCTTCACGACCGACAGGTTCGTCAGCCGCGCGTCGACGACCGCGACGAACGGGGCGGTGCGCGGGATGCCGGTAAGGTCGAGATAATAGGGCGAATCGAAGAGTTCGTTGACGCGCGCCGCCGAGGGATTGACCTCGGTGACCGGCGCATAGACGTCGCGGTCGACGAGGAAGCTGTTGATCCGCGTCGCGACCGAGCCGATGCGGTCGCGATAATCCACATTGAACCAGGTCATGCCGAAGTGCAGTCCCGGGATCCCAGCCGGCGTCACGTCGAGCCCCAGCGTCCACGTCGTCGCGCGTTCGGGCTTCAGGTTCGGATCGTTGCCTCGCAGCACCAGGATGTTGGACGTCCCGGTGGGCGATCGCGGATCGGGCGCGGGATAAGCGAAATAGCCGATCGAATCCGGATCCTGGCGAAGCTCATCGAAGATCGGCGCGCGGAACGACTTGCCGAAGCTACCCCGCAGCTTGACCCCACGCACCGGCTCCCAAGAAAGTCCGAGCTTCGGGTTCGTGGTGCGGCCGAAATCGCTATAGTCCTCCGCTCGGATGGCCGCCGACAGATCGAGGCGCCGGAACAGCGGAACGTAGGCATTCTCCCCGAAAACCGGAAGCAGGAGTTCGGCGTAGACGCCTTTGACGGTGCGGGTGCCCGGAAGCGGGGCCGGCGCGAGACGGGTCGGGACCAAAGAGGACGCGTAGACCGACCCACCGAAATCGCGATACCGATCCTGGCGGTATTCGCCGCCCACCGCTAGCCGCACGTCGCCGGCCGGCAGCGCGAACAGCGGCCCATCAGCGCGCAGCGTCGCCGCCCAGACGATCCCGTCATAGTTGCGGCGGCTATAGCCGCGGATCGAGTCGATCGTCGCCGGGTTGGTCGCGGGGCCGTCGCCGAACAGATTATAGGCCGTCGCCGGATTGGTGTCGGCAAGCGCCAGCGCCAGACGGGCGGTGTTCACCCGGTTGAGCAGCGAATAGGATTCACGCTGCTGGCCCCAGCTGCCATGCGCGTCTACCGTCCACCGCCCGAGGGTCGCCTCGAGGCCGGCGGTTCCGGTAAAGGCGCGTACCTGGCCGTGATAGGTCTCATTGCCCAGATCGCGCGTGAAGCTGTAGTTCACCCCCACCGGCTGGTGCGTGCCGATCGGATCGACATAAAAGGGATTGGTGACGGGGACGGTGCGACGCGCCGGGCTGCTCGCCGCCAGCGCCTGGTCGAAGTTGCGCCACGTCGCGAGCCCGTGCGCATAGAATCGCAGATTGGGAACGATGTCCTGGCTCAGCGCGAAGAATAGGGTGTGCCGCTGCTGCTCCGGAAGAAGGTCGACGCCGTAAAATGCGTCGCCACGGTTCGACGTGCCCGCCGTGAGACGCGCGGCGGTCAGGCCCCTCCCGTCTTGTCCGTAGGGAATGGCGAAGGTCTGTCCGCCCGCGACGATCGTGCCGGGGTTCGAATAGATGCTGCGCCGGTCGGGACCACCGAACGGCCGCAAATCCTCGGTCGCATAGACCCGGTCGGCGGCTTGAAGCCGATCGCGATGGTAAAATTCGTAGGCGATGACGGCGTGCCCAGTTGTCCAGCTCGTCCCGAACAGCTGGCTGAACTGATATTCCTGGAAGTCGCCATCGGCTGTACCGATCCGGAAGCTGGTCTCCGCGCCCTTGAAGTTCAGGCGCGGAACGATGTTGACGACCCCTGCCACCGCGTCAGAGCCGTAGATGGCCGACGAGCCGTCCGGCACGATCTCGACCCGTTCGATGATCGAGGCAGGAATGACCGAAATGTCGGCGAAGGTCCCCGAAACGCCGCCCAGCGGCGGCCGGTCGCCATTGATCAGGACCAGCGTCGAGGTAGCGCCGAGGCCGCGCAGATTGACGCCGGAGCCGCGCGACACGTTCCCGTTTCCTGCCGCGGTCAGAAGACCGCTGGTGGTCTCGTTCGCACCGCCCATATAGTTTTGCGGGATCGACTGGACGATCTGCTGCGTGGTCGCAAAGCCGCCCTTGGTGATGTCCGATCGATCGAGCGTGAGCACCGAGACGCCGACCGGCGCCTGGCCGCGAATCCGGGTACCCGTGACGAGGATCTCGCCGCCGCCTTCAGTGGGTTCGTTTCCCTCCAGGCCGACATCGTCGCGTTGCACCACCAGCGTGCTGCCGACCAGCACCGCCCGCAAGCGGCTGCCGCGCAGCAGCTGCGACACCGCCTGGTCGGGACGAAAGCGCCCCTTGAGCGCCGGTGCACGCATTCCGGCGACGAGCTCGGTCGGCACGATGACCTGGGTGCCCGACTGCCGCGCGACTGCCCGCAAGGCGATGCCGAGATCCTGGCTCGGCATGTCGAAGTCACGGGCGTCTTCCTGCGCCAGCGCCGACGGTGCGATCATCACCAGGGCCGTGCCGGCAAGTGCCAGTGCGCCCAATTTCCACACTCTCATGTATCGCTCCCCATTCATGCGCCGCCGATTTGGCGGTCTGGGGTGCGAGACGAGGTTGCGCGGAAAACCCGCCCAAAATTATTTCGTGGTGACGCACATCATGGGCGGCGGAGGATCAGATCGCCCTGCGGCGAACGTTCGACCCGCAGCGAAAAGGCGGCGGCGAGGGCTGCCGCGAGCTCGTCGATCGGCAGCGGCCTGAACCCGCCGGTCACGCGCTGCGTGGCCAGCGCAGGGTCGCCCAAGCGGATCTTGCGCGCAGAGTAGCGATTGGTCTGCTCGAGCACGTCGCCCAAGGCCACGCCGTCAAAGTCGAGCATCCCGGAGACCCATTGCTGCAGCCCGGGCGATGCCTTGACGACCTCCGGGCGACGCTGACGGTCGATGAAGCACTCACCGGGCGCGAGCCGCGTGACCGCGGCCACGCCCCCCGCGGGCGCGAGGCCGCGGACCTCGACCGCCCCGCGCAGCAAGCTGACCCTTACCCCTCCCGGCTCGAACCCGACATCGAACATCGTCCCGAGCGCAGTGACGGTCCGACCGCCCGCCTCGACCTGGAACGGGCGTGCCGCATCGTGCGCGACATCGAAGCGCGCGCGGCCGCGCACCAGCCGGACCTGGCGCAGCTCCTTGGTCAGCCGCACTTCGATCGCGCTGTCGGTGTCGAGCGTCACCGTCGTGCCGTCGGCAAGCTTGACGCTGCGGATCTCGCCGATCCGCGTCGCCTGGGGCTGGGCTGCGGCCATCTGCGGGACATCACCGCCACCGATCGGCGAGCGGAAGAACCACAGGCCACCAAGGACGATCAGGACCAATGCAATCGCCGCAAAGGCCGGACGGGCGCCTGGCATCTCCCAGATCGGGGGCCGCCGTTCGGGAAGCCGGCGGTTGCGTCCCATCTCCGTGTCGACAATCCCACCTGCCGTCAGCCAGCGCGCGCCGGCCTCCTCATAGGCCTTGGCATGTGCCGGATCGGCCGCATGCCACCGCTCGAACGCGGCGCGAAACTTCTCCGCGTCGGGACTGCGCATCCGCGCGAACCAAGTCCCGGCTTGCTTGAGATCCGCTGCGCTGAGACCATCCTTCGTTCCCGGACCAGGCATCAGTCCCTGCCCGCGTGCTGAAGAAGCATCGTCATTGCCTTGGCCATTTGTTTCTCGACACCCGATACGGACATTCCCGTCCGTTCTGCAATCTCGTTATAGCTTAGGCCGTCCAGGCGATGCGCCATGAATATTTCCCGAGTCTTGGGCTTCATCCGACGCATTACCGCCTCGACGCGCGCGAGACTATCGCGTGCTTCGAGCCGGGACACTTCATTTGCCGCCGAAATGGCGTCTTCATCAAACGGAACATGCAGCAGCTCGCCCCGGCCGGACGCGCTCTTTGCACGGTCGCGCAGCAGGTTGCGAGCCACCTGACGCAAAAAGGCGCGCGGACGCGCGATCGGCTCGCTGCGCGACTGCTCGCTCTGGGCCAGCCGGAGAAAGGCCTCTTGGGCGACGTCGCCAGCATCGTCGGGGTTGGAGCGGAAACGAGTGATGAACCGGACCAGGGCGTGATGCTCGTCGCGGTAGATCATCTCCAGCGCGAGCGGTGGTGCAGCACTTTCATCGGCACCACCGAGCGCAGGCAGGTTCGACGGACTGGGGGGCGACATCAGTCCACCGTCCGTCCGTAGTGTTCGCTGCCCGACCCAGCCATGGCATCCACGCCCCGTCTCCCGAATGCGAGACGGGCCGGCAGAAAGCCGGGTGTTGAGAACAAGTTTGAGGACTTGCGCCGACGCCTTTAGCCGCGAACGGCCTGAACATGCGCGTCGGCCACCCGGCCGCTAGTGCCTGGATAGGGATCTCAAACGAGGTTCTCACGCCTCGGCGCCGCACTTTCAGTGGCGCGTTCCAAGACTAGGATTGGAACGGTTGAAAAGGCAAGCCAATCGGGAACACGAGGAATCGTAACCACTTCGGACAAATCTTCGCTGTCACTGCAACCAAAAAGTCGCACGCGCCGGAGGCGCCAAACAAGGGGCGCACCCTTGCAGGCGGACGGCCGTCGCGGCGGCGTGCGCGCGGGCCTGTGGGCCAGCCGCCGCCGTGACCCCCGGCCGATCGCAAGCGTGCCACGCGGGGCCAAAGACGCGCGGACCCCGACGCCTTCGCCAGAAGGCGCGGAGCACGCTCCGCTGGTCCCCCGCGTTCACCTCCTCGTTCCCGCATTTAGCGATGACTTGTGCTTTAGTTGCGAGTCACCTGATCAGCCTGAGGTGGCGCGCGAAGATCGGCCGCTGTGTCTCCCGTGCGCTGGCGCCGGGATAGCGTTTGCGGACATTGGCAACGTCCTCGGCGTGGCGCTTGAAGATCGCGTCACCCCGCGTGTACGCGATCGCGTCTCGGATCTTCGGGTCATCAAACGGCGTCGATGCGCATTCGATCGTCTCGTATCCGCCATCCGCATTGAGCGCCGTGATGATCGCGACATGCCCCGGCGTGCAAATGCGTCGTACTTGGCCTCAAGTTCGCACTGCGCATAGGTCAGCGGCAGTGTCGCATACGAAGGGTAAATGACGATATCCCGCGGCTTGGGCTCGGCCGTCACGCTGAAGAGTTGGCTGCCAGTGGCACGATTGGCATCGAGGAAGATCGCGTCGGTTGAGAGCCGGCTCGGGAGATGCTGTCTGGGCCAGCGGCCAAGACCGAAGCACCAGGCCACGAACCCGCTACAGCCCGTGCCCCAACCCGTTGGCCAATTGTCCCGGTCGCCGGGGGGCGGATTGTTCCCGAACGCATATCTCGTTTGCCTGTCACGCGCTGACAGCGGCCGTGCTCTTACACGATCGACAGCAACGAAAGGTGGCTGAAGTGCCATTGCACGGCCCGGCGGTGGCGAGGCGGCCACAAGGACCGTCCCGGCTGCGATCCCGCCGGTCACGCTCCTGCGATCGATTTGCTGCTTTATGAGTGTGTTTGCCCCAGCTCACCGCCGGCGGCGAGGATAGCTCAAGCCAAGCACGCGCATAGACGAAGTGACTGTCCTGCTCCGCACCCCCATTTCTTAGAATGGCGGCCCCACAACTTGGGGAGGATGAATGGCGTCGTGACCGCGGGTTAACCATCCGCCGCGCAACTCGCCAGAGGGGCATGGATGATCGAGGTTCATTTTCTGCGCTATGCGCTGGCGGCGGCCGACAGCGGCAGCTTCAGCCAGGCTGCGGGACAGTTCGGCGTGAAGCAATCGACGCTCAGCAAACATATCCAATATCTGGAGGAACGGCTCGGCGTCGCACTGTTTCGCCGCTCAAACCGTGGCGTGGTGCCGACCGAGCTGGGTCACGGCATCCTGCGCAAGGCCCGCCAGATCGTCGAGGATGTCGACGCGCTTGACCGGGACTGCGCGGCAATCGCCCGGGGCACGGCTGGCCAATTGCGGTTCGGATTTCACGGATCGCTTGGAAGCGGCGACCTTTCGGCGGTCATTCGCGACTTTCGGGCATCCTGGCCCGATGTCGAATTGGCGGCGCGCGAACGAAGCCGGTCGCGGCTGCTCCGCGCGCTGGAGCGCGACCAGCTCGACGTCGCAGTCATCAGCGGGCAGGCGCGGCGGCCCGGAATCCTTTCCCTGTCCTTCTGGAGCGAGGAGGTGTTGATCGGGCTCGATCGCAGCGATCCGCTTTGCGCGCGTGATCCGCTCTACTGGACCGACCTGCGCGGCGCGACCTTCATCGTCAGCAAGGTGGATCCGGGGCCGTTCCTCAATGATCTGGTCACATCGCGGCTGTCTGGCCCCGGCTTCGGACCCAGTGTCAAGGTCCAGGACGTTCGCCGTGAGAATCTCTTCTCCTTCGCAGGAAATGGCTCCGTGATCGTCACGACCGGCGTCGCCCGCGAGGATCAGGGCTTGATGCTTCGTCCGGTGCACGATGCGTTCGGCGTCACACACCTTGAGCAGGCGATCCATTGGCGCCGGGACAATGACAGCGCCGCCTTGCGGCGTTTCCTCGACATGCTGGCGCATCGCTACGGAAGGTCCGTGCCCGCACAATGAGTGTCGCAGGAAACTCGAAGGGCCGCCGCGCGAGGGGGGAGCGCGGCGACCCTTCCCGCTGACCGGCTGTCCCAGGGGGCTTGGGGACAGCCGGCGCGGATCAGCGCGGGCCGGTGATGCTATTGGTCGCCTGGTTGCCGATCGCGACCGCGCTCAGCTTGTTGCCACTCAGCGCGACGCTGCTGCCGGACAGCGTGGAGAGCGGCAGGGTCAGCTGGCTGCCGACCGCCAAGGCGCTCACCGGGCCGTAATTGACCTGGCTGCTGACCAGGGCAGCGCCCTGCGGCCGGGCGGGCGACGACAGGCCGATCATGTTGGACGCGCTGTTGCCATAGGCCGCGGCCGAGACGCTGCTGCCCGTGACCGCGACGGAAGCCTGGTTCATGCCCGCGAGCGGACCATTGAACGCGGCGCCGACGAGGCTGTCCGCCGACGCGGTGACTCCGCCATAGTTGGTCTGGACGTTCAGCAGCGGCGCCCCGGCCTCGGCCCAACTGTCGTAGCGACCGACCTCTGCCGAACCCGGCGCGGCCATCGAAGCGCCGCCGCGGACCTGCAGCTGGTTATCGGCGGCGTTGCCGCGGGCCAGCGCGCTGACGCTGTTGTCGGTGATCGCCACCGAGGAAGCGTCGATCATCGGCGTCGCCAGGGGCGAGGCGCGATAGCCGCCATCGAACGACGCGGTCGCCGCGACGCTGGCGGTGCTGGTCTGCATGCTGCCGAGCCCGCCCATCGTGCCGCCGCCGATGCTGTCGATCTCCACGGCATTCTTCGCCCGGTTGGCTGTCGCCTCGGCGGTGGTGGCGTTGCCGTCGATCGCGAAGCGCGAGCTTGCCAGGCCGATCCCGGCATCGCCGTTGACGACCGTGGTGACCGCATCGGCGGTGATGCTGCCGCCGGCGAACTGCAGGTTGCCGAGCACGCCATCGCCCGACATCTCGGTGGTCGAACCGATCTCGGCCCGCGGCATGCGCCCGGTGAGCGTGGACGCTTTGGAAGCCGCCACCGACAGGAGATTGTCGGCCTCGTTGACGACGGCATAGGCCTGGTTGGCATTGTCCTTCACCGAGACCGCCGAACCGTCCAGCGACCCCGGCGCGATCAGCATCTGGATCGACTGGGCCTTGCTGGTCAGCTGGGCATATTGCGCCGAGGACAGAGCCGAGCCCGGCGCCGGCACGCCGTCGGCGCCGAGACCGGCGGCATCGACCGACAGGTGGTTGGCGACGGTGTTGCCCGCCACCGTGGACGCCGTGCCATTGCCCTCGATGCGGTAGGTCGAGCCATAGGCGCGCGAGTCACCGAGCATGCCGAACCGGCCCGCCACCTTGCTGCCGATGACGACCGCGTCGCCCTCGGCCCCCGACAGGCCGAGCGTCTGGCTGCTTGCCAGCGCATAGTCGGCGGCGGCGCCATAGCCGTCGGACAGCGGCCCCGAAACCGCCGCGTCATGGCCGCTGCCATTGGCGAGGCTGGCGCCCTCGATGCGCATCGTGCTCGACGCCGAGTTGCCGATGGCGGTGCCGCTCAGCGCATTGTCGCGTACCGACAGGTCCGAGGCGAGCACGGTCGCCGGCAAGGCGAGCATCACGCCGAGCGGCTCGACGCTGTCGCCGCCGCGGACGCGAATCCCGCCCTGCCCGCTCTGGACATTGTTGAGGTCGGCGCTGGTGCGCAGCAGCGGTGCGGCGAGGCTGAGGCTGTTGGTGGCGGCATTGCCGGTCGCGCCCGCACTCACGCGGTTGCCATCGGCGGCCAGCGTCGACTGTTCCACCGGCCCGAGCACGCCGAGCTTGAGCGCGCTGGTCGTCTGCGCGCCGATGGTCGATTGCCCGAAGTCCTGGACGTTCTGGACGCTGAACGCCGCGGTCACGCTCGAGCTGTCGTCGGTACCCGTCGATGCGGTGCCGACCGGCCCGGACCCCGGAAGACCGAGCGTGTCGATGCCGGCCGCCGCGACATCCAGCTGGTTGCCCTCGGCGAGGTTGGCGACTGCGACAGCGCGCGCTTCATTGTTGGAGAGCGAGAGCTGCGATCCCGAGGCCGTGCCCAGGATGTTGGTGCGGATGCCGCCCAGCGCATCGGCCTCGATCGCGGCATCGCCGGCGCGCTGGACACCGGTCAGATTGGCGGCCGCACCGCTACCCGAGAGGGTGCTCGCCTGCACCGTCATATTGTTGTCCGAGCGGTTGCCATAGGCGCCCGCGGCGATCGCATCGGCGTCGTGCCGGGCGGTCGAGTCCGACAGCTGGCCGTAGACGATCAGGTGGAACGGGTCCGAATCCGGCGCGCCGCCCGCGCGGGCGGTGACCGAGCCGTTCTGCTCCTGATGGCTGAGCGAAGCGAAGGCTGCCGCGACCGAGGGATCGCCCTCGGCAGGGACGAGCGAGGCGGGGCCGGCATCGCCGGCGACGGTTGCATTCGCGGCGGTGACCGTGAAGTCGCTCGAGAGGCTGTTGCCATAGCCGAGCGCCCGGACGAGGTTGCCGGTCATCGCGATATCGCTGCCGAAGGTCGCGCCGGCATTGATCCGGAGTGCGCTCTCGTTGGTCGAGACCACCGCCGAGCGCGCGTCATTGGCCTGGAAGCCGAGAATACCGCCGGCGAGCGGTGCCTGGAGCGCACCCAGCGACAGCTGCGCGGTCGCGTCATTGCCGGTCGCCTGGGTCTCGATCCGGTTGGCGTCGAGCGCGAGGGTGCTCGCACGGCTGGTGTCGGAGTAGATCCCGATCACCCCGCCGGTGCTCGTCGCGGCGGCGGTCGCCGCGGCACCGCGCTGCACGGTGACCAGCAGCGCATCGCCCGACGCGGATATCCCGCCATTGCCCGAGGTGAGCCGGGTGACCCGGTCCTGGGCCGAGATGTCCGCCGCATCGAGCGCGAGTTGGCTGTCCGACTGGTTGGCGCGAACCGAAGCCGTCACGGTGTTGGCGCGAAGCGCGACGTCGGACGTGTCGACCGGCGGCGCCCCCACCAGCACCGAGAAGTCGCTGGTATCGGCGAGCGCCTGGACATGATCGGCGCGCTGGCTGCTGGTGACGACGCGCGCGCCCGCGACCTGGTCGGCGGTCTGCGCGCTGGCCGGCGTGACGGCAAGCATCGCCGCGAGCGCGGCGGTGGCGGCGCCGATCATCAGCGCAGTACGGGAATGAGAGATGCGGGACATGGGGGTACTCCAGTTCAAAGGGATGAGGATCATTCTGGTCGGGCAATCGGGCTGGGGTGTCGGCGCCTCCCTGCGATCGAGGGGTTTTTGGGCTCAGCCGCCGATGCGGAGGCGCGCGAGGTCCTGCGCGCCCGCATCGCTGCGATGGAGGGTCGTGTCCGAGGCAGCCGGCCGCCAGCGAAGCACGATGCGATCCTTGGCGGTGCCGCGCGCCGCAAGCGCCTCGACCACCGCCGCGATGCGCTGATCGGTCAGCGCGTCGCGCTTGGCCGGCTCCAGCACTTCGATGTCGCGCGCAGCGATGCGCAGCTCGATCGGCGCCGCGCGCGCCGCGCTGGCGACGCGGTCGAGCGCCGCCAGGGCCGAGCCGCCGAGATCGGACGACCCCGGCTCGAAAAGCACCGCGACGCCGCCGCCGCTTCCCGGGATCGGCCCGGTCGCACTGTTGAGTGCGGTAGCGGTATTCACCGCCTGCTTCACGACCGTGTCGGCAGGTCCGGCAAAGCGAATGGGCGGAAATGCCGGCGGCGCATCCCAGGACCGCATCGCGATGCAGGTGGCGGGATCGACCCCCGCGACCGCGCCCACCAGGCGCAGCGTCGCTTCCTCGAGCGTGGTGCGGATGCCGAGCTGCAACGGCTCCTGGCCCTTTGCGCCGAGGTTCAGGTCGAACAGCTCGGAGCCGAAGAAGCGGAACGTGTTGAAGCCGACCTCATAGCCGGTGAATTGCTTGGTCAGGCTGACTGTCCGGGCGACCAGCAGCGAGCGGGTATCGACGATGCGCAAATCGATCGCGACCGACTGGGTATAGGTGCGCAGCTTGGGGCCGACCTGTCCCAGACGCACTTCCGCGCCGCCCGAGCGGATATTGTAGTTGAGCTCGGTGATGCCGCCGACGATGTAATAGTCCGAGGCGGCGATGCTCCCGCCATAATAGGGCAACCATGGCACGCTCGATGCGCCGTCCGCGCCGCGCACCGCATGAGCGCTGCCGTCGCCGAGCTGGCGGCGATCGGTATAGCCAAGCTCGCGTTCGCCGATCGTCGGATCGAAGCGCTCAGCCAGCGTCACCGGGCCGGCCAGCTTGCCCAGAGCCGAGGAGACCATGAGCGCGCCGCCCTGGGTGATTGCGGTGCCTTCGTTGACAGAATATTTACCGGTGAAGTCGCGGACATCACCGACCGCGATCACGAGATGGGGCCGCGCAGCTGCCGAGAGCTGGGCACTGAAGCACGCGAAGCCCGGGTCCATCGGCGTGCGGTTGTCCCGCGCGGCGGCACCGATCAGCACCGGCTCCTCGCCGGGCGCCAGACGTTGCTGGGTCAGGCTGACACAGCCGCTCAGCGCTGGAAGCAGCAGGCTTGAGATCAGGAACCGTGAACGGCTGCGCGAGCGGCAGGCAGGATACGCGGGCATCAGTTGATCGCCCCGAAGCCGCACGCCGTGCTGCCATGGACGCTGGCGCGCTGGTCACCGGAATTTGTCTGCGAGGAATTGAGCGCCTGCCAGGCAGGGCCATCGGCGGTCGCCGCGGTAGAGCCGATCGCGGTCGAGGCGACCGGGCCGAGATTGCGCTGATCGAGCGCGAGATCAGCGCGATCCCCGGCAGAGGAGGAATTCTGGTTGCCGGTCGCGGCCGAAGTGGCGCCGGCCACCGTGGGAGAATTGGCGACTGCGCTCTGCGCGCCGCTGTTGCCCACCGCGCTCGCCGCCACCGAGCAATTATACTGACGTGCGATCGTCGTGTTGTAGACGGGGGCCGCGTAGAGTCCCCCGCGAGCCCGGGCGATCAGGTCGGCCACGGCGGCCCGAGCGGCCAGATCCTGGGGAGCCTCGAACTGCCAGGCCCGGTTCTCGCCCACCTCTTGCGCCAGTGCCGGCGTTGCCGCCAGCGAGGCGAGCAGCGTTGCGGCCGCACCCAGGCGCAGCCGGCGTGGAACCAAGAAATCGAACCCCTTCAACATGGCGATGCTCCTTTCGCCGGCGCGGAAGCGCGGCGTCGGGGGCAAGGAAAAGGAGACAGAAATCCGGGGCCGCAACAGCTTTCGGCGCCGGTCGTACCCTGGCGTGGAAGTAGAAAGCCGCGGCGGGGCGACGCGGGCGCGGAGTTCCCGGGCCGTCGCGCATCAGATGCGCGGCAAAGTCCTACGCGCCGCGAGTCGCGGCCGCAATGCGTCCCGCTGCGGCCCCCGCTTGCGAGACGATGGACGCGTCGTCATCCTCACGATGTGAAGCACCATTATGTTCCTCAATTTCTGCTGCGGCGTTGGGCGAATGCCCAGGGCAAGGTGCAGAATCTCAGCGTCCGGCACGGCCGGGTCGTGTGCAGCGCGAGGATGCCCGAATATACCGGGTACGAGAACGGGCTCTACGCCATCGTCGCGGCCTCGCTGGGACTCTCGCCCGATCATCTCGAGCGCAGCTTCTTCAGTCCGATCGACAATGATGCCGCCAAGGTGCTCGAAAAGTTCGAGCAGCATGCCGAGATCAGCGCCGACGATCATCGTGCTTGGACGCTCTTCCTCAGTTCGCTCCGCATCCGACAGCCCGACGTGCTGGCGCATTTGCGCAAGCAAGGCCTCGCGCTGCTGAAATCAGTGCTTGCGGAGCGCGACAAGGATACGCTGCCGGAAGGTTGGCCATCGACCGAGGCATGGTTCGCCGAGCATTTCCCCGGCGCGCTCGATGCGGCGCCGCTGCTCCACTGGCTGCCGGGCATGATTCGGCAGGACGGCGTTATGGATGCGTTCGCCGGCCTGCGCTGGTGGTTCCGGGAATTCGATCCGGCAGGTCCCAGCCTGCTTCTGTCCGATTTGCCGATTCACTGGGAAGGCGGCTTTCACCAACCGGGCTTCATGATCCAGCTGCCTGTCGCACCTCACCGGGTCTTTTTCGGCGCACGCTCGGCAGCCACCGAGCAGTTTCTCGATCAGCTGGCTGCCGCCGAGCTCATCGCGCGGATCAATCGGACCTCTATCGCCGCATCGACCGACAGGCTCTGGGCCTCGGACGGGCCCGAAGCGCTGGCGGTGATCGAGGCCAATTTCGATATCATGGGCGCCAATGTCACGCCGTTCGGGTCGATCATGCCGGCGGCGTGAATGCCTCAAGCAGCCGCAGCACATTCAACGATCCTCGCTGCGCGGCGCCAGGACAACCCGCACCTCGACGGTGGGCAGGTCCAGTCGCCGTCGCGGCAGACGACCGGGCCCGCCTCCGGCCTTCTCGACAAGCCCGCACGGGGATCTCCCACCCGGAGCGCGAGCGCGTGACAGGTCAGCCAGTCGGCGAGCAAGCGCGACGCTACGGCGAAGCGGCATGGTTAGCGCGCCGCCTGCCTGATCTTCGCGAATTCGCGGTCTCCCGCCATGAACTGGGCGAGCATCGGCACGATTAGCTTGGTCGGCCCCTGCGATGCCTGGCCGGTCTGCGCGGCATGCGCCTCGGCATAGGCGACGAGGTCACGATGGACATCGGCGGGCATGTCGATCGTCAGCTTGACGGGCTTGTCGTCGGCGATCGGTCCCAATCTCAACGTCATTTCGAGCCTCCGTCGGCCGAGGTAAACACGATGTCGCGGGTCACGATCACCCGCAGCTGGAACCCGGGCCGGATCGTCAGTGTCGGCTGGACACCCATCTGGCGGCGGACAAGGTCCTGCCCGGTCCGCCCGATCGACTGTGCGCTACCCTGCCGCAGCGCCCGGATGAGATCGTCATCGTCGCTGCTTCCGACCTCGGTGCCGACACTGAGCAATGTCGAGATCAGCGCGGCGCGAAGCATGCCGCCCCAATGCTGGTTCACGCGATCCTCGAGCCCCGAATAGCCAGCCGCATCGGCGCCGGGCAGCCGGTCGAGCTGGAGCGCTCGGCCATCGGGCAGAATGAGACGGTCCCAGGCGAGCAACACGCGGTTCTGGCCGAACGAGACCTGCGAGTCATATTCGCCGATCAGCCTGCTGCCCTGCGGGATGAGCAGGTGATTGCCGGTCACGCTGTCATAGACGTTCTGGGTGACCTGGGCCGTGATTGTACCCGGCAAGTCCGATCGGATGCCGGTGATCAGCGCGGCGGGAATGATGCTTCCCGCCTGGACGGTATAAGGCGAGCCGGGCTGCGACACGCGGTAGCTGCTCTCGGTCGCACCCCTGTCCGAGGCCCGCAGGAAATCGCGCTTCCCGGCCTGGTCGGTGCCGGCCGCGGACGATGGCGCGGGCGGCGAGGCGGGAGTCGTGGCCGCGGACAAGGCAAGCGGCGGCATTGCACCAGTAGCGGTCGACGCGGTGGCGCTTTCGCCACCCGCGAACACTTTGCTGGTGCGCGCAGCGTCGCGTTCCTGCTGCACGCGTTCGCGGGCTGCCTGCGCGGCGTTCGCGCCGGACGTGGGGGGCGGAGACGGCGATCCCATGGGCGGGGGCTGAACATCGACGCCGCGCTGCTGCGCCGAGAGGATCGGCCGCCCCAAGTCGCCGGGGAGCGGTGGCCCGAGCTTGGGAACCTGCGAATAGTCCTTGGGCGCACCGGCAAGGCTGTCCGAGGTCGCGCGATTGTCGGTAGTGTACAGCTCGGTCTGGGGCTTGGGCGCCGATGGCTGGAGCGCGTAGATCAGCGCGCCGCCAATGCCGGCAGTGGCCACCAGCCCGACCCCGGCCAGCGCCTTGCGCGACAGGCGCATCACGCGCGGCGGGTCACCGCGCAGGCGCAGATCGGCAGCTCCCAGGGGGACGGGCTCGGCGGCGGCGCTCATTTCGATTTCTCCCGGCGCGGCCCGTTCTGGCGAAGGATGCGCACGCGCTGCTCGGACTTGCCGGCGCTGAGGCGCAGCTCGGCGCCGTCGAACAGGCGATCGACCACCAGATAGTGGCCACGGACCCGGTAGTTGACCAGCTCGCCCTGTCCCTTCGCTCCGGCGATGAACAACGGCGGCAGGTCGCTCTGGCCGATCGTCGGCGGCAGCTCGATGAACACCTGCCGGCCATCGTCGAAGGCGCGGAGCGGTCGCCATGCCGGCCGATCGCCTTCGATCGTGTAGCGGAAATTGAGCGCGTCGATATCGACGCCGGACACCACTGGGACCACCGCCGCCGCTTCGCGGTTGCGCGCGGCGAGCGCGATCAGCGCGTCTTGCGGATAGGTCCAGGACACCGACGCCATATAGGTGTCGGGCGTCGAGCGCAGCTCGACATGGTAGGTGCGGCGGTCGGTGTTGATCACCAGGTTGGTGACGAGCCCGCTGCGGGTCGGCTTCACGAGGATATGGACCCGCTGGCCGGCACCGGCGCCGCTCACCGTGTCGCCGATGATCCACCGGACGGTATCGCCCGCGGCCACCGGGCCGGGTCCGACCAGCTGCTCGCCCTCCTGCAGGGCGATGTCGGTCACTTGGCCTGGTGCTGCATAGAGCTGATAGAGCGCGCCTTCGGCCCAGGGGTAGAGCTGGATCGCGTTGAGGAAACCCTCGCGGACCGGCTGCATGCGCGCCGCGGCGTTCGCCGTGCCCACCCGCGTCTTCGGATCGGCGGCTTCGGGGGATACCGGCGCCGGCAACGGCTTCAGCTGGCCGGGCAATGGCAGGGGGTCGGGAATCCGGACGATCTCGACCGGGCGAGGCTGGTCGGGCTCGGGCACCGCGGCCGGCGCCGCGTCGAACCCGAGCGCGGGGACCTGCGCATGCGATGGCGAGCAGGCGGCGAGCGGCAGTGCCGCGCACAGCAGGGGCCATATGGCCCGGCGATAAGGGATCATTGCGAGAGCTCCTTCGACCAGTTGAGGGCATTCACGAAGACGCCGAGCGGGTTCTTGCGCAGGGCATCGGGCGTGCGGGGGGTCTGGATCACGATGGTGGCGATCGCCGACCAGCGTTCGGTCGCGGCGAGGCTGCCGTCCTGGTAGCGGCGTTCGGTCCACGAGATGCGGAAGCTGTTGTCCGAGGCGCGGATCACGCTCGACACCTCGATCGAAACCTGGACCTTGCCGACCTGAGTGAACGGGTCGCTGTTGCGGGCGTAATCGTTGAGCGCGAGCGCGCCCTTGGCGGTGGTGAAGTCATAGGCGCGCAGCCAGCTCTGGCGCAGCACCACCGGGTCGGCCGGAATGGTGCGGACATTCTCGATGAAGCGCGCGAGGTGATAGGCGATCTGCGGGTCGCTTGGATGATAGGCGGCATCGGCCGGCGCGACCGCCTGGGCCTCGCCGAGCTTGTCGACCTGCACTATCCACGGCGTGATCGTCCCGCGCATCGCCATGCCGATCAGGCCGGAGATCGAGAGCGCGAGGAGCGCCAGCGCCGCGAAACAGGCCAGCCGCCAGCTTCGTGCCTGGACGCGGGCCGAGCCGATCCGGTCATCCCATTCCTGCCCGGCGCGCTGATAGGGCGTCTCGGGCTCGGGCGTCGCGCCGTAGCGCACAGTCGATCGTCGGAACATTGCAACTCACTCCTTGTCGGTCACGCTGACGGAAGCGCCGGGACCCCGGCTGTCGCCGCCGCGCAGCGTATGGGTCGCGACGGTCGCGCCGTGGACCATCGCCTGATGGCGCCGCATCGACTTGGCCCAGGCCGGGGGCTCGCTGCGCGGCGCCTCGGCTGGCGCGGTCGCCGATGCCTCCTCGGAAGCCGGCGCGGCTGCCGGCTGCGGCGTCT
>FWWL01001649.1_pt1 | contig 51520 bp, 40 predicted proteins | sample 2228331 | NCBI WGS metagenome assembly FWWL01 (sample SAMEA103939775, study PRJEB20133) | metagenome | reverse complement strand
CAGCTGCAGGCCGCATAACCTCAAACCCAGATGAGCCAGAGCCTCCGTTCCTGAGACGCCGAGACAGTCTCAAATCATCTGACGACGGACAGCCGGCAGAGTCCTGATGCACCATGAGCCCGCGTCGCAAGTAACTGAGAATCTCGTCGTTGCGGTGCTCATGCATTGAAACGATGGTTCCGACGCCGAGATCAGCGTGGTCGATCGCGGCCAGCGGCCCGAGCGCTGGGTCCGCTCCTTCGCTCCTGATGCGGCCGGGGCGAATACGCCGGATCTCGAATGGGCCTTGCCGAAAGACGCTCGATGCTTCGCGTCGTTGTATCCGTGACATGGTTGCGCTCCTGGAGGGTCGAGTGCGAACGGGCGGCGAGCGCCCGTCTGCGATGACAATCAGCTTTGCTTGGCAGCCGTGAAGCTGGCGAACAGGTTGCCGTAGAATGGCAAATGCTGACCCATGATTTGGCCGAGGGCCTGTCCCGTGGGATTACGCCAATCCCCTTGCAGTTCGGCGCCCACAGCCACCCAGGTCATCGGCCGAACGCCAGCCTGAGCCATGCGGGCGACTGCAACCTCCTGGACCAGCTTGTTCCAAGTGCCGGACGCATCAATCACAGCGTAAACGTCATAGCCCTCTTTGATGGCCGAAAGCGCAACGAAGGCAACGCACACCTCCGTCGAGACGCCTGCAACGATCAGCTTCTTGCGGCCTGTTTTCCGGACTTCATCGACAAACTTGGAGTTGTCCCAAGCATTTATTTCTCCCGGGCGATGGATCACTGGTGCGTTCGGCAGTGTCCCGGTGATGATCGGAAGGGCAGGCCCGTTGGGACCGTCTACGGCGCTGGTGGTGATAATGCTGGGCAGCTCGAAGGTCTTGGCCAGCTTTGCAAGGGCAGTGACGGCGGTGATGTATTCCGGCTGGCTCTGATCCTGCACGCCGTTCGATAGACCCGTCTGGTGATCAATGAAGATGACTGCGGCGTTCTCCGCTGTGAGGCGATCGTAGGACATTTAAACGCTCCCATTAGAAACCTGAGTTGGTCGGCATATTTTGGACCAATAGGTCCAAAACGGTTAAATTAATGCGGTATCATGCGTCACAGCAGGCGAGCATGACCCGAAGAGCCGTCTCGAGGCGGTTCCGGTTTGCTGACGCACGAACCATGACCTGAAAGCCAGGAAAAGCTGTTACGAACAGCTGGGCCAGATCGCGGGACGGCATCTTACTAACAATTGAACCGTCCGAGACTCCCCGCTCGATAGTGATCGTTAGAGCGTCCTCGATGACCGCAAGGTCGTTCACTACACGTGTTTGAATGTCTTTGTCGCGCGGAGCCAACTCAACAGCCTGATTGATGCTCATGCAGCCGTTGTGAAAGCCAACGGCCGATGCGTCGCTGATGATGGCAGTGAAAAAGGCCTCTAAACCTTCGCGCCCCGAACCAGTTGCTAGTATCCGGTTCATTTCTGTCACTCGCTCGGCGCGATATGCATCAAATGCCTCTAAGAAAAGCCCGCGCTTGCTCCCGAAAACCGCATAAAGGCTGGACTTACTGAGGCCTGTCTCCGCCAACAGATCTCCGAGTGAAGTGGCTTCATATCCCTTGCTCCAGAACAGCCGCATAGCCTGTTCAAGCACGAGGATGCGGTCGTACTCCTGCGGTCGTGACATGTGAGAGCCTCAATTCCTACGACCAGATATATGGACCGTGCGGTCCAAAAATCAAGTGCCTGGACGGCGAGCGCTCGCATACAGCGCAATTGGATGAGCTGCGAGGTCTTCGAGCGAGCTGCAACGGAGCTCAGCGGGAGGCCGAAACAAGGCCGAACCCGGGGATCGTTTCCGCAATCTCTTCGATCAGGCCGCGCAATTCGCCGCAGAACTCGCGCGACGCGGCTGTGGGTTGAGCGCCGGCCGCCAGAACGAGCCTGCCGACAATTCGTTCGTCGGGGAGCAGCGGGACAAAGTCGAGGCCCTGGCTGGTCGGGCTGTAAAGAATGCTCAGCTTGTCCAGCAGGGCGATGCCGGCTCGCGCCTCGACGAGGGCACAGGCGACGCTCGACTGGGTCACCTCGGCCGCCGGTCGCAACAGGCGATCCTGCTCTGCAAAGAGCCGGTGCGCGAGCGCGCCCAAGGGCAGGCGCGCACGACGCAGCCCAGATCGAGACGGTGAACAATGGCGCTAGGCGCGCATCCATCCCCATTTGACAAAGATGCGCTCGCCTTCGGCCGAAGCGAGGAACTCGGCGAATCGCCCAGCTTCAGGGCGCACGTGCCCGCGCTCCGTCAGGGCAATGCCGGTGTCGCGATAGATGCGCAGTCCGGGCTCGACCTCGATGACGTCTGCAAGCGTCCGGTTGGCGACCTGCCAGATCATCCAGATCAGACAGTCGTCCAGTGGGCCATCCTCGGTTCACGCCTTGCGGGCCTCTGCGCTGTTTTTGGCGACCTTCGCGATGTTGGAGCGAAAGGCCTTTACGTCCGCGATGCAGCTGAGCCGGCCGACGACATCCTCTCACAGGCCCTGGTGGCCTGCGCCGTTGACGACGAGGATGCGGTGGCCGGGCCCGAGCAGGGTCTTCACGCCGCCGATATGCTTCGGGTTGCCAGGCCGAACCAAGGATCTCGGCGGCGCGCAGATAAAGCGGTTGCACAGTTGAGGGATCGATGTCGGGCAGTGCCTCGATGAAGTCGGACATCATGACCTCGGAACCGCCGAAGATCATGTCAGCGTCCTTCATCGCCTTGTCCTTCCAGGCTTCTCCAGCCCGATATAGACGCGCGAGCCGTCGCCGGACGGCCAGAGCCCGTGAGGTCGCGCGCCGACCGGAGTTGTGGCGACTTGCGAGAAGTCGCTGGTGAAGATCTCGATCTCGTTGATGCCGCCGACGGTGACATAGCCGAACTGGCCGCCGTCGCGGCGCATGATGTTGACGTGGTTGGTGATCGGCCGGGTGTCGAGCGTCTTCAGCTGCTTGAAGGGCGGCTTGGCTTCGAACACCATCGTCCTGCCGACATCCTTTAACGTCAGCCAGAGCTGCTCGCCATCCGGCGTCGCGGCGAAATCCGGACAGAACGGGCTCTCCTGCTTTATCCGGCCGACGATCTTGCGGCTTATGCTGGCAGATAACCCTATAATCTGGAATAAGCCTCCGAAGGTGGCTCAAATCCCCGGTATTCATACTGATCTGTCATCACTGGCCATGACGATGGGGTGGAAGCTGATCAGGTTCTCGTGCGAGGCGAAGACGGGGTCGCGTTTTGCGGCGTGGTCTTTCTCTGTGGTTAGCAGCAGGCCGGAGTCGAGATATTCGGCGACGCGCCGGGCCGTGAGGCGGTTGGGTCCATCCGGGACACGCAGGCCGACGACGGCGTAGAGGCTGGGCAGTCGTTGTCGTTCGGGGACGGCATAGACCAGTTCGCCCTTGAGATATCGCGGCGCCATCTCGTCACCTGAGATCTTGAGCGCATAGGCCGTCGGCGGCAGGAACGGCGGGAGCGGGATTCTGGCATCGAACATCATGGTCGACGCGATCGGCAACGTCGCGTCGTCATGCAGGTCGAGCACCGGCAGGAACTTTTCTCCGAGGCGCTGGCGCCAGCGCAGCTCGGTCATCTGGCTGAGCGGCGCGTGCTTGGACAAGAGCCGATCCTGCATTTTTGGCATCGGCATCGGATGAAGAACCCGCCTCGGGATGGTCGGATCATCCTCGGGCAATAGGTCCGAAGCGACGTCTTGCTTCCGGGCGGCGTAATCGGGTGGTTCGTCGGCGACAAGCAGGCCGGCGAGCACAGACGGGTTGTCGGTCAAGCCGACGAGATAGTCGACGCTGGTTCCAAGCACTGTAGCGAAGGCGCGTAGCGCAGCGGTCCGGACCGTCGATTTCCGCAAGCCGATCAGGTCCGAGACGAAGGCGGGACTGACCCCGGCGCGTCGGGCGAGATCGGCCTGGGACATGCCTCGCACGGCGAGCCGCTCGGCGACGCGGCGTCCGAGCGTATCGTCAGGATCGGTCGAGTGGCCCCTCGGTGGCATGATCAAGCTCTCGATAAGACTGTTGTATTATTTATTTGACGATCTGAGAATCGTATTTATGATACGACTCGATCTGTGCGACGCAGCGCGTGTTCTGAGGGCGTGAGCAGCGCACGGGGCTCATGAATTGGAATCATCATAGCTGAGATGTCGCATAAATCGAACAGTCCGGCAAGTGTAACAGTGGCGTTACAGCGTTACAGGGGCGAGGAATGACAGACAGAAGGGATGACCTCACCGAAGCCGAGGTGCATGCGATCTGCGATGGGCTCGATGCGGCCGGCATCGAGCCGAGCGTGCGCAAGATTCGGGAGCAGGCCGAACGGGGTTCGCACAGCACCATCACCAAGTATCTGCGCACCTGGATCGCCCAGCGTGGCCGCGTCGTCCTGCCGATGCCTGACGAGGTCAACAAGCACATGTCGGCGGTCGGGGCCGGTATCTGGCGGATCGCGATCGATCATGCCACAGGGGTCTTCGATCGTGAGCGCGGGGTGCTGCAGAGCGAGGTCGCGGAACTCCAGGACAGCGTAACCTGGACCGAGGCGGATCTGAAGCAGGAGCGCAAGGCCGCGGCCATCGTCAAGGCGGCAGCCGCCCGCAGCGAGCAGGACGCCGAGAGCGCGCGGCTGCAGGTGGCGGCGCTGGAGGGGAAGGTTGCCGGCCTCGAGGCCGAGGCCGCGGTCTTGCGCGACACCATTGCCGATCTCCAGGCGATGATCGGATTGCTGCGCTCGCCCAATCCGGATCGGCTGCTCCCGGTGCCGCTCGGCCAGGACAAGATCGGGCGCATCGTCGCGCGGGATGGTCGGTCGTGATGCGGACCTGCCGTCACGCGATCCGGCACGGATCGACGCGATCCGACTCGCCGCGACACGGTCGGACTCGTCGCGACTCGCGCTGGCTGTGCGCGACGGCCTGCATCCGAGCAGCCAGCAGGCCCGGAGTAACGGGACTGCCGCCAATGCTGTCGAAGTCATCGCAGGACCGTGGATGGATGGCAGCGCCCTGCCTGCCGTCGGCGGGAGCGGTGCGATGACCCGCAAGCCAGCGACCGACGTGCAATATGCGAAGCGCTACCAGCGCCTGATCGCACGCTGCCGCAAGGAGCTCCGCATCGATGATGGCGATCTGCTCCCGATCGCCTTCGTCGACTGGCTCGTCGGCCACATGGCATCGCTTCGCCAGGCGAGCCGCCGACAATATCGGGCGGCCACCCGCGCCGAGCTGCTCCTTCTGAATGAGCAGGCGAACGAGGTGGCGCGGGCCGGAGTCGAGCAGGCTCTGCGTCGGCTGGAGGAAGCGGAGTTTCCGGCAAGAGACGTCGCCGCACTCGCGCCGGCGACCTCGTCGCACAAGTTGAAGCGGCTGACGACCGATGTCCTCTCGCGGCTGCAGGATGTCCTGGCAAAAGACCGCAGCCCCTATGACAAGCCGCTTGCGCTTTATCTGGAGGCAGGCATCGCCGCGGGGCTTCGTCCCGGCGAGTGGCGCAACACCCGCCTCGTCATCTCGCAGGGTCGCGCGGTTCTCGTCGTCCGCAATGCGAAGGACGACGATGCACGCGCCCACGGCCCTTATAGGCGCCTGATCTGGGAAGACATCAACGGCCCTGAGGTCGCGGCGATCCGGCAATGGCTGGCAGCCTTCCATGCGGCATGCAACGGGTCGCGGCTCGATCCCGATTACGGCATGGCCTATCTGCGCGCACTGAGCGACCGACTGGCGCGCATATCCCGAAAGCGCTGGCCGCGGCGCCTGCGCCAGCCGACCCTTTACAGCGCGAGGCATACCTTTGCGGCGATCGCCAAGCAGGCAGGTCTGTCTCGTGTCGCCCTTGCCGCCCTGATGGGGCATGCGCTCGATAGCACCGCTGCCACCCATTACAGCCGCCCGCCCAAAGGCAGTCTCGTCCTGCCCGAGATCGTGCTGCCGCAGCCCGATCCGCGTGATCTCGCCCGGGTCCGCCTTGTCGCCGCGGAACGCTCCCAGTTCCTCCGGAGCCGCGAGAGGAATGCCAATGTGCCCCGCTTCTGATCCCGGCGAGCAGGGGGGTTCCATGATCGCCAAGCGGTTCCGGGCGGCTCTCGTCACGCCCTATGGCCCCGCCGATCTGAGCTCGGCGCTGAGAAGCATCGCGCCCCTGTTGCGGGAGGCCCGGAGTCTCGGCGTGAGCTGGCTCCATCTGTCGCAGGAGCTTTCGCAGGTGCGCCAGGAGATCCAGAACAAGCCGCTCTCCGATGCGACGCTGCGCGGCATCCTGCGCAAGGTCGGAAGCGCGCCATCGCGAGCGGAGGTCTCATCGGTGGGGCTTGTGCCCGGGGTCGAGGCCGGAGCGGACGAAGGGTTCCCCCGACCCGACCCGCAGCCGCCGCCCCCTCGCGGCATTCCACCGCCTGGCGCCGATCCCGTCTCGTCAACCGCCGTCCCGGAAGGGGCTCAGCGTCGGGCGCGTCTGAGAGCGCAGCGAGAACGTCTCAAGGCGCTCGACCCATAAGCCAGCCGTTCATCACCATCTGAAGGAAAACCCAATGCCTAAGGCCACGATCTCCAACCCCGAACTTAAACCGGGCAGGACGAATCTCTTCGTGCTCTCCGAAAAGGGCGGCGTCCGCAAAACCGCCACCGCGCTCAGGATCGCCGCAGTGGCGATGGAGGCCGGCTGCGCGTTTCATATCGTCCAGGTCGATGATCAAAGCCGCGTCGAGCAGCTCTATCCCGGACATGTCACCACCATCAAACTGCCCTCCGCCGAGGCGGTGCGCCGCGACGAGCTCGCCGAGGCGAGGGCCCTCGATCCGCTCTTGGCCCGGCTTCTCGATACCCCGGACGGCATCGTCATCGTCGATGTCGGCGCGAATTTCGATGCCCGTGTGATGGAATTTTTGGCTGGCATGGACTATCCGACAGAAAGCGCGGAAGCCGGCATCGCCAATATCGCCATCGTGCCGATGACCACTGAGCAAGACGCCGTCATGCTCGGCGTGCGCTCCATCCGCCGCTTCGATGCATGCTTCCCCGGCAGCCGCCTCATCGTCGCGCGCTGTCAGGACGGCGGCGATTTCGGGAGCCTGCAGATCCAGGCGCAGCAGGCCTTCAATGAATTCGTCAAACCCCGGATCGCCGACCCGAACAACGTCATCGATCTCGCATTCCTGCGTCCGCGCTCGCGCCAGACCCTCGAACGTCTCGGCTGCACCGCCGAGCAGCTGGCCAGCATGCCGCCCAGGGAACTCGAGGCCCGCACCGGACTGCTGCGCGCAGAAACCCGTCAGATCCTGTTCGATCTCAGTGAATGCCTCGACGCCATAGATACGGAGGTGACGCGCGCCCTCGGGCCCTTTCGGAGCGCCGCCGCCGGCTAGGAGGGCACACCCCATAGCGAATGACCGCGCCGATCTCCTCGCCGGGCTGCGCTTCACCGAGCTCGAGGATGTCGCCCATCGCCTCGGCTTCATCGATCAGCCCACCGTCAGCGAGATCGTCGCACTTATGCGCGCCCGAGAACATCGCATCTTTCACCAAGGCTACGAGAAAGGGCGCGCGGCTGGAAGGTTGGAGCGTAGGTGGCAATGGCTGCAGCGGGTCTGGCGGCGCTTCTCCGCCTAACGTCCTTGATTGATGCTGTGGACGGCTCTCCACCCCTGCGGGAGCCTAACCCTTGCCAACGGAGAGTCGTCCACACATGGCGCGAAGCGGTCTCGGTTGGTTGGGATGGGGCCACCCCTACGCGGGATCAGCGTCGCAAACGATGCGCGGTATCCCAGAGTTCCGGCGGCGATCGCTTTAGCGGCAGAACTGCTTGCTCGGTACCGATGCCAGACGAACCTGGCGCCTGATCCTGCACTATTCGGTTGCTCGCTCGTGCTGTTCGCAACCGAAATTCCCTCCGGGCGTTTGCAAGCCAGCGCAAGGAGTTCCGACATGACTTCACCGAAGCAACAATGGCTGCGGCTTTCCCCGCGAACGCTCGGCGGGGATCAATCAAAGATATGTCTCAGAAAGTTCCTGATTGAGAGGAGATTGCCGTCGCGCCTATAAGCCGCCGATAGTTTGGCGGTCGGTGCTTTCCCCGACAGCGAGCGGAACACGATGCCGGGCTTCTTAAGGCAATTCATCGAAGCCGGCACAAGCGAGACCCCCATCTCAGCGGCCACAATATCGAATACCTTTCGACCATCAAGAACAGCTCGCTCGCGGTCATCATTGGCTATCCGGAGCTCGCCTCGCTGATCAACACGATGGCCAGCGACACCGGCCAGCCGATCGAGGCGATCGCGGTGCTGATGATCTCCTATCTGACGATCTCGCTAGGTGTCGGATGGCTGCTCCACTGGTGCGAGCGGCGCTTAGCGCTGGCGCAGCGATGACCGAGCTCTTGCATCGGTACGAGCAGCTCCCGCCACCTGCCCCGCCGCGAGGCGTCTTCGCCTGGGCGCGAAGCAATCTGTTCCAGACTGCGGCCTCGTCCGCAACGACGATCGTGCTGCTCTGCGTGCTGGCGTTCGCAGGCGAGAAGCTTTTTCGATGGGCGATTCTCGACGCCACCTGGCTGCTGCCGGGATCCAGGATCGAGGACACGCTCGCCTGCCGGCAGGCCGGAGCGGGAGCCTGCTGGGCGGTGGTGGCGGAGAAGTACCGCTTCATCCTCTTCGGTCTCTATCCCTTCGATCAGCAATGGCGGCCGGCGGCGACGATCGCGGTCTTCCTCGCGCTGTTCGCGGCGTCGACGCGATCAAAATGGTGGGATTGGCGGCTTCCGGCTATCTGGTTCGGCGGTTTCTCGCTGGCCTACATGCTGCTTGCGGGCGGCTTCTTCGGACTGTCATCTGTATCGGAAGACCGCTGGGGCGGGCTGCCGGTCACGCTGCTGCTCGCGTTTTCCGGCATCGCCCTCGCCTTTCCGCTGGCGATCCTGGTCGCGATCGGACGGCTCTCGGACAATCCGGTGCTGCGACTGCTGTGCCGCATCTATGTCGAGCTCATCAGGGGCGTGCCGCTGATCAGCGTCCTCTTCCTGGCGAGCGTGCTGTTCCCGCTCTTCCTTCCGGAAGGCATGCATATCTCGAAGCTGCTGCGCGCCCAATTCGCCATCGTAATCTTCATCGCCGCCTATCTCTCGGAGCTGATCCGGGGCGGCCTTCAGGCGCTCGGGCGCGGACAGACCGAGGCGGCGATCGCACTGGGCTTGGGCTACTGGAAAGTGCTGGCGCTCATCCGCCTGCCGCAAGCGATTGCACTGGCGCTTCCTCCGATCGTCAGCCTCTTCATCGGCTTCTTCAAGAACACCTCGCTTGTGATGACGATCGGAATCTTCGACCTGCTGAACGCGGCCAAGAGCGCGGTGGCCGAGCCCGCCTGGCAGGGCTTCGGAACGGAGGCTTATCTGTTCGCCGGGACGATCTACTTTGCGTTCTGTTTTGCGATGTCGCGCTACGGGCTCAGGTTGGAGAAGCGATTGGCCCGTCCGAATTAATGATCAGATGCATGCGACAGCGCTTTGGCTCGCTGTCAAATCGCGTTGAAGCGCAGCCCCCTTGTCGCGTTGAACCTTCAACGCGATGAACGCCCTCACAGGGGCAACATTGCAGGCGATCTCACAGAAACGCCCCGGCGTCGCGATCCTGGCCGACTTTTTCAACGGTATCGGCCAAGTGCAGCCGTTGCAGCCGCATAACAAACCGCGTAACATTAGCTTTGAGAAACGCGTAAGTCGTTGAAATTAGGTCGAGGTTTTTTGAAGCGCGCCCTCCCCATGGGAGCGCCATCGCGCTGTACAGTTGGATGCCCTGCCCTTCAGTTCCAGGTCGATCCGAGCCGTCCTTGCAGGGCGGCTTTTTTGTCTTCTGACCGCGCTGACTGAGCGCAGCGCGGCTCAAGCCGCCTTTTTCTGGCCCGTCGTCGCAAGCAGGACGAGGATGAAGGAGGCGGCGGTCAGCAGCGTCGAGATCGAGGCGATGGTCGGGTCGATCTCGTCGCGTAGCGCCGTGAACATGCGCTTGGTCAGGGTCTGGTACTGACCGCCCGAGACGAAGAGGGCGATGATCGTCTCGTCGATCGCCGAGATGAAGGCGAAGATGCCACCCGCGAAGACGCTGCCCTTGATCTGCGGCAGCGTCACGGTGAGGAAGGCGCGGAAGCGGTTCATGCCGAGGCTGCGGGCGACCATCTCCTGCGTCTTGTCGAAGCTCTGCAGCCCGGCGACGACCGAGGTGATGACATAGGGCAGACCCAACATGACATTGGCGAGCACGAGACCGGTCAGTGTCTGGATCAGGCCGACCTTGGCATAGATGAAGAAGATGCCGATCGCGACGATGATGATCGGCACGATCAGCGGCAGCATCAGCATCATGTGCAGGGCGCGCATCAGCCTGGTCTGCGAGTGGCTGATGGCATAGGCGGCGGCGGTGCCGAGAGGCGTCGCGACGATGACCGTCAGGATGCCGATCAGCAGGCTCATCCGCGTCGCCTGCATCCAGTTGGCACTGCCGAAATACTCGGCATACCAGCGCAGCGATAGCGCCGGCGGCGGGAAGGTCAGGAAGCGCGTCGATGAAAAGGACATCGGCACGATGATCAGCAGCGGCAGGATCAAATAGATCAGCACGAGGCCGACGAAGGCACCGAAGACGAGGCGGGGCAGCAGCGGCTGTCTCATCACTTCTGCCCCAGCATCTTGTCGAGCGGGATGATGCGGCCCACCGCCATGAAGATAGCCAGCACGCAGAGCAGCAGCACCACCCCGACCGCGCTGGCCGCGCCCCACTCGTTGTACAGCTCGACGTTCCGGCTCACGACCATCGAGATCATGATGGTGCGGCCGCCGCCGAGCAGCTCGGGCGTGATATAGAAGCCCAGCGTCAGCACGAAGACCAGCGTCAGCCCGGCGACGACGCCCGGCAGCGACAAGGGCAGAAAAATCCGCAGAAAACTGTGCAGCGGCCCGCCGCCGAGGCTGGCGCCGGCCAGCATCAGTTCGCGCGGGATTTTCTGCATGGTCGAATAGAGCGGCAGCACCATGAAGGGCAAAAGGATGTGGACGGTCGCGATGATCGTGCCGAGCTCATTGTGGACGAGTGCCAGCGGCTCGGAGATCAGGCCCAGCCCCTCGAGCATCTGGTTGGTGACGCCGGTGCGCTGGAGCAGGACGAGCCAGGCATAGGCGCGCACGAGCACGCTGGTCCAGAACGGCAGGATCACGAAGGAAAGGATCAGCACGTCCCAGGGACGCCCGACATGCGCCGCGGCATAGGCGACCGGGTAGCCGAGGATGAGCGTCATCACCGTCACGATCAGCGCGATGCGGAAGGTGAGCCCGAAGCTGCGCCAGTAGATGTCCTCGCTGAAGATGCGGCGGTAGTGCTCCAGCGTGAAGCCGTTGTCATAGACCGACTGCGTCATCAGCCAGCCGACCGGGATGACCACCAGCGCGAGGATGACGAGCACGGCCGGCGAGGCGAGCAGGAGCATGAGGCCCTGCTCGCGGCGCCGGTAGCGTGCGGATGGGTCGATGGCGGTCATGAGAGCATCCTCGTCATGCCCGGGCTCGACCCGGGCATCTCCTGCAAGAGGTTCTCGGGTCCGCGCCAGGCGCAGCCCGAGAATGACGTCACACGATGGGGCTCACTTCTTCTGCGCGAAGGAGAGCCAGCGCTTCTCGGCCTCCTCGCCGGCTGCGGAGGTCCACCAAGCATAGGACATCAGCGCCTGGACCTTGGCATTGGCGGGCGCGCTCGGCAGCTCGCCGACGCGGGCGGCCGGGATGACACCGGTGTCATAGGCCTTGGGGTTGGCCGGGCCGTAATCGATGTGCAGCGGGAGGTTGGCCTGATGCACCGGATCGACCGCCTCGTTGAGGAACTTGATCGCGGTGGGGAGATTCGGCGCGCCCTTGAGCACACAGAGCGAGGTGCTCTGCAGGATGCCCTGGTTGTAGGTGTAGGTGACCTTGGCGCCTTCCTTCGCGAGCGCCGAAATGCGGCCGTTCCAGGCCATCACCATGTCGACCTCGCCATCGTTGAGGAGCTGCGCCGATTGCGCGCCCGACGTCCACCAGACGGTGATGTGCGGCTTGATCTCTTCCAGCTTCTTGAAGGCGCGGTCGACGTCGAGCGGATAGAGCTTGTCGGCCGGCACGCCGTCGGCCATCAGGGCTGCCTCGAGCGTGGCGAGCGGGTGGTTGCGCAGCGCGCGCCGGCCCGGGAACTTCTTCACGTCCCAGAAATCGGCCCAGGTCTTGGGAGCGGTCGCCGCGTCCGGGAATTTCTTCAGGCTGTAGCCGAGCACGCTCGAATAGAACTCGTACGCGACCGACCAATCGCTGCGGTACTCCGCCGGCATCGCCGCCGCGTTGGGGATCTTGCTGAAGTCGAGCTTCTCGACGATGCCCTGCTCGCCGCCGCGCAGGCAGAAATTGGTGGCGACGTCGACGACGTCCCAGGTCGGCTTCCCCGAGGCGACCTGCGAGCGCATGATCGGCCAGGCGTCGGGCACGCTGTCCTGGTTGATGGTGATGCCGAGCTTCTTGGCAGCGGGATCGAGGATCGCGATGGTCTGCGCCTTCTGATAGGCGCCGCCCTGCGAGACGAACATGATCTGTTCGGCCGCCTGGGCAGGGAGCGGACTCGTCAGAGCCAGGGACAGGCCCGCGGCGGCGCAGGCGGTCGCGAAGGTCAGGCTTCGTTTCGTCATGTGCTTATCCCCTGTTGTTGGATCGGATCTTCGAGGGCTACCGTCCGATCGCGTCTAGAAGCTGGTACCAGCCGGCGAACATGCGGACGGCCGGCTCTCGAAGCGGGTAAAACGGAACGCGGCGCATGCGGCCGGCATCGAGCAGGCCGACATCGGGCCGCTCGCCGCGGGCGAAGGCTGCGAGATAGCGGCCCATCAGGCTCGACATGGCGACGCCGGCGCCGTTGTAACCCATGGCGAGCATGACGCGGTCGTCGACGCGCCCGACATGGGGCACGGAATCAAGCGTCATCGCGACGAGGCCCGACCAGCGATAGGCCAGCGGCACGTCGGCAACCTGCGGGAAGATCCCGATCATCGCCTTGTGCAGCGCGCGGAAGGCGGCGGGCGAATCCGTCTTGCCGAAAGCGCCGCGGCCGCCGAAGACGATGCGGTCGTCGACCATGCGGAACCAGCGCATCATGCGCTTGGTCTCGGTATAGGTGCGCCGCGTCGGCATCACCGTGGCTGCGAGGTTCGGCGACAGTTTCTCAGTGGCGATGATGGCGCTGCGGAACGGGATCAGCGTGCGCTGAAAGGCCTGCGTCGCAGGCGTCAGATCCGAATAGCTGTTGGTGGCGATGATCGCCTGCTTGGCCCGCACGACCCCGCCCGGCGTCTCGACGAGCACGCCGTCGCCCTCGCGGCGCAGGCGCAAGGCGGGCGTTTCGGCATGGATCGGAATGCCCTGCGCCGCGACGCCCTCGGCGAGGCCGTGCAGGTAGTTGAGCGGATGGATGCCGCCCGAGCCGGCATTGAGGACCCCGCCGACGAAGCCGTCGGATCCGGTCTCCTCGCGCACCCGCCTGGCATCGAGCACCGACATGGTGGTGTCGCCGAGCTCGGCGCGCAGCCAGTCGGCCTCCTTCACCGCATAGGCCAGCGTCTCGTGGTTGTGGGCGGCCTTGACCTGGCCGGAGCGGGTCAGCGCGGCGCTCTCGATGCCGTAGGCCTCAACCAACTCGGTGACGATGTCGGTCGCCTCCAGCGCGATCTCGTACATGCGCTTCGCCATGGGCTTGCCATGGGCGCTCGCGATGGCGGGGAAGGAGAGGCGGAACTTGGCGGTGATGACGCCGCCATTGCGGCCGCTGGCGCCCCAGCCCGGGCGGTTGGCCTCGAGCACGATCGAGGACAGGCCGCTCTCCGCCAGGTGATGCGCTGCCGACAAGCCGGTGTAGCCGGCGCCGATGATGACGACATCGGTCTGCGCGTCCCCCGCCAGCGCCGGAAAGGCACGCAGGGGCGTCGCCGTCGCGCCCCAGAGCGAAGGCGCGGCTTCCAGCGACGACCAGGCCGGGCTGGCGTTCAAGGCGTCAGGCCCCGGCCTCGACCGCGTCGGCGAGCGCCGCCAGCGTCGGGAAGTGATAATCCGGCTTGGTCAGCTCCGGCACGGCCGGCGTGCCGCCGAAGCCGGCCTGTCCCTGCCTTCGCTCGATCCAGCAGGTGGCGTAGCCGAGCGATTTGGCGACGCCGATGTCGTGATACTGGCTCTGGGCGACGTGCAGGATTTCCTTCTGGTTGAAGCCATGAGCCGATTGCCGGCCGCGGTTGAAGGCGAAGAACAGCGGATCGGGCTTGGGGGCAATCGCCTCGTCGGCGGTGACGCTGTCATGGAAGGGGTTGCCGAGCGTGTGGGAGTAGAAGGCGAAGGTGGAGCGGTCGGCATTGGTCATCGCGACCAGCCGGAAATGCTTGCGCAGCCGCGCCAGCGCCTCGACGGAGTCCGGAAAGGCCGGATGCTGCAGAATGGCGTATTGGAAGGAATCCGCCGAGCCTTCGTCGGCGGGCAGGCCAAGCTCCTGGGCGAGGTGAATATACACGCGCTTCATCGCTTCGCTGGAGCGGTCGTAGTTCAATTCGCGGCCCTTCAGATAGGGCCCGAAGATGTCGTCGTCGCTGAGCTTCGCAGCCGCCGGCCCGCCGATGCGGCGCACCGCGTTGAGGACGCCGGTTTCGAAGTCGATCAGCGTGCCGACGACGTCGAATGTGAGAACCTTGAAATCTTTGAGGGCCATGGCTGTCGACTTCTCTGGTGGTCTGGCGGATGGGATGGCGTGAGGACCGTCAGCGGGCTGCTTTCGGCACGATGATGGTGTCCTGCGGGTGGAGGCTGATCGCGACGCGCTCGCCGACGGGCGGAATGCGGCTCGTCGCCTCGAAATGGCTGGGCTGGCGCAGGCTGAGCGGGGTGCCGTCGTCGAGCGCGAGGAAGACCCGCAGGCTCTCGCCCTGGAAGACGATGTCGGTGACGCGGGCCGAGAAGCGGTTGCGCTCTGGCGCTCCGGCGCCGTCCTCGATCAGGAGCTTCTCGGTCTGGATCGCGAGGACGAGGTCGCCGGAGGGGGGCAGGGGGCGTGCCGTGCGGATCGGCGTTCCGGCGAGGGAGACGGTGTCGCCGCCCGCCCGCTCGACCGGCAGCAGCGTCGCCTCGCCAATGAAGCTCGCCACGAATGCGTCCGCCGGGTGGTCGTGAAGCCGGGAGGGCTTGTCGATCTGGACGAGCTTGCCGTCCTTCAAGATGGCGACGCGGTCGCTCATCGTCAGCGCCTCGCGCTGGTCGTGGGTGACGTAGATGATCGTCGCGCCCAGCCGTTTGTGGAGCTGGCGCAGCTCGATCTGCATGGTCTCGCGCAGCTGCTTGTCGAGCGCCGAGAGGGGCTCGTCCATCAGGATCAGCCGCGGCTCGAAAATCATGGCGCGGGCGAGCGCGACGCGCTGGCGCTGGCCGCCGGAGAGCTGGCCGATGCCGCGCTCCTCATAGCCGGCAAGGTCGACCATCGCGAGCGCCGCGCGGACACGCTCGGCATAGGTCGATTTCGGCAGGCGCCGCGCCCTGAGCGGAAAGGCGACGTTCTCGCCGACGCTCATATGCGGGAACAGCGCGTAGTTCTGGAAGACGATGCCGATGTCGCGCTTGTGCGGCGGGGTGAAGGTGACGTCGCGGCCACCGAACAGGATGCTGCCGGCCGAGGGCTGGACGAAGCCGCCGAGAATGCCGAGCAGCGTCGTCTTGCCGGAGCCGGACGGGCCGAGGAGGGAGACGAACTCCTGCGCGGCGATGTCGAGCGAGACGTCGTCCAGCGCCCGCACCGATCCGTAGATCTTGCTGGCCGACCGGATCTCGACGCGCTCGCCGCCACTCTTCGCCATCATCCGCTCCCGTTGCGATCCAGCGCCACCGCGCACGAGCCCGGTCCGATGGGAGCGGGCTCCGGCTGCGGAGGCAAAGACCGAAATCCCGTCGGGCCATAAGACGATCTTATGTAGCGCCGGCACGGGTCCGATCGGTTCGCCCGGCGGCGCAGGCCTCTGACGGGCCCGTCGCCGCAAGCTGCAATCGACCACGTCATGAAAGGGCATCAGAGGCCAGGACGGCAATTGCCGAATAATCAGGAACTGCATAACCTGAAGTCATGTCCGAGCTGCGCCGCATGGTGTCTTCCAGCAATGCGCTCTTCGTTTTCGAGGCGGCGGCGCGCAGCGGCAGCTTTACGCGCGCGGCCGAGGAGCTGAACGTGACGCAGCCGGCGGTGAGTCGGATGCTGTCCCGCTTCGAAAGCCATCTCGGCCTGCGGCTGTTCGAGCGTGGCGGCAAGGGCGCGGTGCTGACGCCCGAGGGCGAGATCCTCTACCGCCGCGTCGCGGAGGGCTTCCGTAGCATCGAGGCGGGCCTTCGCGACGTGGAGCGTCTGCGCGGCGGCAAGGAGACGGTGACGATCTCGGTCTCCTCGGCCTTTACGACGCATTGGCTCATGCCGCGGATGGACCGCTTCCAGGCCCGATTCCCGCAGGTCGATCTGCGCTTCCAGATGATCGCCGGCTCGCTGCGTGGCCCGGTCGAGAATGTCGATCTCGGCATGCGCTTCGTGGCGGAGGACGAACCCGTGCCATCGGAGGCGCTCGTGGCCCGCGAGGTCATGCTGCCGGTCTGCAGCCCCGGCTATTGCTACCCGGCTGGCGGGGATGAGATGGTTGGCGGGAACACGCTCATCCAGCTGACCGATTCCCCCTCGGACTGGCCGGACCGCCACGGCACCTTCCGGACCGGGCGGTCGGGGCCGGCCAAAACGCTGACCTTCTCCGATTATGCGGTGGTGGTGCAGGCGGCCATGCTCGGGCAGGGCATTGCCTTCGGCTGGATCACGGTCGTCGCCCATGCGTTGCGATCTGGCGCCCTGGTGCCCGCGGCCGAGCGGCTGACCGTGGGCGAGAGGCTCTGCGTTCTGCTGACGCCGCGCAACCGGCCGGCGCGCCCGATCATCCGGGACATCCGGGCCTGGATCACCGCCGAACTCTGGGCCGAGATCGAGGCGATCGACACACTCTTTCCGGCGCTCGCCCTGAAGCAGGTGGCATCAGCCCGCAGGCCCTGAGGCCGGCGCGCCCGCGCAGGGCGCGCCGGTCAGGCCACCTCAGACGAGCTGGAAGTCGCTCGCCGTCAGCAGGGGCTTGGTCGTGAGGACGGCCACGGCCACTGCGGCGGCGCCGCCCTGCCCATCGGCATCCCAGGCGAGGGCGCCGCTGGTCGTGCTGTAGGTGAAACCGGCGACGCCGGCCGCGAGCGGCCCGTTGACGGCGAGGTTGACCGAGCCTCCCGCAACCAGCCCACCCCCGAAGGCCGCGCTCGCGATCTCGATCTTGTCGAGGCCCGACTGGAAATCGGTGATGGTGTCGCGCGTGTCGGGCAGTCCTCGAAGACGAAAGTGTCGGCATCCGCCCCACCCGTGAGGATGTCGCGCGCCAGCCCGCCGATGAGGCGGTCCATGCCTGCCCCGCCATTGAGGTTGTCGCTGCCGCCGCCGCCGATCAGCGTGTCGTTGCCGCCATTGCCGACAAGCTGGTCGGCGCCATCCGCTCCGATGAGGAGATTGGCCGCGTTGTTGCCCAGGAGGCGGTTGTCGAGGCCGTTGCCGGTGCCGTTGATGGCCGCGGCGCCGGTGAGAGACAGGTTCTCGATCCCTGCGGAAAGCGTCATGTCGACGCTGCTGAAGACGACGTCGAACCCGCCCGCATCCCCACCGCTGCCGTCATCCTCGCTGACAACGTCGCCCAGGTCATTGACGTAATAGGTGTCGTTGCCGGACCCGCCATTCATCCAATCCGCGCCTGCGCCACCATCGAGGCGGTCGTCGCCCGCACCGCCGAAGAGCTGGTCGGCATCGTCACCGCCGAGCAGACGGTCGTCGTCGTCGCCGCCCCGCAGCGTGTCGCTGCCGGCGCCGCCGTTGAGCGTGTCGTCGCCGCCCGCTCCGTCGAGGATGTTGGCGGCCGCGTTGCCGAGAAGGGTGTTGGCGCCGTCGTTGCCGGTCAGCGAGAGCGCCGCCCCGCCGCTGGCGCGGATGATCTCGATCCCTTCTGCGGCCGTGAGATCGACGGTGGTGTAGACGGTGTCGAAGCCGCCGGCATCGCCGCCGCTGCCGTCATCCTCGCTGACGGTGTCGCCGAGATCGTCGACATAGTACACATCGTCCCCGGCGCCGCCGAACATGGCGTCGAAGCCGGTTCCGCCCCTCAGCACGTCGGCATCGGCGCCGCCGCGCAGGGTGTCGTCACCATCGCCGCCGGTGAGGATGTCCTCGCCCTCGCCACCTTCGAGGATGTCGTTGCCGCCATAGCCGTTCAGCGTGTCGGCGCCGCCGAGGCCGACCAGGCGGTTGGCGGCATTGTTGCCCAGAAGCGTGTTGGCGTCGTCATTGCCGGTGCCGTCGATGGCCTCGCTGCCGAGGAGTCGCAGATCCTCGACATGCACTGCGAGCACCGTGCTGGTGGTCGCCATCACGAGATCGAGGCCGCCGGCATCGCCGCCCTGCCCGTCATCCTCGCTGACAATGTCGAGCGCATCATCGACATAATAGGTGTCGTCGCCGGCACCGCCGGCCATGAGATCGGCACCCGTGCCGCCGTCGAGCCGGTCGTTACCGGCGCCGCCGCGCAGCGTATCGGAGCCGCCATAGCCGTACAGCGTGTCTTCGCCGTCCAGTCCGTCGAGGACGTTGGCGCCGGCATTGCCGAGCAGGCGGTTGTCCAGCCCGTTGCCGGTGCCATCGATGTCGGCGGTGCCGGTCAGGGTCAGGTTCTCGACAAAGTCTCCGAGGGTGAAGCTGACCGAGGCCGTGACCCGATCGAGCCCGCCCGCATCGACGCCACCGACGGTCTCGATCGCCTGATCGCCGGCATCGTCGACGGTGTAGGAGTCGTTGCCCGCACCGCCCTGCATCTCGTCGGCACCCGTGCCGCCGTTGAGCGCGTCGTCGCCGTCGAGCCCGATCAGGATGTCGTTGCCACCCTGGCCGAACAGCCGGTCCGCGCCGCCGGTGCCGGTCAGCGTGTCGTTTCCGGACCCGCCGAGGCTGCGGCTGCCGACGGTGACGGTGAAGGTCTCGTCATAGCTGAGCCCGCCGGGATCGGTCACGCGCACGGTCACCGAGATCACCGGTTCATTCTCGGCGTCGAAGCTCGCGCCGGGGGCGACGACCAGCCGGTCGCCGACGATCGCGAAACGGTCGGTCGCGCCGCCCACCAGGGTGTAGTTGTGCGGGCCGAGATCGCCCGCATCGACGACGCCGAAGGTCGCGACCGTGGTGCCGGCGCCGCTGGTGTCTTGCACGGAGAGCGGGCCCGTGACGGTGATGTCGGTCGGTGCCGCCTCTGGCACGGAGATGTCGACCGTGCCGTCGAGGAAGCGGATGCGCTCGACATCGTAGATCGTGTCGGTGCCGTCAGGCGAGCCGGTGCGCAGATCGACGACCTCGAAGCGGCCGGGCGCGATCGCAGTGACGCTGTAATCGGCGCGGTTGCCGTTCAGCCTGAGCGTGTCGATCCCGCCATTGCCGTAGAAGACGTCGTTACCGCCCTCGCCGCGCAGCGTCTCTCCGGCATTGCCGCCATGGACGATGTCGTCGAAGCGCGTGCCGCGGATCGTCTCGATGCTGGTCAGGCTGTCGACGGCGCCAAAGCTGTCGATGGCCGTTCCCGCCGCGACGACCGTCCCGCCCAGCGTCTGGACGGTGCTGCTCAGATTGACCCGCACGCCCACGGGCGCGCCGCCATTGTTGAACTCCTGATCGTAGCGCACCGTGTCGGTGCCGCCGCCGCCATCGAAGGTGTCGGCGGCTGCGAGGCCCATGAAGGCATTGTCCTCGCCGCCACCGATGAAGATGTCGGCCTGGACGGTGCCGCGCGCCGCCTCGATGCCGACGAGCGTATCGATCGTGCCGAAGCCGTCGATCGCCGAACCGGCCGCGACCGTGACCGGCGCCTGAGGGCCGGCTCCGTCGCGATCGACCGTGCGGCTCGAGCCGCTAAGGTTGACGACCACGCCGGCGGTGCCGCCGAACTGGGCGTCGCGGTCGTAGCGCGCCTCGTCGAAGCCGGCGCCGCCATCGATGTAGTCGGCTCCGCCGAGGCCGCGGAAGCCCTCGAAATCGGCATTGCCGTTGTCGCCGCCATAGAGCACGTCGGCGAGGTTGGTGCCGCGGACGACCTCGATGTCGATCAGCGTATCGACGCCGCCATAGCTGTCCTGGCCGGAGCGGGCCGCGATGACGCCGCCATCGAGATGGGTGACCGCGGTCCCCGAAAGGTTGACGCGGACGCCCGTGGCGACGGTCTCGTTGGTGAACTGGTAGTAGACCTGGTCGGTATCGTCGCTGTCGCCGGGCACGGCCGTGCCGTCAATGAGGTCGTCTCCAGCGCCGCCATTGAAGCCGTCCGAAGCGCCGTTGCCGATCAGCGTGTCGTTGCCGGAGCCGCCCTGGAGATCGTTCTCGAGATTGTCGCCGATCAGCGTGTCGGCGAAGGTCGTGCCGCGAATGTTCTCTATGCCGGAGAGCGTGTCGGTCTGGCCGTAGCTGTCGCGGGCGGTGCGCGCCGCGAAGACCGTGCCATCGACCGTGACGGCCGCGCCCGACAGGTTGACGACGACGCCGGTGACGCCGGTCTCGTCGCCATAGTTGACGAGATCGGATCCGGCTCCGCCATTGATCTGGTCCGCGCCACCGCCGCCCACCAGCGTGTCGTTGCCGCCGGCGCCGTCGAGCACGTCACGACCCGGCCCGCCATTGAGATAGTTCGTGCCGCCATGGCCGGTCAGCGTGTCGTTGCCGAGATTGCCGAAGAGGTTGATCTGGCTGTTGGACGGGCCGCTCGCGGTGAGGACGTCGGGCTCGATCGAACCGAAGACCGAAGTGACGCCGTTGGCGATCTCCGTCAGCGGCACGAGGTTGACGACGATCGCCGCCGGCGACGACGGCACGAAGACCGAGATCTGCTCGACATCGGCCGCGAGCGTATCGATGCCCAACGGCGCGCCGGGACGCAGATCCGTGACTGTCCAGGTGCCATTGCCATTGCGAACGATGGAGAACAGGTCGCTGACGCTGCCATTGTCGTTCAAGGTCAGGCGGACGACGTCGTCATCGTCGCGAACGGCGCCGATGAAGCCCGCCGTGCCCGACGGCAGGATGTATTGCGCCACATCGCGGCCGCCGCCGCCGGCGATCGCATCGTTGCCGGCGCCGCCCTCGATGAAATTCGCGCCGCCATGGCCGGTGATGACGTCGTCGCCGGAGCCGCCATTGACGCCCACGACGTCGGTCGCGCCCGCAGCCGGAGCCAGCGTCGCGACCGAGACGACGTCGCTGCCGATACCGCCCTGCACGAAGCCGCCATTGCCGTTCGGAAAGAATTGCGGCGTCAGGTTCAGGAACAGCGACTGCACGGGGGGCTGACCCGGGCTGCCCTCGATCCCGATGGACAGGTTCTCGATGGTCTGGTCGAGCGTGTCGGTGCCGAGCGGGGAGCCGGGACGCAGGTCCTCGACTGTCCAGCCGCTGGCGGTCTGCGTGATCCGGAAGACGTCCGTCGTGGGGGCGCCCTCGGTCAGCTTCACCAGCGTGACCGCTCCCGCCGTGACGGAACTCAGCGTGCCGGGTGTGCCCAACGGCAACATGAAGGCGGTGGAATCGATGCCGCCGCCGCCGCTGATGACATCGTCCCCTGCTCCCCCGGTGATGAAGTTCGAGCCCGCATGGCCGGTGATGACGTCATCGCCGGAGCCGCCGTTGATGCCGATGGCATCGGCAGCGCTGGCACTGGCGAAGAAGACAGTGGCGGAGATCGTATCGGCGCCGATCCCTCCCTGGATGAAGCCGCCGCCGGCATTGCTGAAGGCCTGCGGCGCAATATTGAGATAGAGGGTCTGGACAGGGGGCGCATTGCCGACGCCGCTGATCGCGAAGGCGAGCAACTCGGTCTCGAAGGACGGGCCGGAGCCGACATGGACGATGTCGGTGCCCAGCGGCGACCCTGGCCTCAGATCCTCGACGGTGACCGAGGCACCGGAGGCCGTGACGCGGAACACATCGGTCACGGTCGTGCCGTCGGTCAGGCGCACGAGGGTAACGTTGCCGGTGGTGACGGAGGACAGGGTCCCTGCCGTCCCGGCGGGCAGCGCATAGCTCGCCGTGTCGAAGCTGCCGCCCCCGGAGATCTCGTCGTCGCCGGCGCCGCCGGTGATAAAGTTGGAGCCGGCATGGCCGGTGATCGCATCGTCGCCGTCGCCCGCATCGACGGAGACCGGCGTGTCGGCATCGACCGTCGGCATCAGCGCCATGACGTCGAGGGTTTCACCGAAGACGCTCCCGGCAATGTAGCCCGGCTGGGCGGAGGGCTGGAGCCGCAATGTCAGTGCATCGAACGGGAAGGGACCCGGGGTCTCCGGGTCGATGACCACCGTGAAAGCCTCGATATCGGCAGCCAGGGTGTCGACGCCCGCGGGTGCGCCGGGACGGAGATCGCGGACCTCATAGGTGCCGCCAGCCAGCCGCTCGATTGCAAAGAGCGGCCCGCTGCTGCCTGTGACGGTGGCGATCGCGCCGGAGACACTATAGCTCAGCGGTTGCGTGCCGAAAGGGACATGAATGTTGGCATGATCGAAACCCGTGCCGCCGAACAGGCTGTCATTGCCCGCTTCGCCGATCAGGATGTCGTCGCCGGCGTCGCCGTAGAGCGTATCGTCGCCGCCGCGTCCGAAGATGTAGTCGTTGCCATCGAGGCCGTTGATGGTCTGGCTGCTGTCATCGCCGACGATGTTGTCGTTGTCGTTGGTGCCCGCGACGACGATGTTGTTCACGGTGATCACGAAAGTCTGGCTAAATGAACCGCCCTGGGCGTCGGTGGCGGTGATCGTCAGCGGAAACGTCGGCGTGTCCTCGGCGATGAAAACCGTCTCCTCCTTGACGCGCAGCACGTAATTGCCCGGGCCGCCGATGATCTCGACCCGCGGATCGGACAGCTGGAAGGTGAAGCTCGTCGAATCCGCATCGGTGACGACCACCGTACCGATTTGGGCAAAGCTGACATTCTCCGGCACATCGGTGCCCGACAACGCGATCGCGGTGGGGGCCTGGTTGGTCGGCGCACTGCCGACGGACAGGTTGAAGCTGTCGACAGCGATGCCGCCGAAGCCGTCGCTAACGTTCACGCTGACCGAGAACGTCGTGGTACCGGCCGGCGGCGTACCGGAGATGGTGCGCGTCGCCGCGTCGTAGCTGAGCCAGGGCGCGGGCGCGATCACGCTGATAGCGAGCGGCTGCCCCTCGGGATCGACGAAGGTTCCACCCGGGATCGTGTAGCTGAAGGGCTGGCCGACCGTAGCAACCTGGTCGGGGATCGGCGCCGTGATGACCGGGAACTGGTTGAGATAGCCCGTCCGCTGGATGGTGAAATGATCAACGACCGGCGGATTGACGCCGTCCGACACAGACACCGCCAGCGACGCTTGCAGGAAATCGGCCGGCGGAGTGCCCGACATCGTGCGCGTGACGGGATCGAAGCTGAGCCAGGCCGGCTGACCGACGAGGGTCAGCGTCAGCGGCTGGCCCTCGGGATCGAAATAGGCATTCGCCGGGATCGTGTAGCTGAAGGGCTGGCCGACCGTGACGAACTGGTTCAGTACCTCCGACTGGAATGTCGGCGGCAGGTCCTGGCCGACGCTGCCGACGGACAGGTTGAAGCTGTCGAGAGCGATGCCGCCGAAGCCGTCGCTAACGTTCACGCTGACCGAGAACGTCGTGGTACCGGCGGGCGGCGTGCCGGAGATGGTGCGCGTCGCCGGATCGTAACTGAGCCACGGAGCTGGAGCGATCACGCTGATGGCGAGCGGCTGCCCCTCGGGATCGACATACGCCCCGGCCGGAATCGTGTAGCTGAAGGGCTCGCCGATCCGCGCCACCTGGTCCGGGATCGGCGTCACAATGGCCGGCATCTGGTTGAGATAGCCGGCACGCGTCACCGTGAACCCATCGGTGACCGGCGGATTGACGCCGTCCGACACAGACACCGCCAGCGAGGCCTGCAGAAAATCGGCCGGTGGCGTGCCCGACATCGTGCGCGTGACGGGATCGAAGCTGAGCCAGGCCGGCTGACCGACGAGGGTCAGCGTCAGCGGCTGGCCTTCTGGATCGAAATAGGCATTCGCCGGGATCGTGTAGCTGAAGGGCTGGCCGACCGTGACGAACTGGTTCAGCACCTCCGACTGGAGCGTCGGCGGCAGATCTTGGCCGGGACTTCCGACGGACAGATTGAACCTGTCCGATGCGAAGCCCCCCGAACCGTCCGAGATCATCACGTTGACGGTCACGGTCGATGAACCGACCGGCGGCGTGCCCGAGATCGTCCGCGTTGCCGGATCGTAGCTGAGCCAGGGCGCCGGAGCGCTGGCCGTGATGGTCAGCGGTTGACCTTCGGGGTCGACATAGGCTCCGGCGGGGATCGTGTAGCTGAAGGCCTGCCCGATCCGCGCCACCTGGTCGGGAATCGGGGTCACGATCACCGGCATCTGGTTGATTGCCGGACCGCTGACCGTCAGCTGGAAGCTGTCCGAAGCCTGGCCGCCGGCTCCGTCATTGGCCAGAACCGTCAGTGTCGTGCTCGGGGCGCCTGGCGTCGGCGTGCCGCTCAAGGTCCGCGTGACCGGATCATAGCTCATCCAGCCGGGCATATTCTGCACGAACAGGGCGAGCGTGTTTCCGTCCTGGTCCGAGAACGTGCTGGCGGGGATGACGTAGCTGAAGGGCTGGCCGACCGTGGCGACCTGATCCGGGATCGGGCTCGCGACGATCGGCGCGTCGTTCATGTTCTGGACATCGAGCGTCACCGATTTGGTGAAGCTGCCGCCCCAGAGGTCCGTTGCCGTCACGTCGAATGTGACGGTCGGCTCGGTCTCGTGGTCGAGTGTGACACCGGCCTTCAGCTTGAGCTGGTAGAAGCCGGGGTTGGCGATTTCGAAACGGGCATCGGAGACGGTGAAGGTGAAGACGGTCTCGAAATCCGGGTCGCTGACATTGAGCCCGCCGACGGCGAAGCCCGGCATGTTCTCCTGGACCTGCGAGCCGAACAGGGTGATGTCCGTCGGGGCGCGGTTGAAGGCCTGCCGGAGATCAAGCGTCTGATCGGTGAAGTGAAGGTATTCGATGTTGACCACGAAATCGGAACCGTCGGGGGAGCCGGCGCGCAGATCGGTGACGGTATAGGAGGGGCCGTTGCCGGAGCGGGCGATGCTGTAGTCGCTCCGCGTGCCGCTGTAGAAGACCCGGTCGTTGACGTCGCCGCCGGGATTGCTCGGTGAAGCGAAATCGCCGCCCGAGATGAAGTCGTTGCCGCCGAAGCCGGTGAAGGCGTTGGCCTCGGACGAGCCGATCAGGCTGTCGGCGAAGAACGTGCCCTGAACGTTCTCGATCGAGACCAGTGTGTCGATGGTTCCGAAGCCGTCGCGCGCCGTTCCGGCTGCGATGGTGCCGACGGCGAGCGCGCTCAGATTGACCTGGACGCCCTGCTGGCCTCCGAAGTTGGCATCGAAGAGATAGCTGACCGTGTCGATGCCGCCGCCGCCGTCGATCACATCGGCTCCGGCGAGACCGGAGAAGCGCTCTGCACCGTCACCGCCAATCAGCGTGTCGGCGAAGGAAGAGCCACGCGCTGCCTCGATCGAGACGAGCCGATCGATACCCCCGAAGCCGTCCTGCGCGGTTTGCGCGGCGACGGTAATCCCGTTCACCACGCGGTCTGTCGCGCTCAGATTGACGGTCGCGCCCTGCGTGCCGCCGACCGAAGACCCGTTGGCATATCCGACCTCGTCAAAGCCGGAGCCGCCGTCGATGTAATCGTCACCGCCGAGGCCCTCGAAGCTCTCATAGGCGTCGTTCTGGCTGTCGCCGCCGATCAGCACATCGGACAGCATGGTTCCGCGTACGGCCTCGATGTCGATCAGAGTGTCGACGGCCTCGCTCGCCGCGCCCGTGTAAAGCGGATCCTTCGCCGAATGGGCCGCGATGGTGATGGTGCCGGCGCCGGGGACCGGGTTCGTCAGCGTCACCGCGACGCCGGACAGGTTGACGTGGATGCCGGTCGTCAGCGTGTCGGTCAGATCGGACTGGTAAAAGGCCGTGTCGACATCGAAGCCGTCGCCGCCTGGGACCGAACCGTCGAGCGTATCCGCGCCGCCGCCGCCATGAAGGAAGTCGCTGCCCGCGCCACCGATGACGATGTCGGCTCCGCCGCGGGAGAAGATCGTATTCGACTGGCCGTCGCCGACGATATGGTCCGCGTTGCTCGTGCCACGAACATTCTCGATCGAGATCAGCGTGTCCGTGGCGCCATAGGTATCGATGGCGGAGGCGGCGGCGACCACGGTGGAGCCGGCACCGATATCGGCCGTGATCGCACTGGCCGAGAGATTGACGATGACGCCGCGACCGGCGATGCCGCCGGACTCGTTGCCGTAATTGGCGCGGTCGAACCCGGCGCCGCCATGCAGCGTGTCGTTGCCGCCATTGCCGGTGAGATTGTCGCCGCCGCCTTCGCCGCGCAGAAGATTGGCGGCGTTGTCGCCGATGATGGCGTCGGAGCCGTCCGTGCCGCGGATGTCTTCGATCGAGATCAGGGTGTCGATCGCGCCTGAGACGTCGCGCGCCGTGCCCGCCGTGACGCCGTTCACCGCGACGGTGCCGCCGAGCACGACGGTGACGCCGTTGCCCCCGGTCCATTCGCGCCGGTAATCGACCTGGTCGGTGCCGCCGCCGCCGTCGACGACATCGGCGCCGGCGAAGAGGCGGAAGCGTTCGTCACCCGCGCCGCCGAAGATCCAGTCATTGGCATTGGTCGCCCGGACGCCCTCGATCGAGGTCAGCGTGTCCGTATCGCCATAGCCGTCACGGGCCGTGCCGGCGGCCACGACGATCGGAGCGCCTGGGCCTGCGCCGTCGAGATCGACCGTCCTGGCCGTTGTCGAGAGATTGACCACGACACCCTGCGTGCCGAGCTGGCCGGCGGCGTTCTGATAGCCGGCGTCATTGGTGTAGCGGACTTCGTCGAAGCCGCTGCCGCCGTCGATGACGTCGTTGCCGGCGAGGCCTTCGAAGCCCTCATAGTCGTCGTTGCCAGTATCGCCGCCATAGAGATGGTCGACATTGTAGGTGCCGCGGGCGATCTCGATGTCGATGAGCGTATCGGTCGATCCGTAGGCGTCGCGGGTGCGATGACCGGCGACGGTTTCCGCTCCTACCGTCACTGCCGCATCGCCGAAGTTGACGATGACGCCGCTCGCCAGGGGATCGTCGCTCGAAAACTGCGCGAAGACCGTATCGGTTGGGTCGGCATCGTCGACCACATCTGTTCCATCGAGGATGTCGGTGCCGGCGCCGCCGATGAGATCGTCGAAATTGCCGTTGCCGCGCAGATAGTCGTCGCCGGCGCGACCGTGCAGCAGGTTCGCCTCGTCATTGCCGACGAGGTAGTCCGCCCGCGTGGTGCCGCGGATGTCCTCGATCCCGATCAGCGTATCGATCGTGCCGAAGGTGTCGATGGCCGTCCCGGCCGCCACAGTCACCGGCGCGCCGGGCCCGGCACCATCGGCGTCGTACTGGATCGCGGCGTTCGAGAGATTGACGACGGCCGGGCCGGTTCCCGTCTCGTTGCCATAGTTGGCCCGGTCGCGGCCGAGGCCGCCGTCGAGGATGTCGGCGCCCGCCTGGCCGATCAGCGTGTCGTTGCCGGCGAGCCCCTGGATGATCTCGGCTCCGGCGGTTCCGGTCAGGGTATCCGCATTCCCCGTGCCCTCGATCGCGTCGCGGACGATGACCGTAAAGTCGGCGCTGACGAAAGCGCCGGAGAAGTCATAAGCCCGGATTGTCAGCGTCCAGCTCGGCTGCGCCTCGAAATCGATCGGGCCGGCGACGCGCAATTCATTGCCCACGATGGTGAAGGGCGTGCCCGCGCTGGTCAGTTCGTAGCGGGCGATGCCGTCGCCGGGATCTGTGTCCGTCGCGGAAAGGATACCGACAAGGCTGTTGAAGGGGCTGTTTTCGGTAACGGCGAGATTGGAGAGCGCAAGGCTGGTCGGCGCGGGCATGGCAGCTCCGAAAATAGCTTAAAAAATCGTTACCGCATCGGCGATCATTACGCAGAGTTGTTGCTGCCGTAAAGCTGCGCTGCAAAAAAATAGGAGCCAACAGCGCCATCCAATACATTATAAATTTTTTCAGATCAGAATAAGTCCCTGCCGTCTTCGATCAAAAACTTGTTTCGTTTTGAATTGATTCCGCGCGGTGCAGGATTGTTGAGTTGCGCCTCTTTTTCGCCATGTTTCTGCGGCCCGCGCAGGATCGACCTGTATCGGATCGCCGCTGGGCGGTGGGATGAAGCCTGCAACCTGGAGTTACTTGCGCCGGTCCAGCCGAATGAGCCCTTCGCGACTGCGCGGCAGCATCAGCGCTCGCGGAAGGCGCGGCCGGCCTGCTCGAGCAGCGGGCGCAGGAGATAGTCCAGCGCCGAACGGTCCTGGGTGCGCAGGAACGCCTGGATCGGCATGCCGGGAACAAGCTTGAGATCGCGCAATTGCCGGATTTCGCTCTCGGGCAGGGCAATGCGGGCAGTGAAATAGCTGAGCCCGGTCTGAGGCTCGCGGGTGAGGTCGGCGCCGATGCGCGTCAGGCGACCGCGCAGATCCGGTGTCGTGCGCTGGTTGCCGGCGAGAACGCGCACCACTGCCTCCTGCCCGGGAACGAGCTGGTCGATATCGGTCGGCAGGACACGGACGTCCGCGACGAGCGCTTCGTCATGCGGGACGATCGACATCAGCGTCTCGCCGGCGGCGACGACACCGCCGACGGTGAAGACGGTGAGCTGATGGACAAGGCCTGCGATCGGCGCGCGGATCTCGACGCGCGCGAGCTGGTCTTCGGCTGCGACGCGCCGCTCGCGCAATTCTGCAAGCTTGCCCTGGGTCTCGCGCAGATCGCCCAGAACCTGCGTCCGCATGTCCTGGTCCAGCTGGAGGATCTGCAGCTCGACCTCGGCGACCTTGCCGCGGACGCGCGCGCGTTCGGCCACGAGTTGGCCGCGTTCGCCGGAGACGCGGGTCTGATCGCGCTGCAACGCGGTGTAGCGCTGCATCGAGGTCAGGTTCTGTCGGAAGAGCTGCGCAACGCCGCGCAATTCCTCCGCGATCAGCTGCTCTTCCTTTTCCTTTGTGGCGATCTGGACCGAAAGACCGTGGGATTCCTCCGCGAACTGGGCCGCGCGCTCGCGCAGCTGGGCTTTCTGTCCCTCGCGGGAGCGGGTGCGGGCCTCGATCAGCCTGGCCTCGCCGGCCATCGCCCGCTCGACAGCCGGATCGGCCTGCCGCGCCAGGAGGTCGCCCGGGAAGGCGATGGCGGTTTGGCCATCGCGCTCGGCCAGCAGCCGCGCCTCGCGGGCGGCCAATTCGTCGATCTGGGAGCGGACGATGCCGAGATTGGCCCGGGTCAGCGTGTCGTCGAGGCGCAGCAGCACGTCTCCGGCCGCGACGGCCTGGCCTTCGGAGACATGGATCTGGCCGACGACGCCGCCGCTGGGATGCTGCACCCGCCGCAGATTGCCCTCGACGACCACCTGGCCCGCTGCGAGGACGGCGCCGGAGAGGTTGACCGCCCAGGCCCAGCCGCCGATGCCGAAAACGAAGAGGGCGACGCTGACGACTGCTACGCGGTTGAGGCGTGCGAGGCTGCCCTGGACCTCGGCAAGCTTCGGGGCGGGGAGGCTCATGTCAGGCGACCTCGCTGCGCCGTTCGACACCGCGCGCCTCACCCGCGGCGGCGGGCGCCAGGATCTTCCGCAGGACCTCGTCGCGGGGGCCGAAGGCAAGCTGCGTGCCCTGGCCGAGATAAAGCACATGGTCGCAAACGGCCACGGCGGCGGGCCGATGCGCGATCGCCACGACGATCCCGCCGCGCGTCTTGATACCGCGAATGGCTTCAGTGAGCGCGGCCTCGCCTTCCCGGTCGAGATTGGCGTTGGGCTCATCCAGCACGACGAAGAAGGGATCGCCGTAGAGCGCCCTCGCGAGGGCGATGCGCTGGCGCTGGCCGCCCGACAGGGCGACGCCGCCCTCGCCGATCACCGTGTCGTAGCCGCCGGGCAGGCGCAGGACCATCTCATGCGCGCCGGCGGCCTTGGCCGCGGCGACGACGGCAGCGGCATCGGGCTCGACCGCCATGCGTGCAATGTTTTCGGCGACCGTGCCGTCGAACAGGCTGACCTCCTGCGGCAGATACCCAATATGGCGGGCGAGCGCGACAGGGTCCCAGTGGTCGATCAGCGCGCCGTCGAGCCGGACCGCGCCGCGCGCCGCCGGCCAGGCGCCGACGAGCACCCGGGCGAGAGAACTCTTGCCCGCCGCGCTGGGGCCGATGATCCCGAGTGCGTCGCCGGCCTTCAGCCCGAAGGCGACCTGCTGCAGCAGCGCGCCCATGGCGCCGGGAGCCGCCACGACCAGGTTTTCGACGGTGAGCGAGCGCGTGGGCGCGGGGAGCTCCGTCGTTTCGCCCGGTACCTGCGTGGCGCCGAAGAGGCGCTTCAAGCGTCCGACGGCCTGGCGCGCATTGGTGAAGCCGTTCCAGCTGCCGATCGCGGCTTCGACCGGCGCGAGCGCGCGGCCGATCATGATCGAGCAGGCGATCACCGCTCCGGCCGTCATGTCGCCGATGACGACGAGATAGGCGCCGAGACCCAATACCAGCGACTGGATCAACATGCGCAGCGTCCGCGAGGCGCTGGCGAAGCCGCCGATCACATCGCTGGTGCGCTGCATGGCGTCGAGGTAACGCCGGTTGACCCGCAGCCAGCGCTCGCGCAGCGCCGTCGTCATGCCGAGCGCCTTGATCGTCGCCGCATTGGCGCGGGCCGCCTCGATCAGTGAGTGGCGCAGCGCGGTCTCGCGCAACGTCTCACGCTGGCCGTCACGTCCGCTGAGTTCCGTCAGCACCGTCAGGCCGATCAGCAGCAGGGCGCTCAGAATCGCCGCCGCTCCGATCCAGGGATGGATGAGGAAACAAGCGCCGACGAAGACGAGGATCCAGGGCATGTCGAAGATCGCGGCGGGGCCGGGACCTGAGAGGAAGGCCCTGATCATGTCGAGATCGCGCAGGGGCTGCCCGCTCTCGCCGGGCGGCCGGTTCTGCCGTGCCAGCAGGACGACGGCGCTATGGATGGGGCCGGCCAGCCGCTCGTCCAGCAGCCGCCCGATGCGGATCACGATCCGGTTGCGGACCGCATCGAGGAAACCCTGGAAGGCGAAGGCGGCGAGCAGCATCAGCGTCAGCCCGACCAGCGTCGGCACGCTGCGTCCCGGGATCACGCGGTCGTAGACCTGCAGCATGTAGATCGGGCCGGCGAACATCAGCAGGTTTGTCGCGCAGCTCACCAGCGCTACGGACCAGAAGGCGCGGCGGCACTCGGCCAGAGCGGTCGTCAGGACATCGGGCTTCATCGAGGCTCGCAGCCTCGCGCCCAGGGCCTGCCAAAGCAGGATGCGCCGCAACCCGATCGTTTACGCAATGCAGCAGCCCATCCGAGGCCCGAGAACGGCAAAAGCTTGGGCTCGCATCATCTAACCGAGAGGAAGTTCAGGGCAAGGGCAATCTTCGCCTGTGGGTTTACTGTCTTGAGTCAAGGTCAACCCGGCCGCAGAAGCTGCCGGCGAGACGCTGTCTTTGATCACTTTCGGTTTGCTGGCGCATCGGTTCACCGCATTCCGAAGGTGGGCCCGATTCAGGGCGGCTGGAGGGAGCGTCCCGTGCCGGGCGGGGCGATGACCTCCCCGTCCTGCGCCACGCAGGTCCCGCGCAGGAAGGTCATCGCGGCGCGGCCTTCGGTTTCGCGGCCCTCGAAGGGCGTGACCTTGCCCTTGGACTGGAAGGTCGCGCCGCGGATCGTCTCGCGGTGGTCGAGATCGAGTAGGACGAGGTCGGCATCCGTGCCCACCAGCAGCGCGCCCTTGCGGGGCCAGAGGCCGAAGGCGCGCGCCGGGGCCTCGCAGGCGAGGCGGACATAGTGCTGCAGCGTCAGCCGGCCGGCAGCCACCTCCGTCAGCATCAGGCGCATCGAGGTCTCGACACCCGGGAAGCCCGGCGAGGTCTCCCAGATCGAGGCGCGGTGCTTTTCCTCGACCGGATGCGGGGCATGGTCGGTCGAGATCATGTCGATCGTGCCGTCGAGCAGGGCGGCCCAGAGGGCCTCGGCATGGCCGGCCTCGCGGACTGGCGGCTTGACCCGCAGCGCATTGCCGCCGGCCCGCTCGGCGTCGTCCATGCTCAGCAGCAGGTAGTGCGGGCAGGTCTCGGCGGTGATGGCGACGCCGCGCCGCTTGGCCGCCGCGATCACCGGCAAGGCGTGGCGGCAGTTCTCATGGGCGATATGGATTTTGCAGCCCGTCCATTCCGCAAACAGCGCGATGCGCTGCACGGCCTCGACGGTGGCGATGTCGGCATGCTGGGCGAGATGGGCGGCGAGGTCATCGCGACCGGCTGCCTTCATCTGCGCGCCGCGCCAGTTCAGGATCGGCGTGTTCTCGGCATGGACGGTGCAGCGCAGCCCGGTCTCGCGGATCAGCGCCAGCGCATCGAGGACGGCGCCGTCGTTCGGGCAGGGGACGAGCGGGTTGTCGCTGCCCAAGAAGAGCTTGAAGGCGCTGGCGCCGGCCTCCGCCATGGGCTGCAGATCGGCGAGATTGGCCTCGCCGACATAGCCATAGACGCCGAAATCGACATGGGCCTGGGGGCCCGCGATGGCGATCTTCTCGCGCACCGCGGCGGCATTGGCCGTCGGCGGGTCGGTGTTGGGCATGTCGAAGATCGTGGTGACGCCGCCGACCGCCGCGGCGGCGGTGGCCGTCGCCCAGGTCTCCTTGTGCGAGAAACCGGGCTCGCGGACATGGGTATGGACGTCGAGCGCGCCGGGGATGAGCGGGCGCCCGCCGGCCTCGATTACCCGGCGCGCGGAGGGCATCGCCTCGCTGCGGCCGATCGCGACGATGCGGCCATCGTCCACCGCGACGGCGCCATGGCGGCTGGCCTCGGGGGTGACGAGCAGCGCATCGCGGATGACGAGATCGACGGTCGCGCTCATGGGGCTGCCTTGCTCATGGGACGGCTCTGGCGATCGCGTCGGCCGCGGCGAAGAGATCGGCGTTGCGCCGGCGCAGGCTCGCCTCCATCGCCTCGATCTCGCCGAGGACGGCCGGTGCGTCGAAGGTCGTGATGCGGCCCTGGTCGAGCACGATGCGCCCGTCGACGATCGCGGTCGTCACCGCCGCGCCGGTTTCGGCAAAGACGAGCTGCGAGGCGGCGTCGTTGAGCGGGCGCCACCAGGGCGCGTCGAGCCGGTAGAGCACGATGTCGGCGAGTTGCCCGGGCGCAATTTCGCCGAGCCGGCCGGCGAGGCGCAGCGCGCGGGCGCCTTCCACCGTCGCCATGCGCAGCGCGTCGCGGGCGGTGACCCATCGGCGCCGGTCCGGCAGGTCCGAGCGGTGCAGCAGCGCGGCGGCGCGCATCGCCTCCTGCATGACGAGGTTGTCATTGGCGCCCGAGCCGTCGGTGCCGAGCGCGATCGGCACGCCCGCCGCCAGCATTTCCGGCGTCCGCATCCGCCCCGTGCCGATGCGGGCATTGCTCTCGGGATTGTGGACGGCGATGGCCTGGCGCTGCGCCATCAGGGCGATGTCGGTCTCATCGAGCCAGATTGCATGGGCGCAGGACCAGCGGTCGGAGAGGATGCCGAGGCGCTCGAGATGGGCGAGCGTGCTCTCGCCATAGCGCTCCCGCGCGATCCGCGCCTGGGCCTTCGTCTCCAGCAGATGGGTGTGGATGGGCAGGTCGTGTCTCTCTGCCAGCTCGGCGCAGAAGAGCAGCGCCTCGTCGCTGCAGCGATCCGGGTTGGAGGGGGCGGGGCAGAGCCCGATGCGGCCGGCACGGCCATGCCAGCGGGTGACGAGATCGGGCATCTGCTCGCGCAGCTCGGCGAGCGGATGCGGCGCCAGCAGACCGGAGCCGCTGACCAAAGTCGTCACCGAGGCCGGCACCTCGATGCCGGCGGGGATGATGTCGGAGAAGACCCCGTCGAAGAAGCGCATCGCCAGCGTCGTGCGCAGGCCGGTCTCCTCCCAGGCCGCGAGCACGGCGTCCATGTCCGCCGTGCTGAAGCGCTGTCCGGGGAAATGGTCGATCAGCGCGGTCGTGCCGGTCGTCAGCATCTGCGCGGCGCAGAGCAGCACGGCGAGGCGGATCTCGTCGGGCGTGCGGCGCGAGGTGTGGGCCTGCGTGAGCCACATGAAGGCGGGGTGGCTGAGCCCATCGGCGAAGCCCGACATCGTGCCCGACTGCGAATGCATATGCGCGTTGATCAGGCCGGGCGCCGCGAGCAGGCCGCGACCGTCGATCTCGCGCGTGACGCTGCCGGGCGGTTGCGGCGGCACCTCGTCGACAGCGACGATGGTGTTGCCGCGGATCAGGATGTCGCCCGAGGGCGTGTCCTGCGCGGCGGCGCCGGCCAGGATGCGCACGTCGCGGATCAGGAGCGTCGTGTCCGTCATGGCGCACCCTGCAGGTCAACCGGCGTGCCCAGGCCGCGAGCCAGCGCCTTCGTCACCAGGGCATCCGCCAGCAGCACGTCCTGCAGCGGCAGGCCCATCGACTTGAAGACCGTGACGTCGGCGCCGGGGCTGAACGGCAGCGCGCGCTCCGGCAGCGCGCCGATCTCGCCGCGGATGCGGGCGGGGTCGAGAGCGCCCGAGGCCTGTGCCCGGACGAGATCGCCCGCCTTGGCGAAGGCGTCCTTGCGAGCGTCGAGATAGATGTCGGCCCGGCGGATCAAATCGTCATCGGCCTCGCGGGCGCCAGGCCGGTTGGCGCCGCCGAGCACGATGCAGGCGCCCGGCCGAACAGCCTTGCCGGGGAAGACGGGCTCCTCCGAGGTCGTGACGGTGACGACGATCTCGCTTGCGGCGACCGCTTCGGCGGGCGTCGCGGCGGTGACCAGCTCGACATCGGCCAAGGCGGGCTCGCCGGCCAGCGTGGCGGCGAGGGCCGCCAGGCGCTGCGGCGAACGGCCGACCAGATAGAGACGAGTCAGCGAGGGCCGCGCGATCTTGAGATAGAGCGCCGTGAGCGGGGCGCTGCGGCCGGCGCCGAAGAGGGTCGCGGTGGCGGCGTCGGGCGCGGCGAGGCGGTCCATGCCCGCGGCGAAACCCGCCGCGGTGCGGTGCTCGTTGAAGAGACCGGCGGAGATCAGCGCCCGTGGCTCTGCCCGGCTCCAGTCCCACAGCGTCAGCAGGCTCGCCCAGTTGCGTGGGGCGTCGGGACCGTCGGGATAGGCATGGACGTTGCTCTTGATCGTCAGCATCTGCGGCCCGGCGCTGCCCGTCAGCAGCAGGCAGCCGCGCTTCGGATCGTCCGCCCGTAGGTCGCCGCGCAGCGCTTCGCCATGGCCCGCCGCCGTGAGCCGGAAGGCCTCGGCCGCCAGCACGACCGCTTCCGCAGGGTCGACGAGGGCGCGGATATCGGCCTCGCTCAGCACGATCATGTCGGGCTCGCCGGTTCGCTGGCTGGCGGGGTGCGTGACAAGCCGGGCGCGCTCGGCGCCCGGCATCGGCCGTCGCTCAGCTCTTGGGCGCCGGCATCTTGCGCTCGGCCAGGGGCGGCAGGAAGGAGCGGTTGAAGACCTCCTCGACCTTCGGCGTGCTCTTGAGATCGAAGGCCTCGCCGATCTGGGTGATCGCCTTGGTCATGCGCTCGTCCGAGACATCGCCGGCGCCGAGCTTCTCGGTCTCGGGGGTCAGCATATGGGCCTTGTAGGTGAACTCGATGCGCTTGGCTTCGATCTCGGCATTCACCGTGGGTTCGACGCGGTTCATCACCTTGCCGCCCTCGGCCGGGTTGGCGGCGAGTTCGAGCATCGCCTTGTTGATCGCCCGGACCAGTCCCGCAACGGCCTTGGGGTTCTCCTTGATCAGCTTTTGCGAGACCATCACGCCGTTCGAATAGGAGGCGATGCCATGGTCGGAATACATGATGAACTTGTAGTCCTTGTCGGGATTCAGCTTCATCCCGATCAGGTTCATGTAGGAGGTCACGGTGAAGACGAAGCCGCCGTCGACCTGGCCCTGGACCATCATCATCTCCTGGACGGAGGGGGTGATGTTGACGACCTCGACCTTGCTCGCGTCGATGCCGTTGAGCTTGGCGAAGATCGGGAACAGCCGGTGCGTCGCCGAGCCGGCGGGCGAGGTCAGCTTGCGGCCTTCGAGGTCCTTCAGCGTCTTGATCGGCCCGTCGGCCTTGTGGATGATCGCGAAGGGCGCCTTGTTGTAGATCATGTAGACCATCACCGGTTGCTCGCCCGGCTTGTTCACGGCCTGCTGGATAATCGCGTTCATGTCGCCGAAGCCGGCGTCATAGGCGCCGCCCATGATGCGGGTCACGGTCGCGGCCGAGCCGTCGCCCTGGTCAATCGTGACGTCGAGCCCCTCGGCGGCGAAATAGCCCTTCTCCTTGGCGTAGAAGTACCAGGCGTGGACGCCCTGGTACTTCCAGTCGAGCGTGAAGCGGATCTTGGTGGGGGCCTGCGCGAAAACGGGCGAGGCGAAGCCAAGCGAGGCGCCGAGGGCGGCGGCGATAGCGGATTTCAGGAACTGGCGGCGCATGGCGGCTCCTTCGCGAGAGGGGGCGGATCGATCGCGTGCGGGGGCTCTGTTTGCGAAGCGGCCGGCGGCGTCTCCGCAGCCGCATCTTCGGTGGAACAGGAGCTGTCCGCTCAGGGGATCACGCTAGGCCGGGCGCAGTGGTGACGTCTTGTGCTGAGTTCTTGCCGCAGCGCTGCGAAAAATGCAGCGCTGCGGCTGAGAGCGCGGAGGGGGTGGATCAGCCCTCCAGCGCGGCGAGCTTGCCGAGATCGACATTCGCGCCGCAGACTAGGACGCCGAGCCGCTCGCCCGGCTTGGGCCGGTAGGCTCCGCAGAGCAGGGCGCCGAGCGCCGCGGCGCCGCCGGGCTCGACCGCCAGCCGGAAATCGCGCCACAGGGTCACCTGCGCACCGGTGATGGCCTCGTCGGGGACCAGCACGACATGATCCACCGCATCCTTGCAGACGGCGTGGACGAGCGGGCCGACATTGCGGGCGCCGAGCGAGTCTGCGGCGACCGAGGCGACCTCGACCTGCACCGGCCCGCCGGCTTCGAGCGCGGCCTGGAGCGCGCGCGAGCCCGCCGGCTCGACGCCGACGACCTTGACCTTCGAGCCTGCGAACCAGGCAGCGATGCCGGAGATCAGCCCGCCGCCGCCGACCGCGACGAGGACGGTGTCGAGATCGGGTTCCTGTCCCTGCCATTCGCGGCCGAGCGTGCCCTGGCCGGCGATGGTCTCCTTCGCCGCAAAGGGGTGGATCTTGAGCGCGCCGGTCTCGGCGACGAAGCGGTCGCAGGCGGCCTGTGCGTCGTCATATTGCGCGCCACCGATCACGACCTCGGCGCCGAAACGGCGGATCGCCTCGATCTTCGGCGGCGGTGAGATCTCGGGGACGAAGATCGTCGCCTTCACACCACGGGCGCGGGCCGCATAGGCGACCGCCGCGCCATGATTGCCGCCGGAAGCCGCAGCGACGCCGGCGGCCGGCACGTCCAGCGAGAGCAGGTTGTTGAAGGCGCCGCGCGTCTTGAAGGAGCCGGCATGCTGCAGGCATTCGAGCTTCAGCGAGATGTCCGCGTCCGAGCCGAAAGCACCTGTGCCCAGCCGCATCACGGGGGTGACGCGGGCGTGGCCGGCGATGCGCTGCGCGGCCGCCTCGATCATCGGGCGCGGGACGGGGTTCTCGGTCATGGCGGTGTCCTGTGGCGGCGAGCGATCGGGCCGGTAGCTCCAGATCGCGACGGGTATGCCGTGGCTATCGCGTCCCGGCGGGTCGGGGAAGGGCCGTCCGCGCCCGGCTGCGATGTGCCGGGCGACGACCAGGGCGGCGAGCGCGTCGAGCATGTCGTCGGCGCCGGCGCCTCTCGGCGGGCGGGCATGGACGGTTTCGGGCGGGATGCCTTCCGCCACAAGAAGGGCGCGCCGCTCGGCCATGCCGGCCTCGTTGATGCGACCCTTGATCTTCTTGGGGTGTGCGAGGGGGCCGCCGCGCATGGTGGCGAAGGCGAGCTCGGGGTGGACCTCGCGGATGTGCTCGCGCAGGCCCGTCTCGGCCCGCAAAAGGGTGTCCATCTCGCGGATGCGCGGAAAGAGGTGGAAGCCCTGCTTCGACACCTTGCGGGGCGGCTGCGAGGTGGCCAGCGCCTGCCGGCAGGCCTCGCCGTAGTCGGCGGCTTCCACGGCCGCCCGCGACGGGATCGAGAAGACGGAGGACTGGCGCTGGCCGAGCCAGGGCCGCACCAGCTGTTCGGGGCCGCGACCCGACCCCTCGATGCGGTCGGGCAGGCCGATCGGCATATCGACCGCGATCAGTGCGGGATCAAATGCCAGCAGGGTGCGGAAGTCCGGCTCCACGCGCAGCAGGGGTGGGCCGCCTTTCGCCGTGTCGAGGCAGGCCGCGATCCAGCCGCCCTTGCACCCGTCGACGCCCGCGATCCAGCCCATCGTCCCGCCTTCCTCATGCGACCTTCGCAGAACTGCCGTTGTCAGCGCGCAGCGTCTAGTGTGCGCTGCAACGACGTGTCCGGAGGTCGCCCGCGGGGCGCCAGGAGAGAACGATGCCGACGATCCGCCCCCGCCGCAGCGTGCTCTACATGCCGGGTTCGAACGCCCGCGCCCTGGAGAAGGCCCGCGAGATCGCCGCCGACGCCCTGATCCTGGACCTCGAGGACGCGGTCGCGCCCGAGGCGAAGGCGGCGGCTCGGGATCAGGTCTGCGCGGCGGTCAAGGCCGGCGGCTATGGCCGGCGCGAGCTCGTGATCCGCACCAACGGTGTCGATACGGCGTGGTTCGGGGACGATCTCGGCGCTGCGGTCGAAGCGAACCCGGATGCGATCCTGATCCCCAAGGTGTCGACCCCGGAGACGCTCGAACAGATCGGCGCGCAGCTCGACAGTCTGAAGGCACAGCCGACGCTGCGGGTCTGGGCGATGATCGAGACGCCGCTCGCCATTCTCCAAGCCGAGACCATCGCGCGGGCGGCACGCGATCCGCGCAGCCGCCTCGCCTGCTTCGTGCTGGGAACCAACGACCTCGCCAAGGAGACGCGGGCCCGCTTCGTGCCCGGCCGGGCGCCGATGCTGCCCTGGCTGACCAGCGCGATCCTGGCGGCGCGCGCGCATGGGCTCGACATCCTCGATGGCGTCTACAACGACCTCAAGAACGAGGAGGGTTTCCTGGCCGAATGCGAGCAGGGGCGCGATCTCGGGTTCGACGGCAAGACGCTGATCCACCCGGCGCAGGTCGCGACCGCCAATGCCGTCTTCGCGCCCGATGAAGCCGAACTCGCCCAGGCGCAGGCGATCATCGCGGCCTTCGCGCTGCCCGAAAATCAGGGCAAGGGCGCGATCCAGCTCGGCGGGCGCATGGTCGAGCTGCTGCATGCCGAAATGGCGAAGCGGGTGGTCGCGCTCGCCGAGGCGATCGGGGACTGACGCCGCCGCTCCCTCGCATGAGTGCTGACGTCCTGCCCAACGAGAAAGGGCCGCTGTCGCGGCCCTTTCCCTGATCCGTCTGCCAAGGCAGGCGGCCTCTCCCAGGAGGGTGAGAGGTTCCTGCCTCAGCCGGCCTTCGCCGCCTTGGCGCGCTCCATCGCCTCGATGATGAGCTGCTTGGCCTTGGCGGCGTCGCCCCAGCCGGTCAGCTTGACCCATTTGCCGGGCTCGAGATCCTTGTAGTGCTCGAAGAAGTGCTGGATCTGGTCGAGCGTGATCTTCGGCAGGTCGGTGTAGTTGTGGACGTTCTCGTAGCGCTTGGTCAGCTTCGGGACCGGCACGGCGATGATCTTCTCGTCGCCGCCGCCCTCGTCCTCCATCATCATCACGCCGATGGGGCGCACCGCGATGTAGGAGCCCGGAATCAGCGGGCGGGTGTTGGCGACGAGCACGTCGCAGGGGTCGCCATCCTCCGACAGCGTGTGCGGAATGAAGCCGTAATTCCCGGGATAGCGCATCGGGGTGTAGAGGAAGCGGTCGACGAAGAGCGTGCCGGCCTCCTTGTCCATCTCGTACTTGATCGGCTCGCCGCCGATGGCCACCTCGATGACCACATTGACTTCGTCGGGAGGATTCTTGCCGATGGAAATGGCGTCGAGGCGCATGGAAGGGAACCTGTCAGGATGGGAAACGCGTGCCTTATGAGGGTTCGCGCGGCAAACGCCAAGTCCGACCTTGGCCGAACCGGACGGCGCGGCGATTTGCGCCGGCCGCCGGCCGCTGCTATCGGGCGCGTCATGACACGCCATTCGAGCCGTCGTCCGTTGCGCTGGCCGCGCCCATGCTGAGCCGCCTGCGCCCCGACGAGGAGCGCTATGCCAGGCGCATGGCGCGGATCGCCCGCTGGGACCGCCCGATCGAGAGCCGCGGCCAGCGCTTCCATGCCTGGGCCAACATGCTGCTGGTCGATCACGGCATCTTCCGGCTGGCCTATCTCAACGCGCATCGCGTCACGCCGAAGCTCTGGCGGGCGGCGCAGCCGGCGCCGGGGCAGATTGCCTGGTTCGCCGCCCAGGGCGTCAAGACCATCGTCAATCTGCGCGGCGGGCGCGAACACGGCTCCTGGCCGCTGCAGCGCGAGGCCTGCGAGCGGCACGGCGTCGCGCTGGTCGATTTCGTGCTGCGCTCGCGCGGGGCGCCCGATCGCGAGACGATCCTGGGGGCGGGCGAGTTCTTCGCCTCGCTGAAGGAGCCGGCGCTGGTCCACTGCAAATCGGGCGCGGACCGGGCCGGGTTCTTCTCGGCGCTCTATCTGCTGATCCACGAGCGGCGCCCGCTGGCGGAGGCGACGCGGCAATTGTCGCTGCGCTACGGCCATTTCCGCTTCGCCAAGACCGGCATTCTCGACGCCTTCTTCGACGCCTACCGCGTCGAGGGCGAGGCGAAGGGCATCGCCTTCCTGGACTGGGCGCGCGATGTCTACGATCCGGCCCGCCTGGAGCAGAGCTTCCGGCCGGGCTTCCTGTCGTCGCTTCTGGCGGACCGGCTGATGCGGCGCGAATAGCGCCTCAGGGGGCCGCCGGCCGCAGGCCGGACAGCGCCGCGCCCGCGCTGTCCTGCGGATCGTCCCGCGCAATCCAGACGAAGAGCACATGGGCGACGGCGCGGGCGACCGAAATCGCGCCTACGGCATAGAGCAAGTCGCGCGAGAGGTCGCCGAACCACAGGATCGCGGCGACGATCGCGACCAGCGCGATGCCATGCGAGGCGAGCTGCCAGGCGGTGTTGCGCGACAGCGTCGTGATGTCATGCACCGGGTTGAAGAGCGCGATGCCGGCGTAGAACAGCGACATGACGGCGACCACCTGGCCGATGCCGTCCCATTTGCTGCCGTCGAAGACGGAACTGAAGCTCAGCGCACTGAAGGCGATCGGCAGAAACAGGCCCGTGGCGGCCGCCGCGAGGGCCAGCGTCGCGCACCGCATCCAGAAGCGCCGGCGCCGCCGGTCGCTGCTGCGCAAGGTTCTCATCACCAGCGGACCGGTCACCGTGCCGAACATCTGCGTCGGCATGTCGAGCAGGCGCATCGCCAGCGCGACCTGCGCCGCCAGCAAGGAATTGTCGGCATAAGGCAGGGCCAGCAGCGGCGCGGCGGTAAAGCCGAAGGAGAGCATCGCCGCCGGCAGGAGGATCCGCGGCGCGTCGTGCCAGTGCTGCAAGCCCCAGCTCAGGCCGCGTACCGACCAGAGGCGGGGATGGACGAGATCGAACAGGTTCGCGCGGCGCCGGATCACGAGATAGAGCGTCGCGACCCAGTGGCCGACCGCATCGGCTGCGAAGAGGGCGAGCGCCTTCGGTCCGAAGACGCCGATCAGCAGCAGCATGGCGACGGGCTGGACGAGTGCCTGGACGAGGTTGCTGTTGCCGATGGCCCGGAAATCGCCCTCGGCCGTCGCCTCGCTCCAGAGCAGGCGCAGGGCCGTGCGGGCCGACAGCGACAGGAAGAACACCAGCCCGATGAGCGGCGGCAGCCAGTCGAGCTGCACGATGACCATCAGGACAACGCCGGCCAGCGCCAGGAAGGCGACGCCGCTCGTCAGCGCGAGCCGGAAGGCCAGGGCGAGCTCACGACGGGCGCTGCTGCGGAAGAACACCGCTTCGAGGCGCAGCAGGGCGGGCAGGGACACGAAGGTCGCCGCGGTGGAGAAGACCGCGAAGGCGGCGAAGACGTTGGGCGGACAGAAATAGGCCGCGACCAGAAGGCCCCAGACCGAGACCAGACGGGCCTGCAGGAAGCGCAGGCCGAGCATCAGCGCGCTGGCGATCGACTGGCGCAGAGCGGGGACCCGGCGCGCGACGAAACGCCGCCCCTGCGCCAGGGACAGCGCAGGCCGGCGAGGCGGAAAACTCGCCCGTTCGAGGACGACGTGCGCGACCATGTCCATCCCCACGGCTGGACCATCGGGGAGGCCATCGTCGCGCGAGCCGCCCGCGCCGGCCGATGAGGGCGCGTCGGGGCTGGGGATCACGATGAGACGGCCTCAGGGAGAACAGGCTGCGCCAACAGGGTTAATGGCGGGTAAAGAGTGGGCATGACGGACCTGGGAGGGGCCATGCCCCGGAGCGGGGCACAGACCTCAGGAATCGGGCCGTCAGATGGCGGCTTCGTTGAATTTTGTTTTCAGCGCCTCGAAGCGGGCGAGCTGGTCCGGCAGCAGGGCGCGCTGGGCGTCGCGCCGGACGAAGACCTTGAACATGACCTCGCCCGCGCCGTTGAAGAACTGCACGGAACAGACGCGGCGGCTGGTGAGCTGGCGGTCGACCACATAGATCGCGGCGCAGTTCGACGCCTTGATGTGGCCGCCGATCGGACTGTCTCCATGGATGTTGTAATAGCCATGGCCGAAGGAGCCGATCGGGAGCGGGCCCTCGCATTCCAGCACGATGTCGGGCGTGTGGACGAGGAACATCACGGTCCCCCAGGTCGCGAGCTCCTGCCAGAGAGCCTCGAAGCACTCGGGCGCGATCAGCGTCCGGCCCTCGGGCGAGGTCAGCTCGAGCACGGCCCGGGTCGGCAAGCCGGTTTCCTTCGCCACCGACTCGATCATGGCGTCCGGCTTCTCGGCCAGCATGCGCCGGGCCCGGTCAAGGGCCTCTTCCGCCGGCGCCGCGGTCTCGATGGTGAGCCCGTCGGACATGCAGGCCTCCTCACTCGGCCGCCTGGAGGGGGCGATGCGGATTGGTCTCGCTCAGCACCGTCTCGAAACCCTCGAACTCCGGATGGCCGAGAAAGAGCGGCTGCTCCCGCTTCTCGCCGGCGTTGCGGTGGGAATCCCTGAACTGCTCCGACTTGGTCCAGGCGGTGAAGTCCGCCTTCGTCGCCCAGGTGGTGTGGGAAGAGTAGAGCGTATGGTCGTCCCGCTCCGGCCCCTTCAGCAGATGGAAGGCCACGAAGCCCTGCATCTCGTCGAGCCGGGTCTTGCGCGTCGCCCACACGGTCTCGAACGCCGATTCCTGGCCCTTGACGACCTTGAAGCGATTCATCGCGATGAACATCGGGACTGTCCTGTGCTGAGCCGGCCCGCGGGTCCGGCGGTGAGAATGCCGCGAGCGGGCCAATGGCACCGCGACATCCTGCCGGATCGGTGCCCGTCGCCCGCTCTTGACCGCTTCTAGTAAAGCTGAATATCAACGTCAACAACGCCGAGACTAAAATCAGTTTTGAATAATTAAAAACTGACAGTTTACTTGGCTTCGTTCAGTCACGACGACGGTCGCGCCCCGGTCATCCGGTCGGCGCTGCCTGCGATGGGAGATCGAGTGATGCGCTTCCGCACCCTGCGTTCGGATCGACCGGGCCGCCGGCCTGCGGGCCGGGAGCTGTCCGCGGCGATCGGGCTGACGCTTCTGGCGGTGGCGAGCCTGTTGGGCGCGTTCGGCCTGCCGGGCACCGCCTTCGGCCAAGCGCCGCAGCGGATCGTGGCCGTGGGCGGCGTCGTCACCGAGGTGATGTATGCGCTCGGCCTGCAGGACCGTCTCGTCGGGGTCGATTCCACCAGCCAGTTCCCGGCGGACGCCCTGCGGGACAAGGCCAATGTCGGTTATGTCCGGGCGCTGTCCGCGGAGGGCGTGCTGTCGCTCAAGCCGTCGCTGGTGATGCTGATCGACGGCGCCGGCCCTCCCGGCGCAGTGTCGCTTCTGGCCGAGACCGGCGTTACCATCGCGCGCATCCCCGACGAGACCAGCTCCGAGGGCGTCGCTGCGAAGATCGAGGCGATCGGCGCCGCTGTGGGGGCGGCCGCGCCGGCCGAGCGCCTGGCGGCGCAGACCCGCGCCGGCTTCGCCGAGCTTGCCGCCTTGCGAAGCGGCATCGCCAAGCCGCGCCGCGTGTTGTTCGTGCTCTCGGTCCAGAACGGCCGGGTGATGGTCGGCGGCCGCAACAGCTCGGCCGACGCGATCATCCGCCATGCCGGTGCGGTCAACGTCGCGGACGGCATCGAGGGCTACAAGACGATGACCGACGAGGCGATCATGGCAGGCGCGCCCGACGTCGTGCTGATGATGAGCCACAACGTCAACCACGCCACCTCGCCGGACGCGCTCTTCGCCATGCCCGCCTTCGCGGAGACACCGGCCGCGCGCCAGAAGCGTCTGATCGCGATGGACGGGCTTTATCTGCTTGGTTTCGGTCCGCGTACGCCGGCTGCGGCACGTGACCTGATGGCGGCGATCTATCCGGAGGCGTCGATCCCGCCGCTCAAGACGGCGCAGGCGCAGTGACGCTGGCCTCGCCCTCTCTTCCGAGCCTGCCGGCCGGGCTGGCGAGCCTCATCGCGGGGCGGCGGCGCCTGGCGGTGATCGCCGCCGTGGCGCTCGGCTTCGGCTGTCTCGGCCTGACGCTGCTGGCGATCGGGCAGGGGGCGATCGCGATTCCGCCAGGGCGTGTGGCCGAGATCCTGTGGGCGCGGCTGACGGGAGACGCCGCGCTGCTTGAGGGGCGCGATGTTCTGGTGGTGATGAACATTCGGCTGCCGCGTGTGCTGCTCGGCCTGCTGGTCGGCGCGGGACTCGCGGTCTCCGGCGCGCTGATGCAGGGGCTGTTCCGCAATCCGCTGGCCGACCCAGGCCTCGTCGGCGTCTCGGCGGGTGCGGGGCTGGCGGCGGCGGCGACGATCGTGCTGGGAGACCGTTTCCTCACCGGGACGCTGATGAAGCTGCCCTTCGCAGTGCTGCCCTTCGGCGCCTTCTGCGGCGGGCTTCTGTCGACGCTCGCGCTCTATCTGATCGCCACGCGCGAGGGACGCACCTCGGTGGCGACGATGCTGCTCGCCGGCGTTGCGCTCGGCGCCCTGGCCGGGTCGCTGACGGGCCTCCTCGCCTTCATCTCGGACGACCGCCAGCTGCGCGACCTGACCTTCTGGTCGATGGGCAGCCTCGGCGGGGCGAGCTGGACCAAGCTCTCGGCCATCGCCCCAATCATCATTCCGCTGCTGCTCGCCATGCCGCTGCTGGCGCGCGGGCTGAACGGTCTGATGTTGGGCGAGGCGGAAGCCTATCATCTCGGTATCCCGGTCCAGCGCATCAAGGCGATGGCCATCCTGCTGGTGGCGCTCGCCGTCGGCGCGAGCGTGGCGGCGGCGGGGCTGATCGGCTTCGTAGGGATCGTCGTGCCGCATCTGGTGCGCCTCGCCGTGGGGCCGGATCATCGTCTACTGTTGCCGCTGTCGGCGCTGGGCGGGGCGATCCTGCTGGTTGGCGCCGACATCGTCGCCCGGCTCGTGGTCGCCCCGGCCGAATTGCCGATCGGCATCGTCACGGCGGCGATCGGCGCGCCCTTCTTCCTGTGGCTGCTCCTGCGCCGCTCGGGGTCGCTCGATGGCTGAGACCGCAGCCAAAGAGAGCTTTATCGAGGCCCGCAGCCTGAGCTTCCGGGCGGGCGGGCGCGACCTCGTGCACGAGGCCTCGCTGGAACTGGCGCCCGGGACGACGACGATCCTGATCGGGCCCAACGGTGCCGGCAAATCGACGCTGCTCAAGCTGATGACGGGGGAAGCCAAGCCCTCCGGTGGCGAGGTCCGCATCGACGGGCAGGCGCTCGCGGCCATCCCCGCCTGGCGGCTGGCCTGCCAGCGGGCAGTCATGGCCCAGCATGCGCGGCTCGTCTTCCCATTCAGCGTCTACGAGGTCGCGAGCCTCGGCGTCGACGGCATCGGCCGGGCGATGACGCGTCTGCGGCGCGATGCGCTGGTCGGCGAGAGCCTCGCGGCCGCAGGCGTGCTGGATCTGGCGGGGCGGGCCTATCAGACCCTCTCCGGCGGCGAGCAGCAGCGCGTGCAGTTCGCCCGCGTGCTCTGCCAGATCGAGGCAGGGCGCAGCGTCGCGAGCCGGCAGGCGCTGTTCCTCGACGAACCGATCGCCAGTCTCGATCTCTGCCACCAGCTCGCCTTGCTCGACATGGCGCGGGCCGTCGCATCACGCGGCGTCGCGGTGCTGATCGTGCTGCACGATCTCAACCTCGCCGTGACCTATGCGGACCATCTGGTGGTGATGGACCAGGGGCGGATCATCACGCAGGGCGCCCCCGCGAAGACGCTGGACGACGCGCTGCTGCGGCAGGTGTTCAAGGTCGATCTCTCGCTGAGCCGGGCGCCCGTGCCGGGGCTGCCCTTCCTGCTGCCGCAGCAGCATCGTGTCAGTCCCGCTGTCTGAAGCTGCCGCGGTTTAGCGGCGATTCATCCTGAATCCAGCCTTCACCATATCGTTCAACCGCCGATTCAGCGCTGCGGTCGCAGCCTTCCACCCGGATTTTCGGGAGGGAGCGAGCAATGATGTCGAGGCGCGCCGCGATGGAGACGGTTCTGGCTGCGGCGGTCGCCTTGCCGGTTTGGGCGGCATCGGCCGGCGCCGGCGAGGCCCGCGAGGTCGTGCAGGCGCCCGACCCGCGCTATCGCCCCGGCACGATCGTGATCCGCACCGGCGAGCGAAGGCTCTATCTGGTGACCGCGCCGGGCGAGGCGATCCGCTACACCATCGCCGTCGGCAAGGCCGGCAAGCAGTGGCAGGGCGTCAAATACGTCGAGGAGATGCAGGTCGATCCGGCCTGGTCGCCGCCGGCCTCGGTGAGGCGCGACAATCCGCGCCTGCCGGACGTCATTCCCGGCGGCTCGCCGCGCAACCCGATGGGGGCGCGCGTGATCGGGCTGGGACCGGGCGGCGAATATGCGATCCACGGCACGAACATGCCGGGCACGATCGGCACGGCGGCCTCCTATGGCTGCTTCCGCATGCACAACCACGATGTCGCCGATCTGTACGAGCGCGTCCGCATGGGGACGCCGGTCGTCGTGCTGCCCTGACGGCTAGAGCGGCACGCCCGAGGGCAATGGCTGCCCCGAGAAGAAGGCCTCGAGATTGCGCAGCAGCAGCGCCTGCTGGGCCGCCTGGGCGCTGTCGGCCATGGCGGCGATGTGCGGCGTCAGCACGGCGTTGTCGAGCGCCTTGAGGCGCTTCGGCACATGCGGCTCCGCCTCGAAGACGTCGAGTCCGGCGCCTGCGATGACGCCCTGTTCCAGCGCGTCGCAGAGTGCCTCCTCGTCCACGGCGATGCCGCGCGAGATGTTGATGAGATGGCCCTGCGGCCCGAGCGCCTTCAGGACTTCCGCATTCACGGCATGGCGGTTCTCGGCGCTGGCGCGCACCGCGACCATCAGCACGTCGGACCATTGCGCCAGCCCGACGAGGCTGCCCTCATAGCGATAGGGCAGCTCCGCGCGCCGTGAGCGGTTGTGATAGGCGATCTCCATGCCCAGTGCGGTCGCGATGGCGGCAATACGGGCCCCGATGGCACCGAGCCCGTAGATGCCGAGCCGGCGTCCGCGGAGCCCCGGCACGATCGGCATGCGCTCGATGGCGTTGCCCTGCCAGCGTCCGGCGCGGATGAAGCGGTCGCCCTTGCCGATCTGGCGGACGCTGGCGAGCATCAGGCCAATAGCGAATTCCGCCACCGCGTCGGCATTGGCGTCGGCCGCGTTGCTGAGGAGGATGCCGCGCGTCTTCGCATGCGCCTGATCGACTCCTTCGATGCCCGTGCCGTAGCAGGCGATCAGGCCGAGATGGGGCAAGGCATCGATCAGGGCCGCGTCCGTGCGCCAGCCACCGACGGTCAGAAGCACGCGTGCGGCCTGCGCGCCCGGCGGCAGGGCCTCGGGAACGGGCCGCTCCATCGGACCCAGCACGACGTAGTCCTGCTGCAACCGCGCCACCAGCCCGGCCGGCATCTTCGGGGCCATGAGGAGGGTGGGCTTCATCGTGATCTCGTCTCCGGTCGATGCTGCATCGCAGCATTCCGGAGGTTCTGCCTCAAGCGCCAGTTGCGCGCAGGTGCCATCCTCCTGATGCATCGCGGGCGAATGTTGCGCTGGGTCAAAAATGCGCCCGTGCGGGCCTGTGCCTATCGACAGCGCGTTAATCCGCGTTAACGTTTGGTCGCGCGATAGACACAACCGGGCGCGGCGCCGCTCGGAGCAAGAGGGGCTCACGATGGACCATCTGGCCGACGTCAAGAAATTCGCCAAGAAGCCGCTCAATGAGGCGGCCTTCGCCGGTATGGCGAAGTCCTACGCACTGGTGATGAGCAAGCCCGACACCCGCTACGTCGCGTGTTCCGACGCCGCCGAGCTGGAGCGCGTCCGCGAGAACTTCCTGAAGAAGAAACTGGGCCTCAAATCCGCGGATCTCGACGCCTCGCTGAAGGCGATCTGCGAGCACATGAAGGCCGACAAGACCAAGTCGCGCCTGACCTTCTACTACCTTCTCGCCGAGCATTACGGGAAGCTCGACCTGTTCGTGAAGAAGTAGGCCGGGCGCCGTTTTCGGGCGAAGCCCGGGTCGAGCCCGAGCAACGTCCGGGGGCGCCTCTAGCGATACAGATCCGCCCGCGTCAGCGGCAGGCCCGAGGCGCCCTTGCGGCGCTTCGAGGCCAGCGTCTGGTTGACCAGCGCGCCACCGCGCTCGAAGGCGAGCGAGCAGCCCGCAAGGTAGAGCAGCCACATTCTCGTGCGCTCCGGCCCGATCTCCGCCTCGGCCTGAGCGCGGTTGGCCTGCAGCCGCTCCCACCAGAGCCGTGTCGTGCGCTGGTAGTGCTCGCGCCAGCCTTCGACGTCGTGGATCTCGAAGCCATGGCGCTCGAGATTGGCGATCGACATGCCGAGATGGTCGAGTTCCCCGCCGGGGAAGATGTAGCGCACCAGCGCGCGGTACTCGGCCGGCATCTTGTTGAAGGCTTTGTCGGTCTTCTTGGCGCGGCGCGAAATGCTGTGATGCAGATAGAGCCCGCGCGGCTTCAGCAGCCGGTTCACCGCCTTGAAGTAAGTGGGGTGGTTGCGGATGCCGACATGCTCGAACATCCCGATGGACGAGATCTTGTCGAACTCGCCCTCCATCTGGGTGAAGTCCTTGAGATGAAGCGTCACGCGCCCCTGCAGGCCGAGCTGCTCGACCTTCTCACGGGCCAGAGCCAGCTGCTCCTCGGCGAGCGTCACGCCATGGGCCTCGACGCCGTAATGCTGCGCGGCATGGCAGACCAGAGCGCCCCAGCCGCAGCCGATGTCGAGCAGGCGGTCGCCGGGCTTCAGGCGCAGTTTGCGACAGATCATGTCGAGCTTGTCGCGCTGGGCGCGGTCGAGATCGCCATGGTCCTCGGTGAAGTAGGCGCAGGTGTAGACCATCTCGGCATCGAGAAAGAGCCGGTAGAAGGCGTTCGAGACGTCGTAATGATAGGCGATGTTGGCCTTGTTGGTCGCCGGCGCGCCGTCGCGGGCGATCTCGTCGCCCCGCTTGTGGTCGACAGCGTCCGGTGCCGCGCCCGGCGCGAAGACGAAGCGGCGCAGGACATCGAAAACGGCGCTCTTCGGGATGGTGCGCGCCAGCCGGCCGATCTTGCCTTCGGGGCGTGCGGCGGCGAGATCGAAGACCGAGCCGTTTTCCAGCGCGATGCGGTCGGTCACATGCAGGTTCAGCAGCGTGTCGAGCTTCGGCTTGCGGATCAGGGCGGCAACGGCGCCGGGGTCGCGGATCGCGATGGCGAGCCCGTCTGGTGGCCATGTCGCCGGGACGACGCTGCCATCCCAGAGCCGGAAGCCGAGCTTCAGCCCCAGTTTCTCATGCGCCTGCGCCAGGAGATGCCGCAACGCTGCAAGACGCTTCTGCCCGGTATCCATGCTGCCCCACCGCACCGATGCCTTCGTCCTGTCTGCCGACGCCATGTCGGCTTGGCAACCCGCCCAGACGCAGAGCCGGTGCGATCTCACCTCTCGTCTCGCGGCGCACAACAAGACCATTCCCGACTTTGATCTGGATCAATCTTGCGGCGGGTCGGGCTGCGTGTTGATATATGACGCATCGGCGTGACCGGCGGCTGGCGGCCAACGGTCATTTCGATGAAGCTGGCGGTGATCCATTTCTGGAGGGGGTCTCGCAGGGTGGTTGGCGTAATCCTTGCGTCTGCCAGTCCCACAGCCGGAGCCTGTTGGTGCCCGGCAATATATGAGTTGCTTCGCCCTCTGGCCTGTTCGTCCGGGGCGTGACGTCAGGCCGGCTGAGGAGGCGGCCGGAAGAGGAGGCGGGGCGCACGGGAGCGCCTGCCTGTGACGAAGACAGCGTCCTCGTGCCGGTACGGGCCATCAAGGCCGGTCGGTGCGGCAGGCCTGGGTTGCCTGTGAAACGACCAACATCACAACAGAGGGAAAGGCCACACCATGACCGGATTCAAGACCATCGCCGCCATGATCGCCACCGCCGCCAGCCTCGTGCTGGGTTCGCAGGGCGCGCTGGCGCAGAACAAGATGGAACTCAACATGGCGACGCCCTGGGCGGGCGGGCACTGGCTCGACATCGGCGCCAAGAAGTATGCCGAGAATGTCGAGCGCATGACCGAGGGGCGGATCAAGATCAACGTCTTCCCGGCCGGTGCGCTCGGCCCGGCGCTGAAGGTTACCGAGACCGTGCAGAAGGGCGTCGCCGATATGGGCCATGCCTGGCCGGGCTATGACTGGGCGGTCGACCGCACGGGCGCCATCTTCTCCGGCTGGTCGGCGGGGCCGAACCCGGAAGAGATGATGATGTGGCTCTACAATGGCGGTGGGGCCGATCTCTGGAAGCAGTGGCGCAAGGAGAAGTTCGACGTCGTCGCCTTCCCCTGCGGCGTTCTGGAGACAGAGTTCTTCATGCATACCCACAAGCCGATCCGCACCGTGGAGGACATGAAGGGCCTCAAGCTGCGCACCTCCTCCTCCTGGGCCGAGATCGCGCCGATGCTCGGCGC
>FWWL01001648.1_pt1 | contig 51540 bp, 49 predicted proteins | sample 2228331 | NCBI WGS metagenome assembly FWWL01 (sample SAMEA103939775, study PRJEB20133) | metagenome | reverse complement strand
CCTTAAAAAAATATAAAGAACATAAATGAGTTAAAATTTGTTTTGAGGGTAGTTTATAGGTTTTTAATAGACTTTTTAAAATCCTCTTAGTATCTTAATAATTCTCAATAATTAATCTGCTGTTTGCTGAAAAGAATACATTACAATTAAAATACAGAATCAATTTTTTTTAAAAATAGCTCTTAGTTTAGTTAAGATAAACAAGTTAAAAAATTTTAAGAAACTTACAGAGAAATGAACGATTTCTCCATAAATTATATACACTGATTTTTACAATCAACTTGACTAATTTTTAAAAAGGGTATTAAAGCTTTAAGCTGTTTTTTAGTACTTCTGTTTTTTTGTTGTTCACAAACTTTTGACTTGTAAATTAGTTTTACATAGCACATAACCTTTTTATATTAAAATATTTTATATATATGTTCCGTAGGTTTTTATTAGTCTTTACAGATTCAGAATTAAGAACAAAAATATTTAAAATAGTCGCTCTTTTGATAGTAATCAGGTTTTTATCTTATATCCCTATTCCTACACTGGGAATCAGTGATATTTCGAGTATTCTAGGGTCTGATGCTGTATTTAGTCTTTTAAATACGATTTCTGGAGGAGCTTACAACGGTCTATCTTTTATTATGCTTGGGGTAGCTCCCTACATTACTGCTTCTATAGTAATGCAATTATTAGGAGTTATTATACCTAAACTTAATGAAATTAGAAGAGAAGAGGGCGAGGCTGGTAGAACAAAAATCAATCGTTGGACTAGATATTTAATGGTACCTCTTGCGGCTCTTCAAGCTTGGGGTATTATGAGGTTTTTAGCTATTTCTGGAGATACGGGGCAGGGTAGAATTTTACCTGACATTTTTTATCAAAGCGAAGTAACCAGCGAAACTATTTGGGCGTGGTTTGTGGTTATAGCATCTATGGTAGCTGGCAGTTTAATAATGACTTGGATTGGGGAAATTATAACTGAGTATAAAATGGGTAATGGTATTTCGTTAATAATTTTGGCTGGTATTGTGGCTAGCTTGCCAAAACAATTTTTAGAATTTTGGAAATTTGTTTGGCCTAATTTGGTTTCGATGTTTGACTCTTTGTCTACATCTGTTTTCAGCAGGGAAACATGGAAGCAAATTTTGTGGCAAAGCCCAGAATGGGCTACCTCTAGGAGTTTCTTTATTATTTTGTTTAGTTTTTTGTTAACTTTAGTTTTAGTAATTTTTGTAGGTGAGGCTGTGCGAAAAATTCCTGTGGTTCACTCGCGAAGAGGTCATAGTGAAGGGAATAGTAGAACTTTGAACCAAGTTAAAGCTAATTTGCCGGTAAAAGTTAACATGGCTGGGGTTATTCCTATTATTTTTGCTATATCTTTTATTTTGTTCCCAAGTGTAATTGCCACATTTTTTAGCACTTCCACTTTGCCACAAATAGAGCAAACCGCTCTGCGGGTACAAACCTTTTTGAGCAGTAACCAAATTCCTGCTTTTCCCCCAGAGAATCTACCAAGTAATTTTTTGGGATTTTATAAAACGGATAATGCTGATAGTTTAATTGCAGCTCAAAATTTTGATACTACTGAGGGTCAGGAGCTGTTTGGTTTTACTATTTCTAATTTAAAAGATCAATGCAGTGAGGATACTAAAAACTCCTTTTTCCAAGGCACATTTCTCAATTTTAGTTTACCTTGTGCCAACATCAGTTTTTTACCCACTTTTGCTATTTATTGGAAAGGTGTTTTGGCATATAATTTCTTTTATTTCGTTTTGATTATTTTCTTTACATATTTTTATACTGCTAATGTAGCTTTCAAAACAGAAGAAATATCGGAGGACTTACAGAAAGGTGGAATTTATATCCCGGGATATAGACCCGGAGAGCAAACCCAAGCTTATTTGAAGTATATTTCTAACAGGCTTAATGTTGTAGGTAGTGTGTTTTTGGCTGTGATTGCCATACTTCCTATTATTATTGGTAATAATCTCCAAATTGGAGCCAACCCTATCAGTGCTATTGTCGGTGGGACTACACTGCTAATTTTAGTATCTGTTACTATAGAATCTTTGTCCCAAATTATGGCTCAAGCTACTTCTATTGACTACGACAGATTTACCAAAAAATCCAAAAGTAAGGAATAACTAGCTGAATTATAAATTTTTCTTGTTTTTTAAAATTTAAAAAATTCTTGATTCTTCCGAAGAGATAAAGTATTTTATGGAAATTCGCAATTTAAAGGCAATAGTTTTAAATCATTATACAGACGATTTGATTAATGTAACATACCTGAAAATTTTAACTGAGACTACTGTTGAAAGCATTAAATTACCAACTGTGTTGTCAAATTATAGACTACAACACCTACTTAGACCTAACTTCGTTTTAGATATAGAGGTTGTGAAAACTAGGAAAAATTGGATTCTCAAAAGTATTTTACATTACCAATCTTTTTGTCATCCTAAAACTTATCAATGTTATCTTAAATTAGCTGAAGTATTTTCGTTAATCAATAAATTTTGTTACGAAGGACAACAAGTTGATTTACTGTCTTTTTTAATTAACGAATTATCGTTGATAAATTTAGAAACTTTGGATATAACTTTATTTGAACTTAATCTTCTTCAGAAACTTGGGTTTGCTCCAAATATAATCCCCTCAAACAATATTAATACAAAATTACATTTTGCCAAAACAGCTGGAGGTTTGATATAAGTTACAATTTAACTTGATTAAAAAGTAAACTTTTTATATTTGTATCGACGGTTTTTGTTATATTTTTTGGATTTAATAAGAATAAGTTTTTTAGGAGTCATTACTTTTTCCAACAATTATCGAAACACAAATTATGAAAAATAACTTTTCTCTTGTAATTTTGATAATTGGGTCTTTACTCTTGTGGTTTCATTACACCTTTATTGTATCACCACAAAACCAGCAAAACCAGCAAAACCAGCAAAGCCAACCAGACCAGTCATATTACGATAGTGAAAGTTTAATTCATACAGAATCTGAACAAAATTTGACTATTGGTGGTTGGATACCAGCTTGGGCTAGCCAAAGTGGTTTTAGTGCTTTTGAAAAGAATATACAATTGTTTGATAATATATCTCCGGTTTGGTATGAAGTTTTACCAGACGGTAACTTAAAAGAAACCAAACCAATTAACAGTAACGAAATAATAAAATTAGCTAGGCAAAATAAGGTAAAAGTGGTACCTTCCATAGTTATGGTTGACCACGAAATTTTTACTCAAATTTTACAAAACGAAACTAATTTGGATCGGCATATAAATACAATCGTGCAAACAGTGATAGATAATCAATACGACGGAATTGATCTTGATTATGAGTCTACAAAACTAAGTGATAAAGAAAAATATTTTGAATTTTTGGAGCGATTGTCCTCTAAACTTAAATCTGAAGAAAAAATTTTAGCTGTTAGTGTGCTAGCCAAGTGGGGGGATGATGTTAGATATTCTTATCTTCCACAAACTAGGCAAGTGCAAGATTGGTCAAGAATTGCTCAATATGCAGACGAAATCAGGATCATGACATATGATTATACTCCTGCTTCTGCTTTTTATCCTGGGCCCATAGCCCCACTAGATTGGATACAAGAAGTAGTTGATTATGCCCTCACTAAGGCAGATGCTGAGAAGTTTGTGTTGGGTATTCATTTATATTCATATGAAAGATGGGTAGAAGTTCCAAATCAACTTCTTGACCAAGATTTTGACTATCCATCTTTACAATTTAAACCTAATTTTAGGGAAAATAGTCAGTCACAAGTGCCTGCTAGGTCTTATACTTTTGATATTGTAGAGCAATTACTGCAACAAAATCAAGGCCAGATGGAAGAGTATCAGGGAGAAAAAATTTTTAGATATCGTAAAGTTAACCCTGTAACAGGAATTTTAGAAAACCGAGTTTTAGTGTATATAGATTCACAAGGTGTGTCGGATAGACTAGAATTAGCTAAAGAAAAAGGATTAAAGGGTATAGTGTTTTGGCAGTTGGGTGGGTCAGATAGTATTTTGTCTAAATTAGATACTTGATTTTTTCTATGGATTACAAAAACTATGTTTAAATGTTTAAATTATCCTAATTTTTGTATGGAAACAGTTTCAAATTCTGGTTATAAAAACAAAAACTTGCAATGTTTCTATTTCGTTGGTTATTTTTTAATTTTCTTTAGGTTAAACTCTTAGGATAGTTCCCTTGAAGCAGGTTTACACTTAATAGTAAATTTTCACTGTGGACAATTTGTATTTTTGTTTTTAGGGCAAAAATGTGGTTGTTCCGAATAATAAAGCAAATGTGAAATTGATTATTCTACCCGGCTGGGAACAGCATAGTTTTCACTGGGAGAGGGTAACTAATAAACTAAAAAATGATTTTGAGGTTGAGGTGATTGATATGCCGGGATTTGGCAACGAGTCTTTAGTAAGTCAAGATTGGGGATTACCAGAATATGCAAATTGGATAAAAAATAAAATTGAAACTAATATATTATACGAAGTCAGACAAGATCAAAAAATTGTTTTACTTGGTCATTCTTTTGGGGGTAGGGTAGCTCATTACTTGGCTTGCACATATCAACCAGATTGGCTTAAAGGTTTGATTTTATATGCCGCTCCAATACTTTATCGACCAAGTTTACGGATCAAAAGTCAAAATATTTTAGCTAAAGTCATCAAAAAAATGATTCCTACAAAAATTCTTCCAAAATCTTGGAAACAGGTATTTTATAGCGATGATCTAAAAAATAGTTTGGATAGTGGTAAAGAGAAGATTTTTAGAAAAGTCGTGACATTTGACCAAACCGAGCTTTTAAAATACAATAAATACCCAACAGTGTTGTTATGGGGTAGTGAAGACGAAAGTGTTTCGGTTGCAATCGCCAAAGAAATACAACAAAAAACCGCAAACTCAACTCTTGTGATTTTACCTCATGAAGGACACAATATTCATTTAAGTAACCCAAACTTGTTTTATGGAACACTCAAACAAATTCTTACAAATAATTTTTAGAATTTTTCCTTTTGCTGATTTTTTACATATTTTACAATTAGAAAACTACGAAACCAAAAGATACCTAAGTAGACTTAAGTACTTATTTTTAAAGCGAGATTTACAAAGATTGGAACAATTAAAATGGACTACTAGAGCTAAACTAACTGCAATTTTGGCGGCACTGTTGGTATTTTTGGGGATTTTTTTGATTTATCCTTTTTATGTATTTTATGTTACTTTAATAATTTATTTTGTTTTTAATAAGAATGGACCAAACTGGTTTTGGACTACAATTTTGTTGTGGTCTGCAATTTTTAATTTATTTTTGATTGTATTCAATCTAGGTTTTGATACTCCTATTTTGCAAACAATTGGAGTGTATCTTAGTTGGGGTTACGTTATACTTTTGTTTTTAGGTTTATTATTGAGCGGTTTTTATGGCAAATCTAGTCTTCCTAAAAAAGGTCGTTTTGGCTGGTTTTTGTTTCTAGTTTTAGCAACGGCTTTTTCTTTTTTACGATTGTCTGGTATATTAGCGACTTTACAAATAGTAATTCTATTATTTGCTTTATCAGTAATTTTAATTCCAGTTTGGATAGGTCTGGCAAATATACTTTTAACTCCTGTTTTTTTTGTAGTTAAAAAAAATCTTTATCAAAAAGCTCAAAGGTATCTTCAAACCACTTCCAAAAATCTCAAAGTGATTACGGTGGTAGGAAGTTATGGCAAAACTACTACCAAAAATTTCATTTACCAACTACTCAAATATAGTTATAAAGTACAGATGATTCCGGGTAATATAAATACTGCTACTGGTATTGCTAACTGGATTTTAACTAAATTTGAGTCATCTACTGAAATTTTGTTATTAGAAGCCGATGGATATGATGCCGGAGAGTATGTATCTACAGCAACTATTGTTCAGCCGGATTTTGTTGTTATTACTAATGTTGGTGACCAACACTTAGAAAGATTTGGCACAATGAAAAACTTGGCCAAAGCTATTTTACAATTTCCTAAAAATTCAAAAGCAGAGGCTACTGTTGTAGTTTCGTCTATGACTGTTGAAGATTATGCTTGTTGGGAAATTGACCTTGCTAAAGAACTCGCTCCCAGAAAAATTATTCAAGTTGATCTAACCCAGAAGCCAACTTACAAAGGACAAAAACTTTCAACTACCGACTTGTCTAGTAGTAACAAAACTAATCTGTTATTTGCTTTGACTTTGGCTGAGCAATTTGATATTCCTTTAGACTTTGTACAAGACACTGTATCTAAATTAGAACTTCCAGAAAGACGGCAAGACCAAATAGAACTGTTTGGGTTTGAAACTCTTGACGATTCTTATAATATAAGCTACACTACAGCTATAGCTGGGCTTGAGCGAGCGGCTAAATTAGCAAAAAAGGCCAAAAAAGATTTGGTAGTAATTTTTGCTGGAATACCCGAGTTAGGTAGCGAAAACTTATTAGCTAATTACGAAATTGCCAAACAAATGGCACCTAAAGCTAGGCATATTATTCTACTTGAGACTATTCTCACCGGAGCCACTAAAACAACATTGCAGAAATTAAATTTTCAAAATATTTATACTGCTGGCAGTATGATTGAAGCGTGGCAAATAATCAAGAAAAAGTTTGACCCTCAAAAACATTACATTTTAATGCAACCTGAACTAAATGATTTGTATTATGAAGGTTAACAAACCGTTAATGCAGTTTTTGTTGAATTAAACACTTAAAAACAAAAGACGGTACTTCTTTACAGTTCAGTTTTTCCTTACAAAAATGTGTCTGATTTATTTCACTTTCTTATTGTAAGACAAAGTGATAAAATTGTTTGCTAATATTGATAATTTGTAAGTTTCTTATTTTAAGAAATTTTCTATAAAAATTCTGAATTGTTTCTATTAGTAGGGCGAGTTTGACAATTTGTTGCACAAGTGTCAGTTCCAAATTGTTTAGCAGTCGTAGCTCAGTGGATTAGAGCATCTGGTTGCGGTCCAGAAGGTCGCAGGTTCGAGTCCTGCCGATTGCACCATCTTTAAAACAAAGTTCTTTTGTAAAACTCGATTTTATAGTTAACCAAGGTTATTTTTTATAATTTTCTCAAAACTCAAAAATTTTTTGATTTAACCAAGTTTATTAAATTAGATAAATTGGTATTAGTTGTTATAACTATCAAGTCTTATTAAACTTAAAATTTTATGCAAATCGTCATTAATGCAGGTGGAACGGGCACTAGACTTTGGCCAATATCCACCAAAAACAACCCAAAGCAATTTGTAGAACTTTTTGACAATCAAACTCTACTTTCTAAGACCTATAATCGTTTAAGACAAACTTTTGATCCACAAAACATCTGGGTAGCCGTTAATAGCAACCATTTTAGTTCGGCTAAACAGATTTTGCCTAGTGAGTTTCTCGAGCATCATATTCTAGTGGAACCAGAAAAAAGAGATACTTTTGCGGCAGTTGTTGCTCACTCAGCTGTAGTAAGCCATTTTACTAGTGACGATGAACCAATTATATTTTTGCATGCTGACCATCTTACTTTACCAGAGTACGAATCTAGTCAAAAGCAAAACCATGCTATAAAAATTATTGCTCAAAGTTTACTGGACAAACAATTTGACCTAGCTGTAATTGGTATTCAACCAACCTTTGCTGCCACTCAATATGGCTATATTCAAATCGATCCAAAAGATCGCGGGAATTATTTACAAAATGTAGTCAAAGTTCTCTCTTTCAAAGAGAAGCCAGATAAGGAGACTGCCGAAAAATTTTTAAATAGTGGTAATTATTTGTGGAATTTTGGAGCTTTTTCTTTTTGTTTTGCTCAACTCAAAAAAATTATTTCGAACTTATACCCAGAGATTCTTCCGGCTATGGGAAATATTCAAAAAATAGGCAAAATAGAATTGGAGGATTTTCGACAATTGCCAAAAATCGCTTTTGACTATGCTGTTTTAGAAAAAGTGGAAAATCTTGGGGTTATAGGTATTGATTTTGAAGTTTGGGAAGATATTGGCACTTGGGAGACTTTGGCAAATTATTTACCTGAAGTCGGTAGTCACGATCATCATATTCAGTTTTCTGGACATGGGAATAAGGTCAAAACAATCTATCCAAATAAAAAAATTGCTTTTGTGGGCGTATCTAACCTGCTTTTTGTAGAAACAGAGGAGGGTATTCTAATAGCTGACCCAACTTACACTAGCGAAATTCGTAAGGTAACCGAATGGTCGGAAAGTTTGACTACCGAAAATATAAAAACCATAACTGAAGAAAAATAAAACTTTTGTTGAGTTTAAGAAAATCAAATCAACAAGGGAATAAATAAACCCACTCGGTTAGTTTTGTTTTTAGGCTGATTAATTTTAACTTTATCTCAAATTAATTTTTTTGACATAAATAGAAAACTTTGATAGACTAAGCAATCTAGCATTTTAAATACTATGTTACGAGAAGGTTATCGTTTAATTAAACCTCCTGAGAGGGGAACAGGGATTGTTGAAAGTATTGAAGGGTTTTTAGATACAGCCAAATCGATACTCAAACTAAATTTAATGACCCTTTTGGTTATCCGTTTGTTTGTTTCGGAACTTTCGCTTGTGAAGGCAGATCGTGGGAAACGGATTATAAATGATGTTCTATCTAAATTGCGACGAGAAATAAATGTATGTAAAGTGCAAGGCTATCAAGTTGAATTGAAGGTTGTAGAAACAAAAGGGGAAAAAAATAATCATTTTTCAATTATTTGTCAAATTAGTCTAAATGGAAATGTAGTTGAAACTGTTGAACGACGAAATATTTCTGGAAATCATAATAAAGAGGATGCAGGTGTTGTTAAAGAATTTGCAAACAAAATTAGACAAGCACTAAAAAAGCTTGGAATTACATGAGAATAATTCTGATCAAGAAGAGGAAAAAGAAAAATAAGTCTCACAAAAAAAGTTAAAATTGTAAAGATTGGAATCGATTTCAAGTATTTAATGATTTTAATTTTTTTACAAAATTTTACAAATTTTTTGTTTGTTCCAAAAAACCTCTTTTTTGTTTATTTTCAAAGTCAAAACTGCTCTTGTTTTTCAGTTGACACTAAAACACTAGACTGCCTGAAAAATTAGTCTGGTAAAGGCTTTTTGGGCATCACTTCGCAAAATGTAAAACAATTTTTAGATAGATTTTTAGTTTGTTTAGACTACAAGCGAGATTATTGGTTTTTGAAAAAAATTTTGCTTGACAGCAGTTTTTTTTTGTTCTTTACTACTACTCCAAGTAGTTTAACAGTGCCTTTAACTACTATATGTAGTGGGTAATGTTGCTAACTGGCACAATTCAAACTGTTTTTGTTTTTAAATTGAAAAATTTGCTATGTCTAGTCCAAATATTACCACAACACAAAATACTTTATCTACAAGTGCTACTAGCCAAGATTTGTTAGCTTTTGATACTACACTCACCAAAATTCAACCTAATTTATTTGTGCAAAAGCGGGATGGTTCATATGACACCTTTAACATTAAAAAAATTGAAAATGCTATTTTTCGAGCAATGCAAGCACAAGGGAACGGAACTATAGAGGATGCTCGGGAAATTAGCAGAAGAGTATTTGAGACCATCAGACAACAGTTTTTTGAAGCTAAATTACAAAAACAGGAGTTTTCTCCAACTGTAGAGCAAATTCAAGATTTGGTAGAAAAAGAACTGATGTCTAGTGATTTTCATGATGTTGCTAAAGCTTATATTTTATACCGAGCAGAAAGGGCTAAACTGAGACAAAAAAGTTTGTTCAAGCGAAGAGTCAACTTAAAACCCTACGAATATCCTGATCTTTATGAATATACAAATGCTATTCGTCATTCCTATTGGGTCCACACTGAGTTTAACTATACTAGCGATGTTCAAGATTTTAAAGTCAATGTAAATAATGTTGAAAGAAGCGCGATTAAAAATGCGATGATTGCCATTGCTCAAATTGAGGTTGCTGTTAAAACTTTTTGGGGTGATTTATACAAAAAAATGCCAAAACCAGAACTAGCTGCGGTCGGTTTTACTTTTGCAGAAAGTGAGGTTCGCCATATGGATGCTTATTCTCATTTATTAGAGATTTTAGGACTTAACGAAGAATTTGCTAATATTAAGAATATACCAGCCTTGATGAAACGAGTTAATTATTTAGACTCGGCTATTCAACGATCTCGCAGTGAAGATAATCAAGAATATGCTCGTTCCATAGCTTTATTTTCTTTGTTTATTGAACATGTCTCACTGTTTTCACAATTTTTAATAATAATGTCGTTTAATAAATACCGTAATTTGTTTAAAGGCATTTCTAATGCGATTGAAGCCACTTCTAAAGAAGAACAAATTCACGGTTTGTTTGGTATTGATTTGATTAAAATGATTCGCCAAGAAAAGCCAGAATGGTTTGGTAAGGACTTTGAGACCCTAATCACAGACACCTGTCGTGAAGCTTTTGAAACAGAAAAACAAGTAGTTGACTGGATCTTAGAGGCTGGAGAATTAGACTTTTTACCAAAAGCAGTTATTTTGGAATTTATCAAAAACAGATTTAACAATTCACTTGTTAGTATTGGTTTACCAAAATTGTTTGAAGTGGATGAAGCTTTGATAGAACAAACAGATTGGTTTGACCAGGAGATTATAGCTAGCAAACATGTTGATTTCTTTGTGAAGCGATCGATTAACTACAGCAAGCATATTCAGAGTGTAACTGCAGACGACTTGTTTTAAACCCTCTTCCCTAAATTTACAATTTATCTCTTCTTACTAAGAGGAATTAAAAACTTACTTAATTTTCATTGTTTCTAAATTATTTCAAAATTAAAACCATTTTATTTATGCACTGGCTAACAGACTATTCTCGAGCTTTTTTGGCAAAAGGTTATTTAGCACCCGGAGTTACTGCCGAAGAAAGGTTAGAATACATTGCTAATCATGCTGAAAAAATTTTAAACAAACCCGGATTTGCTGATAAGTTTCTGGGTTATATGAGTAAAGGATACTATTCCTTATCATCTCCGATTTGGTCAAACTTTGGACTCAGAAAAGGTCTACCGATCAGTTGTTTCTCTTCTTATCTTGCTGACGATATGGCTCAAATTTTATTCACTCAAGCTGAGGTTGGGATGATGAGTAAATTCGGTGGTGGAACTGCTGGTTATTTTGGTGATCTAAGACCTCGTGGAGCACCTATTAAAGATAATGGCTATTCTTCAGGTGCAGTACACTTTATGCGGTTATTTGAAACTTTGGTTAATGTGGTTAGCCAAGGATCAGTTCGTCGCGGTCATTTCGCTCCTTATTTGCCAGTAGAGCATCCCGATATTGACGAGTTTTTGGAAATTGGCACCGAAGGTAATCCCATTCAAGAAATGACATATGCGGTTACAGTTACTGATGATTGGATGGAAGATATGATCGCTGGAAACACGGAAAAAAGAGCTATTTGGGCCAAAATCCTACAGCGAAGAATTGAGATTGGCTATCCTTACATAATGTTTGTCGATACAGCTAACCGTAATACTGTTGATGTTTATAAAGATAAAGGATTAAAGATTTTAGCCAGTAATTTGTGTAGTGAAGTTCTTCTACCAACTAACGAAGAATGGTCGTTTGTTTGTGATTTGTCCTCAATGAATCTTTTGTATTATGACGAATGGAAAAATACTGATGCAGTTGAGACTATGGTTTACTTTTTAGATGCAGTAATGAGTGAGTTTATCAACCGTTTAGAGGAATATAGAGACAGTACAGATCCTAGACACAATCAAGTGTTTCATTTTATGCGAAGAGCCTATAATTTTGCAGTGGCTAACCGAGCAATTGGTCTTGGGGTTTTGGGTTGGCACTCTTATTTACAGTCTAAAATGATTCCTATAGAAAGCAAAGAAGCGGCTAAATTAAATGTAGAAATTTTTAGATTAATCAGAGACCAAGCTTACGAAGCCTCAGCCAAACTTGCCAAAGAATATGGTGAACCAGAGATTCTTAAAGGTTATGGTAGACGAAACACCACCCTTCTTGCTATTGCTCCCACCACTTCTTCGGCCTTTATTTTGGGGCAAGTGTCCCAGAGTATTGAGCCAATTTGGTCAAACTGCTATGTCAAAGACATCGATAAAATGAAGGTAACTATTAAAAATAAAAAATTAGAGGAAGTGTTAGAGGCCAAAGGCAAAAACACCAAAGAAGTTTGGAACAGTATTCGCGACAATGATGGTTCGGTACAACATCTAGATTTTTTAAGTGATCACGAAAAGGAGGTTTTTAAAACTTTTCAAGAAATTAACCAAAGGGTGTTGATCGAGCAAGCAGCAATACGACAAGAGTTTATTGATCAAAGTCAGTCTCTTAATTTAGCCATCAATCCAAAAATCAAAATCAAAGACCTCAACGAGCTTTACATTTATGCTTGGAGATTGGGAATTAAAACTTTATACTACCAGCACAGTGTCAATGCCGCTCAAGAGTTTGGTAGAATGAAAGTCCAAGAAAACAACTGTGTGGCCTGCGAGGCTTAGTTTGTAACTATGTTTTTTTTGTTATCTTCTGTTTTTAATCGAGTATCCGTGGTTTCTGAACTTTAACAAAAAACTAAATTCCTGTTTCCGTGTGAATGACAATGGTTTTCATGGAGATGGCAAAGTATAATTTTAATATGACTTCTTTAAACTCCAAAATCCAAAAATTTGTTCTAAATGCTAGCTCAAAAGCTTTAGCCACTATTGGAGTAAATGGTCTTAATGTGGTTCCAGTTTCTACTATCCAAATTAAAGATGGTAAAGTTTGGTTGTTTGATTATTTCATGAATAAAACAGTTCAAAACATAAAGTCTAACACCAAAGTTTCTTTGGTTTGTTGGAGTGGTTTGCAAGGTTTCCAACTAAAAGGTATGGCTAGCTATTTTGACTCTGGAACAGATTTTGAAATTGCTAGAGAATATGTAAAACACATTCATCCAGAGAGAAGATTAAAAGGTTTAATAATTCTAGATGTAAAGGAAGTGTTTGATATTTCTGTGGGGTAAAGTTGTTTTTAAAATTGTTAGACAATTTAGAATTTATTGACAGAAATAAAAGAAAATGTGCTAAGGAAGCGAAATCTGTCTAAAGAATTAACTTGGAAAGAGCGATTTATCAAAGCTACTGTTGATACAAGACAGGGGAATGAAATAAAAGAGAAAGAAGGAGCTGAACAAGATCTACAAGGTCCTCGCACACATATAATCGTTTGCAATTATGGCAAGGCAGAAGGTCGTTCATCAGATCAGCAAACAGCTATAGACACTTACTTGCAAACAGTTAGTAAAGCTGTCGATTTTTTCTGCAAAAAAAGCAGGTAATATTGCATCGGTAGTTTTTGCTGGTGGGCCAACTTTTGGTGAAGAGCAAACTGAAGGGGAATCAGCAATTACTAGGATTAGAGATCAATCTGAGAAAGGAGTAGAAAGCTATAAACCATTCCCTAAGGCAATAGATAACGAAAGTATTCTCAGGTTTGAATCTAAGTCCACTACAACTTTTGGTAACATTGTTTATGGTCTCATAGACCTTATTAATAAAGGGAACTTGAAACCCGGAGATGGGGTTATAATCATTGCTGATTAGCCATGCCGTTAAAATTGCAATGGAGTTACTAATCGCTCGAACCATTGCAAACAAAGTCAAGATTTCTATAGTACCAGATGAGAGACCAGAACCCATTCAAGGTGAAAATTTAAAATTCAGAATTAAAGATACTCTAACTCAAAACATTCCTTTTAATTCTTTAGTTGGTTCTGCAATTGATGTTCTCAAAAGAAGAAATCTTGAAGTTTTGTTGGATTTGGCTGAAGCTGCATTCGCTCGTTGGAGATCGTCTGTATCTACAGAGTCGCCAGTAGAGTTTGGTGGCAATTGGGGTTGAAGATGTTTGCAATTACACACTGATACTATCTTTCCTTCAAAACAGTCCGCTATAATCTTTAAATTAGCTTTATTTCCAGACATTTAAAAAACTTCAGACACAATTTTCTGTGGCGGTCTCTTATTTTTAGTTTCAAGAAAATTCAAATCTGTCTTTTAAGACAGAAAGCAAATTTTTCATTATTTTGATTTATCAATAAATTTGCCTTTTTGTTATCTCTAAGTTTTAGAGATCAGGATTAATATAAAAAGTTTTCAAAATTTCATCCATTTCAGCAAGCATTGCCTGAAGTTCGGGAGAATCTAATCGGATGGGTTTTTGGTTTTGCGAGGGTAGTTCGCTAGAAGGTAGATTGGCTTCATAGTGAAAAGTTACCACAATATAATTACCATTTTCATCATTATCAAAGATGTCTTTCTTAAAAAGTGATGGGCTAATGGAAAACATAATATCACTGGGATCAAAGTCCAAATTTTCGCTACGGCTAACTATTGTCGAACCTATCCAAACATCTGTTACTTCTGGGGTACTTACTCCTGGAATTATTTCAGATACACAATCACTTTTTGCAGTAACATCTATTCTGCCTATTTTTGTATTTATTGGCACAACAGTGCTATAATTAGTACTACAAGCTCCTATAAAAGGATCTCCGGGAAATCCGACTCCGGTAAATAAAGCATTGGTAGAAATTCTTATTATGTAACCGTTTTTTCTTAATTTGAGATTTGAACACCCTTCTCCAGAACATTCATCTCTCTCGATACTCCATCCAGCAGGAACAGCTAACTGAAATTGTTTTTCTTCAAGATTCCTCTCAGTATCTATTGGTTGTTGCTCAGGAGGTATAGTCACAGGTGCAACAGAACCGTTGGAATTATCCGAATTATTGGCATCATCTTGGTTGAGTGAGGATGTTTCGTCATTTGGCGAGTTTTCATTTTTTAATCGTGAATTGAGATTACTATTAATAATCAAAAAAGTAGTTATTGCTGCTAAAACGATAATGCCAATAACACTAACTACAATGATTAATCTTTTTTTACTAAAGGTAAACATAAAACAAATATGGTTAAAATAAAGTTTATAACTTAATACACATTAAAAACTTGTCAAGAACGGATATCAAAAATCATTTTTAGATTAAGCTGAGGAAGAGTTACAAGCAACAGGTTGAAAGGACTCAGTTTTAGAAATTGTCTGTATATATAATATTTTATCTGTTTTTATATGATAGTCAGTTATGTTTGTGCCATCAGCATCTAGTTTTACTTGCATTAATCTACTACTGCCCCAATTATTATTATATTGCCAAGGATCGTTCAAAAGTAAAGTTCCATCAGACTCTCTATAACCCACGATAGTCATAATATGAGAACCTCCTGATTTAAAAGAAACCGATATAAACAGAGGTAAACCCCTATCAATTTGATTTTTGACTGTATCCATATTAACCGTCGTAATTTTTTTATTGGTAGTTAAACCAAAATAATTCAAAAATTTTTTTCTACCAATATCATCGCTCATATTACAACCCTGATTACCTGTCGTTATACCAAAAGCTCCTTTACAAGACCGATTTGAGGTCACTCCAAGCAAATCCTCTCTTTGATCATCAGCCATATTAACAAATTGATAATTATCATTTTCCCACATATATGTGTATAAACAATAATCGTTTTGATCTCCTTGAAAATTGCTCAATTTTTGACTCTCCAAGCAAGGGAAAGTTCCCGGTCTAGCCGCCTCTACTATCATAATTGCAGAGGCAGCTCCACAAGAATTATTTCTATAAGGACTAGGAGCCTTTGTTCCATCTGGTTTTTTGTTTTGACTGATATATGGTGTATATTTTAATTTAACAAAACCATTTCTATTATCTACAATAGCACTATTCTCCCCACAGCCAAGACTTGATCCACTTTCAATAGGTAATTTATTTTCCTCGCTTAATACTGGAGGATTTATACATGTTAAAAATTCCATGCTTTCTAATCCATTTCCCTTTTCATCAATAAATCCATGACATTTGCAGTCAGTATAATAAGATTTACAATAGGTAACACATTTTTTAAGATCCTCTTCATCTTTTACAAATCCACAGTTTTGAATACAGGCAGAGAAACCCGTACAACCTTTACTAATTCTTGGAGAAACATCGATAAGGTTTGCTTGTTCTCCTAAATTCATTTCTTGGATAAAACTAAAGTTAAGCAGTCTGGATAAAGGATTTATGGCCGCTAAAATAGTTACAGGCATACCAATCAAAACAATTCCTACAATGAGATCATTGATGGATTCTTTGAAAATTTGGTATACACTGGCTTTACTGCCGTCAAAAAAGCTAAGGTTAACAAGAAATAAGTAACCCATTTTAGCAAAAAAATAAACAATCCCAATAAGTAATGTATAACTTGTTATTTGAGAAATACAATCCAAAAAAGCTACTGTACCAGTATCTGTAACTTCACAAGCAGTAAATGTACCAGTAAAGATATTGTTATTTTGCTGACTTTCGGCATTAACTTCAACAGGATAAATTGAGGTAATAATACCTAAAAATATCTGTACAAAACAAAAAACAACAAAACTAATAGTAGTGATTTTGCTTAAAAAGCTATTTATACTTGCTAAGAAATTTTTTTTCATATTAGGTGATCAATTAAAAAAAAACGAAGCTTTTACTTTGCGGGTGCAATAAAAAAAATTGTAAATTTTTTATAGTGTATCAAATTTTATCATAAAAGGCAAATCATCATAAATTATGACAGATTCACAACCACAAACAAACAACTCAGTGCAAGTTTTTAAGACCAGTAAAATTATTTTTCTTGGTGACATTCTTTTGATGCCAGTTCTGATTGGTTTTTATACCTTTATTCGTAACTTAATATCCTATTATTCAGAAATCATAACTGCTACCCCAGATTCATTGGAAATGAAAAAAGGCATTTTGGTAGTAGAAAAAATTGAGGTGCCATATTCTAAAGTTAATTCTATACACATCAAACAAAGTATTTTAGGAAGAATTTTTAATTTTGGTACCGTAACTATTAGTACTGGTAACGATACAACTGGAATTGTATTTAGAAATATACACTCACCAAACGAACTTAAACAAAGAGTTAATTTTGGTTCTCAATCTTAAGTTTCTTAAGTTTTAAAGTTTAGTAGTATTTGTTCATATTTACAATTTTACAAAACTTCAAAAAACTAGGTCTTTTCAGACTTTTGAAAAATTATAACAAATTACAAATTACAATTTTTAACAACTAAAATGCCTAAATTTATCCAAATTCTCATTTTCATTCTGGCAACTTTGTTACCTATTCAAAACATGCTTGTAGGCTTGCTGGTTTTTCGTTTGCAGTTGCCCGAATGGACAAGTCTTTGGAAAGAGGGAGTAGTAGCAATTTTGATGATGTATTTTTTGTATGATATTTTAGCAAAACTCAAAAACTCAAATTACAAATCTGATCTAACCTCCAAACTTCCTTTGGTTTTGGTATTGTTATCAACCATAATTATTTTGGCAAGCAGTTTTGTTTTTAACAATAAGTCATTAATTCACTTTATTTGGGGCTTTAGATTTGAGTTGTGGTGGTTATGGTTTTTTGCTGTGGTTACTACTTGGCTTAGGATTGTGGATACAAAAAAAATTGCCTCTAAGTTTTTGCCAAAATTTTTGTTGTCAATTTATTTAGGTTTTTGTCTAACTGCTATTGTGGCCATTGCCAGCATTTTCTTTGGTCAACCGCTGGTATCATCGCTTTGGGCAGGCAGTGAAGGACAGTCTCAGTTTGTGCATATAGCTCCAAAGTGTCATTTAGTAGATTATGGAATTGATACTTGTCGTCTGGCTGGAACTTTTGGCACCCCAAATCATTTTGTGGCTTATTTGCTTTTGGTTTTGCCTATCTTTTTGGTTAACATAATTTACACTAATGGCAAGCAAGATTTACTAAAAAAAACCTTTGAGTTGTTAAAAAGTTTTAGCTCTTATGATAAAACCATTTATCTCAAACTGGCTAAATTTTGGTTTGAAATATTGGCAGTGATGCTGATTGTTTTATTTATTTTGCTATCTTATTCCAGATTTGCTTGGCTGGGGCTAGCTGTCTTTGCCGGATTTGCTTTGGTTTTGTATGCTCGTCGTTGGTTACCCAAAGTAAGATGGTTCAATTGGTTTGTCAGAACAAGTTTGTTTTTGATTTTATTAATTCCTTTGTTTATAGCCATAATTGCAGTTAATCTAAATACCGAAACACTCAATTCTTTGCCATTACCTGAAGGCTTGCTTAAACCGTCTTCCACAAGTTTACATGCAAGGCACACTGCAGCGGCAATACAGATTATTCTAAATAACCCTAACAAGTTATTCACTGGTTGGGGGCTACCTTCGGCTGGTTCGGCGGCTAAAGAAGAATATATCCATCACTACGAAAACAAGATGATTATGTCTAATTTGGATGTTGCTTACCAAAACGGAATTTTACCAGACCGTTTGGCTGTGCCTGAAAACTGGTTTTTACAACTGATTCTCAACGGAGGTTTAATTTATTTTTTCGTTTATTCTATGTTGGTTTCGTTACCACTTCTTGGATTGTGGCAAAGCATTATTAATTTTGAAATAACTAAGAAAGTTGATTTTTCTACAATTTTTTTTGGGTTAGGGTTTTTCGGAGTAATTTTGGGTAATTTGCTTTTACACATTTGGGAAAATCAAACCGTAGCCCTTTATTGGGCTTTGTCTTGGTTATATTTTGTGCTATTCTCTAGCAAATATTTTTCTGAAGATTTACACAAACAACTATGAGGGTGGTTATTGGTCGTTCTTTTGATTTAATTTTTAGCAACTTTGTTAAATAGGTTTGATTTGGAAAAGATATTACTTGACAACCATAATCTTTTTTGAAAATCAATATTCGTGGTTGAGTAGACCAAAACGAATTTTCTAGGTTTTTCTTAGTTCTGAAAAAATTTGAACAAACTGTCATTTTTAGATTGCCAACATAGCTCAGTAGGTAGAGCACATCCATGGTAAGGATGAGGTCGCCGGTTCGATCCCGGTTGTTGGCTCCACAAAAATCATTTAGAAGACTAGGTTCATTATTTGAAATAATGACTATTTATTCAAACATTCTTTAGACTTTTTAGATTTTAGATATATTTTCTATATCAAAGTTTTATATTCTCGTATTTACTGGTTTTTTGGTAGTTGCTTGGTTCGGCATTGGTTTGACATTCTAGGGTTTTTGGGAAAGTTGTTATTAAATGCTTTTGAGACTAAATAATTGGCGGTGTTTTGATACTGTGAATTTAAACTTACCTCGAGAGGCTTTTATTATTGTAGATCAAAATGGTAGCGGCAAGACGAGCGTTTTGTCTGCAATTTACAGTCTTTTTACTGGAGCACCTTTCCCCAATACAAAATTTAACTATTCACTGAAATTCCAAAAAGACTATTTTGGTTTGCAGGTTCAAGACCACCCAACTCAATGGTTTCTTAATGGGAAAAGAGCTGCAAATGGTAGGCTAATTGTAAAATTTGAGCGACCTGAATTTTTGGAACTGGATTTTTTAAGTAACTCAAAAATTGTTTTTGACGATTTGCAGGTTTTGACATATCTACCTACTGACAATACTTGGTTATTTGAAAGTCGCACTCAAAAACTAAAAATTTTGGATGATTTGTTGTCGCAAATATATGGCAAGCCATACAGAGAAGCCCTCAAAAAACTACAACAGGTTTGCACACAAAAGATTTCTTTGATTAAGAACTCCAAACAAAAAGAAATTCCTGTGGATTATACTTTGTACCTAACTTTCAGTGAGCTAATTTTTGCTCAATCGCAAATTTTGTGGGATTTTAGGTCAAAGTTTTTTGTTTTTTGGCAGAATCGCTTACCTGAAGTTGTGAGCTGGATAGACAATAAATTTGAAAATTGGCAAATAGTTTGGCAAATCACCAACCCCTTCGGTCAAAGACAAAAGCAACCGACTCTAACAAATCAAAACACTGAGCCAGATTGGCAACATCTTTATAGTACAGAGGTTGCCACTGAAAAAATCTTGTATGGAGCAAGCAGAGACGATTTTAGCTTGATGTGTAATGGGTTGGACTGTCAATCCGTATTGTCAAGGGGAGAGATGAGAAGTTTAGTTTTATTTGTCAAAAATTTAGCATCGATTTTAGCCCCAAAACCTTATTTGATTTGGCTGGTAGATGATATTTTTAATGAACTAGATACCCAAAGAGAGCAAACGATATTTCAAAATATTCTACAAAAAGCCAGTTGGTTTGTATCTACTTCCACCAAAAAACTTGACTATTTGCCAGTGACTCACCATTCGGTGAAAAGCTTAATTGACTGAAAAAATTCCTCACACCTTCCGAGCAAAAGTGTGAGGGTTAAACTTATTTTATAAATAATAAAAGAAACAAAATTAAAACTACTAAAACTAACGCTAGTACCAGATCCCATGGAATCATATAATCACCCCCTTTCTATTTGGGAATTTACAAAAATCACCATCTATCCTAGCTCGGGTTTGGGCAAAGCAGTTTAGGGCAATCTACCCTCGAAGGCATAAACAAGCTATGCCTTCTATTTCTTAGAATAGCATATTTATTCGTTTTTATCAACACTAACTCCTTTTGGTTTTTACTAAAAATTTAAAAGTCAGTAAATTAGTTGTAATTTGTGTTTGTTTTAGAGTAAATTATGATATTTTTGGTAAAAAATTTTATTTTTGCTTTTCAAAAACTACTTTGACAAAAAAGTTTAAATTTCTAAAATGCCTTTTACTTAAACTAATGAGTAAATATTTGATAATTAGTGGCTCTATTGCTCCCACTTATTGTGGGATTGGGAAATTTGCTGCCCGAATTTTTCATTTATTAACTTCTAAAGGAGTTCAAGTATTTTATTTAACTAACAAAGAACAACCCGAGTTTAACCCTCAAGACAAACCTTTAGAGATAGAACCTTACACCGGTAACTTACTGGCGGGTGGGCTGGACGATGTATATAAAGTAGTTAAAAAAATTCGCCCACAAATAGTTAATATACAATATCAGACTTTTGCTAAAAATTATTGGGATGTATTTTTCCCTTTAGCGGCTAAATTAGCTTATCCAAAAGTCAAAGTTATTAGCACCATTCATGAGTTTGATGGCTTTACTTTAAAAGGAAAGATTAGGAATACTTTGGCTATTTTGTTTTCTGATAAAGTGTTATTTTCTGACCAAACTCAATTAACCAGTGCTTCTAAATTTACTTGCGGATTGTTTGATAAAAAATTCACGACTATCATAACAGGCATAAACACGGACTTAGCCAATCACACTTTTACTTTACCTGACTTTAAAGATAACCATCTACATATAGCTTATCATGGGTACATTCAACCGACCAAAGGTTTAGATTTTTTATTAAAAGCTTTGAGTAATTATTCTTATCCTTTTACTTTACACATATTGGGAGATTTTAAAACAATGCTGAATTATACTAATTTAGAGGAAGTACAAAATTATCAAAAGTTTTGTCTGAACTTAATTGAAAACAGCAAGTCTTTGAAAAAAAACTTAAAAATCTGGGGTGATGTTGAACCGGGGTCGCCTAAATTTAAAGAAATTCTTCAGCAGTGTCATGTAGCTATCTTGCCTTTTACTGATTATCTAACTTTTAGACGAACTACCTTTATCAATGTTTTGTTAAATTCTAATTGTGTGATGGTTTCGACTTTTGACCCTCGCTATTCTGAGCCTGAGTTAGCTTCAGTTTGCCCTATTAAACCAAAAAGTGAGGAATCTATTTTAAATTTTTTGAACAATTGGCAACAGTTGAGCCTTGAACAAAAAGTAGATTTATTTGAGAAACAAATGTCTTTGAGAAAATATTTGACTGGATCGGAGATTAAAGAAGAGACTTTGCAAAAATTGTTGTGTTGACTTTTTTGGTAGAAGTTGTGGTTTTGATTCATTGAAGAGTTAGAGTTTTAAAAATTTGTGCTAAATATACTGGCTGACTAGAATTTCAAAATTTTTTAGTTAGAAAACAGAATTTCTACTCGGTAGAAAAGGTTTGGTAATAAGCCTATTGAATCATTAGTACTAGACTCGGCATGTCGCTATTGTCTAGTTGGTACTAAATTTTTTTACTATGAGCAATAAACTTTATAAATTGTCTTGCTCGGTCATTAAGATTTCATTTTTCTTTTGAATGAGTAAGGAGTTATTTAGATTTAGATTTAAATAACCAGTTATCATAATGGATGATTATAATTGTCTATTTTGTTATTTTGTGCAATACTTTTTATTATGGGTGTATCAAATCTTTTTGAACAACTTAAAAGAAGATCGATAGAGGCAAAAAATTATTCGGGAGAGAAAATAGAAGAATTGCTAAACAAACTGAAAGCCTTAAGATATGCTGAAATCTTGAGACAACAGAGACTTTCAGACCAAGAGGATGCATTAAGGGGACAAGAAATAAGTAATAGTTTAAAAGCTAAAAATCAAGGAAACTCTCTAGTTAGAGAAGCTAGAGGATCTGGAGGTTCTATGGGGCAGAATTTGACTGAATTAGTTAAAAGATTTTATAAAGTGAGTCTCTTTAAAAGAGAGATTTTGACAATAAAACAAAATGCCGAGGTTTTTTGGGAGGAAAATGGTGAACAGATTTGTCAAAGATTAATAGAGAAATTAAGTAACGAACAACTAAAAAATCCAGATATTGAAATAGCAATACCTGTGCATAAGAACCGAAAAGATCTTATTGTGTTGTTTTATTCTCTTTCACATCTAGACACAGAATCTTTACCGCCTATTAAAATTTTAATAACATTACACAACTCTGATGAAGAAACTAAACAATTTGTTTATGAATTAAAAAATAAGTTGGGAAATAGAATTAGAGTAATTCAATTAGATGATAAAATTCTATCAGGAGCAGCTATTGGATGGCAACTTTTAGCTTATTTTACAAAAGGTAAGAAAATTGCCTTTTTGGATGCTGATAGTGCTGTTCCAAGTGATTGGCTTAAACAACTTTACCAAAGTATTTCTACTGATGACAATACTTTTCTTGCAGCCACAGGACCAAGAAGATATGTTGATTCAGATATTATGGGAGAGGTATACAATCTTTTAGTATTAACCTTTTTAGAACTAAGAAATTTGATTAACAGACCTGTGGCTAAACTAGTTTCGGGAAATAGTATTGTTGATGGATCTATTTTACGAAATTTTATCAACGAAAATCAATCTATTGGCGGCTGGTATGTAGACGGATTTTTGCAGGATTATATAGAAAAAAGTGGTTACAAAATTAAGTTTGTTCCAGTTACAATACTTACATCGGGAGAGAAGGAAAGTGGTACAATAAGAGAAAGTCATAAAAGTCTCACAATACTCAACAGATTTATTAACGGATTAGCTAATGCAGGAATTCGTTTGGCTTCTTCAGATCAAATTGTTACATTTTATCTTACACAGCAAGTTGCTAGACATGTTCCGTGGACAAGAAGGATTATCGGAAAATGGGTTTCTAACAACTACAGTATTAGTAAAGCAGAAATTTATCAGCTGTTAGACGAAGAAGCTCTTATATGTGGTTTTTCAGAGGATGAAAGATATAAATCAAAAATGCAAGAACTTCGTTCTAAATTTAAAGCTTCACCTGACTTTGGAGTACCCAAGCGAATGTCGCCAAAAGAATTTGCTGATATTCTGGAATATGAAATAATTTCGTCTATTTTTAGACCTATTGCACTAGAAAGTTTTAAATCTACTGCTAGAGAGATAAATTAATAAAATAAATAATAAATTATTAAATTATACTTAAAGTAATTTTTATAAAGGATGATTTATTTTCTTATTACATAGGTTATCAAGATTAGTTTATTGAGGAAGTAATTTTTATAAGTTTTTTAAGAAATTAAAAACTTAATGACCTACCTTGACATTCTTACAAAATTATAATCAAATCCGGGTATTTTTAATGTTTTTAATTGGACTTTATCCCTTAAATTTTTTAGTCTTTCTATATAATTTTCATCTTTTTCAAGATCAAAAAATCTGGGAATTTGGACAGTTTGAGAGTTTTGAGCATCTATTTCTTTAGCCAGAACAGGTATATACGGGTTAATTCCCAGTGTTTTGACATCCACATCAGAACTAGGTTTTTGATACCCCATTTTTTGTATTACATTATCTAAAACTTCTTGAAGTGCTCGAGCCCTATGGTCATTATCTTTTATGCTGTTTAGGGTGTCGACTAGCCCTTCATGCAAAATATATTGCACCATAGTCCAAGCTCCAATGGTGTTGCTAAATTTGTCTTCTGGAGTTAGCCCTCCACGAGGAAACATTGGTGCTATTTCTTTTACGAGCATTTGTGATACAGCTTCCATTTGAAAACTCATCGCCTGAATTACCAAAAATGCTAATAAAGGTATATCTTCGTCTGTTATACTTTCATTAATTATTACCTCGTATTGATATGGAAACGGCATTTCACCTTCGTAGTGAGGTATTGTAACTTCAAAAGTTTTCTTGCCTTGTTGGTATTGTTGGAATATTTGATTTGCCACAAGAACCAGTTTTTCTGCGGTACCTTGTACATGGACTAAGTCCAACAGTTCTCCGTTTTGCCCCAGCAAATAGGCCACATTTTCTGTGTTATCATCAGTATAAAATTCATTTCTACTAAAAACTCGATTATTGTTCATTGGCATTTGCACATTTGGCAAAATACCCCCAAAAGGTTCATATCCTAATTCGGAAAAGGTTTGCCATCCTTCATATATTTGATCTCTAATTGGTTTAGGGGCTAAATTTAATCCTTCCCATTTTGGTTTGGTTCTTAGAACTTGTTTGTTTTCGTCTACTATTCTTACCCACTCTTTGTTTATAGGTTCAAAAAAATACAACCCACCTTCATAACCTACAGCAATGTACTGATTATCTGTAGTTCGAAACATTACACAATACTGTTGTTCACCCTTTTGAAGACCTCGGATATCGGTAATAATAGCATACCCTACTTCTGTTAGATTACCCGACAAGTTTATTTTTAGCTCTTCTTTTTGTGGAAATTCTAAACCCCAGTTACTACTTTGGTTATGATTGACAAGTCTATAAGTTGAACTGTTTTTATCAAAAATCATTTGTAAATCAATCGTTTTGATTTCTTTTTCACTTTCGGTTACTGTTACTATAGGTTGGTCTGTTTCTCTTGGTAGTATTATAGGAACATTCGGGTTTGACATATTTTCTACTTCGAGCAATCGATCTAGTGTCTTTCCTATTTCTGATGCAATTTCTTCTCGATGAGGCCATGATAATCCCAACAATACCACCAGCCCCAATCCAAATCCCAATCTAATAAATCTTCTTCTTGAAATTGTGGGTAATTGATCAGGTCCTTGATTACCACCTGAATTTCTGTCTGGATTTGGATCTGTTTCTTTAAAGTTTTTAGGTTTTTCCATAGGCTTAGCAATATTTGTTTTCACATTCTGTTACATAGCCTTTCTGTTTATTTCTTTTTCACTTGTTAAAGTTATATTAATTTTTTAATTAAGACAAAGCATATCATAAAATAATAAAATAAGCCAGCCTTTTAATTTAGTAGTTAATAAATTAGTAATAACTGATGAATTTAAAGTATTAAATAAAATGACTTTTTTCTTTGAAAGGTTTGGTGTTTACAAAAAATACAAAGCTAGCTTTGTGCTCCAAGAGAAAAAATTCAGGGTATTGACAATTTATGTAAATTTATTTGAGCACTAACTGTGTTAGTTTCTAATTCTCAAATCGTTTTAATATGATTGCTTACAAAACCGTTGATGCGGTAGAGGGTCAGCTAGTGTTTATAAAAAAAACAGAACAAGTTGGTTACCAAGAAATGGTAACTATAATTGGTCCAAAAGGTGACCAGTTTCAAGGGCAGGTAATCGCTTTAGATAGAGATACTGCTGTAGTTCAGATTTTTAGTAATCCAGCAGGTTTTGAGACCCAAGGATCAGAGGCTATTTTTGTTGGAGAGACTAAAAAAGTAGCTCTATCGCCAACTATTTTGGGTAGAATTTTTAATGGTTATGGCGATCCAATAGATAATAAAGGACAAGTTGAAGGCAAAGAATCTGATGTAAACTTTGGATATTTGCCAGACTCTGTTTTACCTTTTCAATATCGAGATGTTAACGGAGCAGCTATCAACCCATATCGCCGAGCCGAGCCTCATGATTTTATTCAAACTGGTATTTCTGCGATTGACCTGACGGCAACCGTGGTTAAAGGGCAAAAGATACCTATTTTTTCGGGTAGTGGTTTGCCTGATTTGGAAATTTTGGCTCAAATTGCTACACAAGCCAAAACTAACGATCCTGAAGATAAGTTTGTGGTTGTAGTGGCTGGAATGGGAATCACCTACGATCAATATCAATATCTTAAAGGAGAGTTAGAGAAAAGTGGAGCTTTGGCTCGTAGTGTGATGTATATAAATCTATCTTCTGATCCGGTTGTAGAAAGACTTTTAACTCCTAGATTAGCTTTAACGGTTTCTGAATATTTGGCATATGATCTTGGTTTTTCGGTATTGACTTTGTTGTTTGACCTGACCAACTATGCCAATGCTATGAGGGAAATCTCTTCTGCTAAGAAAGAAATCCCCGGTCGTAGTGGTTATCCCGGCTATTTGTATACTGATTTAGCAACATTGTTGGAAAGAGCTGGTGTAGTGGAGGGCTGTAAAGGCAGTATTACTCAAATTCCAATTTTATCAATGCCAAACGATGACAAGACTCACCCAGTGCCAGATTTAACTGGTTACATTACAGAGGGTCAGATAGTTCTTGACAGAAATTTACACAAACAAGGAATTTTCCCTCCAATCAATATCCTTGGATCTCTATCTCGACTAAAAGATAAAGGCCAAGGTGAGGGTAAGACTAGAGAGGATCACTCAAGTTTGGCAGATCAAATGTTTGCCTCTTTATCTGAAAGTATTCGCCAAGAGGAGTTGGCTGTGGTGCTTGGAAAAGATTCTTTGACGGAGACTGGTAAAAAATATTTAGAATTTAACAAAAGATATTTTGAGGAATTTTTGAATCAAGGAAAAACTAATAGGAGCATCATTGAGACTTTAGATATCGCTTGGGATTTATTATCTATTTTACCACGAGAAGAGCTTAAGAAGTTGAAGGATCCTTTAATCCAGAAATACAGCACTAAAATTAAATTAGACTAAAAAATTAACAGTATGTCTACAAAGCAAGATCTTATCAAAAAAATTTATTTTTATGTAGTTGTAGCCTTTTCCATACTGTTTTTATGTGGTGGTATTTTTGCTTTTGCCAGAGCTAATCTTCTAAGATTCGTTTTTACGAAAGCAGATGATGATTTTATCTCTGTTGCACAAAGAGATTGTGTTTTTGATTATGATTTACCGGATCATGTTTACAATCCTGATCAAACTGAACCAAGAAGACTGACTCCAGAGGAGGTTAAAGAGTGTAAAGATTATTACGAGAAACAAGCTGAACTTAGAAAAGAAGCTCAATATCAAAATGAAATGTTGAATTCTATTTTAACTATTCTTATTTCTGGTGCTGTTTTGGCTATTCATTTAATTTATGTAAGACCTAAAGATACTTTGGTAACATTTACAGAAAACAATACCAAAAACGACTCTAAATCTCAAGATTAATATGCTTGCTCCTAACAAACAAAATTTACTTTTGGTAAAAAAACAGAAAAAGGTCATTAAAAATGGCTTGAAGCTTTTGCGGGAAAAAAGAACTAGTTTAGTTATAATTTTTCTTGAGCAAGCTAGAAGAGGTAAACAGCTAGAAAAACAACTGTCTCGTGATTTACGGAAGGTTTTGGATAGATATAAACAAGCAACAACTTTTACAAACATCCAAAAACTTATTAGCAATTTACCTCTAGAACCAATAATGGAATTAGATGTACAAAAAAAGAGAACTTCGGGGGTATACCTTAATCATCTCAAATTAGACTTACAATTACCATCTAGACCATATGTAAAACATGATATTCGAGAATCTTTAAACCATTTTGGTAGATTTTTCCCTTTAATTTTAGAAATTACTCAGATAAAGTTAAATTGTATGAGGATAGCTAAAGAAATAGAAAAAACTAATCGACAAATTTCCAATTTAGAAAATCGTATCGAGAATTTAACAATCGAAGAAAAATTTATCACCACTTCTCTCAACGAGAAAGCTAATCTAGAAAAGGCCACTTTAATTAAAATTTTTGGTTAATTTTGTGTTTTATGTCATCATATACTAATCTTGCCGAATACCTACAGAGCTTAGAAATCAAAATTAAGTCTCTAAAACAGGATATAGACAAATTTCAACAAAAGATTACAGAGATAGAAAAAGAATTTGGTTTTAGAAAGAGTTTTTTGGAAAAAGAAGTTAAGAAAGAATTGAACAACTACGAATCTCAAGGTTTGGGTTTAAGCTTGCCTAAGCTAGATTTAGAAAATTTTCGTGTAACTGATGAGGATATTAAACAAGCTTTATATACTATATTCAAAATTGAAAATTAAGAAATAATATGTCCGTAAAAACTACTCAGACATTCTTAATTACTCTCAAACCTAATCAAGTTGATTCATGGATTAAAACTTTGGTTTCGGCAGTGGTAAATTTTGAGCCATTGTCACCTCAAGAACTTGGTAAAGAGTGGTCGGATGTTCAGTTTATTAGCCCTTTAAAAAATAATTTAACAGAAGAATTAAATTTACTTTCAGAAGTTTTGGATTATTATAAACCTAAAGGTCTTTTAGCCAATCTAATAGATAATCGTATACCGGCTACTTTTGCTGAAGTAGAATCTGCAGGTCAGGATTTGGAAAAAAATTTACATCTAGCTTCGCTACTTAGCCGTTACCAAAAATACACTCAACTTTTAGAGCAAGTGGAAAATTTTAGAAGAAAAGCTAAGTTGCAAAAAGATAATTTGGTTATAGGTAAAAACTTAGACAATTTTGAGGCTGAATTATACAAGTTTATTACCAGGGTTGTTGATGATTTTAATCAAAAGCACCCTGATCAGCCTAAGATATTTTTTGAAAAGCCAGTTCTCAAAATGCACCAATTATTAGATTATTCGATTATCGAGTTTCAACCCGAAGATGCTCAAGTAATTAGAGACTTTTTGGCAGAAGGAAATTATGACAAAGAAGCTTATTTAATTTCAGATTTCATTGATTTTATCAATACTCAAAAGAAAGATATTAGAGTTGCTTTAGAGACTGAAAACTTTACCCCAGCCAAACTAAGCAGACAGAATTTCAAAAGACTTGCAGCTACTCATGCTTTTTTGCAACTTCAAGAGATTATAGCTGAAACTAAAAGTAAAATTTTTCAAGTTGGTACTAGACCGAAGGTAGTTTTCATGTTTTTGGCAGTTACTCAAAATAGTTCTGCTCTTTTACAAAAACTAGCGAAAGAAAATTCTGATATTGTTTGTGAACCAGTTAGTTGGTCAGAAGAAATTGTAGAATGGAAAAATAAAGGCGATCTTGGTAGTTTTCAATCCATACCTCAAGCTATGGGAACTATTGGTCGCACCGAATCGGATCCTACTATCATTACAGCTATTTTGTTTAGTTTATTTTTCGCTTTTTGTTTAGCGGATGCTTTTTATGGTTTAATTATTACTTTGGTCACCGGAAGTCTATTGTTTTTTGCAAAGCCTAAACCAGCAATTAAAGATATGGTAACTGTCTTTTTCTGGTCTGGTGTGACTACCGTAATATACGGAGCTTTAACTAATTCTTGGGCAGGAAATCTTTTTCAAAAAACTCCAATTGGACCATTTCTTGCTAATCTTCAAGTTTTAGACCCGCTTTCTCTCAATCCTGTAGTTGAGAACCCCGATTCTGGTTTAGATAAGAATCCAATTATAAATCAGTGGTTAATCGAGGCTGGCAACATTCATCCAATTGTGTTTTTACTTGGTTTATCTTTAGTTATAGGTTTAGTAACTATTTTTATCGGATACCTGTTGAAAATTAACAATTCGCTTAAATCTAGAAACTATTTGCAATTAGCAGGTAACATAGTTTGGGTTGGTTTTTTAGTATCACTGTTTGTATATGTGTTTACTTTAACTTCTAGTATTTTCTCTCCAACGACTGTAATGCTAATGATGGGACTCTTTGCTATCGGATTATTTATTTTTAATGAAAGTAAAAATCTTTTAGGGAAAATAGTTTCTGGTCTTGGTAGTTTATATGGTTTAATATCTTTTGGTTCTGATGTTTTATCTTTCACCCGTTTGATTGCGGTTGGTTTGACCAGTGGTATTATTGCTAATGTGATTAACCAGCTCGGATCAATTTTGTATGAAGTTATTCCTAACCAGATTCTAGGAACGATCTTGTTGATAATTTTCTTGATTATTGGTCATATTTTTAATTTGGTAATTGCTTTGTTTGGTGCTTACATAAACCCTCTCCGTCTAAATTATGTAGAATTTTACCCTAAGTTTTTTGAGGGTAATGCAAGACAAATAAAGCCTTTACAAAATCAATTTTTTTATTTAACAATTACTAATAATTAGCTGTGTTATGGACTTATCAATTGCTTTAGCTTTAAGTGCTGTAGGTGTGTCTGTTGGTCTGGGTGCTATAGGTTCTTCTTTGGGAATTGGTGCTGTGGGTCAGGTATCCGCAGGTCTTTTATCTCGTGAACCTAAAAAATTTGCCCAAGCCTTGATTTTGTCGGCTTTACCATCCACTCAAGCCTTGTACGGTTTGCTCTATGGTTTTTTAATTTTAATTCAAGTTGGGATACTAGGTGAAGGTGTTAAAACTTTTGACACTAGTGTTGGTTGGGCTCTCCTTTTTTCTGCTTTGCCTGTTGGATTGGCTTGTCTCGGTTCTGGAATTGGACAAGGTCAGATTGCTGCTGGTGGTGTAAAAATTTTAGCTGAAAAGCCAGAAAATCTGACTCAGGCTATTGTTTTAGCCGCTTTGGCCGAAAGCTTTGCTGTTTTTGGCTTGGTAGTTTCTCTTCTAATTCTACTGATTGGTTTAAGTCCTTATTTAGGATAATTTTAGTATTTAGTATAAATAAAAGTCTATGAATACTCCTAATTTTTCGGATCTTCTAAGAATCAACCAGTATTTGGTTGAAATTGAAGAGTTGAGTACTCAATTGAGCTCGATAAAACAAAAATTAGAAGAAACTCAAAAGTATTACGAGGATCAATTGAAAGTTGAAAAACACAGGATCAAGCAAAATATATTACAATCCAAATTATTAGAAAAGATAAGCCAAGAATTAGAGGATCTTAGGAAAAAAGAGTTTAACTTTAGCACTCAAATTAAAAGTAAAATTAGCCAGTCTATAGATAGTTTTTTTGAAAATGGGGGTTTGCGAGAATTTGTTAGAGAACTTTTATCAAAACTATCTGGTGCTAAATTAGTAGCTACCCAAGATATGAAAGTTTTTCTGGGTGATTTAAGTTTTGATACCACAGAAGGAACAGGCCAAATTAGAATTTCTACGGAAAACAAAACTTATATTTTAGATCCACAACCGTTAAAGGATCGTTTACAGTTTCAAATTTTAGTTGAAAAACTATCGAAATAACCATGCTTCTTGGTCAATTATATTATTACAACAAAGTTCTTGATTCGATCAAGCTACCTTTAACTTTGGAGCAAATAGCTAGTCTAGATCTAGCTTCAATGCCAAAATTGAATATCAGTGATTTTGAGGGATTGTCTATTGATGATGTTTCCAGAAGAATTAAAGATCAATTTTCTAAAAATTACGAGAATCTCTTAAAACAAGAGTCTTTACAATTTGCTTATTCTTTTTGGCAAAATTTAACTAGCCCTGTTCATACTCAGCAAATCCAACTCCAACCAAAAACTGACTTTCAGAGTCAATTAATCAGGTGGCAACAAAATGATTTTGACATCAACCAAATAAACCAAATTATTCGTGAGGGTCAGCTTGCTCTGGTAACCGAAGATTTCGTCATTTTTTACGGGATTAGGGTATTGGCTATACTTAGTAATGTAGATTTAGAAGATCCCTTTAAAACAGATCTTGACTTACCAGACGAGCTCAAAACGACTGCCAAACTTTCCGATAAGCCCAATATCTTAGTGCTGACATCCGAATATTTATCACCTCTTTTTGTTAATTTAGGTTGTCGCACTTGTTTGCTTTCCGATAATCATAAAACTATTCTTAAAGATATTTTACAAATTTTATCAGAAGAAGAGGAAATTAGGTTGATTTTAATAGATTCTAAGGATTTAACAATCGAAAACTATCTACAAAAACACTTGCCAAATCATCTTTTAATTTCCAGTGTCCAGTTTGCTGATTTTTCTCAAGATGCTTTCTTTGATCAAATAGTTCGCAAAACTTTGGGAGTTAAATTGACTTAACCAATCGAGACAATAATTTTAGACTTTTTTCTACAAGAATTCGTTTTGTTTTTATGATTCAAAATGTTTTTTTTGATTGTGACAGCACTTTGGTGCAAGTGGAAGGTGTAGTTGAGCTAGCAAGATTAAAAAACAAAACAGAAGAGGTGCAAACTCTTACAGAGCAAGCAATGAGGGGTGAAGTTGAATTGTCTGAGGTTTTTGCTAAAAGATTAGATATAATTCAACCACACAAAAATGATTTGATGCGGCTTGGAGAATTGTACTGTGAACGACTAACAGAAGGTGCAGCCGAAGCTGTTAGCGAACTGCAAAAATTAGGTAGACAAGTGTTTATAATAAGTGCTGGCTACTTGGAATCTCTGAGGATTTTGGGTAGAAAATTAAACATTCCTGAAACCAACATTTTTGGAGTAGAGCTAATTTTTGACGAGAACGGGCAGTATTTGGGTCTAGATCAAAGTCAAGTGCTGATAAGTCATATGGGTAAGAAAAAATTGTTGCAAACTTTAAATATTGATCTAAGTCAAACTACTATGATTGGAGACGGAGCAAATGACATTGCTACTCAAGATGTAGTGAAACTTTTTATAGGGTTTCAAGGTAATTCAGAAAACAAATTTATGAAAGACAATGCCAAAGTTTTTTTGCCGGGTAATTCTTTGCTGCCGGTAGTAGACATGATAATCAATCATAACAGCTAAAAGCTATAATTCGAAATAAACACTATATCCATTTATTAAATATCAATACCTGTTCAATTGAACTACCTCTTGCTCTGACGAGCTGGTTCTTCCATAAAGGGAGAATTAGCAATATGAGACAAAACTGAAAAAGTACTACTAGCTATCTTTGTATGATAAAAATCATGAACTAGTTTAAAATTCTCCTTTCTTAAAAGAGTGTCAACCGCCGGTTGACGGGGTATTTTTTATCAATTAGCGGTTATATGATTAGTGAAACGGTATATCGCTACATTCCCAGTCGTTCCAAAATTTCTCTGGCTAAGGCATAATAGGCTAGTGCTCCTTCGCTGCGGGGATCGTATTCAAAAATAGATTTACCAAAAGATGGTGCCTCAGCCAGTCTGACAGCCCTAGGTATAATCGCCTTAAACAAGTCTGGTCCGAAGTTTTTTTCTAATTCGTTTTTAACTTCGGCACTCAAATTATTTCGACGATCAAACATTGTTAGCAAAATTCCCAAAATAGATAAATTTGGATGAAGTTTTTGTTTGACTTCTTTAAGAGTTAAAATTAGTTGAGTTAGTCCATCTAGTGCTAAATACTCGGCTTGAACAGGCAAAACTACCTTATCTGAGGCTGTTAAAGCATTAAGGGTAAGCAAAGACAACGAAGGCTGACAATCGATTATAATAAAGTCAAATTTTTGCCTGTCTTCTTGGGTGATAGCATTTTTCAAAGCAAATTGTTTGCCAACTGGATTGTGTTGATTAAATTGTCCAAGTCGTAAATTGGCAGGAGATAACCAGAGGTTGGGTAGGTAAGTGGCTACTATGCAAGATGCCAAACTATTTTGCCCGTTGATAGGTTCCAGAATGGTTTTGGTTGGATCGTCAACTAAATTTTTAGCTCCAATATGTTCGGTAGTGTGTCCTTGAGGGTCAAAATCAATCATTAACACTTTTTTGCCTAGATGAGCTAAGGCTGCAGACAAGTTCACAACCGTAGTCGTTTTCCCAACTCCACCTTTTTGATTTGTTACCGAAATAATAATAGCCATATTTTGTTTTTGGGATTCTGGTTAAAATTTCAATAGAATTCGTTGTTGTCAATTTTATTCAAACTCAAACAACTCTTTTGTGTGGTTATCCCAGTCCGCATCAACTTTTTTAGGTAAGGGTAAAGGTCCTTTAATCACTTCAACCGGTTCGGTTAAACCTTCTGGAAGTTGGTTATAGATTTTGTAAAAATATTTAGAATTTTGGTTGCTTGCAATCGTTGTCCTTAAGGTTGAATCTAGTCGTCTTGTTGAAATCGAGTCGTTTATGTTGGGTGAAGTTGTTAAATTATTCAAGTTTTGTTCCAAGTTGGTTGATGATAAGAGTGCTTCGTTTTCTCTAAGCTCTAAAACAATACTGGGCCTAAAACCAAAGGTAGCTTCAAATTGAGCACTTATCCAATCTTGAACCTCTTTAGATTTTAGCTGTCCCTGAAATACTTCTTTAGAAGTGATCAAAACCAACTGTTGACCACGGAGTTCTGCTTTTAAATCTGTAGCGACTATCTTTAAACTAGGTTTGGCTTCAGGGAGGTGAGGAAGTTTTTGGATAAATTTAAATAAACTTTGTGGGTCTAGGTTAGTGCTTTTTATAGTTTTTTCAGATTGACTTGGTTGACTATTTTCCTTTGTTTGCTTCAAAGTAGTTTGGCTTGATTCTGCTTGACTATTTGTTAACTCATTCCTTTTCTTAATAATCGTTTTTTGAGGCAGCAAGTTGGCTGAGCTTGCAGAATTTATACTAGAAGTCTCTGTAAAGGCTATTTTTGGGGTTTTGGATATCTCAGGACTTTTTTTTTCTAGTAATTCTGTGGATTGAGAGGTTTGTGATTCCATTTTAACTTTTATTATGCTCAAAAGTGATATTGGACTAGTGAGAGGAAGTTGCAAACTGATTACTTCTGCTACAGGTAAGATTAGTCTATCAAATTCTTTGTTTCCGGCAAAACTTTGGTCTAATAAAAATTCCAGTAGCTGCGACAAATACCCATAGGCATCAATCCCCCTAGATTCAATTTGCTCTAGAAGTTGTACTTCTAGAAAATCGTTATACAGCAAATTCTCGGCTGTTTTTTGCAAAAGCTCAACTGGCAATAGCCCCAACAATTCAGAAGTATTATCGGCATTGTAAGTTTCTAGACCATAACTAGCAATTGTCTCTAACAAATTTATAGCATCTCTTTGACTGCCGCCACTTCTTTTAGCGATAATTTTCAGAGCTTCTTCACCTATGTTCATTCCTTCGTTAGAAGCAATATAAGCCAGTCTAGCCACAATATCTTTTTCAGAATGGTTAGTTAGTTGCAATCTTGTAAGGCGGGACAAAACGGTCGGTAAAAGTTTTTCTTCATTAGTAGTGGCTAATAAGAAAATTAGGTAGTGTGGGGGTTCTTCAAGAATTTTCAGTAGAGCATTCATAGCACTCTTAGAGAGCATATGAACCTCGTCGATAATAAATATTTTATATTTACCAGCAATCGGTTGAGTTTTTGCAGATTCTATAAGCAATCTAATATCATCAATTCCAGTGTGAGAGGCGGCATCCATTTCAATTATATCTAATAAACTCTCTGGGTTATTAACTGTATCATTGATCTGGTTAGCGAAAATTCTGGCAAGTGTAGTTTTACCAACCCCTTTAGGTCCAGAAAAGAGATAAGCATGCTTAATGCGATTATGTATTATAGCATTTTGCAAAACTGATTTAACTAAAGACTGACCAATTACCTCATCAAAATTTTTGGGTCTATATTTATTATACCAAGCCATTAAAATTACTATATATTTTAAGGATTTGTTTCTCTGGTATCAGGATTTCTAGCTTTATCAATAAATACTGACATTTCTCCGCGAGTTACATTATTACTAGGCTTATAATGTCTTATACTACCATCCTCGTTGACTGGATAACCTCGAATGATACCAGCACACTTTAGAGAAGTTATTTCTGTATAAAATGGTGCACCAGGTTGTACATCAGGGAAAGGTTGACATTGATCAGGAGGAATAGGTATGTTGTCATTGGGATCACTATTATTGTTAAAGGCCCTAAAAATAAATGCTGCCATTTCCCCTCTAGTTACATTATTGCTAAGTCTATAGTGTCTTATACCATTACCTACAGGATATCCTTGAACAATATTAGCACATTTTAGGGAAGTTATTTCTTCATAAAATGGCGCATCGGGTTGCACATCGGGGAAAGATTGACAGGTTGTATTTGTAGGTATATTAGCCCCATTTTTGATAAATTTAGCCATTTCTCCCCGGGTTACATGATTACTTGATTTATAATAACGTTTACCGTCAATAAGATACCCATGGATAACACCGTTTTTTTTGAGATTACAAATAGTTTTGTGAAAAGGTATACTAGCGGATTGTACATCTTCAAAACACTCTATTGTCGTCACACTAAAATTATCACTAACTGTGCCTACAGTTAAAGTTCCGTTAAGAGTTGTAGAATAGTTAGGGCTAGTTGTCAGTCTAATTGCCAAATTGTCGCCATTAACCACGGTTGTGCTAGTTTGATTAGTGTTGGTTCCGTTTTTAACAATAGTTCCTAATGTAGTCGTAGCATTAACTGTAGTATTAATACCTGTGATAGTTATAGCATTTGTGGTTACGACTGTATCAGCAAGCTGATTTGTCATATTCTGAATGTCAAAGGGATCTGGGGTGGTGCCTGCAGGAGCACTACCAAAAGGAGTATCTGTAGAAAATGTTGGAAAAGCGGAAGGGCTTGCTCTTCTAATTTCACCATTAACACTGTTAGCTGAATTTGTAGCTATATTTCCAGAACCTTCGTCAAATCTAAACATACCGACAGTATTAGCATCTATCTGATGAGGAGCGGTAGGTCTGGTAAAATTGCTGCTATATCTAACAGTATTAGAAATTCTTACATCATCCAAAAGTCCATTGTAAGCATTGTTTTTAGCCTTCGTAACATCACTTTCTGCACACCAAAAGTAATCATGTTTTTCAGCACCAAACACTAAATATGGGTTCATATTTCTATTGCAAGGACCTGTTTGCAGTCCTGAATTATAATTGTTTTTATAAGAAATATCACCACCTTGGACGTTTCCAGAAGCTCTTTGAGTGCCGTCTATATAAATTCTAGCTTGACCACTAGACTCTCTTACAACTGCAATATGGTGCCATTGACCATCGGCAACATTAACCCCGCTAGTTTGAATTGTATTCGTGTCAACATTAGAACCTGTTCCAAACCTTATGTTTCCGTTATAAAGGGAAATTCCAAAGTCATCGGGATAATCACCGTAAATATCTCTATCAATTATAATGTTACCCCAAATCCAACCATTTCCACCACCAACGGGGGTATTAGTAACACCAGTGGGAACTTTCATCCAAAATTCAATAGTAAAACCAGTTGCTCCAATATTGATTGAATTTCCCGGATTAGTGATACTATCAAATGGCAAAAGAGGGTTATTGATTACCGGAATTTCTACTCTGTCATTATAGCCTGTGCCAGTGCCTCCAAAAGATAACGAATATGAACCTGCCGATGCCTCTACATCGGTTAAATTTGTCGTATTAAACCCAAGTACAGAGCCACAAACTAAAACAATCCCAATTAGGGATAAGAAAATAGCTTTAAGCAGTTTTTTCCTGTGGTTTGTTTGCATAAAGTTAAAGAAGTTAGTTTTTTTAAAACCTTTAATACTTATCAAGTGTTTATTTGTTTATTATTGTCCAGCGGCGGCTTGCAACATAGACATTAAATCTTTCATACTACCGGTTTCTTGCATTTTTTTAACCACTTCACCTTGAACTTTAGAAATAGCATCCTCTACAGCCTCCATAATTGACTTAGACATTATTTGCTCCTCTTTACCTTGAGAAGTAAAATTTTCGTAGACAAATTTGATTAGATCAGGATCAATCTTAATTGCGACTATTTTTTGTTCCCCTGTGAGTGTAACCGTAACTTTTTGATTTTTGGATTGACCGTTAACCCTGATTCCAGAAAGAATTTTTTGCAGTCTGTCTTGCTGCTGTTTAAGTTTATTAGCAGTTTGAATCATTGAACCCATGTTTTTGATTTTGTCGAGCATAAATTTATTATACTAAATTAGTAAAAATTACATCAAGTGATATATTTTTTTGGTTTGTTTTTGTCAACCCTTGAGTAGGGAATTTACATTTAGTAAATATAGATTCTCTCAAAAATTGTTGTAAAACCAGTTTGATGGTTTTTGGTGGTGTAAATTCATTCATAATTTGTTGCTTAATCTAAAAAAACTGTTTTATTTTATCTTTTCTAAGTTTTTCCGAATTTTTTATAAATCGTTTTAAAGAGTAGCCATTTCCTTCTTGACAATCGTTTGTATATCATAAATTTTTGCCTTGTAATTGTTATTTTTAATTCTAAATTTTGTTTTGTGTTATGAGTTGTGGTAATTGTTGTGGAGGCAGTTGTTCCTCCAAAAACTGTGACGACTTGGTTTCAACCAAGCATCTAAAGCAAAATAGTGTTGAGCTTACTGGTATGCCGGGCTCGGACAATTGGACCAAAAGAGCTAGTGCTAGGGGTATGATGAGAGCCGTTGGCTATAAGGATGAGGATTTTGAAAAGCCAATTGTTGGAGTAGGTACTCCTTATACAAACATAACTCCTTGCAACAAGCACATTCAAGAACTTAGTCAAATAGTCTCTTCTAATTTAGAAAATATGGGCTTCAAGTCCTATTATATCGGTACACCAGTAGTCACAGACGGCGAATCAATGGGTATGGAAGGAATGAAATACTCTTTACCCTCTCGTGATTTGATCGCTGATTGTATCGAAACTATGATGGAAGCATATGCTTGTGATGCCGTGATTACCTTGTGTGGTTGTGACAAAACCATTCCGGGGGCTTTGATGCCAATTGCTAGAAGAAATGCTATTGGGATTACACTGTATGGGGGGTCAATTTTACCCGGTGAGTATAAAGGTCAAGAGTTGGATATTGTAAGTATTTTTGAATCTATTGGAGCATATAGTGCAGGCAAGATTACCAAAGAGGATATGGAAGAAATAGAAAAGAGAGCAATTCCTGGTTGTGGTAGTTGTGGAGCTATGTATACGGCCAACACTATGGCCACGGCTATTGAGGCTATGGGTATGAGTTTGCCTTTTTCATCCTCAAACCCAGCCACAGATCGCACTGGTAGAGTTTCGGAAAGCAAATATAATGACTGTATCAAAACTGTTCAAGCACTGAAAAATCTAATGGAGCTGAAGATTCGTGCTAGAGATATAATGACTAAAAAAGCTTTTGAAAATGCAATTACTGTAATGATGGCTTTGAGTGGCTCTACTAACGGAGTCTTGCACTTGCTGGCACTGGCTCGTGAAGCTGAAGTTGATTTATCTTTAGCAGATTTTGATCGTATCAATGCCAAAACCCCCATTATTGCTGACATGAAACCGTCTGGCAACTATGTCATGTATGATTTATACAAAGTTGGTGGCACTCCGGTAGTAATGAAAGAATTATTAAAAGCTGGTTTATTGCATGGCGATTGCATCACTGTTACTGGTAAAACTGTAGCCGAAAATCTAGCTCAAATTCCAGATATACAAGATATTGATCAATGTGCTATCCATCCAAAATACAAAGATAAACCAGTTTTATACACTTGTGACAAACCCAAAGCTCCCGCTGGCCACCACATTATGACACTTAGCGGTAATTTAGCGGAAGGTTGTGTGTTCAAGCAGAGTGGTAAGTATTTAGCCGATGGAAGTTCTCACACTGGACCAGCTAGGGTTTTCGAAAACGAAGTTGATGCAATCAATGCTATTTTAGAAGGAAAAATTGTAAAAGGAGATGTGATTGTAGTTCGTTATGAAGGCCCCAAAGGCGGTCCGGGTATGAGAGAGATGTTGTCCCCAACTTCTGCTTTGGCTGGTAGAGGTCTTGTCAACGATGTTCCTTTAATTACAGATGGAAGATTTTCAGGTGGTTCTCACGGTATTATTGTGGGTCATATTGTACCTGAGGCGGCTGAAGGCGGACCTATTGCTCTTTTGCAAGATGGTGATTTGATTACTATTGATCCTAGCAGAAGACTTATTCAAGTAGAATTAAGTGATGAGGAGTTGGCTCGAAGAAGGGCTAAATGGAAACCACCAGAACCAAAATACAAGCGAGGCTTTTTGGCAAAATATGCTCAAGTCGTTCGCAGTGCCAGTGAAGGAGCTGTAACTAGTTGACAGCCAAGAGAGTTGTTATAAAAAAATGATTGTCGGTTTTTCTTTATTTAAATCAGATTTGTGAATCTGAGAAAATGTTAGTTTTAATAGTAAGATGGTGGTGGAAGATAACAATTTGATTTTGATTTGTTGACTAATCGACAACTTTTAATGATGATTGGTATTTAAATGTTAAATCTGAGAAAATAATTATAGATTAGATAGTGATAACTATTTATTTACAAATGAATGAATGTTTTTCAAAACTAAACGATCAAACAGAGCTTTGTGATAACTCTAAAATTAAAGATTATACGAAGTTATTTTTTTAAGAACTGACATGGTTAATATATCTCACGCTAAAACTTTTTATTTATGCCATCTGACAAAAAAAAATTGTCTGAAATAATCATTTCAAACCTAAAACTATTTGGTATTGGTTTTTTTATGGGGAGTGTTGATTTGGTGCCTGGTGTCTCTGGCGGTACTATTGCTTTTGTTTTTGGGATTTATCAAAAATTGCTTTCTGGCATCAAACAAGTTACTGGTGATCTTCCTCGATTATTGCTTCAAAGAAAATTTAAACAAGCTTGGCAGACTATTCCTTTTGCTTTTTTCTTACCTCTCGGTTTGGGAATACTCTCAGCCATCCTGTTGTTAGCTAATTTAATTAAATTTTTACTAGCAAATCATACAGAGTCAGTTTGGGGATTCTTTTTTGGATTAGTGGTTGCTTCTATTTTGTTAGTCACAAGAAAAATTACAAATTGGCAACTATGGAACTTTCTAGCTTTAATTGTGGCTTGTATTCTTACTTTTTGGTTGGTAGGCATTACTCCTGCTCAGACTCCGCACAATCCACTATGGTTTTTTGCTAGTGGGGCTGTGGCTATTTGTGCTATGATTTTGCCGGGCATTTCAGGTTCTTACATTCTCCTTATTCTAGGAAAATATAACCAAGTTATTGAAGCAATTACCACTAGAGACTTGGTTAGTTTAAGTTTTTTTGGTTTGGGTATCGTTTTTGGTTTGGCAATGTTTGTTAGAGTTTTGAGTTTTTTGCTAAAAAATTATTTCAACCTCACAGTTAGTATTTTAATTGGGGTAATGATCGGCTCACTGAGAAAGATTTGGCCATGGAAAGAAGTTTTATTAACAACCATAGATAGCCGAGGAGAAATTATCGTTTTAGTAGAAAAAAATGTTTTGCCTAACATTACAGACAGTTCTGTATTCAGAGTAATATTTTTGATGCTTCTAGGTTTTATTTTGATGTTGTTTTTGTCAAAACTAGACAAACAAGAAGGTTCTATCTCTGGAGCTAATTGATCAAAATAAAAATTTCCATTTTTTACATCTCTATATAACTACTCAATTTGTTTTAGTAAAACTAGGAGTCCTTTAAGAGGTTAAAAGGTAGTTTTTGGTAAATAATTCTTGTCAAATTACTAGGTTAGATAAAGAAAATTGTTACATTTTGCTTTGTTCTTGGTGCTAAAAAAGATGACGGGGATTTAGGCGAACTTGAACTCGGTAGGCGTGGCTTAGGTTGATTATAACTTCTCTTAACTGAGGAAAATTTGAGTATTGACGAGGATATTTGACTAATAAATGGTAAGAATACATGTCTTTACGACGGAAAAAACGAGCAGGATAAGGATTAGAAATTTCTATATCTGGTAATTGATTGAGATATTTTTTTAGCTCCGTTCGTAGCTGTGTAAGTTTTTGCAAAGCATTCTGGCGATTTTTTTCTTGAGTTGTTAAAAGTAAGACATTTTTGCATGGAGGAAGCCCAAATTTCTGCCTTAGTTGACTTTCCTTTTGTAAGAAATTGTAGTACCACTCGAAAACGGTTTGGTTTTGAGGGTGAGTGTGTCCTAATTTCAAAATCTCTTTAATCATTGGTACTTCCTCACTGGGCACATCAAAAATAATCTCTGTTTCTGGATTAACTCTTAAGAACAATTCTCCCAAACTTTTAGTTGTGTCTTCATGAACTAGGTAATCTGGGTTAGCCAGCAAATTTTCAGCATTCACAAAAACCATGCGATCAAATTCGTCATATTTTATACTAGGGTCAAATAATCTAGTTGTAACAAAATCTGCAACCTCTTCTTTTTGGTTAATTTCTTTTGGCGATTGTATTTTTTGGACATTTTTTACTTGATCAAAACGATATACTTTTTTTCCTAGAGAAATAAGATTTTCTACTAATTGCTCTATGGCACCATATTTAGAAGTAATGTTACTACTTGCACACTTAGGACATTGGTTTGGGTATTCAAAAAATGTTTGACATTGGTTGCAAAATAGCTCAAGGGTTTGATCGACTTTACGATAGGTTATAAGTTTGGCATCACAGTTTGGGCATTCAAAAATGTGACCACAGTCTTTACAAAGAGTTAGTTGGTACAAACCTTTTCTAGGTAACACAAACAAAGACAACATAAGCTAAAAAAGCTATCTTTTTCAAAAATAGTCAAACTATGCCAATGTTTCCTTCTAATGAGCCCGAGTTTTCTGTAAAACGACCAAAAATATACACTGATAACAAATTTTTAAGAAATATAATGTTTATTTCCTATTTTGTTATAGTTTTTTGTTGGTCAATTATCAATTTTATTAATATTTTCTATCCTAATATCATTTACGATAGTCCTATCGTAGCTATTTACCTAGCAAATAACGAAATTGTAACGAATAACAATCTTAATGAAGTAAGCCCATTCATTCGTGCTTTTGATTTTTATATTAAAGTAATAATATTGATTATGAGTGGTATGCTAGGGGTTTTGTTTTTGATTATATTTGTTTTACCAAAGATTAAGGATAAAAATATTTGGGTGTTGTTACTTTTGATTTGTATCAGCTATATATTACCTAGTGTAATTGGTTTTTGGTCGGCATTTTTTGGTGGCAACATTGATAAAATGGTAACTGTTAATCGGATTTTAGTAGGTATCATCAACACTCCACTAACTTGGAGTTTAATAGTATTTGGATATTATTTGTATGAAGAAATAACAAACGGTTCATAGTATTAAAGTTGCCAGAGTTGTTGGGTTTTAAAATTCTATTTAATCTGGAATCCTTTTTAATTGACTAGTCTTGGTTTTGAATTTATAGATTTCATTTTTATGTCCATTATTTCCGATTCGCTTGAGCAACAAAAACTAATTCGTAGTGGTCAAATTTTAGCTAGTTGTCATCAGCATATTGCTAGTATAATTAAACCGGGTTTGAGTTGTGAGCAAATCGAGTCTTTTGCCAATTCTTTTGCTGCAAAGTATGGAGCTAAGTTAGCAACTATAGGTTACAGAGGTTATAAATATGGTACTTGTGTCTCTATTAACGAAGAAGTGGTGCACGGATTGCCTTTAGCCAACAAAATCATCCCCCAAAAAGGAGTGGTGAGTGTGGATATTATGGTTGATTTTGAAGGATTTATTACGGATGCTGCTAGAACTTACATTGTAGGAGAGGTTGACTCACAAGTTATCAAACTAGTTGAAGGAACTAAAGAGGCTATGTGGCAGGCGATTAAAATAGTCAAGCCGAACATTAGAATTGGCGATATAGGCTATATAATGGAGCAAGTAGCAAAAAAATACCATCTTGGCAATGTAACTGCTTTGGGCGGTCACGGAGTGGGTTTAAACATTCACGACGAACCGTTTGTTTTGTCAGTTGGTAGAAAGGGTAGGGGAGCAAAAGTTTTTGAAAATATGGTTTTTACTATTGAGCCGATGTTTTGTTTAGGGAGTGGCGAAGTGGTGTTTGATAATACCGAGGAGGATGGCTGGACAGTTAGAACCAAAGACAATTCTTGGTCGGCTCACGAAGAACACACAGTGCTGGTTACAGCTAAAGGCTGTCGAGTTATTACGGAGATAGATACGGCTGATATTTTAGGATAAGATTTTGTTTCGCATTAAAATTTATCGGTTATACTTGTTGGTAACAAGTCTTTATTAGAGACCCCTTTTCTTGAGCTTATTACAGCTAATGCTATTGTAGCTAAGACTGCGGGCGTAGAAGTCATGCCCATTGCTGTAGCTAATTCTAGACCTTTTTGAGCAAAAAAAACAATTTCTAAAATTTCCTGAGAGTTCAGCTTACTAGCTATATTCGGGTTTTCCTGCAAATAATTTATTAATATTTCTTTACTTAAAGAGCCAATTAATTCCCAATCTACATTATTGTAGATAGTACCAATAATTTCCAGTATCTTCCCCCCCTTTTTTCTTATTACTTCAGTAACCACAACCGAACCAGCTTCCAATGATCTCAATTTTTGAGTCAATTCAGCAACTTTGTCTTTTAGACTAGATATAGACTGCTCAAAGGCAGGATCGTCCACATCAACAAGTAAAGGACTAATCATACTCAAACAGTCTAAAGCAAACATCACTTTTGGTTCCATTCTTCTCCACATCTCTCTCGCTTTTTGTCCAACACCTTCTCCCCAATCTTTTAATTTTGCACCTGCATTTTCTGCCATTGCAGCAAGTTTTTCGAGTGTTAGCAACCGTTTAGCATATCTGGCATTTGCCAAGTTTTACCTTGTTCATATCTTTCTTCAACTTCTCTTGTTAGTGGTTGATATTTTTCAGGTCTTGTAGACAATGATGCAGTTTCTACATTTGTCATAGTTTTTTATCAGTTTGTATGAAAGTTAATCATGGTTTGTTTAAAATTTTCAAAGGCCATACCCAAGACTGCCATTGCTCGAACATCTTTGATTATTTCACCAAAATTGTTTTGATTTTTAGCTTGAACTATTTTTTGATACAAATTTGGTTCAAAATTGAGTTGAATAAATTCACAAACATAATCCCAAAAAATTTCCATCGATTCTTTGATTATCTCGGGTAATTTAGTTTTGTCTATAGATAAAAATTCATAATCGCTGGTTAGCTCGACAATCTCGGCAACCATCTCAGCTGAATGTATTAGGTGTATTTGTTGGTTTGTGTTTAGGTCAATCATATATGTTAATTACGGGTAAGAAGTCTATGTTGACTAACAGATATCTGGTAGTCTTTTCCAAGTTTTTGTTGTACTTGTAAATCAAAAGCCACGACTTCTCGATTCCATTCATCATTCCAGTCTTGATGACCTTCTAAACTTTGAAAAACTGTAGGTACTTCTAATTTAGTTGCTTCAGCTATTTTTTTTATAAATTGAATAGGTTGAAAATTATTTAATAATTCAGTCATACCGTTTTCTAAAGCATATGCAATCATTGCTACAAAAGTTGCTTTACGGGTATTTGTTTTAAAAAAATTTCTATATTTTAAATAGAAAGTATTTAAATCATTTTGAAACTCAGCAGGATTAAATTTAAACTCAGCAGGATTTGGTTGTTCATTTATATTAGTCATAATGTAGTTTTTATTTATAACATTTTTTATTTATTTATAACATTTTTTATTTTTGAGTTTATTACCTTTTCACTTCCTCTGTAGGAATACCTAGATATTTCTTTAGATTTTTTAGTCTTTCAGCTTTAATTTCAGCAATTGAAGCATTTATTTTGTCTCTTTCAGCTTCGTCAGTAACATTTTCTAACTTTCTTTCATTATCTAGGATTTGAGCGGCTAAAAAGTTATCTGTTGCTAAAAAACTTTGAAATCCTGCATCGGTTATTATTTCTTCAACAGCATTTTGATAATCTGTTCTGGTGGTTTCTTGATTGTCTGTAGGTCCTACATCAGATAGTTTACCTCTGGTTTTGACCTTAATAGTGATCACTCCCCTGTTGTCAGCTATTTCGTCCACATTGAAATCTACTTGTTCTTTTGGTTGTCCAGTCAAATCGGCGACGAATTTTCTTAGTTGAGCTAAGGATTCTTGCCCAAAAATGCCTATGACCATTTGGTGGATTTCTGATTCTTCAACTTCTATGATTACCCTACCAGTACTATCAACAGCTATTTCAGGCTTATGTCCACAAATTCTACCAACAGTAAACTGGGCAGTTGTGTGATTAATTAGAGAGACTGCATTTGCTAAGGCTTTTTTGTCATCTTCGGAAAATTGATCACTAGAATTTATTTCGGCTGTTAGTTTTTGTTTTAGATGTTCAACCATTTTCTCGTCTCCTCCTGATGTGATAGCGACTTCGATAACTTTCAGATAGGTCAAAGTATTTGGATAAGCATATAGCAGCTCAGGTAATTTGTCTTCAAAAGCATGGGTATTGTCAGCTATTCGGATAATTTCTTTCATATTCCTATATCTAGCTTCCAAAGAACTATCACCAACGGTTAACGGATTTTTCGGAGTATAATCATGAGTTAAAATCATCTCATGCAATAGCCTGATTTGTTCGGGAAAGTAGATTTTTTTTAGATCTTTTCTTTCTCTCGTGTACTTGGCAGCAAGCAATCCATGACCACTATCTGCCCCAAAACCTCCTCGGTTGATTGGGTTTCTGACAGGATCCATGGCATATCCAAGGTCGTGGTCAATCATCGCCTGAATCATCATCAACCTATCCATAGCAGATACTTTTTGATCATTGGCAGCCAAAGCATTAGCAATTTGTTCACACATCTTAACATTATGTCCCAATACATGCCTAATTCCGTGGTCACCAAGCAAATTTTCAGTAGCCGCACGGTCTTGATATAAAATTGAGACCAGACTGGTCATTATTAGTTGATACACATCTTGAGCTGTGATTTCTTGATTAATTTCATTACCTTCTATAGCTTGAGCTGCATAGTTCAGCATTGTTTCTAAAACCTCTTGAACAATTTTGTGTTTTTCGGGATTTTTGGTTCCTTTTTCTTCGGATGTAAAATATTTTCCCGCTTGTTCCAATACTCTTTTCTTTACAGTATCTGCCTGCTCTTTGTCAAACTTTTTCCTTGCAAACTCGACCCCTTGCAAATCTATGCCGACTGTAGCAGCAAACTCTTTTAGTTGTCTTTGGATATACTCGGCTCCAGTTTTCTCGTCTTCGTATCTTGCTTTCAATCCTTCATACGCTTCCTTTGCTTTTTTTAGAGCTTTTTGTATATTTCCTATTTTTTCAGGATCAGTTTCTGATTCTAATGCTGCTTTAATTTTTTCATATTCAATCCTATATCTTTCTAAGTAGTCCCGTTCATCCGCTTCCATTTCGGCTCTTAGCTCGGCTTCTCTTGACTCTGCTTCTACTCTGGCTCCGTCTGCTGGTTCAACTGTCTCACCCCCTCCCATAGCAGCAGCATCTACAGCGGCTTCGACATCTTCAAGAGATGGTTGGGGAGCTTCAATACCACTAGCTCTTTCAGCTATCTTTTCTCCTTCAGCTTTCACTTTTTCGAGCTCCTGTTTCGGTATTAGTGCTTCTGCACCGTTACTTTGTTCTCGTCCTTCTGGATTTTGAGGCATAAGCAATTTTTATTTTTGTTTTTTTATGTATTATAAAATTTATACATTTCGTTTTTGAATATCTTAAAAGCATATTCTATTCCAGAGCGATATTTGTACATCCTAAAAACACTTGCAAAGCCTTTAGTTAAAACATCATTTATAAATTCCTCTGCAAATTCTTGCGGGTAATTTGCCAAAAAAAACTTGTAGGCAAAATCAACAAAAGCCTCTACAGATTTTGCAATAACTTGAGGCCTGTGTGCTTGATCTACGGTGCTCAATTTGTATTGAGTAACAGTTTCACAAAGCTCAATAATAAATTGGTTTAGTACCGTAATTTGGTCTTGTGACATTGGTCTTTTTGTTTATGTTTATATTTTTTGTATTTTTTTGTTAGAAACATTATACATCACATTTTTATTTTATGCAAACAATTTTATAGATCTAACATTAACGAGAGATTTTTTGGTTTTCCGTAATTTAATTTTACTTGCTTAATAAGAAATTTTCTAGTCTTAACAAGAGTTTTGAAGTCACCGCAAATTGCTGTTTTTGTTCAAAAGTCATTTCAGCAAAAGTTAAGTTATGACCCTCTGGCACAAAAATTGTGTCCCAGCCAAAGCCGTTTGTACCTCTGGGTTGGTTTGCGATCGTGCCTTTTGTAGATTCCTCAAAAAAATAGGACTTTTTACCATCAAAATAACCTAAAATAGTTGTATAGTGACATTGCTGATTTTGTAACAAACGACAAATTTGACAAATCTTGTAATCACCAACCTGCTCAAAAAACCATTTAATTAAAGGTCCCGGAAATCCATTAAGGCAGTCCAAATAGAAAGAAGTGTCCATTACAAAACAAGGTTCACGAATTTCTTCAAAAGCGGTCTGAAGCTTAAAATTGATTATGTTTTTGGGGTCCAAGCTTTGAATTTCTGGTAAATCTATGTTTTGATGGCATAACTTGATTCTGGTTAAAAGTTTTTGGGCATCTTGCACTTTGTGGGGATTTTTGGTGACAAAATTAACTTGGAGCATATTTTGTAATAACTACAATTTGCTTGAAATAAAAATAGGCTTGAAGTTATTTGTCAAAATCAATTAGTATAAAAACTCGTTATAGTGAGTTTGTAGGAAAAACTGGTTTAATCAAAGTTTTAGGTTAATTTGACTAAATTTAAGAATATTGTTGTAGTAATTTTTAGAATTAAAACATAATTTGATTTATGCAGTATCATGTTTTGCTGTTCTATAAGTTTGTTACTCTTCTTGATCCTGAAGCTATTACTCGTTGGCAAAAAACTTTGTGTGCTAGTCTAAATTTAAAAGGCAGAATCATTGTCGCCAAAGAGGGTATTAATGGTACTGTAGAAGGCACAGTAGACAATATCAAAAAATATATCAAAGAAACCCGTAGTTATCCTCTTTTTGCTGACATTAAATTTAAAAAATCTGTAGGAACAGGTGCTGCTTTTCCACGACTTTCGGTTAAACATAGAGACGAAATAGTTACTTTAGGTTTACCCGAAAACGAAAGGTGGGATTGTTCTGTATTTACTGGTAAATTTTTAACAGCTGAAGAGTTGTACGACTGGATTCATAACCAGAAAAAAGAATTTTACATAGTTGATCTAAGAAATAATTATGAACACCAAGTAGGACATTTCAAAGGCTCAATTTTACCAAATTTAAATAATTTTAGAGATTTGCCTAAAATATTGCCAACTTTGGTCCACCTCAAAGATAAAACCATAGTTACAGTTTGTACTGGGGGAATTAGGTGTGAAAAAGCTACAGGTTTTTTGATGAAACATGGTTTTACCGATGTTTGGCAACTCAAGGACGGCATTGTAACTTATATGCAAAAGTATCCCAATGAAGATTTTGAAGGCAAGTTGTATGTTTTCGATAATCGTTACGTAATTGGGTTTAATGTGGAAGACGAAAAACACAAGATAATTGGTAGATGTTTGTTCACAGGCCAACCATGCGAAAATTATGTAGATTTTTTAGATCCTAAAACGGGTCAAAGAGTGCATGGAATAGTTTCGGAAGAAGCGATCAAACAGGGTTTGGTTGTTTTGGACTAGTTGCAATTTTTATATAGAAATTCGGTTGAAAAATATCTAGATAATTAAGCGACAAAGTAGATGCTTTAAGTAATTATTCCCGAAACTGTGGGTTATGGTGGTGGTAAAATTTGTTAGTTTTATGTCTGTCCTAGTAAAGTATTGAAATATACCATTTAGACTAAATTTTACATTGTCTAGAAAAATTAGGTAATGCTAGTTTGTTTTATACAACTGGGGTTGTTGGATAAAATCGAGGAATTGGCAGGTAAGAGTTTGACCTAAAAAACCTTTTGGTGTATAATAAAATTGTAAGTGTTGAAACTTATTTATAATGCCAACTTCGCCAGCTACAAATTCTAAATCTAGTTTTAATAACCAACAATCACCATATAGTGGAGGCGGTGGTATTAATGGTTCAGTAAACGATTTAAACCCCCCAGAGGGTTATATATGGGTTGAAGGACCCGATGGACAGTTAATGCTAGTACCTAATTACCAACAAGGCAAGGTTGTAAGCGGTGATGCTCTCGACGAAGGTCCATCAGGAAAACCTAGGATTGCTGAAAGAGTAGCTGATACTATAGAACAAGCTCAAGAATGGAAAGATAGGTTTGATGCTGCTGATAAATTTGCCAGTCGTTTTCAACCAAAACCGCCAATTGACACTGTTACAAAAGGTGCTGGTTCCATATCTAATGGAGCTACTTCTGTTGCAAGTACTGCTAACAGTTTAAAATCTACAGCTGTAGCTGAAAGAGCAGCTACTACAGCCGGTTCTGCTGTTACTGGTGCAACTGCAGCTGGCACTATTGCAGGAGCTGGGGCAGCGACGGGAGCCACAAGTGCAGTTGCGAATACAGCCTTAAAAACTGCTGGCACACAGTTAGTAGGGAAACTGGGTACAAAAATCATACCAGGCATTGGTCAAGCCTCTTTAGCTTTAGATGCTCTTAGTGCTGCAACTGGGGGGAAAATACCAGATACTGCTGAACTACTAAGCAGGGCTACAGAAAGACTAAGAAACGGAGTTAGACCAGGATACAAACCTAAACCAATTCAGAGCTTACCACCCATGGGTCAAATTTCAGGAGACAGTGCTCAAGAAGATGTTAAAGAAACGCAATACAATTTGCAAAATTCGGCTATAGGTTCGTATAGAGATGGTGATCCAGAGAGGTATAGTCCAACTAGAAGGGAGGAAGAACAATACCAACAACAAAATGGTGGGGAAAATCCAACTTCTACCACACCCTTGCCTAGTATGCCTAGTATAGATCAGAGTGCTTTAAAAGCAGTAAACACAGTTCAGGATTTGTGGAAATTATATAACAAAAGTAAATGGCTAATTAGGATGGTTTTACCTGTTTTGCCTTTGATTGGTAAGATTATGTTAATAGTTTTATTGGTAATAATAGCTATTACACCAATAATTGCAGCACTGCAAGTTGTATCTGGGCTTATACCGGGTGGTAGTGAGACTCAAGAAGAAGAACAAGATGGTAATTCACCGACACCAGTAGGCGATACCGTTTCAATAGATTCTTTCGTTAATAATATTGAAGGTTTTGATTTCAACCAAACAACAAGATTTACTGTATTGGATGCAAATCATCCTAATGTAAAACCTTTAATTCAAAGAATTAAAAACGAGCCTAAACTTAAAAATAATATTCATTCTCTAATGTATGAAGGAGTAAAACAAAAACAAGACGGCAAAATAGCTAATGACAATAGTATTTATCTCAGAATAGC